>Ga0209157_1000104_pt1 | contig 74867 bp, 72 predicted proteins | sample GraSoiAngelo_135_FD_185892 | JGI IMG/M metagenome (GOLD analysis project Ga0209157, IMG submission 185892) | Grasslands soil microbial communities from the Angelo Coastal Reserve, California, USA - 14_0929_05_40cm (SPAdes) (version 2) | ecosystem: Environmental > Terrestrial > Soil > Grasslands ... | reverse complement strand
TGGCCGCGGCCGATCCACGCCGGGCAATGGAGGACGCCAGCAGAGCGGGTGACACGATGAATTCGGTAACCGTGATTAATGAGTTGACCGCTTTCGGAGGGTAACCCTGACTTATGAGCAGCTACGCATCCTTGCGGTTTTCTAAACGAAGATCACGGCGAATAGGGAGTCGGGGCGCCGTTTTGCGAGGCGGGGGGCGGTCTTCATCGCAATCGGCGCCATGGTCGCAGTGCTCAACGCCTGCGTGCTGGCCGTCACGTTTGACTGTGGGTTCATCCGGTGAATGTCGCCGAACCACCGTGGACGGGGGCGCGCATGACCATCCTCGCTCCTAGCTGTGCGTCGGCTGTGCCGTTGAACTGACCGATGATTGGCGACGACGCTGTCGAGTGGGCAGCTCGCCGGTATGCCAAGGGTTGAAGACGGCAATGCTCACCACTCAGCCGCTCCGTATCCACCGGGGCTTCGCAGAGCCTGAGACGTCTACGGCGGCGGCCTTTGGTCGCCTTTTGCTCAGCGTTCCGAACGACGCCTGCCGATTAGTCGGGGGTCCGCAGCCGTCCTGACGGACAAATGCGCAGGTTTCGTCTTCGTTCGGGGCGGGTGTCGCCACCCCCGTACGTCGGCCCTGAACGCCGCCGGACGCCGCGGTAGTGGACGTGGTTCCGGGAAGGCCAACGGGAGAAGGACCGTGAATACTTGCTTTTTGGAATCAGCGCGGGCTTCCTGGCGCTGCTGGCAGCGCCGGTCTTGGCGACCGTGCTCCCGTTCCGGGAGCGGCCGCTGCGCAATCCGCTTTTGCACTTTCAGCTTCCTTACGGTGTGACTGAAACGACGCTGCTCGGTTGGAGTTCCTTTCCCAGCGACCACGCGGTGTTGTATTTCGCCCTGGCGACGACCCTGGTTTTCGTCTCTCGCTGCGTGGGGATCTTCGCGCTCGTTCCGTGTTCGTGATTTCCCTCCCGCGGATCTACATCGGCATTCACTACCCGACCGACCTTGTCGCCGGTGCGTTGATCGGAAGCGGCGCGGCTGCCTTGGGCAAGATTGCCCGCGTAAGAACTGCCGTTGTCGGACCGCTGCTGCAGTGGCTTCGGAAGTATCCGGGCTTGTTCTACGCGTGCTTTTTCGCCGCGAGCTTCCAGATCGCGACCGGATTTGGGCCGTCGATCGAGCTGGCGCGGTTTGCGTTGGCCGTCGCCAAAGCCGTATTCCACCAGCTCCAGTAGCGGCTGGACGACCTCGCGGCGCCGGGGCACGACCAAACCGACAGAACTGGGGTGTTGGCGGGCGGTTGGAGGTTCAACGGCGCGCACTGGCTTTGTTTCGCAAAATCATCGTCCGAGACGCGCACTACTCGTCGAGCCCTCGGCTCTGATCTGCATCACGTTCAGCCGAACTACTTGAGCTTGCGACCCGGCTCCTGACCGTCTCCCTGGGACCCTTACGTTTCCGCGGACTTCGCGCGTTACCGAAGGGTTCGTGTCCCGTTGGGCCACCACCGAACTTACGTAAATTAAGTTCGCGAAAGCTCTCGAGACCGAAGCGTCAGCACGCTGCGGCGCGGAGGGTGCGTCGGCCTGAGCAACGGCACCCACACTCCGCGGCAGTAGCGCGCAAGCGCTGAATCGGCGAGCCATGGGCCCGTGTAACGGACGTTCACCGAACGGCTCAGTTCGTCGAGCTGGAACCCCGTCACACCGCTCTCTCCATACGGGTACCCGAAGCGGCGCAGCGCTGCCGCCAACCGCACGATAGCCGCGTGGGCGCCGACCTCGTTGCGCATCCGAGCCGGCGTCACCTGGCCGCGCGCCACTATAGTTCCCCAATCGAATGTCTCGCTGACGATCGACCCGAAAAGAATCAAAGCGCGAAGTCGGGCGCCCTCGAAGTCTGAGAGGGCGCGCGTGACCAGGTAGGTGCCGAAGCTATGGGCGATGACGGACGGCGGACCGTGACGCGCGCGCACCCGGTCGTACAGCGCGAGGAAGCGCCGCACGAGTTCAGCCGCGGTCCCTCCGGTGGGGCGAAGGAACGCGGTCCACGCCACTCGACGGGAGTAACCGAACCACACGGGCTGACTGCCGGCCGCACGAATTGCGCCCGCGCATCCAGCCGCCCACTGGAGCCAGGGATCCCGCCACAGCCAGAGCCCGGGCACCAAGATCACAGCGGGACACGGCCGCATCCGACCCGATGGCGTCCCTCGCAACTTGCTGTGCATCGGCGGAGCCACCGTAGCGCGGCCCTGCCTACTCGTCAATTTCACACCTCTGATGCGCGTCTAGTGTTCCGTATAGTAAGTCACGTTAATATACGCCGTGGCATTCTCCCGGGAGGGAATCCATGGCCAATCGCGTTCGCCCCATTGTCGTCAGCGAGGCGGAGCGGCGTGAGCTCGAGCGGTTGCAACGCTCGCCATCGACGGCGGCCGGGCTCAGCCGACGAGCCCGGGCCGTGTTGTTGATGGCTCAGGGCGTGCCCGGAGTGGAGATCGCGGACCGCACCGGCTACACCGTGGTGCAGATCAGCCGCGTGCGGCGGCGCTTCGCGGAACACGGCCTGGGAGGGCTGCAGGATCGGCCGCGGTCCGGCCGGCCGCCGACCATCACGGCTCGCAAGCGCGCGCAGATCGTGGCCTGGACCCTGAAGCCACCAGCGCCCGGTCTCACCCATTGGTCGACCCGCGACCTTGCGCGGAAGGCGGGCGTCTCGCACGGCACGGTGCATGGCATCTGGCGGGCGCATGCCCTCAAGCCGCACCGAGTGTCGACGTTCAAGTTCACGACTGATCCCGCGGCCGAAGACAAGATCTACGACGTGGTCGGCCTGTATCTGAATCCGCCCACGAACGCCGTGGTGCTCAGTCTCGACGAGAAGACGCAGATCCAGGCGCTGAGTCGTACCCAGCCGTTGCTGCCGCTGCGTCCCGGGCTGCCGGCCCGACAGACTCACGACTATCGGCGCAACGGCCTGACGAGCCTGTATGCGGCGTTGGAGGTCTCGAGCGGCCGCGTGTTCGGCGACTGCGCACCGCGGCACACCGGGGCCGATTTCTTGCGCTTCATCACGCGGGTGGCGCGGCGCTACCGCGGCCGCGAACTGCACGTCGTCCTCGATAACTCGTCCACGCATTCGACGCCGGCGGTGCAGGCCTGGCTCGCCCAGCATCCGCAGGTCCAGTTTCACTTCACCCCCAAGGGCGCCTCCTGGCTCAACATGGTCGAGGCCTGGTTCGGCATCCTCACGCGCAAGTCGGTTCGCCGTGGCTCGTTCGACACCGTCCGCGCTCTGGTCCGGCATATCGAGAGCTACATCGCCGAGTGGAATAGCCATCCAACCCCGTTCGTGTGGACGAAAGACCCAGCCGTCATCATCAGGAAGGCCGTCCGCCGTGGTCGTTAACATCACTTACCGAACGGAACACTAGGTCGGAGCGGTGGCAAGGGCGACAAGCCTGCTGACCTTCCCATGGAGCAGCCCCACTCGGTTCAAGCTGATCGTCAACATGAAGACCGCGAAGGCGCTCGAGCTGGTGATCCCGCAGTTGCTGCTGCATACCCGTTGGGTGGTTCTCCTTTTGACGGGCAGGTGGTCAGTAAGTGACGAAAAACTCGAAGGTCAGCGGTCGCTTCCACAATTCAAAGCGGGCCCCCGCAACCAGCGAGGGTCGGGCCGCACCCAAGGGCGAGGTACCGTTCCCTTACGACGCATAAGACCGCTGGGCGCAGACTGCTTTCGCTTTCTTGCGTTAAAAAACCCAGGAACGCGGTCATTAGCGCCGTCGGGATTTCTGTCCCCTCCCGAAGCTCGTTGACTCAACACGCCGCAGGTTATTGATTCGCTGGCAAAAGCGTGCGGCGGTGTGGGAACACGGGTTCGAATCCCGTTGGGGCCACCATTGCTTTAGCCGCTGTGGGCGATGGTCAGCCGCCATAACCCCAAGTCCAGCACGGGCGGCGCTCCAGCCAGAACCAGTCGTCGCACAATTCTTCGACGCAACTCCGCGCGCACTGTTGCTCCGTCAGCTGGCCGAGGCACCGCAGCTCGCCTGCGGTTCGGCAATAGCACCCGCCCGTCAGGCTCCAGCGTGCCTCGGTGTCCGCCGACTCCAACGCTGGACCCGCGCCGAGCATCACGAGCGCGACCACCGCCGAGTGCCGCACGATTTGTCCGGCTCTCATCGCGCCGCTATATTCTCACGACGTGCGCCGTCTCAGCATCGGGCTCGCCACGCTTGTCGTCGCCCACGCGCCGGCCACCATCGGCAGCGACGCCTCGACGATCCGGCAAGTGGCCGTCGCCGGCCAAGCCGCACCGGGCGGCGGTTCGTTCGAGCACTTCAGCATCGAGTGGCTTCCCGTCGTCGCGCCGGTCAACGATCGTGGACAGGTCGCCTTCTTCGCGACGCTGCTCAGGAGCGCCGCGTCGGAGGGCATCTTCCTCGCGTCGGGCTCGTCAATCACCAAGATCGCCGTCGACGGCGATCGCGCGCCGGGCGGTGGGACACTCTCCGGCTTCGGCAAGCATCCGATTCCAGCGCTGAATGCGCACGGGTCCGTCGCCTTCGCCGCCGCCGTCGCTGGCGGCACGACGGTCGAGGGCATCTTCCTGTCGAGCCGCGGTCGACTGCGGAGCGTCGCGGTGGCCGGCGGTCCGGCGCCCGGTATCGCGTCCGGCACGTTCGCGGTGCTGGACGCGCCTGCCCTCAACGACCGAGACTACGTCGCGTTCCTGGCGAGCGTGCGTCGCGGCCGCGAGCAGGTGGAGGCGATCTACCTTCGCGCGGGTCGCGCATTGACGAAGGTGGTCGCGCAGGGTGATCCGGCGCCCGCGGGCGGGACCTTTGCCGGCTTCGGCCCGCCGGCGCTCAATGGGCAGGGCACAGTCGCGTTTGCCGCCGTCGTCGAGGGGCGCGCGGCGCCCGGCGGCGTGTTCGTCGCCGATACGAGCGGCGTCCGCATGCTGGTGGGCGCCGGGGACGAGAGCCCGCTCGGCGGGATCTACGCGAAGTTCTCGGAGCGGATCGCGCTCAACGACGCCGGTATGGTCGCCTTCACGGCGGTCCTCAAGGGCGCGCGCGTGGCCCAGGCGGTGATGCTCGTCGAGGCGGATCGCGTGCGCGTCGTCAGCGCGCTGGACGAGCCGGCGCCTGAGGGTGGGACCTTTTCGCACTTCGGCCCGTGGCCGTCGTTGGGCCGCGCCGGCGCAGTGGGATTCACGGCGTCGGTCGACCGCGCCGCGGTGGGCGTCGCTGCCTTCGTCGTCGACCGCGGGCGCGCGTCGCGCGCCGTCGCACTGGGCGATGCGCTGCCCGCGGGCGGTCGCCTCACCTCATTCGGGCTCTACCCGGCGATCTCGCTGAGCCCGGGTGGGGCCGTGACGTTCACGAGCGCGCCCACGGCAACGGGGGAAGGTGTCGAGGGCCTGTTCGTGATCGCGCCCGCGCCGCGCTAGGCCGCGCGGCTACTGCATGTCGTAGGGCGGGTACTCGATGAACACGTTCGCCGCGGTGATGAGCTTGTGGCGCGTGACGGTGCGCATGGGCACGGTCTCGCCTCGCAGCATCCGGACGGCCAGCGGGAGGACGTCGTACCCATAGCGGTCGAGGTAGAAAGCGACTGAGCCGAGGACGATGCTGCCGCGGTTGTTCGGATCCAATTCCTTCCGGTCGCTCATCCCGCCGTGAATCGAGCGGTCGACGCCGTGGCCGACGATCGCGCCATCCGCGAGGCGCCCCGTCCCCTCCAACGCCGCCTTCGCGGCGAGCGCGGTGGTGTCGTCCATCGCGGCGATCAGGGCCTTGCTCCCCGCGTGGGCCGTCAGGACGCGCCCGAGGAGCTCGCCGACCCGGGCCGTGTTGCCCTGTGTGTCGAGCGACACCATCGCGAGCGCCGGCAGACGGCGCTTCAGACCCTCGCTCACGCCCTGCGCGCGCTGCGACGCCCCCTCCTCGGCGGGGGAGAGATGGCCGATGAGGACGCCCAGGAGCGCCTTGCCACGCCACACACGTTGGCCGAAGTCTGCCAGCGCGTCGCCCGCGATCCGTCCCGCGGCGCGGTTGTCGAGCGTATAGAGCGGCGCCTCCGGCACCGGATAGTTGACCGCCAGCACCGGGATCCCGGCCGCGCGCAGCTGACGGCCGACAGCCGTGTTGGCACCGGCATCCGCGTTGTACTGGATGTAGAGGTCCACCTTGCGACCGATCGCGTCCTCGCAATTGGCGAGCGCCCGCTGCGGGTCGCGTCGATTGTCGTAGAAGACGAGATCGATCGGCCATTGGCGAGCGGCCAGCGCGAAACCCTCGTGCACGTCGCGTCCGGTGAACCCGGTGCCCTCGAGGGTGACGCCCGGCTCCTCGGTGAGGTTGGCGAACGCGACGACCCAACTCCGCTCCTGGGCGGCCGGTGTCAACGCCCAGAGGAAGAGGGTCAGGAGAAGGGCGATCCCGAACCATCGCCTGGCCGCGCATCGCCGGCACCCCACACGGGGCGCCGGCGACGCCGAGATCATCGTCATGATGTCGCGAGCGTGCCTAGCGGATACCCTCGATCCCGACGAAGTTGCCCGTGAGTCCCACGGCCTTCGGCACGGTCATGCTGAAAAAGAACGTCGAGCGCTGAGTGGCCGCCGCCTCCGCCGCCATCAGATCGGTCCGGACGTTCTCGATGATGTGGATGCCGTTGTCGGTGATCAGGATGTTGTGGACGATGAAGGCCTCTTTCGGGTTTTCGCCGGGGATCACCTCGACGCCCCAGGTATCGTTCCCGACGGCGACGATCTTCTGGCCCACGAGCCAGTTCGCGGCGTCTTTGCCGATCCCGGGCTCGCCGCCGTTGTAGGTGGCGTTCTGCGCGGGGAACTGCTCGAACAGGTCGCCCCACCCCGTGTGGATGATGAGGATGTCGCCTTCGCGGAGGCTCGCGTTGTACATCTTGAGCCCGGCCTGGATGTCGGCGGCCGTGATCACGGTCCCCTTGTCGAGGCACGGCTTCTTGCACGCCGCGTTGCCCTTGAACTTGCCGGCGGCCTGAAAGACCTTGACCATGTCCACGAGGACACCGCGCGTGGCGAAGGTCTTGATGTGCTCGAGGCCGAGCTTCGTCATATTGTTCTGGTTGATGAACTTGCCCATCGCGATCTGGTTGAAGTAGCAGTCCTTGCGGCCGATGTGCCCCAAGCCGTCCAGATGGGTGCCGACGTGGCTCTGGCTCAGCCACGTGTCCTCCATGTAGGTGAGCTGGTTCTCGCCGAGCGCCGCGCCCGGAGCGAGCGTCGTCGCCGTGAGGATCGTCTTCGTGAAGCGGGTGCCGAAGAGCGGCACGCCGTCCACGAGCGGGTACGACATCGGGATGACCTTGCCTTCCTTGATCTCGGCACCCGCCGCCTTCGTAATGGCCGGGGTCACGCGGTTGGTCGCGCCCGTCTGGTCGGTGGGTCCCCACGGCGAGGGCGGGACGACCTTCGTGCAGTCGGTCTGCGCGAAGGCGAATGTGCCCGCCACGAGCACGATCAGGACGGCCGCGACAATGGCTAAGCGCTTCATGCGGGGACTCCTTTCACGTGACACTCCCTGGCCCGACGACGATGCGGCGATGGTATGACCGAGCTTGGCCGCATTCAAGGGGCATCGCGCGATCGTCCGCAGGGCGACCGACAATGTCTGGCAGTTCCCTGGACTGAGAGGGCCCGTGAGGATCCGTAACTCGGCTGCGACTGGAGACGGGAGATGAGACAAGCGCGGGAGCTGCCGACGCAGGGCTAGCTCCCCGCTGCTTGATCGCGGGATCCTTCACGACGAGGAAGCGCCGGGTCCGGAGATCCGCGCCGCTCGGGTCGCTCAGGACGAGAACGTGATCGAGACACTCGCGTCGGATCGAGCCGATGAGCCGTTCCGCGAAGGGGTTCTTCTGCCACGGACTGTGAGGCGCGGTCAACACTTCACGGATGCGCATGCCCTTCACGCGTTGCCGAAAAGCGAGACCGTAGATGCTATCGCGATCGCGGAAGAGATAGGGCGGCGCGGAGTCGTCCGGGAAGGCGTCGACGAGCTGTTGGGTGGTCCAGGCGGCGGTGGGATGCTCGGTGACGTTGAGGTGGACGACACGCCGGCGGTGGTGGGCGAGCACGACCAGGGCGATGGCCGCCGACGAGAAAGGGGAGGAGTCGAAGTAAGTGGAGCAGGAGGCTGATCATCGAGTTTGGATTGTGTCCGGATGAGAGCCGACAGATCAACGACCTTGGTTGCCGGATGGAGTTTTGGCGAAGGACAGGCCCCCGGCTTACGTCACGGCGCGCGGATCGGTGCCGAAGCGCTGCGCGATCAGGCTGCAGATTTCGTCGAACTTGATGCCCTTGCGGATCGGCTTCAGCGAGGGCAGGGCGATGATCGAGCTTCCCATGCCGGCGGGGTGCGAGTACTTCGTGTCTCCGTAATCGATGACTAGGTCTGCTTCGTCGCGCACTGCCTGCTCCACGTCGGCGAGCTTGTACTTGCTACCCGAGAGGGACTGGTTCGCTGAGGAGCCGAGCAGCGGGACGCCGCGAGACCAGGCGAGGCGCGCGATTTCGTCGTGCAGCGCGCCGGCGTTCAGCAGCATGTCTATCGTATCGCCGCGCGAGGAGCGCTCGCGGGTGAGCGGCGTGAGCCGCGAGAAGAACGGATGGCCGATCTTGTACGGCGTCACCACCGAGAGCGGCAGGCCGTGCTCGTGGATCACGGTGTCGACGATCTTGCGCTCGCGTTCCCCGACCTGCGCGAGAGCATCGAACATGTCCCAGTTGCTGAACATGCCGCAGGCCTTGTCGAAGTTGCGCTGCTTGCAGGCGAAAATGCGCGCGATCGCGGCTTCGCCGTTGCCGATGATGGCGTAGCCGACATCGGTGGCGAAGATTCCCACCCCGCCCTGCGCAACGGTGTTGAGCAGGCGGGCGGCATCGGACTTCACATCGCGGGTGGTCATGGGCTCAGATCCGCATCAGGTCGATGAGCGGATCGAGGCGCTCGGACGTCTCGAGCCGCCATATGGCGGCGGCAAGCTCGTTACGCGCAGGTTCGGGCAGGAAACGCCGGGTGAGCGCGTGGAACTTGGCGTTCAGGACCTCGTCGGGCGTCCCTTTTTCAATGTCGGCCAGCGCGAGCGAGCATTGCGCGACCATTGCCTCGTCGCTCTCGAGGCGCGCTTCGATGCGGCAGTGGCGCAGACCGGGTGTCTGGCGCGAGAAATCGGCGTTGATCTCGACTTTCATTCTGGCGATCAGGCCCAGGACATCGGTGTCCAGGAAGCGATGGTTCTCGAAGGTGTCGCTGGTCACCTCGCCATCGGCCAGCGCCGCGGCGATCGAGAACGGCATCGAATGATCGGCGGTCTCGCGCGTCTTCGGCGCCCAGAGCTCCGGATCGGCGACCGCGCCCAGGTGGGCCGACTTGTACGTGTCCACCTTGAGGCTCTTCGGCTGCCGGCCGGCCAGCTTCTTGCGCAGTTCGAGCGCCGTGTCGATCGGCAGCTGGCACGAGTCGCGCACCGGGTATTTCTTGATGTTGGTCTGGTTCAGGCCGAGCGGCGCGGCGAGCCTGCCCGCCGGCAGCTTGAACTCGCCGGGCTTGCCGAGCGTCTGCTTCCAGATCCCGAATATTCCCTCGTAAGCGCTGTAGGGCCCGGTGAGCCCCTCGCGCGCCAGTTGCGCCGCGAAGACACCGTGGCGGGCGCCGTTGGGGCCGGCGCAGCCTTTCCACATCGACAGCTCGCCCGAGCGCGTCTGATAGGTGCACAGGTGCGGTACGACCGACAGCGAGAGCGCGTGCGCGAGCTGCTCTGCGTCGAGCCCCATCATGCGGCCGACGGCGAGCGCGGCGGCTTGCGCACCGACCACCGGCTGGTCCCAGCCCGCCGCGTTGAACGGCACCGTGTCGGTGAAGCGGCACTGGATCTCATAGGAGATGAAAAGCGCGAGGATCAACTCGCGGCCGGAGCTGCCGAGCGCTTGGGCCGCCGCGACCAGCCCCGGCAGGTTGTCGGACGGGTGCGAGGCGTCCAGCGTGCGATACGCGTCGTTGAGGTCGAGATACCGCACCATCGTGCCGTTCACGAGCGCGGCATGGTCCGGAGTCGTCTTGTCGCGCGTGCCCCAAAGCGTGGCTGCCCAGGGCCCTTCGACACGCGGCGCGCACTTGCGAAGAATACGCACCGGGGGCGCGGCGTAGGCAGCCAGCCCGACCGCGGCAGAATCGAGCAGGCGCGCCTTCGCCGCGTGGACCGTGGAAGCGGGCAGGTCCTCGAAGCGGTAAGCGAGCGCGAAGTCGACGAGCCGGCGAGTGGTAGCGTCCATCGTGGGGGTCATGCGCGTTCTCCTAGTGTGGCTTCATGCAAACGCCGGGCGCTCCAGCTCGCGGCCGCGAAGAGCAAAGCCTCCGGACCGCCGACGAGTTGCACGCCGAGCGGCAGGCCGCGCATCCCGCGGCCGGCGGGCAGCGCGAAGCAAGCCAAGCCAAGCAGCGTCCAGAGGCGCGAGAACACCGCATTGCCTGTCGACGCGAGTCCGACCGGCGCTTCGCCAGCGGCGGACAAGGTGAGGATCAGCTCGCCTTTACCGAGAAGCGCGGGCAGCGCTCGCATGCAGGCTTCGACGTGCGCGCGCGCCGCTGCAACGGCTTCCGCGGAAACGGACAACCCCCGTTCGATGAACGAGGCCATGCTCGGGCTCAGCCGCTGCCGCGCCGTCCGCCATTCGTGGGCCATCGCGCGGGCGGTCTCGTGCGCCATGATTACGCGGTGCAGGTCGTTCAGCTCGCTGAACGGCGCCGGCAACTCGAGCTCACGGACATGCCCCCCGGCGTCTTCCAGCGTGCGCGCGACCATGGCGAGACGCTCGAGCGTCTGCGGTTCGGCCTGCGCCGCGTAGGGCGTGCGGCACAGTGCGAAGCCCGGATGATCCGGCACTTGGGCCGCGGCCGGAGATTCGCCGGCAAGGACCGCCGAGACGCGGGCGATGTCGTCCACGGTAGCGGCGATGACGCCGATCGTATCGAGCGACGGCGCGAGCGGCTTCATCCCCGCGCCCGGAAAGCGGTCGAACGTGGGCTTGTAGCCGAAGATGCCGCAGAAGGCCGCCGGCCGGATCGTCGAGCCGCCGGTCTGAGTAGCGAGCGCGACCGGCACCATGCCGTCGGCGACCGCCGCCGCCGAGCCGCTCGACGAGCCGCCCGGCGTGCACGCAAGATCGTGCGGGTTGCGGGTGCCGCCCGGCTGGACGAACGCGAACTCGGTGGTGACCGTTTTGCCGAGGATGATCGCCCCGGCGGCCTTGAGCCGCTGGACACAGGCCGCGTCCTGCCGCGGGCGGTTTCCGGCGTAGATCGGTGAGCCGTACTCGGTCGGCATGTCGGCGGTATCGATGATGTCCTTCACGCCGACTGCCAGACCGTGGAGGAGACCGCTGCGCAGACCAGTCTGGTCACCGCTGTCGAGCGCACGCGCGCGTGCGAGCGCGGCGTCGCGGTCGACATAAGCCCAGGCGCCGACCTCGCGTTCGCGCGCGTCGATGCGCGTCAGGCTTGCGCGAATCAGAGATTCGCAGCTCATGTCGCTCGCAGTCGGTCGGTCGCCGCGCGATCGATCGCCCCGGTTGCCGGGTCGAGCACGACGCGGTACACCTCGCGCGCCGCTTCGACGCTGATCAGGCCGTCGGCAACGTCGGCGGCCACGCGCCCGGCCTCTCTGCGGCGCGGCTCGCCGTAACCGCCGGCGTTGGGCCCGACCACGCGGATGACGTCGCCCGACTTGAGCTTGCGGCCGGTGGATTTCGACGGCAGCACCTGCTCGTCGGCACGGCCGGGATTCTTGACGATCTGCGCGGGCAGGCCGTCGCCGCCGCCGAAAATGCCCTTCGGCGCTTCGAGCGTGCGGTCGCCGTTGCATGACAGGAAGCCGTCGACGAGAAAGCGCACGTCGCGCACCGCGCCGATGCCGCCGCGCCACTCGCCGGCGCCCGGCGCCTCCGGCCGCAGCTCGTAGCGCTCGACCCGCAACGGGAAGCGCATCTCGATCTCCTCGCACGGGACGTTGCGCGTGTTCGCCATCAGGTTGTCCACCGCGTCGAGGCCATCTTTGGTGCGGCGAGCGCCATAGCTCCCCTCGTTCACCTCCACGCAGACCCAGTACTGCTGCTGCGCCGGGCTGTAGCCGCTGTAAGAGACGCTCATGACGTGCGCCGAATTTCCCGCGGTCGCCTGCTCCCGAAGCACCGGCGCGAGCGCCTGGATCACGCAGTCGAGCACGCGCTGCACCTGCGCCATGCGCGAGACGCACGCGCGGGGAAAGTTCGGGTTGAAGATGCAGCCTTTCGGCGCATGCACGCCGACGGGGCGGAACATGCCGGAGTTCTGCGGGATGAACTCCTCGGTCATCACCTCGTCGAGCAGCAGCGTGCGCACGATGTAGAAGCAGGCGACCTGGAGCGAGCCCTCGAACGGCACGTTACAGCCCGTCTCTACTTCGTCGGCCGAACCGGTGAGGTCTATCAGGATGGAATCACCGCGCTTCCTTACGGTAACGTTGACCTTGAGCGGCTTGCCCCAGTTGCGTCCGTCGTCGTCCAGCCAGCTCTCGGCGTGGTAGTCGCCATCCGGGATTCTGGCGATTTCAGCGCGCAGGCGCCGCTCCGAGTAGTCCATCCAGTAGTTCGCCGCGCCCATCACCGTGCCGAGGTCATGCCTGTCGACGAGCTTGAGGAACCGGTCGGCTCCCGTGCGCACTGCGGCGATCATTGCTTCGATGTCGGCGGCGTTGGAATCCGGGGTTCGGACGCTGTCGCGCAGGATCGACCAGACCGCGTCGTTACGCCGGCCGCGCTCGTACAGCTTGACGCTGTCGTAGAGCGTGCCCTCGGCGAACACGTCGATCAGGTCGACGTTCAGCCCCGGAGCCGCCGCGCCGACGTCGATCAGGTGAGCGGTTGCCGCGGCGAAGCCGACCAGCTCGCCGCGATGGAAGATGGGCGCAATCACGCCCATGTCGGGCGAGTGCGAGGCGCCGTGGTAGGGATGGTTGTGGATGATGATGTCGCCTTCGTAGATCTGCCCGGCGAGCTTGCGCATGAACCCGCGGATGTAAGCCGGCAGCGACCCGATGTGCATAGGGGAGGATTCGCTCTCGCAGAGCTCGTTGCCGTGGGCGTCGTAGAGCCCGCAGCCCAGGTCCTCCGACTCGCGGATGATGCTCGAGTTGGACATGCGATAGAGCACTTGCGCCATCTCGCGCGCGATCGCGCTGAAAGCGCCGCCGATGACGCGTAGCGTCACGCGGTCGATTGCTTCGTAAGGCCAGGCGGTGCCCATCGCGCTTCCTCCTAGAACCGTACGATCAGGTTTCCGTGCCGGTCGACAGTTGCCACGACCTGCGGCGGAATCAGGGTCGTTGTATCCATCTGCTGCACGACCGCCGGTCCGGCAAGCCGGTTTCCCGCCTTGAGCGCCGCCCGCAGGTAGACGCTCGCCTCGAGCGGAACGGGCTTACCGTCGACCTCGAAAACGACACGGCGGGCTCCGGTGCGTGCCGGAGCGTCGGGCGTTTCGCTGCCCTCCGGGAGCGTCTTCGGCGTGACGGTGGGGATCCGGCCGACACCGACCACCCTGAGGTTCACCAGCTCGACCTCCTTCTCCGTGAAATGCCGCCCGTACTCGCGCTGATGCGCGGCATGGAACGAGCTCTTCAGCGCCTCGGCGAAGCCGGCGTCCACCGCGCTGCCCGGCGCGGCGGCGCGCAGCTCGTATCCCTGGCCGGCATAGCGGCACTCGGCGTGACGCACCAGCGTGACACGCTCGCCGCGAATGCCATCGCGCTCGAGCTGCTCGAGTGCCCGCGCCTCGAGCTCCGAGACCGTGGCAGCAAGCCGCTCGAAGTCGGGGTGCGAGAGATTCTGGATCTGGGTCGCGCTAAAGTCATATGCGATATCGCAGGTGAGCAGCCCGAGAGCCGAGGTCAGTCCCGGAGCGGGCGGCACGATCACCACCGGGATCGAGAGCTCCCGCGCGATGTCGCAGCCGAAGAGGGGCCCCGCGCCGCCGAAGGCGACCAGCGCGAACTCGCGCGGGTCGTAGCCTCGGCGCACGCTGTTTAACTCGATCGCCTGCACCATGCCGTGGGTGAGGATCCGGATAGCCGCGAGCGCCGCTTCCTCGACGCTCATGCCGAGGGGGCGCGCGAGCTTTGCTTCGACCGCGCAGTGCGCGAGCGCAGCGTCGAGCTTCAGGCGCCCGCCGAGGAATCCGGCCGGGTCGATGCGACCGAGGACCAGCTCGCAATCGGTCGCGGTGGGCTCCCCGCCGCCCTTGCCGTAGCAGCAGGGCCCGGGATCCGCGCCGGCGCTGCGCGGACCGACCTGGAATTGCCCGCCCGAATCGACGTAGGCGATCGAGCCGCCGCCGGCGCCGATCGTGTCGACCTCGGCCATCGGCACCATGGCGTGATAGGCGCCGATGCGCGTGTCGAGCAGATGCTTGAAACGGATCTCGCCGCCGGGCGCGACCCCGATATCGGCCGAAGTGCCGCCCACGTCGAGGCTGATCACGCTGGAGAATCCGGCGGTTGCGCCGACCCAGATGCCGCCGAGCAGGCCGCCAACCGGCCCGGACATGAGCAAGGTCACCACCCGGCGCTTCGCGGCGTCCAGCGTGGCGCAGCCGCCGCTCGACTGCATGAGGTGCAGCCCGGCGGTCATGCCCACGTCGCGCAGCGCCCGGTCGAAGCTTTCGAGGTAGCGCACGCTCTTGGGTCCGACGTAGGCGTTGAGGCAGGTGGTCGAGAATCGCTCGTACTCGCGGTACAGCGGGACGACCTCGTGGCTGAGCGAGAGCGCGATCCCCGGGGCTTCCTCGGCGATGATCTCGGCCGCGCGCCGTTCGTGGGACGGGTTCAGGAACGAGAACAGGAAACAGACCGCGATCGACTCGACGCCGGCCGCGCGCAGCTCCCGCGCGGCGCGGCGCACCGCGTCCTCGTCGAGCGGTACCAGCACGGCGCTGTCGCCGCCCGCGATGCGCTCGCGCACGGTCTTGCGGGCGCGGCGCGGCACCAACTCGTGCTTCTGCCACGGCAGATCGAGCTGCAGGCTGAAATTGTGCGGCCGCTTGTGGCGGGCGATGTGCAGCACGTCGCGGAAGCCCTCGGTCGTGATCAGGCCGCATTTCGCGCCGTTGTGCTCCAGGACGATGTTGGTGGCGATGGTGGTGCCGTGCATGAAATAGTCGATCTCGCCAGGCGCAATGGCGGCCTGCCGGCACAGCTCGAGCAGACCTTCCATTGCGCCTGTCGAGGGGTCGCGCGCCGGGGTCGGCACCTTGTGCACGACCATCTCGCCGCGCTTGTCGTCGATCAGCACGAAGTCGATATGCGTGCCGCCGACATCCACCCCGACCCGTGCCATGCGCTAGAAGAGGTGGCCGCGCGCGCTGACGCCGCCGTCCACCGTGAGCACGGTGCCGGACACGTAAGACGCGCGGGGGGAGGCGGCGAAGACAACGAGATCGGCGACTTCCTCCGGAGTCGCCGCGCGGCCGAAGGGCAGCGGCGCGACGAGCTCGGTCCAGCGCCCGGCATCGCCGGTGCGGTCCTGCGCCTTCTTCTTCATCAGCATTTCGAGGCGCGCGGTCAGCGTCGGCCCGGGATTCACGCCGAGCACGCGCACGCCCTTGTCGGGGCTGACGGAGCCGAGCGCACGGGTGAACGCCATCAGCCCGGAATTGGTGATGGTCGCGACGATGATCTCAGGGTCGGGGCGCTCACCGCAGTTGCCGATCACGTTGACGATGACGCCGCGCTTGCGCGCGCACATGCGGAGGTAGAGCTCGCGGGTGAGGAGGGCTGTCGCGATCACCTTCAGCTCCAGCCCCTCGCGCCACTTGTCCTCGGTCGCCTCCTCGATCGGCCCGGTCGGCGTCGCGCCGGCGTTGTTGACCAGGATCTCGGCGTCGGCGAAGCGTTCGGCCAGCGCCGCAACCGAGCCGCGCTCCATCATGTCGCAGGCGTGGATCGCGATGTCGCGGGAATGACGGGCGCGGATCTCGTCGCGGACCGCCTCCAGCGCCTCGCGCGAGCGCGCAGTCAGGTAGAGGTCGCAGCCCTGCTCGGCAAAGTGCACGGCAATCGTCTTGCCGATGCCGCGGGATGCGCCCGTGATGAGCGTTCGCTTGCCGGCGAGTCCGAGATCCATGTTTCCTCTATGTAACGTAGCCGGCGAGACGCGGCAGTGCGAGCGTGAGCTCCGGGACCGTCGCGATGACGAACAGGATCACGAACTCGAGCGCGAGGTACGGCAGCACAGCCAAGGATATGCGCTCGAGCGTCAACCGCGCAATCGGCGCCACGATGAACAGCACCAGCCCCACCGGCGGCGTCAGCACGCCGAGCAGCAGGCCGACCATGAGGAACATGCCGTACTGGATCGGATGCATCCCGAGCACCTGCACGCATAGCGGGTAGAGCAACGGGCCGAGGATCACCATATTGGCCACCGCGTCCATGAACATGCCGACGATGATGAACAGCAGGATCACCAGGAGCAGCAGCGCGAGCTTGTCCTGCGTGATGGCGACCATCAGCTCGACCAGGGCCTGCGGCACGCGATGGAAGGTCATGATGCGGCCCAGCACGACGGCGGCGGCGACGATAATCAACGCCGAGGCGCTGACCCAGGCAGTCGCCTTGAGCGAATCGACGAGCTTCGTGACCGTGAGCGTTCGGTAGAAGAACATGCCGGCGACGATGGTATAGAGGACGGTGACAGTCCCGGCTTCCGTCGGGGAGAAGATTCCCGACATCATGCCGCCGAGCAGCAATACCGGGATCACCAGCACCGGCAGCGCGATCCAGGTGCTGCGAGCGAGCGGGCGAAACCCTTCGAAGCGGCGGATTGCTCCGAATCCGCCCAGGCGCGCAGCGACGTAGGAGGCGATCATCAGGGTGATTCCGACGACGATTCCGGGGAGCACGCCGCCGACCAGCAGCCCGCCGATCGAGATGCCGAGCTGCGCGCCGATGATCACGAGCGGTATCGACGGCGGGATGATCGCGCCGATGACCGACGCCGAGGCGACGAGCGCGCCGGCGAACTCGCGCGGGTACTTCTCCTTGATCATGCTCGGGATCATGATCGGCGCGATGGTCGCGGCATCCGACAGCGTCGAGCCCGTGATTCCGGACAGCAGCATGCTGGCGGTGACAGTGACGTGCGCCAGCCCGCCGCGGATCCAGCCCACGAGCCGCTGGCAGAACTCGATCAGCTTGTCGGTGAGCTCGCAGCGGTTGAGCAGCTCGCCGGCGAGCACGAAGGTCGGCAGCGCGAGCAGCGTGAAGGAATCGACCGCGCCGTACATCTCGCTCGCGAGCACCGTCGTCGGGATCCGCGTCCCGGAGAACAGGAGGAACAGGGCGCAGGCGAGCGAGATGCTGAACGCGATCGGCACGCCCAGCGCGAGCAGCAGCAGGAACGGCAGGAGCAGGTAGAACGCGACCAGGTCCACCGCAGGCCCCAGCTAGGTGCCCGGCGGCGCGGCGCGGACCCCAGCTTGCGCGTCCGCGTCTCCCAGTTCGAGGTCTCCGTAGGTGCGGAAATACTCCATTTCTCCCCTGCGCCAACGCCCGACGTCCTCGAGCGCGCCGCGCAGCGCGAAGAGCGCCATCAATCCCGCACCGATCGGCACCGCGAGCTTGATCCAGTGCGTGCTGATGCCGCTCGTCTGCGAGCTGATATGGCCCGGCCCGAGCACCCATCGCAATCCGTAATAGGCGACGAGTGTCACAGCGAGGCAGGTCGCGAGCTTGGCGAAGATGATGACACCGGGCCGCGCGCCAAGCGGCAGCCGCCGGATCAGCATCGGGATGTGGACATGCTCCCAGCGCCGCATGATCGCGGCCGATCCCAGGAACACCAGCCACACCAGGCACCAGGTCGCCACCTCCTCGGACCAGACGATCGAGGTATTGAGGACGTAGCGGTAGAAGATCTGCACGAACAGGATGGCGATGATGATGGTGGCGAGCGCCATCGCTACCCAGCGCGCCAGAGCGTCGAGTACCTCGAGCAGCCGGTCCAACTGCTTCATCGAGGCATCAGCGCAGCGCGATCATCGACTTGATGACGGCGGGATCGATCCCCTTGCCTTGCGTTTCCCAGACTGCTTCGCCGATCTTTTGCCACTGCGCTTTCTCGGCTCGGCTCGGCACGTAGATGTCCATCTTGGCGTCCTTCAGCTTCTGCTTGAAGGTGACCTCGCCTTCGCGGTCGATCTGATTGCCCTGGTCGGCGGCATCCTGGGCCGCGGCCATGAATGCCGTCTGGATATCGGGCGGCATCAGGTTCCAGGTGTTCTTGTTCAGCACCTGGAACTGGACCGCGAAGATGGCATCGACTTCGGTCGCGTACTTGAGAACCTCGTGCATGTTGAACCGGAAGGTCCAGATCGGCTGCACGTGAATGCCTTCGACCACGCCGCTCGACAGCGCGTTGTAGGTCTCGGTCCACGCCATCGGGGTCGGGTTGCCGCCCCACGCGCGCACCAGCTCGATCTCCAGCTTCGAGGTGGTCGTGCGGTACTTGATCCCCTTGACGGCCGCCGGCGTCGGCGTCGGCCGCGCTCTGTTCCAGAGCAGCCGGTAGCCGCCCGAGCCGACCGGCGGCAGCACCTTGAGGGGCGTCTTTGCCTCGAACTTCGCCGCCTGCTGGCGCCAGAGATCCGACTTCGCGAGTCTGAGGAACATCTCCCAGCTCGTGATCGCGTACGGCAGGTCGACGAAGGTGAACGCATCGGAAAAGCTGGCCCACTGCGCGGTGACGTTCGAAGCAATGTCGATGAAGCCGGTCTGCACCGACTCGATCTGCTGGATGTCGGTGCCGAGCACCGAGCTCGGATGAACCTGGATGTCGAGCTGGACGTTGTATTTCTCGCGCAGGATCTTTGGAATGCGGGAGATCGACTCGTAGCTCGGATCGCCTTCCTTGGCGTTCAGCCCCGCGACGAGCGGGCGCAGGAATCGCCTCGGTTGCTGCGAGCGCACAATCGCCGGCGCGCCGAGGAGGGCAGCACCGGCGGCGGCGCCTACGATCACCCTGCGACGGGACGGGTTGGTCGGACTCTTTGGCTTGGCCATCGCTTCCTCCCTCGGGGGCACTGCGGATCGTCGCAGATTGGGGATCTCCGGGTCGACTAGTTGACGGGAGTCTATTGAGGGGCGCTTACGAGGTCAAGGCCCCGCATCGACTCAAAATTTCGGTTACCGAACCGAGGCTCGTAGATCAGAAGTCACGGTTACCAATCCGCCCGTGGAGGCCACCGTGACGCGAGCCAGCTTGCGCGAGTACGCCGCCGTGCAGCGGGAGCGGTCCCAGCAGGCCAGCCGAGCCGACAAGCATCGGCTGTTGGACGAGATGGTCGCCGTGACCGGCATGCATCCTCTCGATCGACAGCCAGGAGACTGTTGGGTTTCACACGTCCGATGATGTCCGCAGCGCACCGGCCGGCTCACGCCGGAAGCTGCACTCGGTTCCTGGCCGGGCGCTCGACTCGCGTGATTTCGGCCGTGCGCGTTTCGACGCGCCTCGGCTTCCACGCTTCCACTCGCAGGTTGACGAGCTCCACACGCCGCTCTATCCACCGAGGTAGTGCAGGCGCACGTCGGCGTTCTCGAGCAGCTCGCGCCCCGTGCCTTCGAAGCGGTTGCGGCCGAGTTCCAGCACGAAGCCCCGGTGCGACACGGAGAGCGCCTTCTTCGCGTTCTGCTCGACCATCAGGATCGTCGTCCCGTCGCGGTTGATCGCCAGCAGCGCGTCGAACACGATCTCGACCATGCGAGGGTCGAGGCCCAGCGACGGCTCGTCGACCATCAACAGTCGCGGGTGCAGCAGCAGCGCGATGGCCAGCTCGAGAATCTGTTGCTGGCCGCCCGAGAGCGTACCGGCGAGGTCGCGACGCCTGGCGGCCAGGACCGGAAAGCGTTCGAGCGACGCCGCGATGTCCCTCGGCACCGCTGCGTCGCGCCGCAGGTAAGCGCCCATCTCGAGATTCTCTTCGACGCTCATCGCCGGGAAGTTGCACCGGCCTTGCGGGACATAGCCGACCCCGCGCTTGAGCACCTCCGTCGGCAGCCGGTTCGCGATCTCCTCGCCGGCGAAGCGGATCGTGCCCGCGCGCGCCGGCACCATACCGAACACGGTCCGGAGCAGCGTGGACTTGCCGGCGCCGTTCGCGCCGATGATGCAGACGATCTCACCGGTGCGCACCGCCAACGAGACGCCGCGGAGCACCTCGATTTCGTCGTAGCCGGCGACGACTCCACGCAACTCCAGCAGCGCGCCGCCGTCAGCGGCCAAAATAGGCCTCGACCACACGCGCGTCGCGGCGAATGGCCTCCGGCGGCCCCTCGGCAATCTTCTGGCCGTGATCGAGCACGACGATGCGTTGGGAGATGTCCATGACCACCTCCATATTGTGCTCGACCAACAGCACGGTCTTGCCCTGACGGTGCAGCGCGAGGATGTGCTGCTTCATCTGGTTGATCATCGTGGGATTCACGGCTGCCGCGGGCTCGTCGAGAAGGAGCAGCTCGGGATCGGACATGAGCGTGGAGGCGAACGCCAGAAGCTTGCGCTGTCCGTAAGAGAGAGCGCCGGCGGCGGCGTCGGCGCGATGGGCCAGGCCGACCAGCTCGAGGAGCCCGCGCGCGCGCTCGATGGCGTCCGCCTCCAGTCGCCGCAGACGGCGGGTGCGGAGCAGGCGGGCCAGCAAGCGCTCCTCCTGGTGCTGCTGCAGAAAGACCAGGAGGTTGTCGAGCGCGCTGAGACGCGGAAACACGCTGACCTGCTGGAACGTGCGGGCGATCCCCAGCCTCGCCACCCGGTGGCACGGGGCGTTGGTCAGATCGCGGCCGCGGAAGAGCACCTGCCCACCGTCGGCGGCGACATAACCGGTCACGCAGTTGAACAGCGTCGTCTTACCCGAGCCGTTCGGGCCGATCAGGCTGACGAGCTCACCGCGCTCGACCGCGAGATCCACCCGGTCGACGGCCGTGACGCCGATGAAGCGCTTGATCAGACCGCGAATCTCGAGCAGCGCCATCAGCCGGCGGAGCGGGATGCCGTCGCGCGGCGCAGCAAGCTCTCGATGCCTTCGGGTGACCGCACGACGACGAGCAGCAGGAGTATGCCGTAGATCACGAGGCGCCACGTCGGCGCCAGCCGCAGCACTTCGGGAAGCGCGGTGAAGAGAACGGCGCCGACGATGACTCCGCGCAGGCTGCCCACGCCGCCGAGGAAGACGATGACCAGGAGATTGACGGTGAGCGCGACGGTCATCTCCTCGGGGCACATCACCGAGAGGTAGTGGACGTACAGCGCGCCGATGCCGCCAGCGAGCGCCGCGGCGATCGTGAAGGCGAGCAGCCGGTACTTGAGCGGGTTGATGGCAGCGGCGCCGGCCAGCGGCTCGTTGTCGCGCACGGCGTGGAACGCGCGCCCCAGGCGGAAGGTCGTCAGCCCGCGGTAGAGGAGCGCGACGCCCGCGAGCGCGGCCAGCGCCAGCCAGTAGTAGGCCGGCAGCGTGGTGATCGCGAGCCCGGCGAGCGTCGGTTTGGGAATGCCGGTGATGCACAGCGGCCCGCGCGTGACCTCCACCCAGTTGTTGGCGACGACAGAGGCCACCAGCGCGAGGCCGAGCGTGCCGACGGCGAACGCGTGCTCGGCTAGGCGGAAGAGCGGCACGCCGACCAGCGCCGCCACGAGCGCGGCGCCGAGCGCGGCCGCCAGCACGTCGGCCACGAACGGCCAGCGCGCGCCGGTGGCGAGGATCGCCGCCGTGTAGGCACCGACACCGAAGAACGCCGGGTGCGCGAGGGACAGGCTACCAACGTGGCCGACCACGAGGTCGTAGGAAAGCGCGAGCGCGGCGAAGAGCGCGGTGAAGATCAGGACGTGCAGGACGTAGCGCTGCTGGCGCGGTACCACGGCCGCGACGATCCACGGCGCCGTCGCGACGACGAGGCCGAGCGCGAGCCAGCCGGCTCGGCGCATGTCAGATCCCGATCCGCCGGCCGAACAAGCCCTGCGGCCGCCACAGGAGCACCGCGATCATGATGAGGAACGCGATGGCGTCCTTGTAGGCGTAGGAGATGTAGCTGCCGGCGAACGCCTCGGTCAGGCCGATCAGGAAGCTGGCCGCGATGGCGCCGTTGACGTAGCCGAAGCCGCCGGCCACCACCGCCGCGAACGCCTTCAAGGTGAGCGTGGTGCCCATGTCGGGGAAGATGTTGAAGAGCGGCGAGACGAGCGCGGCGGCGGCCGCGGCGAGCGCGGCGGAGAGCGCGAAGGTGACCATGGCCACGCGCTGCACGTCCACGCCCACCACCGCGCACGCCTCGCGGTTCTGCGACATCGCGCGCATGGCCTTGCCCGTACGCGTGCACGCCACGAAGCGCTGGAGCGCCCAGAAGATCAGCAGCGCGGCGGCCAGCACCAGCAAGCGCTGCCAGACGATGCGAAAGCCCCCGAGAGCGAGGATGCGCGAGGACAGCATCGTCGGCACTTCCTTGGGCTGGGCGCCCAGCACGATGATGGCGAGGTTCGTGAGCACGATGGACGTCGCCAGCGTGGCGATGAGCTGGACGTGCCACGAGCGCGGCAGGATCGCACGGATCACACTGCGCTGGTAGGCGATGCCGAAGAGCACCATCACCGCCGGCGCCAGCAGCGCGGCCAGCGGGTAGGGCAGGCCCCACTCGCTGTAGGCGTACCAGAACGCGTACGCGCCGAGCATGAAGAACTCGCCGTGGGCGAAGTTGATCAGCCGCGCCACGCCGAGCATGAGCGCCAGCCCAGCAGCCACCATGGCGTACATCGCCCCCAGGGTGGCCCCGTGCAGCAGCTGTTCGAGCAGGTCGAAGATCAGTTCAGTAGCGCCGGGCTCGTCGGCAGCTTCTCGAGGATCTTGAGCTGGCCGTCACGCATCTCGATCAGGATCATGTTGATCCACGCCTGGTGGTTCGCGTCGAACTTGATCGGGCCGAGCGGCGAGTCCTTGACGTCCACTTCCTCCAGCGCCGCGCGGATGGTCTGGCGATCGGCCTTGCCGTGCTTCTTGAGCGCGATCTCCAGCGCGGGCACCACCGCCCACTTGAGCGTGATCGCGGCCAGCGAGCCGTGGACGCGTGGCGGCACCTTGTAGCGCTCGGTCCACTTCTTGTCCCACTCGGGATCGAGCGTGTTGATCCAGTAGCTGGCCTCGATCACGCCGTCACCGATCTTCGGATTGTCCTTCACCTGGTGGAGGAACTCGGCGGTGGTGAGGCTGCCGCGCGAGAAGACGCGCTGGGTGAGACCGACCTCGTGGTACTGGCGCATGAACGGCGCGCCGTCGCTGGCCAGGATGACGGCCAGGATCGACTCGGCGCCGGCCCGCTTGATGCGCGTGAGCACCGGCCGGTAGTCCGGCTGGCCGGGGTCGAAGAAGTCGGTCGAGAGCAGCTTGACGTTGGCCTTCTTGAAGGCCGCCTCGTAGGCGATGGCGGCGCCGCGGCCGAAGTCGTTGTTCATGGCCAGGATGGAGGACGACTTCACGCCGGTGCGCGCGATGTAGCGGGCGAACGTGTGAGCCATGATCTCGTCGTCGAGCGCCACGCGAAACGTCCATTCGTTGCGGCCCTTGCCGCTCAGCTCGCGGATCTTCGGATGCGAGCACGCCTCGATCACCATCGGGATGCCGATCTCCTTCACGACCGGCATGGCGCCGAGGCACGCGCCGCTGTGCGTCTGGCCGATGATCACGTCCACCTGGTCCACGTCGGCCAGCTTGCGCACCGCGCTCACCGCCTCGCCCGGCTGCGCCTTGTTGTCGGCGAAGTAGGCCTCGAGCTTGCGGCCCATGACGCCGCCCTTGGCGTTGATCTCCTCCACGGCGAGCGTGGCGCCCCACTTCACGCCTTCGCCGGTGATGGCGGCGGGCCCGCTCATGGCGGAGGCGAAGCCGATCTTGATGGGCGGCGCCTGGGCGCCGGCGGAGAACGCCATGACGAGCAGCAGGGCGAGCGTGAGCGCGTATCGCATCGCTGGCCTCCTTGTCATCCGATGATCGCGAGGTCCTGGCTGGAGCGAGTGAGCGTGCGCGAGCCGCCAGGTGTGATCTCCACGGCGTCCTCGACCTGCACGCCGCCCCAGCCGTGCTCGTAATAGGGCGTCTCCACGCAGAAGACCATGCCGGCCTCCAGCGCGGTGCTCGTGCTGGCGTTGATCGTCGGCGGATCGTAGGGCTCGAGCCCGATGCCGTGGCCGACGTGGTGGCGCTGGTAGTGCGGCAGTCCGTTCTCGCGCGTGACGCGCACGGCGATCTCGAAGAGCTGGCTCACCGCCACGCCAGGCTTCATCGCGGCGATCGCGGCGCGCTCTCCGGCGAGGATCGCCGAGTAATAGCGCGCCTGCTTCTCGCTGGGCTTGCCGAGCACGGCGGTGCGCGAGATGTCCGAGCGGTACGGGCCGACGAGGCAGCCGAGGTCGAAGCGCACGAGGTCGCCGGCGCGCAGCGCGCGGTCGGTGGGATAGACGTCGGCCAGCGCCGCGCGCTCGCCGATGGTCACCACGGTGAAGAACGGCTCGGCGCCCTTGCGCAGCACCTCCTCTTCATAGACGCGCGCCGCCTGGCGCTCGGTCACGCCGGACGCGAGCATCTTCAGGACGGCGGCGATGCCGTCCTCGGCGATCAGCGCCGCCTTTTCCAGCGCGGCGACCTCGTCAGGGCCCTTCACCATGCGCGCCTGGCGGAACATCTGATAGGCCGGCACCAGCGTGGTGCCGGCGAGCTTCTCCTCCACGCGCTTCCACGTGGGGGCGAAGAGATTGCCCTCGTCGAGCCCGATCCGCCGGCCCAGCACGCCGAGGTCGCCCAGCACGCCGGACAACGCGTCCGCCGGGCTCGGCGCCGGCGAGCGGGTCCACTCGCGGATCTTGCGCCCGATCTCGCCGGGGTCGTCGGAGTACTCGAAGAAGAATTTGCCGTAGCAGGCGACGTGGTCGACCTGGATCCGGTCGGAGGCCACGCCCGTCGTGTCGATGAAGGGGATGACCAGCGCGGTGCCCCGCCGCGTGAAGATCGCGTAGAGCTCGAGCCCGCGGAAGAGCGCGTGCGAGATCGAGCGCAGGCCGCTCACGTAGTACACGTTCTCGGTCGTGGTGCCGATGATCGCGTCGAGGCCCTCGGCCTCGAGCACGGCGGTCAGCCGCTGGCGCCGGTGTGCGTTCATCTTTCTCTCACCTGACGTTGGGGACGCTCACTTGAAATTGGGAATCACTTCGCGCCCGAAGAGGTCGATCGCTTCCTGCATCTCGGGCACGCTGTTGGCGACGAAGAGCAGGCCGGAGAGCGTGGTGACGCCCGCCTGCTGGTAGACGCGAATGCGCTCGCAGATCTCCGGCGGGCTGCCGATCAGGTTGCGCTGCTCGAAGCCGCCCGTCTGCTCGCGCAGCGTGGAGCGCTTGAGCGATTCCAGGTGCTTGTAGAGCTGCGAGCCGTGGAAACGCGTGACCGCCTCGTCGTGCGTGCGCCCGATCGAGCAGGCGAACTGCGGCGCGATGTCGATGCGCCCGCCGTCGCGGCCCGCCTTGGCCGCCGCGCGATGGACGTCGTCCACGCCCTTCTTGATCTCCTCGGGCGAGAGCACCGCCGGCATCCAGCCCTCGCCGTACTCGCCCGCGCGCCGGCGGACCTCCGGGTGATTGCCGCCCGCGTACATCGGCAGCGGCGCCTGGCGCGGTTTGGGGAAACACTCCACGTCCTGGAAGCGCACGTGCTTGCCGGCGAACGACGCCTTGCGCTCGGTGAAGAGCAGCCGCAGCGCGCGCATCCCCTCGTCCACGATGTCGCCGCGCCTGGCGTCCTTGGCGTCGGGGTGGAGCGCCTCGTATTCTTCTCGATACGCGCCAGTGCCCACGCCGAGGACCACGCGCCCACCCGAGAGCTGGTCGAGCGTGGCGACCTGCTTGGCCAGCACCGGCATCGTGCGCATCGGCAGCACGATGATCCCGGTGGCGAGCTTGATGCGCTCCGTGCGCGCCGCCACCCACGTGAAGGTGATCAGCGGCTCGTAGAAGTTCGGCGGCTGCGGCCACTCGCGCTGCACGTAGCGCTGGGTGGTCATGTGGTCGTTGCCCCACACCGAGTCGAAGCCGACGCGCTCGGCGAGCTGCGCGGTCGGCAGAATGTCCTCGGGCCTGGCGAACGGCACCGGGTACATCATCCCCTCGATGCACGTCGGGATGTGGACGCCGAACCTCAGCGGCATCGCAGCTGCCTCCACGCCGGCGACAGCTCGCGGCCGATCCGCTCGATCTGGACGGCGAGGTCGCCCGCCTCCGGCACCACGGCGATTACGGCGTCGAGGCCCGCCTCGGCCCAGCGCTCGAGCGCAGAGCGGCACTCGGCCGGCGTCCCCGCGATTGCCACGGCGTCGAGGAGGTCGTTCGTCACCAGGTCGGCAGCGGCGGCGCGTCCCGTGATGAAGGCCTCGCGGAACGGCTGTGAGCGGGCCGCCGGGATTCCTGCGTCTTCCAGGATCGACTGGCCGTGGAGCAGCCCCAGGTAGTGCGCGACGAGCGGTCGCATCCACTGGCGGGCCCGGGCCCCGTCGTCGGACACGGCCACGGGAATGTACGCGATGACCTTGAAGTCTCCGCGGGCGCCTGCAGTGCTGGCACGCACGCGCCGCACGTGGGCCGGCGAGGCGAGGATGGAGCAGTGGACGCCGTCGGCAATCTCGGCCGCCAGCGCGAGCGCGCGCGGGCCCTTGACGCCCAGCATGATCGGCACGCGGCTGGGCGGCGGCGCCTCCAGCTTCACGTCGTTCACCGCGAACAGCTCGCCAGCGTATGTGACGCGCTCACCGTTCAGCAACCGGCGCACGATCTCGACACTTTCGCGCAGGCCGCGCAGCGGCGTCTTGAAGGGGATCCCCATCTGGTGCTCGATCCAGTGCCGGTTGCTGCTGCCCAGGCCGAGCACGACGCGACCGGGCGCAATCGCCGCCAGCGTCGCGGTCTCCATCGCCACGACGGCGGGGTGTCGCGTGTACGGGTTGACCACCCCGAGGCCGATCACGCCGCGCACGCTGACCGCGGCCGCGGCCGCCGCGACCGCGTAGGCGCCCGGACGGAAGTAATCCTCCATGATCCAGACGCTGCCGACGCCGCTTCGCTCGGCGGCGCGCGCCCATTCAGTCGCGCGCCCCGGCAGGCCGTGGCCCATCAGCGCCAGACCGAGACTATCGGTCCAGCCGCAGTCCATACGCCTCGTGGAGCACGGCGAGGAGACGATCAAAGTTGCCGTCGGCCACCGGCACGGGTGGCAGCCACGCGCGCGTCGCGCCCGGGTCCTTGAGGCCGCCGGACGTCAGGACGACGACGATCGTCTGCTGCCCATCGAGCGCGCCGCGTGCGACGAGCTGCATGACCGCCGTCAGCGACGCCGCCGACGAGGGTTCGACGTACAGGCCCTCTTCGCGGGCGAGCGCGCGCTGGGCCTCGAGCACGCCCTCGTCGGTCATTCGCACCCCGGCGCCGCCCGACTCGCGCAGCGCGGCGAGCCCCTGCCACGTCCCGTAGCGCGAGGCGATCGAGAACGCAACAGACGGCGCCGGCGCCTCGACCGGCTCGGGCGCTTGCAGCCCGCGCTCAAGTGCCGCGGCGAGGGGACCGAAGGGCTCCGCGGCGATCATGCGCGGCGTGTGCTTCACGAGACCGAGCGTTTGCAGCTCCATCCATCCCTTCCAGATTCCGTAGAGCCCGTCGCTGTAGGCGCTCGGCACGACGACGACGTCGGGCGCCGTCCAGCCGAGGTCTTCGGCGAGCTCGTAGGCGATCGTTTTGTATCCTTCGACGCCCCACGGATTGGAGCCAACGGGTGGCGTGACGAAGCCGCTCGTCGGATACCACCCGAAGCGCTCGATCCCTTGACGCATCAGTTCCCACCGCGACTCCGATGTCGGGCAGGCGACGACCGCCGCGCCATACGCCTGCATCAGCGTCTTCATCGTCTCGGGGACCGACGCCAGCGTGAAGATGACGCACGGTAACCCGGCGCGTGCGGCATAGGCCGCGGTGGAGGCGCCGTGATTGCCCGTGGAAGAGATGGTGATGACACGTGCGCCGGTCTCGACGGCGTGCGTGACGGCCGTCGCGCACAGCCGGTCCTTGTACGACCACGTCGGATTCTGACTCTCATCCTTCGCGTAGAGCCGCGGCAACCCGAGCCGACGACCGAGACGTTCGAGATGGACGAGCGGCGTCGCGCCCTCGCCGAGCGAGATGGGACGTGCGGTCCGCACTGGCAACACTGGACCAAAGCGCCAGAGCCCGCGCGCGGCTGTGCCGAACGTGTCGGGCGTGACGCCGGCGAGCGGCGAGAGATCGTACTCGACGCTGAGATTCACGGCGACGCCCTCGGCGCGACAGCGCGGGCAGCCCGCAAAGAGACGCGGCTCCTCGAAGCGCGCGCGGCAACGCAGACACGACAGTCCGACGACGCGCGCCTCGGCGCCCATGGCGGGCGCTAGTGTAGGAACCGCTTCCGGACCTGTCAAACGAGCGCCCGAGATTGCGGTCGCCAGGTCGCTTGGACAAGGGATGCGTAGCGTTCGCGCGGGACCGACGCCGTTACGTGATCGCGTAGAGGAGTTTGGCCAACACGGGCACCGTGGTGCTGCCGGCTGGCGTCATTCCGCAACGCGCGAACCTGGAGTGCGGGATCATGACGGAACGCCGCGGGTGGCGCCGGAGACCGTGTGGGCCTCGATGACGCGGCTGCAACGGATCATCGAGGCCGAAAGGGCGATGGTCATCTTCCATCACGACCCCGAGCAGTGGAAGACACTGGGAATGCTTCCCAAATTCTACGACTGAGGCGGTCCAGGGTTGCGCCTCCCTGCAAGATCGACGGACGGCATCACCACGATTGCCGCTCGACTTGCCCGAGGAGGCCGGCGCGGTATCCTGAGCTGGGGTAGGGCCACCATGGAGGATTGCCATGCGATCCTTGGTTCTCGCCGTGCTCGCCGTTGTCCCCTCGACTCTGGTGCTCTCGATGCCCGCCGCCGCCGACTGCGCGGCGATTACGAAGGCGCTGACCGGGATCGTGACCGATCTCACGTGCCTGGAGAGCACGGATCTCACGACCCGTAACGACGCGACGACGCCGCCCGACAACTCGCGCCTTGGCCTCCCGCCGAACGCGTTCACGCCGCGCACCGACGCGCAGGCAGTGTCGCCGGATGCGCCGTTCCGCACGGCGATCGACCCGAGCCGCACGTTCCCCGGTCTTCAGATCACCGGCGCGATGGCCGACGATGCGAATGCGCGCTGGCTCCTGCGGCTGCCCGCCGCCGCGAACTGGAACCACAAACTGGTGGTCGGCGTGCCCGGCGGATTCCGTAGCGAGTTCATGGGCGACTTCATCTTCAGCGACCTCGTCGTGCAGCAGGGCTTTGCCTACGTCTCCACCAACAAGGGCATGCTCAACTTCTTCTTCACTGCGGCGGGCGCGGACCCGCTGGCGTGCCGGCTGTCGCCGCGCGTGGCCGCGACCGGCGCCGCATTCACGCACTTCTACGCCAACGACGCGGGCAACAGCATCCGCGAATGGGTTCGCCGGACACTCGAGGCCACCGACGTGGCCGAGCTCGCGATCGACGCGCACTATGACCGGGCGCCCGAGCGCGTGTACCTGATGGGTATCTCGAACGGCGGCCACGTCGTGCGCCGGTTGCTCGCCGAGGCCCCGACGCGCTTCGATGGCGGGCTCGACTGGGAAGGGGTCTTCTGGTCGACGGGCGGGCCGAACATCCTCATCGACTTGCCGGCGGCGCTTCGCAACTGGGACGGCTACGTGACGTCCGGGCTGAGCCCGACGAGTCCCGCTGCCCAGGCGATCCGAACGGCCGGCTATCCGCCCGACATCCGCGCCACCCCGCCGACCCCGGCCAACACGTTCAGTCCGCTCGTCGGCTCCCTGTGGGAGACGCACGCCTACAACTACTGGGACGTCACGACGTGCGTGTTCGTGCGTCTGGTCGACCCGCTCTATCCCGTGGACCAGCTCGATCCGCTCGCCGCCAGCGACACGAAAGACTATGACTATCTGGCGCGGCGCAAGCCGTTCCACCTCTCGCCGCGCGTGGGGCAGATCGCGACCGACGGCGACATCGCCCGGCCGCTCATCACGCTGCAGGGCACGATGGACACGCTGCTGCCGATCGTGCACCACGGTCGGGCGTTCCGCGCCGCCGTGGTGACGGCCGGGCGGGCGTCGCTGCACCGCTACTACGAGGTGCAGAACGGCAACCACATCGAGCGGTATCGGCAGACCTGCTGCAACTTCGTCCAGCTGGAGTTCATCCAGCCGCACGCCCATCGCGCATTCCAGCTTCTGCTCGACTGGGTGGAGCGCGGCGTGTCGCCGCCGGCCAGTCAGTGCATCCCCCGCGGCGGCGCCATTGTCAGTGATCCGGCGGCCGCGGCCCGGCCGGAGCGCTGCGCCTCACTGCTCGTGGAGTAAGTTCGCACGACGACGAATGAGGTCTTTCTGTCTTGACCGCGACATCGAGCGGTGGAGGAGGGAGACATGGATGGCGGAGTGGCGGTGCGCAGTCGGGCCATCGCGCAGAGATTCGTCGGTCACATGATGACCGCTGCGCCGAGTGCGGTGATGCCGTGGGCAGTGAGTGGCTCTCCTACCGGCAATACCCCGGCGATCCTCAGAGTGTCGTCAAACAGCTGGGAATGATTCCTCAGAGATTCGAAATATGACGAGTGGCGAGAACCGGGACAGGGGACGGGGCAGTGGCGAACGACTCGGCCGCTGGCAGCTCAAGGAAAGTGACTGGGCGGGCTAATCGTCACCGTCCGACGAACTGGTAGGGGAGCGCAGAACGATTCTCTCCTTCGGGGCTACCTGGCGGTCGTGATCTCGTCGATAAGGCCGTAGTTGAGCGCCTCGCGCGCGTCGAGATAACGCCCACGCCGCGTGTCTTCCGCGATCTCCTCGGCGGGCCGGCCCGTGCGCCGGGCGAGGCGACCGAAGAGCCTCCACAACAACTCCTGCTGCTGGCGACTCTGCGCGGCGATCTCCTCCGGGGTGCCGGCAAACCGCGCCGTCGGCTGGGAGAGGTGGAACCGCGCGTGCGGCACGGCGGCGCAGTGATCGGCAGCCGTGACCACGCCGATGGCTGGGCCGCCGATTTGACCCCGGCAAAGGATGCGCAGCGCCGAGCGCAGCGTGTTGGCCGTGTCGATTATGACGAAGACCGCCCCGAGCGCGCCGGCGGGGCTGTCCAGGTGAACCTCGATCGGCCGGTCCCCGTCGGCGTCCAGCGCTAGGAGCGCGGCCGCTGCCTTCGTCGCCGCGTCGTCGTCGAGCCGACCGGCGACGACCACGATGCGTCGCTCGAAGAGCTGCTCCTGTAGCCAGCCCCCAAGGCTCATGTCGCGAGGATATCGCGCGGCCGTCCCGCGCGCGCTATTGCCGGGGCGGCGTGTGCGCGAACGGCAGTTTGGTGTAACGCGCCTTGTCGACCTCGATCACCAGCGCCACTCGGCCCTCATGGCTCCGCATCGGGAACGGCTTCCCGATGTACTTGTGCGACACGGGATCCATGATCTTGAGGTCCGGGTCGGGACGCCGCTCCACCACGCGGCCGCGGAGCTGCACCTCCTCGTACGGATTGTGGAAGTCCACGATCGACAGGGCTACCCGAGGGTCGCGGCGCGTGTTGCGTCCCTTCAGCGACCCCTCACTCGTGCACACCAGGAGCCGATCGCCCTCGCGCCCAACCCAGACGGGTACGCTGTGGGGTGAGCCGTCCGCCATCAGGGTGGCGAGATGCGCGAAATTTGGGCGGTCGATGAGCGCCGTGGCCTCGGGAGACAGTGGTGCAGGCATGGATACCCTCCTCGGCGTTTAGATGATTCCCCGGCGAGGGCGGCTTCGAGCCGATGGCGACCGAACGGCATCCCTGCAAGGGCAAGTCACAATCGGGACTCGAACTGCTATTTCATCCCGGCAGGTTAACCGCGCGGAATTGCGATCAAGCTATCTGAAAGTTTGAGGACAGGTGGTTTTCTCATGTGCTAAACAGACACCAAATAGCCGACAACGCTGGCGAAAGCTGGGCGCGACTCAAACACGGGTTCGAATCCCTATGGGGATTCGGACCTCGGCGTGCCGTGTCATTCCCACCTCTGTAGATTCTGCCGACTCCCGCGCGACTAGCCGGAGCTGGGCTCGATCGCCCCGGCGAAGGCTTCGTGCAGCGCCTCCCCTCAGAGCTCGAAATGCGGAGCAGACGGATGAGCATGGATGAGGCGCGATTCAGCTCGGTAGACCGCGTCCATCACGAGAGTGCTTCAGCTCCTCGACCGGCCGAATCTCGATCACTCCGACTCGCGCCGGTGGGAATCTCGCGGCGACCGCGCAGGCCTCGTCCATGTCCTTGGCCTCGATGACGAAGAATCCACCCAGCTGCTCCTTTGTCTCGACAAAGGAGCCGACCGTAGTGGAGACCTTGCCGGCGCGGATGCGGATCGTCCGGGCCGTCCGGGTCCGCTGCAGAGCGTCCGAGGCGATGTAGTGGCCGCTCCGTCGGATCTCCTCGGCGTACTCGATCGCGGAGTCGACAAGAGCCTGCATCTCCTTCTCGGGCATCGCGTTCAGCACGTTCTCGTCGTGGTAGATCGTGAACATGAACTTCATCGCATTGTCCTCACAGGCGAAGCTCCGTGATCGGCCGCACCTCGATGCGGAGGGCGTCATCGCAGACCAGGCTCTCCTCGATGCAGGCGTCCGGCTCCTTCTTGGACATCGCGTTCATTTCGTTCTCGACAAGATACACCAGGCAGAACTACTTCTGGGTGCGGCTCGACTCAAGATCGATGACAGGGTTATGTGGCGAGGCGTGCGCGCTGGAGCGCAGCGATGCGCCGATAAGGATCGGAGCCCAGCTCGGCCGTGAGGGCGTCCAGGGACTCGAGCGCGCTCTCGATCGCAGTGCGGTCGGAGGCGGGCTCCGAAGCCAGGAGGCGAACCTACGCCAGCGAGACATTCGAAGGCGCCAAGCCGCCAGCCTCGTCCTCGGTCGACGAGCTCACGCCTCAGAGAGGAGCGCGCAGGCTCCCGAAGCGATCACCGGCTTCGCGTCCGCGATCGTCGCGAGGATGCGCGGCTCGTACCACAGCGCGGTGCGTCGACTGCGAGCGAGCGCGAGCGCCCGCTCGAGCACACTCGTGGCCGAAGGCAACAGGGCACGTCCTCAGCGTGCAATAAAATCACGCACTTGAATTCTGCAAGTTCGATCACGTCCCGTTGGGGCCACCACTACTTTAGGTAGGACTTTTCCTCGCAGCAGCGGCTCCAGGAATGCCCTGACCTCGAACGCGCGGGCGCGCGCCGCAGTGTTGGGTGAGTCGCCTCGACGAACACTCGTCTAACGCATCATCACGAACACGATCATCACAAGCGCGCCGACGCCCTCTGCGAAGAACGCCGTCGTGGTCGCCGGCGCCCAGCGGTCCGTGGCCTTGTCATGGCGACGAGCCTGCGCACACCGGCACGCTGAAGCAGGCCGCTCAGCAGGTAGGGGGAGTCGCGGTCGGCGCCACGTGCCGCCGTCGTCTGGTGGGATCCGCGGCCTATCTGTCTCTTGTGCTCCGCCGAGGCCCTTGCGCTTGAGGCCCTGCGCTTCGCCGAGACGTTAGCTTCAGCAGCTCCGCACGCTGGGCGTTGAGCACGAACCTTTCGCGATGCCCGACCAGGCGGAGCGCTTCTCGAGCAGCAGCTGCTTGGCAGTGTTCGACGTCACCACGAAGCCCTGGCGGTTGCTTCGGGCGTCCGTGGCGATGTTGTGGCTGACGATCCCGATGACCTCGCCCTTCAGGTTGAACATGGGCCCGCCCGAGTTACTGGCGTCGATGGTGGCATCAGCCTGGAAGAACTCGGCGAGGGGCATGGTCCGGTACGCCGTGTTGGGCGCCCACCGAGCGCTGATGGAGCCGACGCTGAGCGAGTAGGAGGGGGCGCCCACGATGAGGACCTTGTCCCTGACCTGGACCGTGTTGGAGTCGGCCATCGGGGACACGATCGAGCCCAGCGGCACCCGGTCGAGCTGCAACAGGGCCAGATCGGCGGCAGCCGGCTCTGAGGTCACCACCCGGGCCGAAACCTTCACGCCGCCCGGGAACTCCACGGAAATCTCGTCCATGCCGTGCACCAGGTAGGCCGCGGTGAGCACCAGGCCGTCCCGGGAGATGAGCACGCCCGAGCCCCTCTCGATGATGCGCGTCTGGCTCCCCGACATCGCGTCGCGACCCTGGGCCCGGATCGCCACCACCGACGGCGCGACCTTCTGGAACACCTGCTGGAACGCCTGAGCCTCGGCCGGGGGAACCTCCCCGGCGTGCGCCGAGACGACGCGAGCGACGAGGTAGAACACGATGAGCCACGCAACCATCCACGCAACCTTCGCGGCCCGAGACGTCCTCACCATACCCAGCCCCCCGTGGCGATCGCGAATCGTTTCGACACCCGGGAGACTACGGTTTCGAGAGCGAACGGACTACTGGCAGAAATACCATTCGCAGAGCTGGAAAACCGACAGGGAGATCGGGCGTCAGAGACCCCCGTAACTCTTGTAGAATCGGCCCGGCCGGCTGCGCTTGTCGGTCAACAAGGATCGCGGCGCTCGAGCGCATGTCCAGAACATTGAGCAGAAGAGCCTGATGGAGTGGGAGACCGCGGCTCCACGGGCTGATGGCGTCGATCACACTGTCAGCCGTGGCGGGAGCGCGCCCGGCCGGAGCCAGCGGGGGCCCGGCCGGAGCCAGCGGGGGCGCACCCGGAGCCAGCAGGGACGTAGGATGTCACGCGCCGCCAGCACCTTCGCCCTGGTCGTCAGCGGTTCCGTCCTGCTGGGCTGGCAGCTTGAGCTCCCAATTCTGAGAACCATCCTCCCGGGACGGGCAGCCATGAGCCCGCTGACTGCTGTCACGTTCGTGCTCGTCGCGACCGCGCTGTGGCTGGAGACGGAGTCGTCGGGCGGCCATCGGCCGATCCGGTGGCTGGCCCGGGCCGCGGCCGGCCTCGTGCTCCTCGTCGGACTCGTCACGGTCTTCGGATATGACCTGGGGGAGAACCTCAGCCTGGATCAGTCGCGGTTCCTTGATCGACTGGGAACGGACGGGATCGAACCCCACACTGGCCTCTGCTTCGTTCTCCTGAGCGCCGCTCTGCTCATGCTCGACTCGGAGAGCCACCCGAGAGTCTGGCCTGCGCAGTTCATCCTCCTGATATCGGCCGCGATTTCGCTGACCTCTCTGCTCTGCGGCGCGTATGGCGCCGAGGCCGGGTACGGTCTCGCCCGCTACATTCCCGTGGCGTTACCGACCGCCGCGACGTTCTTCGTGCTCTCCCTCGGTACGCTCTGGGCGCGGCCTGGTCGCGGCCTCGTCGCCGTCGTGACGGCCGACGATCAGGGAGGCGTTCTGGCCCGCCGACTGTTGCCGGCCGCCATTCTGGTCCCGGCCTTCCTCGGCTGGCTGAGGCTCGTCGCTGAACAGCGAGGACTGCTCTCGGCCCAGCTCGGAATCGCGATCATGGTGATGGTCAGCATCTTTCTACTGACCGCCCTCGTTGTGGCGACCTGCCAATCGCTGCACCGCGTGGACCTGATACGCAAGGCCGGCGAACGTCGCCTCGCGACTCAGTACGCGACCACCGCCATCCTCGCCCGCGCGTCGAGTCTGTCGGAGGCGCTCCCCCAGATTCTCGAGGCGATCGGCAAGAGCCTGGACTGGAGCCTGGCGATTCACTGGGCCCTCGACGCTGAACAGCACGTGCTGCAGTGCACAGAGACGTGGATGGCGCCGTCCCGGACAGGACAGGCACTCGCGGACCAGAGTCGTCGTATGGCGTTCCCGAGTGGCGTAGGCCTTCCTGGTCGCATCTGGAGCTCCGGACAGTCTTCGTGGATCGTCGACGTCGTACGGGACACGAACTTTCCCCGAGCCCCGAGCGCGACAGCTGATGGGCTTCACGGCGCGTTCGGCTTTCCCGTCGTGGGCCCCAGCGGATTTCTGGGCGTCATGGAGTTTTTCAGCGCCGAGATCCGTGAACCTGACGACGCGACCCTGCAGATGTTCGACGCCGTCGGGCGGCAGATCGGGCAGTTCATCGAACGGACAATCGCGCAAGCCGAGGTAGAGCGTGCCAGGCGCGCGGCCGAGGCCGGCCGGCTGCTCCAGGCCCAGGAGAACGAATCTCGGCGGATCGCACGTGAGCTGCACGACGATCTGGGCCAGGGCCTGGCGCTCCTGACGGTGAAGATGGATCTCCTGCGCCAGAAGCCTCCGGAGGCAGCGGACCAGCTCGGCGAGCGGATGCAAGAGCTGTTGGCCCACGTCAGGCACCTGTCGTCATCCGTGCACGACCTGTCACACCAGCTCCATCCGTCGAAGCTGGAGCAGCTCGGACTCGTGGCAGCGATCGGCGGCCTCTGCAGGGAGCTGACTCATCACCACGGCCTCAAGATCGAGTTCACCCACGATCAGATGCCGGCGGCCATCTCACCGGATACGGCTTTGTGCCTATATCGCATCGCGCAAGAGGGGTTGCAAAATGCCATCAAGCACAGTGGCGCCCAGCAGGCCGAGGTCGCGCTCAACGGGGCTGCGGATGCGATCTCCTTGGGGATCGTGGATCACGGGCGTGGGTTCGACCCCCGGCAGCTCCGCGGCAGGAGTGGGCTCGGGCTCGTCAGCATGCGCGAGCGAGTGCGTTTTCTCGGAGGCGAGATCGTGATCGGCTCACCGCCGTCGGGCGGTACGCGGCTCTACGTCCGTGTCCCGCTGAGGGAAATCGTGAGGGAAACCGCGCCGCCGCGAACGGGATGAGACGCACGTGAAGCGACACAAACCGTGAGCAGAAGCGGATGGAGGGCGAGACGGTGGCTCCCTGGGCTGATGGCGTTGATGACGCTGTCGGCCTTCCTGCTCCTCTGCCCCTGCGCGGGAGCGGTCGCCGCGGCGGACGTCAGGACCGTGGTGGTGCTCTACCCGGAACAGGCGGACGGCCGGCCGGCGAATGAGCTGACCGATCAGAGCATCCGCACGGCATTCGCTGCCGGCGCCCCCGAGCGGATCCAGACTCGCAACGACTACCTCGAACTCTCACGCTTCCAGGGCGCTGAGGGACGGAAGGCTCTGGCCGAGTTCCTCCGGAAAAAATACGCGGGCGAAACGATCGATCTCGTCATGTCCGTCCTCGGCCCCTCGCTGGAGTTCGCGCTGGAGTTTCGCGATCAGATCTTTCCGGGTGTTCCCATCGTGTTCATGGACGTCGACGAGCAGGGAGTGCAGAAGCACAAGCTGCCGGCCGACGTCATCGGCGTTCCGGTCAAGCTCGACCCGGAGGTCACGCTCGAGGTCGCCCTCCGCCTCCATCCAAAAACCCGACGGGTCTTCGTCATCACGGGCAGCGCGGCGTTCGATGTCTATTGGGAGGGAGTGGCACGGCGGACGTTCCGCCCGTACGAAGGCAGGATCGAGTTCGTGTACTTGTCGGGGCTGGCGATGGACGATCTCCTGAAGCAGGTGGCCACTCTTCCCGACGGCAGCATCGTCCTCTACCTCCCCGTGTCTCGTGATGCCACCGGTAAGATCTTCATTCCAGCCGAAGCGCTCAAGCTCGTGGCCGCGGCCGCGAATGCTCCCATCTACGGCTTCGCAGACTCCTTCATGGGCCGCGGGATCGTTGGTGGTCACGTGCTGAGCTTCGAGATGGAGGGCAAGCACGCGGCCGACCTTGCCTTGCGCATTCTGGCTGGCGAACGACCCGAGCAGATCTCCGTGACGGGCGTCAGCCCGAACGTGGCCATGTTCGACTGGCGTCAGCTGCGGCGTTGGGGCATCAGCGCGGCGAGCCTGCCGCCGGGCAGTGATGTCCGCTTCCGGGAGCCGAGCCTCTGGGATCTGTACCACTGGCACATCATCAGTGCCATTGGGGTCTTCGCCCTCCAGACGGGGCTGATCGTTGCGCTGCTCGCACAAAGGGCGAGCCGCAGACGGGCGGACAAGCAGTACTGGCAGGTGATCGAGACGGCTCCTAATGGGATGCTCATGGCCGGAGCTGACGGCGTCATCACCATGGCCAACGCCCAGGCAGAGAAGCTCTTCGGCTACCCCAGGAAAGAGCTGGTGGGTCAATCCGTGGAGATGCTGGTGCCGGAACGCTTCCGGACGCAGCACGCTGCCCATCGGGAGCGATTTTCCGCCTCGCCCGAGGTCCGTCTCATGGGGGCAGGTCGGGAGCTCTTCGGGCGGCGCAAAGACGGAAGCGAGTTCCCGGTGGAGATCGCGCTGAGCCCGGCCAAGCCCAGCACCAGGCCGCTCGTCCTGGCGACGATCGCGGATATCAGTCTGCGCAAGCAGGCAGAAGACGGGCTCCGCCGGAGCCAGATGGAGCTGCGGATACTCACCGGCCGATTGCTCCAGGCCAGGGAGAACGAAGCCCGGCGGATCGCGCGCGAGCTGCACGACGACCTGGGCCAGGGCCTGGCGCTCCTGACCGTCAAGATGGACCTCCTCCGCCAGAAGCCCCCGGATGCGGGCCAGTTCGGCGCACGGACGCAGGAGTTGTTGGCCGAGGTCAAACACCTGTCGTCGTCCGTGCACAACCTGTCGCACCAGCTCCATCCGTCGAAGCTGGAGCAGCTCGGACTCGTGGCGGCGATCGGCGATCTCTGCAGGGAGCTGGCTCATAACCACGGCCTCAAGATCGAGTTCAGACACGATCAGATCCCGCCAGCGATCTCGCCGGATGCGGCCGTGTGCCTCTATCGCATCGCCCAGGAGGGATTGCGAAATGCCATCAAGCACAGCGGCGCCCAGCAGGCCGAGGTCGCGCTGAGCGGCACTGCGGACGCGATCTACTTGCGGATCATCGATCATGGGCGTGGGTTCGAACCCGGGCAGGTCCAGGGCAAGAGTGGGCTCGGGCTCGTCAGCATGCGTGAGCGGGTGCGTCCTCTCGGAGGCGAGATCGCGATCGACTCGCAACCGTCGCGCGGCACCCAGCTCCACGTCCGTGTCCCTCTGAGAGAAACCACGGAGACACCAACGGTTTGATACGCGCGTGAAGCGCCCGCGCGTCCTGCTGGCCGACGACCACCGGCTGCTCCGGGAGGCGTTCGTCAAACTGCTCGAGCCCGATTGCGATGTGGTGGGAGCGGTGACGGATGGCCGCGCGCTGCTCGAGGCGGCGCCAAAGCTCCGGCCGGACGTCGTCGTGTTGGACATCGCCATGCCCCTGCTCAACGGCCTGGACGCCGCCCGTCAGCTCAAGCGCCTGATGCCGGAGGTCAAGGTGATCTTCCTGACCGTGAGTGAAGATCCCGAGCTCGCGGCCGAAGCCTTTCGGGCTGGCGCGTCGGGCTTCTTGCTCAAGAACTCGGCGGCCTCCGAGCTTCTCCAGGCGATTGCCGACGTCATCCAGGGGCGTTCGTACGTCACGCCGCTGGCCACGCGGAACATGGTCGACAATCTCCTTCACCAACCTGAATCGGGGAAGGGGCCTCGCGAGCTGAGCCTGCGCCAGCGGGAGGTGCTGCAACTGCTGGCCGAGGGACGCACGATGAAGGAGGTCGCCGGCATCCTCAAGATCACCGCGAGGACCGTCGCGTTTCACAAATACAGCATGATGGAAGAGCTCGGCATCAAATCCAGCGCCGAGCTGGTCCAGTTCGCCATCAAGAGGCGCATCGTCTCTCTGTAGCGCCCGGTCGGCCTCGCCCCGTCCGCTCCTGTTTCGGCTGTCAGTTTTGCCAGGTAGCCTTTTCGGCCCAGAAGCGATTACGCTCGACGTGATGCCATTACCGCGTGTTGGGTCCTCGAATGGACCAGGATCGAGAGCCGTCCGCATGAGCGTACTCTTGGCCGATGACCATGGTGACTTTCTCGCTGCCGTTGCTCGACATCTCGAACCGCACTTCGAGGTGCTCAAGACCGTTGGCAACGGGCAGGCGCTGGTGGACGAAGCCACGCGGCTCGAGCCCGACGTGGTCGTGCTCGACATCTCCATGCCCGTGCTGAACGGCATCGAGGCAGCCAGGAAACTCAAGGCGACGGGCTCCTCTGCGAGGGTCGTGTTCTTGACCGTGCACGCGGACCCGGACTACGTGAATGCTGCGTTCGGAACCGGGGCCCTGGGTTATGTCCTCAAGTCCGAGCTCGCGTCGGACCTGCTGCCCTGCCTCAAGGAAGCCCTGGTCGGCCGATCTTTCGTTTCTCCTTCCATCGCACGGTAAGGGTCCTCCTGGTCACTGGATGACGTGATCGGCGCGGAGAAGTAACGACTGCGGGATGGTCAGCCCGCGCGAGAGAACATTTCTGGAACGTTTGGAGAGTAGGAGAGCAACCCGCCAACCTCCACGAACTCGCGCGCGCCGTACATCGCAGGCAACCGATTCTTTGCCGCGAACTCCACCACGCGGCTTCGCTGCGAGACGATCAGCACGTCCGGCTGCACCAACAGCGCGTCGGAACGGAGGCGGCCGATCTCCATGAACGCGCCGTCGAAGTCTTCAGGCGCACGCACCTCGACGCGCTGGAGCTCGACCCGAAATGCCTGGGCGCCGATCTCGACGGACCGAATGTAGAGCGAGAAGAACGGATTGTTCGGGTTCACGAGATGCCCCAGGCGAGCTGCCTTCGGCGCGACTTCCTTGAACAGCTCCAATCGCTTCGCGACGGTTTCGGGCGTCACATCGAACGACAACCCCGTGATGTTGCCACCCGGCCGAGCCAGACTCGTGACCAGTCCTGCCTCGAGAGGACCGGCGACCCCGACAAAGACGATGGGAATCGTCGTCGTGACCTTCGCGGCGGCAAAGCTCGCGTGCGTGCCTCCCGTCACGATGACGTCCACGTTGAGTCGGGCCAGCTCGGCCGGCCTTCCGCCGGTCGCCACTCGACGGCCACGTTCTTCCCCTCGCGGTAGCCGAGCTCGCGCTGGCCTAGCCCGGCCAGGAACGATCGCCGGTGCATGACATCTCCACCGAGCGGACGGATGGGACCGGGCGACTTAGGAGAGAGGCGTCAAGGCGGGCACGATTTCCCGTGGGTGTATCGTGATCGCGCCGGCTGAGCCGGCTGAAGGCGACGCGTGATGACATGACAGAGATGTACGCCGAACGTCGCGACCAGATGTTCCCCAAGTTGACGCAGGCTCAAATCGCTCGGATCTCCGGCGTCGGCGAGCGCCGCAAGGTCCGCTCGGGCGAGGTGCTGTTCGAGCTCGGCGAGCAAAACACCCGCTTCTTCGTGGTCATCGAGGGCGCCATCGAAATCGTCCGCCCCGTCGACGGGCGTGAAGAGCGGATCACGGTGCTCGGTCCCGGGGAATTCACGGGCGAGATCAACATGCTGTCCGCGCGCCGGAACCTCGTGCGCGCTCGGGCGCTCGACGTCGGATCCATCGTCGTGGTCGATCGCGAGCACGTGCGCGCTCTCGTGCAGCGGGACTTCGAGCTCAGCGAGATCCTCATGCGCGCCTTCATTCTGCGGCGCGTGGCGCTCATCGCCCAGGGCGGCAGCGGCCTGGTGCTCATCGGCTCTCGGCATTCTCGACGCACCCTGGAAATCCGGGAGTTCCTGAGCCGTAACGGTCAGCCCTTCACCTACCACGAGCTGGAGAGCGAGCCGGACGTGCAGGCACTCCTCGATCGCTTCGAGGTCGGGGTCGGCGACGTGCCGGTGATCGTGTGCGAGACGGGCCAGGTCTTGAGGAATCCCACGATCGAGACCCTGGCCACCGGACTCGGGTTGAGCCGCGAAATCGATGCCTCGGCGACGAGAGACGTCGTCATCGTTGGCGCGGGGCCTGCGGGGCTGGCGGCCGCGGTCTACGCCGCGTCGGAGGGCCTCGACGTGTTGGTGCTCGAGAATTCCGCGCCCGGCGGCCAGGCCGGCTCCAGTTCTCGCATCGAGAACTATCTCGGATTTCCCACCGGCGTTTCTGGTCTCGATCTCGCCGGACGCGCCCTCACGCAGGCCGAGAAGTTCGGCGCTGAGGTGGCCATCGCCCGCGGCGCCGTCGGCCTCGACTGCACGGCGAAGCCCTACACGGTACGGCTCGCGACCGGCGAGGCCGTGCGAACGAGAACCGTGGTCATCGCCAGTGGCGCGAGGTACCGGAAACCGACCCTGGCGGAGCTCTCGCGCTTCGAGGGCGCCGGGGTCATGTACAGCGCGACCCACGTCGAGGCGCAGCTCTGCAAAGGAGAGGAGATCGCCATCGTCGGAGGCGGAAACTCTGCCGGACAGGCGGCGGTTTTTCTCTCGCAGAGCTCGGCCGAAGTTCACATGCTGGTACGAGGCCCGGGGCTCGCGGACAGCATGTCGCGCTACCTCATTCAGCGAATCGAAGACTGCTCGAACGTCGTGCTGCGAGCGCGCACGCAGGTCGACGCGCTCGAGGGGACCGGCGGCCTCGAGCGGGTCCGATGGCGCGAGCTCGACACCGGACGGACGCAGACGCGGCCGATCCGCCACCTGTTCTTGATGACGGGCGCCGACCCGAACACGAGCTGGCTCAAAGGATGCGTGGCGCTCGACGACAAGAACTTCGTCAAGACCGGCGCCGATCTCAACCCCGCCGAGCTCGAAGAAGCACGATGGCCGCTCGCCCGGCGACCTGATCTGCTCGAGACAAGCCGACCCGGCGTCTTCGCAGTCGGAGACGTGAGGTCTGGCAGCGTCAAGCGCGTGGCGTCGGCGGTGGGCGAGGGCTCGGTGTGCGTCCAGCTCATCCACCGGGCCCTTCGCGAGCTATGAGGTGGAGATTGCTCCGTGGGCCTTTGGCCACGCGTAACGCGCAGTGATCTGAAAAACGGGCAGTTACGTCACGCCGCCGGAAGCACGAGAAGATCACGGTGCGAAGGGGACGACACAGCGGCACATGAATTGCTCTACGAACTAGCATGATTGGAACACTCCTGCTCGTGCTCCTGATCCTGATGCTGGTCGGCTCGGTTCCGGCGTGGCCCCACAGTCGGAGCTGGGGTTACTACCCGAGCGGTGGTCTGGGACTGGTCGTACTCGTCCTGGTCATCCTGCTGCTGACCGGGCGTATCTGACCGGCAAGCGTAACGACGCCGCCAGGGCCACCTTTCGGTCCTGACGACCTGAACCCCACCACGGCTGACGCTTCCCCCGCCCTCACCTTGCACGGTCTGGGCGCGACAGCAGCCACCAGTACCACACGATCGACAGCACGAGCCCGAGCAGCATTGCTCCCACGAACGCGATGACGACGAGCCACCATGAGCCGCAGATCATTGCTCTAACGGTATCCCACGGTGCAAGGCTCATCGCCGATTGACGCTCCCACGCTGACGCCCTAAAGTCCCCGCGTCCCATCCGTGCTGACACCAGGAGATGCCGATGAGATGGCTCCCGCGACTTGCCCTAGTCCTGACGGCGCTTCTCGTCCTTTCCGCGGCAGCGATGGGGCAGGGGACGCGTCCGCCGATCAAGATCGGCCTCTTGCTGCCCTACACCGGCGTGATCGCCGTCAACGGCCAGGAGACGACCAGGGGCATCGAGTTCTTCCTGTCCAAGATCGGCAACAAGGCGGGCGGGCGCGAAATCCAGCTCCTCAAGGAAGACGACGAGGCCAAGCCCGACGTGGGCCAGACCAAGATCCGCAAGCTGGTGGAGCGGGACAAGGTGGACGTCCTCGTCGGCCCGGTCCACAGCGGCGTCGCGCTGGCCATTCGCGATTACGTCCACGCGCAGGGCATTCCGCTGATCGTCCCGGTCGCGTTCACCCGCGATCTCACTGCTCCGGCCAAGGCGAGTCCGTGGATCTTCCGCGTGGTCGAGACGAGCGATCAGGGCAACTTCCCGATGGGGACCTGGGTCTTCAAGAAGACGCCGTACCGAAAGATGGTCGTCATCGCGTCGGACTTCGTGGCCGGGCGCCACTCGGCCGAGGCGTTCACGGCGGCGTTCAAGGCGGCCGGCGGAGAGGTCGTGAAGGAGATCTACGCGCCGCTCAACACCCCCGACTTCGCTCCATACATCGCGCAGGTGGCGGCTCTCCCCGCCGACGCCGTCTATGCCTGGTTCGCCGGTGCGGACTCGATCCGCTTCGTGAGGGCCTACAAAGAATACGGCCTGGCCGGAAAGCTTCCGCTCCTCGCCTACAACACGCTGGTCGACGACGTGCTGCTTCCGACGCTCGGCGACGCCGCGCTCGGAGTCGTCAGCGTCGGCCATTACAGCGCCGCGCTCGATACGCCGGAGAACCGGGCCTTCGTCCGGGAGTACGAGGCGAAGTACAACGCGTGGCCCACGCGCTATGCGGAGCTCGGCTACGTGTCGGGCCAGCTCATCGGCGCGGCGCTCGAGACACTCAAAGGCGAGACGGGTGATCGCGCCGCCGTCCGAGACGCGATTCGGAATGCCGCGACGGCGATTCATCCTCCGCGCGGGCCGATCCGGTTCGACCGGTACCAGCAGGTCGTCACCGACGTCTACGTGATGAAGGTCGAGCGCCAGGGCAATCGGCTGGTCAACGCGATCGTCGATCGCATCCCGGGCACGTCCCAGGAAGAGAGCTGGAAGTGGTGGAACAAATGAAAATCTACGCGTTCGACCTGATGCCGTGGCCGTACCTCGACGAAGCGTCGTATTACCCCGATCCCAACGGGCTGTTCGATCCGGTCCGCGCCCAGCAGGTGTACGCGGAGCACCTGGACCAGATGGTGATGTACGAGGAGTACGGGTTCGACGCCATCGGAATCAACGAGCACCACGCCAAACCCTACGGCCTGATGCCGTCCCCGAATCTCGTCGCGGCCGCGCTCAGTCAGCGCACGCGTCGCATCAAGATCGCGATCCTCGGTAACCTGCCCGCGCTTCACGACAATCCGGTCCGGCTGGCCGAAGAGATCGCGATGCTCGACTGCATGTCGGGCGGCCGCATCATCTCCGGATTTGTGCGCGGGGTGCCCCAGGAGTACCTGGCGCTGAGCGGCTCGCTCGACGATGCGAGGGAGCGGTTGCGCGAGGCGTGGGATCTGATCGTCAAGGCGTGGACCACCCGCGAGCCCTTCGACTGGCGCGGGAAGCACTTCAGATACGATCGGGTCTCGATCTGGCCCCGGCCGATCCAGCAGCCACATCCGCCGATCGTCCTTCCCGCCGACAGCGACGAGGGGCTGGAAACCGCGGCCAGCCGTCGGGTGCCGACCGGCGCCGCGTACCGATCGCTCACGCGCACGAAGGAGATCTTCGAGCACTACCGAGGGTTCGCCCGGCAGCACGGATGGACGCCCGGACCCGAGCACTTCCATCTGCTACGCCACGTCTACGTCGCGGAGACGAATGCACGGGCGCGCGAGGAAGCCGAGCCGCACCTGGACTACTTCTGGCGAAAACTCCTGAGCTACCACCGGGGCTCGATGAAGCTGCTCGGCCTGAATCCCCGGCCGCGACCAGCCGTCGTCGAGCTGCCCGAGCAGATTCACTTCCACGATTTCGACTTCGACCTGACGCAGAAGCACGGACTCACCTTCGTCGGTGACCCGGAGTACGTCATCCACGAGATCCGGGCCCACATGCAGGAGCTGGGCGCCGGGGTCCTGATGGGGCTGTTCCAATTCGGCAGCATGCCGCACGCGCTGGCGAAAAAGAACATCGAGCTGTTCGCGACGAAGGTGCTACCCGCGCTGAAGCGAGACTGAGCAGACGATGAAGGGGCAGACGGCGCTGGTCACCGGCGCCTCCCGAGGGCTGGGACGGGCCATCGCCGTACGCCTCGCGCGTGAGGGCGCGGCGGTGTGCGTCAACTTCCTCACCAGTGAGGCCGACGCGGACCGGGTCGTCGACGAGATCCGGAGCGCCGGCGGTCGTGCCGTGGCCGTGCGCACGGACGTGGGGGATCCGGCGGCCGTCCGGCGCATGGTGGAACGGGTGGAGGCGGAGCTCTCTTCGATCAGTATCCTGGTGAACAACGCAGGCCTGTCGGTGCGTGGGACACTGGAGACCTTCGAGAGCGCTGACCTCGAGCGCATGCGCCGCACGAACGTCGATGGCCTCATCCACATGACTCGGGCCGTCATCCCCGGGATGAGAGAGCGCCGGTATGGGCGCATCGTCAACATCACCTCCATCGCGGCCCACGGCACCAGCCTGCCCGGGACGACGTTCTATGCTGCCACCAAGGCCGCGGTCATCACGCTCACGCGGCGCTTCGCCATGGAGCTCGGTGCCCACGGCATCACGGTCAATGCGGTCGCGCCGGGCTTCTTCCCCACCGACATGTCCCGTCGCAACGCGGAGCAGCTCGCGACGGCCGTCAAGCAGATCAGCGAGCGCACGATGGTCGGACGCGTCGGCCACCCGGACGACATCGCGCACGCCGTCGCCTTTCTCGCCGCGCCGGAGTCGAGCTTCGTCACCGCGCAGGTGCTCACCGTGGACGGCGGGCGCATGGACTACATCGGTCATCCCTGATGGCGGTCGACCGATGCGTGACCACCGACCGCGTCAGCGGTGACTCGAGGATCGCGACTCACGAGGCGACGTTGACCTCGATGGCCGGACGCACGCCAGCCACCTGGCCGCGTGGCATGACGAGGGGACGACAGACGACTAGATGCGGGCGCTCAGACGTTCCGGCACGGCGCCGCGTTCGCGGCGGTCTGCGTGGGCCGCCCGGCCACGCTCGCGATGATGGTCGTGAGCTCCCCGGGATCCACCGGCTTCGGCACGTGCATGCTGTAGCCCGCCGTCAGCGAGGCCATCCGATCCTGCACGCGTCCGTACGCGGTCAGGGCAACGGCCGGCGTATGACCTCCGCGCTCACGGTCCAGCGTCCGCACCTTCTTGATCAGCGAATAGCCGTCCTCGCCCGGCATCTCGATGTCCGACACGAGGACGTGCGGCCGCAACTGAGGCAGCACCTCCAGCGCTTCGGTCGCCGAGCGACAGGTCCGGACGCTTGCCCCGGCGCCCTTGAGAATGGCCGCCGCGAGCTCGAGGGCGTCCGTATCATCGTCGACCACCAGCACGCGAAGACCATCGAGACGCGCGCCTTCTGGTAACGCGTCCATCGACGAAGCGGTCGGATGAGACTGCGGCGCGGGGAGCCGCGCGATCGTGACCGGCAGCTTGACCACGAATGTCGAGCCCTGCCCCCTGCCGGCACTGTGGGCGACGACGCTGCCCCCGTGCAGCTCGACGAGGTGTTTGACGAGGGCCAGGCCGAGTCCGAGGCCCGCGTGCGCTCTCGTGCTCGAGCTGTCCGCCTGCCGAAAGCGCTCGAAGATGTACGGCAAGATCTCCGGGGTGATGCCCTGTCCCGTATCGCTCACCACGATCTCGACGTGCGAGTTGACGAACTGCAGATGCACCTGGACCCGGCCGCCCTTCGGGGTGAACTTCACCGCGTTCGCGAGCAAGTTCCAGACGACTTGCTGGAGCCGGGACGGATCGCCGATGGCCGGCCCCGCCCGAGGGTCGAGCACTTTCTGGAGCCGGATCTCTTTCGCCTCGGCGGCCGGCCGGACGGCATCGAGCGCGCCGTCGATCACGGCGTGGAGATCGACCGGCCGGACGTCGAGGCGCATCTTCCCCGTGATGACACGAGAGACGTCGAGGAGGTCGTCGATCAACTGCACCTGGGCGTTGGCATTCCTGAGAATCGCGTCCAGCGCCCGCTCCGCCCCGTCCTCGTGGAGCCGCCCGGACCGCAGCATGCGAGCCCACCCGTACACGGCATTGAGTGGCGTGCGGAGCTCGTGCGAGAGGACCGCCAGGAATTGGTCCTTGGCCCGGCCCGCCTCCTCCGCCGCTCCCCGCGCTTCCTGCTCCTTGCGCAGGAGCTCCTCGCGCTGGGCGGCGGCCGTGACCAGGGCGTCCGAGACGTCGCGGATTTCTTGAATCGAGGTGGTGGGCGGCTTCAACTCCTCTCCGCGCCCCAAGGCCTGAGCAGCGGCACGAAGCTGGCTGATCGGCTGATTGATGCTGCGCGCGACCCATAAAGCCGCGAACGTGCCGAGCGCGACGGACAGGAGGACGCCGCCCGCGTACGTCGCGAGTGAGCGCAACGCGGCGCCCTCGACGAGCGTGGCGGGGATGCCGGGCGCGGCCGACCAGCCACTGTCCTTGAGCCTGCTGTACGAGGCGTAGATCCGGTCGCCCTCGAGGCTGAAGGTCATGCCGAATCCCTCGTCCGCGCCACTGGCCATCAGCTTCTGCAGCGTGACGGCGGCCTGCCCGCCCAGATTCTCCGGGTGAGCACGGGAGCGGGCCACCCGCAGGCCGTTCGCGTCGAAGATGGATATGACCCAGTCACTCGGCACCCGCTGGCGTTTGACGACGTCGAGGATTTCCTCGGGCTTGACGACAGCCGTCAGGACGTAGCGCAACTCGCCGTTGCGAAGCACCGGCACCCGCACCGGAAAGAGCAAACTCCCGTCGAGGCCTTTGGCGAGGTTGCCCACCGCGGGCGCCCGAGTCCGGACCACGGTGTCGAAGCTCAGTGGTTCGGCCAGAGGCTGGGGCGCCGGCGACGCAAAGCGGGTGTCCATCAGGCGATGGCCTGCCGGATCGGCGAGCAGCACCGCGGCCCAATTGGGCTGCGTGTTGAGAACTCGCTGGGCCCGCTCCCGGAAGCCCGAGGTGTCGTTCCGGTCGAGCGCGGCGGTCGTCGCGAGCGCCTCGAGAACGGAGGTCGAGCTGCGGAGCTCGGCGTCGACAGCGGTCGCTAGCGCACGAGCCAGCTCGAGACCGACGCGCTCAGCCTGGACCTGTTGGTGCCGCAGCAACAGATAGAATCCGATCGCCGACATCGCGGCAATCGGCACGATGCCGGCGGCGGCGAGCGCGAGGAGTCTCCGGCGCAGGGGAATACCCGGCATTCGCTATGCCCTTAACATGGTGCTTGACGGTCGGTGATGACGAAAGAGGGGAGCGGCCTGAGAAAGGTTTTCCCCTATGGGTTGAGCACCGTCGGCGACACTATCGCACGGTTCTGCAGGGCCGCAAGACCAGGCGTGATCGAAGGTGCTCGACGCACAAGGATCAGGTCAACGCGGATTTGCCCACGTTCTTCAAGGCGTGAGCGCGACGAAGCCTCTACGCCGCGATTGGAAGGGAGGCCTCGCCGGCGGGCGGGAGGGCGGATAGGGCGGCAGCGCCGACGATCCGCCGCTTCGTCGCCGGGCACAGCGGTGCCAGGACGAGATCGTGAAGGTCGAGCAACTGTTCGATGGTAAGACGATCCACATTTTCGGCGACATCTTGGAGCCAGGCGCCCGAATCGAGCCGCATGAAATTCCTCCTGGTGCTTTCGATATGGCCGGCCACCAGGCCAACCGCCAAGAAGCTGAGCAAAGCGCGAGCCAATAGACGGGGGTTTCGGCCCGCTGACGGCGAAGGGCGTGTGCAAGAGTTTTCCTATGCGCTGCGCTTGACGCCTCCCGGTCGAGGCCCTACAGTCGCGCCGTCCCACTCGGGGAGGCACAGTGACCGCTCGTGTGATTGGCCGGCGGCTGACCGAGCCCTCGTTCGCCTTCCTGCTCAATGTGCCGGCCCTGCTCGCGATTGTCCTGCTGGTCGGCTATCCGATCGTCTATTCGGCCTGGCTCAGCCTCCATCACTACAATCTGAAGCGCCCGCGCCTCTTTCGCTTCGTCGGACTCGAGAACTATGCCGGGATCCTCCGCTCGGAGGAATTCTGGACCGCGCTCCAGGTAACGCTGCTCTTCACCGCAGTGGGCGTCGTCATCGTCGTCGTCCTCGCCACGCTGATCGCCCTCCTGCTCAACGAATCGTTCCCGGCGCGCGGCCTCGTCAGGACGCTCGTGCTGATACCGTGGGCCATCCCGCCCGTCGTCAACGGCCTGATGTGGCAATGGATCTACGACGCCAAGGTGGGCGCGCTGAACGGGCTCCTCGTGAGCCTCGGCTTGCTCGCGGGATACCGTGGCTGGCTCTCGGACCCGACGAGCGCACTGCTCGCTCTGGTGACGGCGCACGTGTGGAACGCGCTGCCGCTCGCCGTGATCCTGCTGCTGGCCGCCCTTCAGAGCATTCCGGCGGAGCTCTACGACGCGGGCCACGTGGATGGCTCGGCCGGCTGGCGGCTCTTCCGGCACGTCACCTTGCCGTGGCTGGCCCAGCCGCTCCTCGTCGTCCTGATCCTCCAGACCATGCTCGCGGTCCGTGTCTTCGATCTCATCTACGTGCTGACGGCGGGCGGGCCCGGGACGGCGACGACCACGCTGGTCTGGCAAACGTATCTCACGACGTTCGACAGCCTCGACTTCGGCCTCGGCAATGCCTACGCCTATACGGTCAGCCTGATCACCCTGGGGCTGGCGCTCCTCTATTTCCAGCTGCTCTACGGCCGAGGGGAATTCGAGGCGTGAAGAGCGGGAAGCGGCGGCGTCGTACGCTGTGGCTCACGGTGGCCGGTGTGCTGGTCGCCGCGTATTTCCTCGCCCCGTTCTCCTGGCTCGTGCTGACGAGCTTCATGCACGAGTCAGACGCCATGGCCGTGCCGCCGCGATGGCTGCCGGACCGGCCCACGCTCGTCAACTACGCCACGTTCGCCGCGCCGGGCGGGACGCGCTCGATCGTGGGAAGCCGCGCCGCCGAGAACACGATGCCGAGCATCGTGAACTCGCTGGTGGCCGCCACCGGCACCGCCGCGTTGAACCTCGCGCTCGGGATCCTGGCCGGCTACAGTTTTGCGCGGCTGCGCTTCCCCGGGCGCCGCACGTTGCTCTTCCTCTATCTCGGCTCACGCATGGTCCCGGGCATCGCGCTCATCGTTCCGCTCTACCTCGTCATCAAGACCCTGGGCCTCCTCGACAGCCTGCTGGCCCTGGTGATGACCTACCTCACGTTCACGCTGCCGTTCACCATCTGGCTGCTCAAGAGCTACTTCCAGGGGATCCCGCGGGAGCTCGAAGAGGCCGCCCTCGTCGATGGCTGCGGCCGCGCCCGCATGATGCTGCGTGTGCTGCTGCCCGCCGCCGCACCCGGCCTCGTCGCGGCCGCGATGTTCGCCTTCATGACCGCCTGGAACGACTATCTGTTCGCCGTGATCCTCACCTCCAGCATGGCTGCCAAGACCGTCCCGGTCGTCGTCGCGGGCTTCGCCACCGACGTGACGACCGAGCGGACGCTCATGGCGGCCGGCGGCGTCCTCGCCGTCGTCCCGCCGCTGGTCCTCGCGTTTCTCTTCCAGCGGCTCATCGTCCAGGGGCTCGTCTCGGGCGCGGTCAAGGGATGAGCACGCCTCGAAAGGAGTCGACCATGTTCCTCGCGATCTCTCGCCGCCGCTTCGTTGCTGCTGGCGCGCTCGGCCTGGCCACCGCCGCCGCTCCTCGCGCGGCCCGCGCCCAGACCGTCGTGCGCTTCTCGGGCTGGGCGTTCGAGCCCCAGGTTGTCGAGGCCAACGTCAAGCGCTTCATGGAGCAGAACCCGGACGTCAAGGTGGAGTACACGCCGCTCGACCTCCAGCTCTACAACGAGAAGATGGTCGCGCTCTTCAACGCCGGGACCCAGCCGGACGCGTACTACGTCCGCGACATCAACCTCGGGGCCTGGGTCGAGGCCGGCTGGGTTCAGCCGATCGACGGTCTCCCGGGACTGGCCGAGCTCGACCGCGACATCTTCCCCTTCAACCGCGAGGCGCTCGCATACAAGGGCAAGCAGTACGGCACGCCCTATTACGGGGACATCTACGTCTACATGTACGACCGGAAGCTCGCGCAGAAGGCCGGCGTCGACAAAGCGCCGGTCACGCTCGAGCAGCTCAAGCAGGCGGCGCTCGCCGTCAAGAAGACGGGCCTGGCCGACTATCCGATCCTCAAGGGATTCAAGACGAACGTGGACGGCCTCAGCGAGTTCTGGTCGATGGTCTTCGCATCCGGCGGCCAGCTCTTCGACGAAGAGCTGACTCCCCTCTATCCGGACAAGGACAAGACCGCGCTCGGCGTCCTCGAGTGGCTGGTCCAGGCCATCCACGACTGGAAGATCCTCGACCCCAAGGGGCTCGAGCTGGACGAGACTCAGGCGCGCGACGTCTTCGTCAACGGCCAGGGCGTGTTCACCTCGAACGTCGGCAACGTGCTGCCGCGCGCGAACAATCCGAAGCTCAGCAAGCGCGCCGGCGACATTGCGGCGACCCGGTTCCCGGGCCTGGCCGACGTGGGCAAGGGCCCGATGGGTTGGACGCGCCTCTACTGCCTGGACGCCAAGACCAAGGTGAAGGACGGCGCGTGGCGCCTCATCTACTACATGGGTGGCAAGGACAAGACCGGAACCTATTACACGGCCAAGGACTGGTACCGGAAGTACGGCGTCGGCTACGCCTTCATGTCGCTCGACCGCGATCCTGAGATGATCAAGGTCCACAAGGACGCCGGCTGGGACCTCGAGGTGCGGAGCCAGCAGTACGCGAAGGCCCAGAGCCGGACGAACGTGAAGGCGCCCTGGTACAACGAGTGGGACCGCTTCACGCAGCAGCAGATCCAGAATGCGCTCATCAAGAAGGCGAGCCCGCGCGACGCCTTGACCGCGTCGGCCAACAAGGCGCGCGACCTCAAGAAGCAGTGGGGCTGAGCGGATCGACACGGCCGTGCTCTTGGGTACGTGGCTCGATCAGCAACTCGTGGCCTTCGCCGTCGTGGCTGGCGTGCTGACGGTCATTCCCGGTGCTGACATGGCTCTCGTCGCGCAGAGCGTGCTCTCGCGCGGTCGGCGCGCCGGATACGTCACGAGCGTCGGAGCCTGCACCGGGCTGTGGGTGCACGCGATGGCGTCAGCGCTTGGTCTTTCGGCCATTCTCATGACGTCGGCGGAGCTGTTCTCAGCGGTGAAGGCGGCAGGCGCGCTCTATCTGGTCGTGCTCGGCGTGCTGTCGCTCCGCCGGGCGCTCACGTCGGCCCCGGGCGCGCTCGTCGCCACGGCGACGTCACAGGACACGCGGCGAGCATTCGTCCGGGGATTCCTCTCCAACGTCCTCAATCCCAAGGTGGCGCTGTTTTATCTCACGCTCTTGCCGCAGTTCGTCCGGCCGGAGGACAACGTGCTCGCGCGCTCACTCGTGCTCGCGGGTGTGCACGTGGTCATCGGGTTGATCTGGCTCGTCTCGTACGCCTATTTCTTCAGCCGCGTCAGCGACGTTCTCCGACGGCCCCGCATGCGTCGTGCCCTCGAGGGCGTGACGGGAGCGCTGCTCATCGGATTCGGCGGGCGACTGGCGTGCGAGCGCCGCTGAGACGACTCGCGGCTGGCTCCGCGGCGGCTTCACTCCGATCGGCTTCGCTCTGATCGAGCTCCGGTGCACACGCGCCGAGCTTCGGCGACGTCAACGGCGGGCTGCGTCGCGATTCGTTCCTGCAGCGCCGGATGCGTGCTCAGCCAGCCGCCACTGCTACCGCCCGATCGCTGCTGGAGCGTTTCCAGCGCATAGCGCAACGACCATTCGGGCTTGCCCGCGTCCCGCAGGATCTTGACCGCGAGCTGATCCGCCTCGGATTCCTGACTGCGGCTATACGCGTTCAGGCCGAGACTGGCCGCGCCCTGCACCAGGTAACCGGCGCCAGGGACGAAGAGTCCGGCCGCCGTCCCCAGCACGGTGCCGACCACGTTCGTCGCGTCCGACGTCCTCGCGATCGTCTCGGGGTGCTTGAGAATGTCGTGAGCGATCTCGTGGGCCGCGATTCCGATGAGCAGACATCGGTCGCCCGTCGCGACGACTCCCCGCGTGACGTAGAAGTGATGATTCCCGGCCGCCGCCGCATTCAGGGCGTCGCTCTTGTGAAGCGCCACGTAGACGGTGTGGGGGTCGAGGCCCCCGCTTTGCGCCAGATCGCGGAAGACGGCAGGGACGTCACCCTCGGCGTCGACGACGGGCGTCTTGGCAGCCTTGCGGATCGCCCCCTGGAACTGGGCTTGCTTGGTCGAGGCGCATCCGCCGGCCACGACGACCACGGCGACGGCTCCTGCAAGAACGCCCCACGTCCGCATGCATCGACTATAGAGCAAACCCGGTCGGGGTCGGCGATCACTCCGCCATCGACGTCGACATCACGACGGTGCGCTGGCTGACCAGCGCTGACACTTTTGGCAATCGGCGAAGCCGTGACGACACGCATCGGATCATCGTGGACTCGGATCGTCGGCTAAGCCGGCGATCTTTCTAATACTCGCGAATGGCACCCCGTGTGCACCCACCGGCGAACCGACGATGGGCAAGCCGGCCTCTTCTTTTGATGTGCGGTAGTAGGCGAATCACCGAGGGGAGGTGACCTTATGGCTGATAAGCCGAAGGAACAGCCGAAGCCGTGGCAGAGCAGGCCAGGCCAGCCGCAGCCGCCCAAGAAGTAACGACGACCTGGTGGGGCGCTCCGGTGATCCTGGCCGGAGCGCCCATGTCAGGAGCGAATCGCGCCCTCCGCCGCAAGCCTCCGCGGACGTGCCGACCGAGCAGCCCGCGTCGTTCGATCGTGTAGCTGGGGATGCAAGGACTGTGAAGCGTTCTCGAGCCGAGTGAGGCTACGCAGCCCTCTTCTTCTTCACGCCGTGAGTCGCCGACAGATGCCGTCCGAGATGAACGGGACGCGCAAAGCGACGAGCGCACCGTGGGCACTTGAGGGTCCGCCGCCGCCGCCCTTTCATCGGAGTTGCCTTTTGCGACGCCCTCGTCACGGTCATGTTGCTCGTGGCAAGACTCCGCGCGATTTCTGTCAGGAATCTGAGCTCGGTCTCCGACGCAGTCTGTCGTGCTTTCAACAATGAACGAAGCATCGCGGCAAGATTGGCTGGCATGAACGCAGGGCTCCTTGGACGTGAGGTAGTTACGGACGCAGTCCATTCATACCGCCGATTGGGGGCTATTTCAATGCGCTACGAGCCCGCGGGCCAATGGGCTAGACACCCCCCGTCACGTCGATGGTCACGCCGGTGACGAAATCGGCGTCGTGCGAGGCCAGGAAGCAGATGACGCGCGCCTGGTCGCGCGCCTCGGCGACGCGACGCAGCGGCGTGCGAGCGATCTCCTCCGCCTGCTCGGCAGCCCGGCGTTGCTCCCAGCGCGGCCGAATGCGTTCGGTAAGGGTGAGGCTGGGCGCAATGGCGTTGACGTTGACGCCGTACGGCCCCAACTCGTGGGCGAGCTTCCGCGTGAAGGCGATGATCCCACCCTTGGCGGCAGCATAGGCGCTACTGCTGCTCGCGCTCAGGCCACGTCCGGCCACCGATGAGATGTTCACGATCTTGCCGCTGCGTTGCCGCTTCATCACCGGCGCTACCGCGTGGCAGAAGAGGAATGTCCCGTCGAGATTGAAGGCAATGAGCCGCTGCCACTCGGCGAGCGTCAATTCGTCGACGGCGGCCCCGGGCTGCGAGATGATCGTGCTCCCGCCGACCGCGTTCACGAGGATGTCGATGCGGCCGTGCTCACGGATCACGCCGTCGGCGACGTCCTGGACATTGGCGGCGTCGAGGGCATCGGCGCGACGCCCATGCGCGCGGCCGCCAGTGTCGCGTATGCCGGCCATCGCCTTGTCGAGCCGTCCCTGATCGGTGTCGACGCCCACCACGATGCCGCCCTCACTGCCGATGATCTCCGCCGTGGCCTTTCCGATCCCGCTCGCTGCTGCCGTGATCACTGCCACCTGATCTCGGAATCTCATCGTCATCTCCTCGCCTGGCGCGACCGTCACCGCGGCTGGCCGACGTCTTATCACAACGCGAGCGGGGCCGCAGGCGCGACGGGGTGGGGCGACCCGGAACCCGGTTGACACCCTCCGTGTGGTGACTACACTCGCGTCACCGGTCGGCTCAGCGTGTGCAGTGCCATGGCCGACCGCAGAATCGACGGAATCGAGATGCCTGACCCCAGCCCACGACGACCGGACACCGACCCGCAACGATACGTCGGCCAGCCGCTCAAACGGTTGGAGGATCCCAAGCTCATCACCGGCGCGGGGCAGTACGTCGAGGACCTCAAGCTTCCCGGGCTGACGTACCTGGCGTTCCTTCGAAGCCCGCATGCTCACGCGCGCGTCACCGCGATTCGGATCGAGGCGGCTCAGAACGCGCCCGGAGTGGTCCGAGTCGTCACCGCGAAGGACCTCGGTCCCCTTCGACCGACGCCGTACATGGTCGTTCTGCCCGGGCTGAAGGCATTTCCGTATCAGTACCTCGCGGACGGAGTCGTCGACTCGACCGGCGTGCCGGTGGCGGCGGTCGTCGCCGTGAGCCCGTCGCTCGCTCGCGACGCGGCCGACCTGATCGAGGTCGAGTACGAATCGTTGCCGGCGGTCTCCGACCCCGAGCGTGCGCTTGGGCCCGGGGCTCCGCTCGTCCATCCCGAATTCGGCACCAATCAGGCATTCAGCTTCCCGATGAAGGGCGGGGACGTGAACGCGGCGTTCGCTCGGGCGGCTCACGTCGCCAGGGTCCGTGTCGAGCACAATCGCCTCGCGGGAGCGCCGATGGAGCCGCGGGGCGTGGTCGCCCGCTACGACCCCGGAACCGGCGAGCTCACGCTCTGGCTGACGACGCAGAATCCGTTCACGACGCGCGCCGACCTCGCCTCGGTCCTCGACTACCCGGAGCACAAGCTTCGTCTGGTCGCCCTCGATGTCGGAGGGGGGTTCGGCGTGAAGGGGCCGCTCTATCGCGAGGAGGTGATCGCCGCCGTTCTCGCGCGGCAGCTCCGGCGACCCGTTCAATGGATGTCCACGCGGAACGAGGACCTGCTCACCACGCACCACGGCCGCGCGACGGTCACCGAGGCCGAGGCTGCAGTGACCAGCGATGGCGAGATCATCGGCCTCAGAGCGAAAGCGATCTTCGATCTCGGCGCCCACCTGCTCTCGCTGTCGATCGTCCCGACCATGTCGAACTCGATCCACGTCCTCGGTCCGTACCGCATCCAGAATGCCGAGCTCCTCAGCGTCGGCGTGTACACGAACACGGGGCCGACGGGTCCCTATCGCGGATCGGGGCGGCCCGTGGGCGTCTACCTCATCGAGCGCGTGATGGACGAGGCCGCTCGGCTCACCGGGCTCGACCCGGTCGAGATTCGCCGTCGCAACTTCATCCCGTCCGACGCGTTCCCGTATCGCACGGCGTTCGGGACTCCCTACGATTCGGGCAACTACGCGAGAGCGCTCGATCGCGCGCTGGAGCTGGCCGACTACGGAGCGCTCCGTCGCCAGCAGGCTGAGAAGCGCCAGCGCGGGGACATCATGGGGATCGGCGTCGCCACCTACGTCGAATCGACCAACGTGCTCGGCTGGGAGAGCGGCGTCGTGCGGGTGGAGCGAACCGGAAAGGTCACCGCGATCACGGGATCGAGCCCGCACGGGCAGGGGCACGAGACGACGTTTGCCCAGATCGTCGCCGATCATCTCGGCGTCGCCTACGAGGACGTGATCGTGCGCCATGGCGACACGCTCGGAGCGCCCCAGGCCATCGGGACGTTCGGAAGCCGGAGCGCCGGGCTCGGCGGCAGCGCGCTCGCGCGGGCCGCGATCGAGATGCGCGAGAAGGGACAACGGCTGGCGGCGAGGCTCCTCGAGGCGAGCCCCAAGGACCTCCAGCCCGTGCGCGGCGGCTTTCAGGTGAAGGGCGTGCCCGAGCGGATGATCGGCTGGAACCGCATCGCCGAATTCGCACATCGAGGCATGGGCCTGCCGCCCGAGGAGACTCCGGGGCTCGAAGCCACGGTGTTCTTTCGACAGGACCTGCCCGCCTTCGCCTTCGGCGCCGGCATCGCCGTGGTGAGCGTGGATCGCGAAACCGGGCGGGTGCGGCTCGAACGTCTGGTCGCGGTGGACGACTGTGGCAACGCGATCAACCCCCTGCTGGTCGACGGCCAGATCGTGGGAGCCCTGGCTCAGGGCATCGGCCAGGCGCTGCTCGAGCACGTCGTGTACGGCGAACAGGGGGAGTTGATCACGGGAACGTTCATGGAATATGCGCTGCCCCGCGCCGACGACATGCCCGCGCTGGTCCTCGATCGCACCGTCACGCCGTCACCGCTGAATCCACTCGGAGCGAAGGGCGTCGGCGAGGGCGGCGCCTGTGTCGCGCCGCCGGCGATCGTGAACGCCGTCGTGGACGCGCTCTCGCCCTTCGGGATTCGTCACGTGGACTCGCCGCTGACGTCCGAGAAGATCTGGCGCGCGATCCACCAGCGCTGACGCCCAGCCACCGACCCACAACGTCCCGACCCGCAACGCGGGTCTATAATCACCGCCGCCGTCTCAGCGAGTCGAGAGGGGAGAGACATGCCGAAGTCGAAGCGCGACATCGTCGCCAACGTCGCCCGTCTCCGCGAGCACATGGATCGCCACCGACTGGCAGCGGTCGTGGCGCGCTCGGGCCAGAACTTCACCTATCTGTCCGGCCTGGCGTATCCGGGGACACTGGCGCGTCACCTCGATCTCCCCGACTCCGTGCGCGGAATCCTGCTCGTGTGGCCGCGGAACGGTGAGCCGGTCGTCGTGCTGAACAAGATCGCCGAAGGCCTCACGCGGCGCGACTCGTGGGTCGAGCGGATCGAGGTGTACGACGCCTACTCGGAGTCGCCGTACCACCGTTTGGCGCAGGTCCTCGAGAGCCTCGGGCTCGGCCGCGAGCGCGTGGGGTTCGAGAAGAACTACGTCAGCGCCGCGCACTGGGACGAGGTGCAGCGCGAGCTACCGCAGATGCAGATGGTCGACTGCGCCGCGATGATGGACGAGGTGCGCTGGGTCAAGACGGAAGGCGAGATCCGCCTGCTGAAGAAGGGCGCCGATCTCCTCGACGACGCGTACCTCGAGGTCTTTCCCACCATTCGACCCGGTGAAACCGAGCGGGCCGTCCACAGCCGGCTCATCGCGAGCTGCCTGCGCCGCGGCGCCAACTGGGCCCACGGCATCCTGAACTCGAGCCGGAACCTGATCCCGTACGCCGGCGAGAGCGACAACACGTGGCAGAAGGGCGACGTCGTGCGCACGGATTACGTCGCGTACGTCGACGGCTACCCCGGCCACCAGTCGCGGAACGCCGTGCTCGGCACGCCGAGCGCCGATCAGCTCCGCGACTATCGCATCACCCGCGAGATCTACGGCCTGACGATCGACCGCTGCCGGCCGGGCGTGTCCGCGGGCGAGGTCTACGAATTCGTCGTGAAGGAGTTCGCCAAGCACGGCTGGTCGTACACGAGCCAGCTCGCCGGCCACGGCGTCGGCTGCTGGTGGCACCAGCAGGAGCCGGTGATCTCGCGCGGCAACAAGTTCGTGCTCGAGGAAGGCATGGTGCTCGCGCTCGAGCCGGCCCGGGAGTACTACCACATCCAGGACATGATCGTGGTGCGCGCGGGCGCGCCGCAGCTCATCTCGGACAAGTTCGCGACCGATCAGATGTTCGTGGTCGGCTAGGAGCGACGACGGGTATGGCCGATACGGGCGACTGGAAGAAGATCGTCGCGGGCATCAGCGACGAGCAGGTCTTGAAGCTCGAGCAAGCCGCCATCCGCATACCGAGCACGACGTTCGAGGAGGGCGCGCTCGCCGATCATCTCGCCAACCGCATGTCCGACATCGGCCTCGACGTCGAGATGATGGAGGTCACCCACTGGGCCAAGCCCGGCAAGACGACGCGCCAGCCGATCGCGCGCCTCCGGGGAACGGGCGGCGGGCCGAGCCTCATGCTGAACGGACACATGGATCCCGGCGTGGAGATGAGTGGCTGGAGCGTGGATCCGTACGGCGCCAAGTTCGAGGACGGCTGGGTGTGGGGAATGGGCGCCCACGACGACAAGGGCGGCGTCGTGGCCGCCATCTGCGCCGTCGAAGCGATCGTCCGCTCGGGTGTCCGTCTCCGCGGCGACGTCGTCGTCTGCCCCGTGGTGGCGCACAAGCTCGGCGGCGCGGGCACGCGCGCGCTCATGAAGAAGGGGGTGCGCACCGACCTCGCCATCAACATGGAGCACTCGGCCAACACCATCGCCAACGTCTGCGTCGGCATCGTCATGGTCCGCATCAAGACGAAGAGCCCGGAGCTGTTCTTCCGGTACAGCCAGGAGGCGAAGGCGCAGTACATGAACCCGATCGAGCAGCAGGCCGAGATCATGCGGCGTGTCGGGCCGAGCCTCGATCCGATCCGACCCGGCGGCTGGCTGCGCTTCACGCCGCACCCCGATCTCCCGGGATTTCCGACGCACACGTTCGACACGATGCACAAGGAGCACTACTACCAGAAGAGCTACACCGGGATGTCGAGCCGCGAGTGCGAGATGATCTTCCAGCTCCGCACGGTGCCGGGCCAGACGCTCGAGACGGTGCGTGACGACGTGCAGCGCCTGCTCGCCGACATCAAGAAGGATCATCCCGCGTTCGACGCCGAGATGACGATTCCCGCCAACGGCATGGAGGACGGGTGGTTCCAGGATCCGATGGAGGTGAAGCCGGATCATCGTCTGGTGACGTCGCTCGCCGAGGGCCAGCGGCTCGCCAGCGGCGCGCCGGCCGTGGTCGGTGGCTGGGGACGCCTCGGCAACGTCGGGGACGGCAACATCCTCATGTCCCACGGCATCCCCACCGTGCAATACGGTGCGGGCGACATCCGGATCTACAAGGAGTGGCCGACGCCGGACGAGCGTGTGCCGCTCCGGGACCTCGTCACCGCCGCGAAAGCAATCGCCTACGCGACGCACCGGCTCTGCGCGTGAGGAGACGACCATGACCACGACCGTCGCGATCCTGCTGCTCCTTCTCACCCCGCTGGTGGCGCACGCCCAGCCGAAGCCCGGGGGCACGATCGTCTTCGCCGCCCGGCAGGACATCGACACGCTCGACCCGCACATCACGAATCGCGCGGCGACGCGCAAGATCCTGATCCAGTTCACGGACACGCTGACGGTGATCAATCCCAAGGACGGCAAGGTCGGGCCGGGCCTCGCCGAGTCCTGGGACGTCGCGCGTGATGGCAAGAGCTACACGTTCAAGCTGCGGAAGAGCGTGAAGTTCCACGACGGCACGGTGTTCGACGCCGCCGCGGTCAAGGCGACGTTCGATCGGATCCAGGAGCCGCTCGGCGCACCCGGCGTCGCCCGCGCCTTCCTCGGGCCCTACGACGGAGCGGACGTCATCGACGCCCAGACCGTCCGGATCCGGTTCAAGCAGCCGTACGCGCCGTTCCTGAGAATGGTCGCGCTCTCGCCGCTCGCGCCCGTCTCGCCGACGGCGGTGCAGAAGATGGGGCAGGACTTCTCTCGTCGCCCCGTCGGCACCGGCCCGTTCATGGTCAAGGAGTGGGTGCCGAAGAGCCACGTGACGCTCGTGCGGAATCCTGACTACGCCTGGCCGCCCGCGTCCGCCGCGCATCGCGGCCCCGCCTATCTCGAAGAGATCACGTGGCGCTTCGTGCCCGAGGCGACCACGCGCACGGCCGTGCTCCAGACCGGCGAGGCGAACGTCGCCGAGGACCTTTCGTACGCCGACGTGGCCGCGCTCGAGCGCAATCCGGACCTCCGGATCCTGCGCGGCGTCCCCGCGGGCACGCCGTGGACGATCTTTCCCAACGTCCAGCGCTTCCCGACGAACGATCCGGCGGTGCGCAGGGCGCTCCATTACGCGATCAACAAGGACGCGATCGTGAAGGTCGTCTTCCACGGCCAGAGCCACGCCTCGGGCTCGCTGATCCAACCGCCCACGCCGGGCTACGTGGCCGTGGCGAAGGAACTCTTCCCGTACGATCCCGGGCGCGCCCGCAAGATCCTCGACGACGCCGGCTGGAAACCGGGGAGCGACGGCATCCGGGTGAAGGACGGCAAGCGGCTGGAGATCCTCTGGATCTTCGGCACCAACAACGGCTACGAGGAGATGGCGCCGCTCGTCCAGGGCATGGCGCGCGAGGTGGGCATCGACGTCCAGTTGCGCGAGCAGCCCCGCGTGCAGATGTACGAGGCGTGGCGCAAGGGCGAGCACGGGATCGGTGAGCTGAACTGGTGGTTCCCCGATCCCTCGATCCTCGCCACGAACTTCCACACGAGCCGGCTGCAGGCCTTCAACCCGCCGCGGCTGTCCGATCCCGAGGTCGACAAGCTGCTCGACCAGGCCGGCATGGCGGTGGAAGAGGGCCCGCGGATGGAGCTCTACAAGAAGGCCCAGCGCGTGCTGCTCGAGATGGGCGCCGGCATCCCGCTCGTCGATCAGGTGACGGTCGTGGGCGTCCGCAAGGACGTCGCGGGCTACGCGTTCAACGTGGTGACGTTCCCGGTCCTCTACGACGTCAGCCTGACGAGGTAGCGCTCGCTGCTCACGTTCATCCGGCGCCGCGTGTTGCTCTCGGTGCCGGTGGTCGTCGGGGTGTCGGTGGTCGTCTTCTCGATCATCCACGTGCTCCCCGGCGACCCCGTCCTCGCGATCCTGAGCGGCGCCAACGCCACTCCCGAGCAGGAGCGAGCGCTGCGCGCGCAGCTCCGGCTCGACGATCCGCTCGTCGTGCAATACGTGCGATTTCTCGGCCGCGCCCTCGTCGGGGACTTCGGGCGCTCGATCTTCTCGGGACGGCCGGTCATCGAGGAGATCGGCGACCAGCTTCCGAGCACGCTCGAGCTCGCCGGCACGGCGATTGTCATCGCCGTCGTCGTCGGGGTCGCGCTGGGCCTCCTCGCGGCGGTCCGGCACGACACCTGGATCGATCGTGCCGCGATGCTGGTCGCCCTCGGCGGTGTGTCGATGCCGAGCTTCTGGCTCGGCCTGCTACTGATCTTGATCTTCTCGCTGCAGCTCGGCTGGCTGCCCGCGACCGGCCAGGGCGGCCTGAGCCGCCTGATCCTGCCCGCGGCCACCATCGGGCTCAACTACTCGGCGGTCATCGCGCGCCTCGTCCGCTCGAGCCTGCTCGACGTGCTGAACAACAATTACATCTCGACGGCGCGGGCCAAGGGCCTGTCGGAGTGGGGCGTCACGCTGAAGCACGCGCTCGGCAACGCGCTGATTCCCGTCACCACGATCATCGGCGTCCAGCTCGGCAACCTGCTCGCCGGCACGATCATCGTGGAGACGGTCTTCTCGCGCCGGGGCATGGGCCGGCTCGCCGTGACGGCCGTGCTCGACAAGGACTATCCGCTCATCCAGGGCGTCGTGCTCGTGAGCGCCCTCGGCTACGTGCTCACCAATCTCCTGGTGGACGTCTCGTACTCGGCCCTGGATCCACGCATTCGCCACCGGGACGTCGCCGAGGCGTGATGCTGGCCCGCTTGCTGCGCCGGCGCAAGACCGCCCTGGTCGGCGCCATCGTCCTTGCCGGCATCGGGCTGGCGGCACTCTTCGCGCCGGCGCTGGTGCCCTACGATCCGCTCCAGGTGAAGCCGGCCGAGGCGTTGTCGCCGCCGACGCTGCGCCATCCCTTCGGCACCGATCAGTACGGCCGCGACATCCTCAGTCGCGCGATCATGGGCGCTCGCCTCTCGCTGCTCACCGGCCTGGGCGCCGTCGCGATTGCGCTCGTCGCGGGCGTGGTCGTCGGCCTCTCCTGCGGCGTCATCGGCGGCTGGACCGATCTCCTCGTCATGCGCCTCGTCGACATCATGATGGCGTTCCCCGGCACCCTCATGGCGCTCGTCGTCGTCGCCGTGCTCGGGCAGGGCACGATGAACGTCATGCTGGCCGTGGGCGTGTCCCTGGTCCCGACGTTCGTGCGGCTCGTGCGCGGTGACGTGCTCTCCGTGAGGGAAAACGTCTACGTCGAGGCGGCGCGGGCGCTCGGCTGCTGGCCGACCCGCGTGGCCGTTCAGCACGTGCTGCCCAACGTCGTGGCGCCGATCATCGTGCTCTCCACGGTGGCCATCGCCTGGTCGATCATCCTCGGCGCGTCGCTGAGCTTCCTGGGCCTCGGCCCGCGCCCTCCGATCCCCGAGTGGGGCATCGACCTGAGCAACGGCAGGAATTACCTGTTGCGCGCGTGGTGGATCTCGTCCGTGCCTGGCTTCTGCATCATGCTGACGGTCGTCGCCGTCAACCTGGTCGGCGATGCGCTGCGCGACGAGCTCGACCCGCGGCTTCGGGCGCTCGCGAACCTATGACTTCCATCGCCGTCGACGAGCGGCGTCGGTGCTAGACTCCGGCGCCATGACCGACGCGCGCCTTCCTCTGGATGGCATCCGGGTGCTCGAGCTGGCTCAGGTGGTGGCCGGCCCGTTCTGCGGCACGCTCATGGCCGAGTTCGGCGCCGAGGTGATCAAGACCGAGATGCCGGGCCGCGGCGACGACCTGCGGCGCCTCGGCCCGTCGGAGGGCGACTGCTCGTACTGGTTCGCCGTGGACAACCGCAACAAGAAGCTCATGACGCTGGATCTCCACGCCGCGAAGGGACAGGACATCGTGCGCCGGCTCGTCGCCCACTGCGACGTCGTCCTCGAGAACTTCCGCCCCGGCGTGCTCGAGCGCTGGGGACTCGGCTGGGAGGCGCTCCACGCGATCAACCCGCGTCTGGTGATGGCGCGGATCACCGCCTTCGGCCAGACGGGGCCGCTCAACCAGGGCCCGGGCTACGCGGCGATCGCCTCGGCCTTCGGCGGCACCTGGTACGTCAACGGCCATGCCGATCGGCCGCCGGCGCGGCCGACGCCGGTGTATCCCGACTACATGACGGGGTTGTTCACGGCGTTCGGCGTGCTGGCCGCGTTGCGCCACCGCGACGCGACCGGCGAAGGCCAGTGGATCGACGCCGCGCTCTACGAATCGGCGTTTCGGGTCATGGAGTACACGACCACGCTCTACGGCCGCCAGCACGTCGTCCGCGAGCGCGGTGAGCTCCAGCACGCGGGCTGGCCGGGCGGCGCGTTTCGGACGCTCGACGAGAAGTGGATCGTCTTCACGGCGCCGGCGCAGCACCTGTTCGAGCGGCTCTGCGCGATGATCGGCCAGCCCGACCTTCCTCGCGATCCGCGGTTCGCCAGCGCGACGGAGCGGCCGAAGCACATCGGCGTGATCGTCGACCTCATGCGGCAGTGGTTCGCGGCGCGACCGGCCGCGAAGGCACTGGCCGAGCTCACGGGTCACGACATCCCGCACTCGCCGATCATGAGCATGGCCGACATCTTCGCCGACCCGCACTATCGCGCGCGGGGAACGATCATCGACGTCCCCGCCGAGGGTATGGGCACGCTGCCGCAGCCAACCGTCGTGCCGCGACTCTCACGCACGCCCGGGCGGGTGACGCACGCCGGAGCGAGGCTCGGTCGTCACACCGACGAGATCCTGTCCGGGCTGCTCGGTTTGACGGACGGCGAGATCGCGACGTTGCACGCCGAGGGTGTTGTCTAGTCTGCGCGGGATCGTCGCGTCCGGAGTGGGTCAGGGCGCGTACTTCATGAGCCTGGCGTGGGTGCGGAGCGCCGTCCACCGATCGCTCGGCTTCGAGCCGTACCCGGGTACGCTCAACGTCCGACTCGCGGATCCCGACATGCGCTCGCGCTGGCGGGAAGTCTCGAAGCAGCGCGCGCTGCTCCTGACTCCGCCACCTCCCGAAACGTGTGGCGGGCGGCTCGTCTCGATCACGTTGCCCCAAGGCGTCGCGGCGGCCGTCATCGTTCCCGATGTCACCAGGTACGGCGACGACGTGCTGGAGGTGATCTCGGCGATGCACCTCAGGAGTAGGCTCGGACTCGAGGACGGCGCTGTCCTGGAGCTGACGGTCACGCAGTGACGTACGCGGGGGGCTACTCGCGGCGCAGCACCGGCAGCGGCTTTTCTCCGAGCAGACGCCACGTGGCGAGGCTCCCGACCGCGAGCGCCACGGCCGTGGGCACGGCCAGACCGAGCGCCAGCGCCAGCGGCGCGAGCACCCAGGGAGCGTCGAGCACGAACCTGAGCACGGCCCAGGCCAGCACCGCCGCGAGCACGCTTCCGCCCACGCCGGCGGCCAGGCCGAGGCACGCGTACTCGACGGCGAAGACCCGGGCGACCGTGCTGCGCGTGGCGCCGAGCGTCCTCAAGATCACCGATTCAACCAGGCGCTGATAGCGGCTCGCGCCGAGCGCGCCGGCCATCACGACGAGCCCGGCGGAGATGGCGAAGAGCGCCATCGTCCTGACCGCCACCGCCATCTGATCGAGCACACGCCCGAGCCGTTCCAGGACGTCACGCAGCGGGATGGCGGTCACGTTGGGAAGCGCCTGCACGACCGCGTCCTGCACGGCGGCCTCCGCGTTCGGCGCGACTCGCGCGGTGGCCACGTAGCTCGTGGGCGCGCCGTCGAGCGTGCCCGGCGAGAGGATGACGAAGAAGTTCGTCGTGAGGCTCTGCCAGTCGACCTGACGCAAGCTCGTCACCCGCGCCTCCAGTCTCACGCCCTGAACGTCGAACGCGATGGAGCTGCCGACGGCGAGCCCGAGGTGGCGGGCCGCGGCTTCCTCTACGGACGCCTCGTGAGCGGCCGTCGCACCATTGCTCCACCAGTGACCGACGGTGACGACGTTTCCCGCGGGCAGCGCCGACGCCGCGGTGAGGACGTAGTCGCGCGTGAAGTATCCGATCCCGTCGTCACCTCGGCCGCGCCGCTGCTCGACGAGGGCGCGGGTGATCGCGTGCCCATCCAGCGCCGCGAGCCGGGCCCGCACGACCGGCGTGACGGCGGGCGTGACGCCAGAGACGTCACGGACGATGCTCTCGAAGCGCTCGCGCTGCCCGGGCTGGATGTCGACGAAGAAGAACGACGGCGCCTCGCGCCGGCGCTCGAGATCGAGTTGCTGGCCGAGGCTCGCCTCGAGCAGCCCCACGGCCACCAGCAGCATGACGCCGATGCCGAGCGCGACGACCACGCCGACGCCGTGGCCGCCGGGACGGGCAAGATTCGCCAGTCCCTGACGCAAGGCGAGCGAAGGAAACCGGGGCCGTCGTCGACCGAGCCAGGCGAGCGCGCGCGCGAGCAGCGCCAGGACGAGCAGGGCGGCAGCGACGGCGCCCAGGAAGATCGCACCGACGGTGAGCGAGACGGCCTGCCAGAGGACGAGGGCGCCGGCCCCGGCCACGAGCGGGAGCGCCGCCAGCCATCGCCGTGTCGGCCAGGGAGCATTCCCCTCGACGTCGCGACGAAAGAGCAACGACGGCGACGCGGCTCGCACCTCGCCGAGCGGCCAGAGCGCGATGAGCATCGTCAACCCCGTGCCGATCGCCACGCCACGGAGAAGCCCCCACGCCTCGAGTCGAGTTTCGAGCGCGAGCGGCACGAGGCCCGACAGGAGCGAGCCCACGAGCGGGGCCAGGGCCACGCCGAGAAGGGCGCCGGCGAGGCTGCCGACGAGACCGAGCCCCGCCGCCTGGACGAGATAGGCGGCGAGCAGGAGCCGCGACGTCGCTCCCAGGCACTTGAGGATCGCGATCGTGTCACGCTTGCGCGCCACGAACGCCCGAACCGCCGCGGCGACGCCGACTCCACCCACCAGGAGGCTGGCCATCCCGACGAGGCCGAGGTAGCTGGTGAGCTGACTGTAGAAGCGGCGCCAGCCGGGCCGGCCCTCGTCGAAAGCGCTCACTCGAACGGACGGATCGGAAATCACGCCGGCGAGCTGGGCTCGCACGGCGGCTGCCTCCAGAGCGTCCGGCAGCCGCAACAAGGTGCGGTGATTCACGCGGCTGCCGAGCCGGATCAGGCCGGCGCGGTCGAGCGTCGGTCCCGCCACGAGGAGCCGAGGCCCGAATGAGATGATCCGTCCTGCGCGGTCGGGCTCGTTCAGGATCACGCCCCGAATCACCAGCATCACGTCGCCGACGAGGACGCTGTCACCGATGGCCACGCCGAGCCGTGTCAGCGCCGTCTCGTCGGCCAACGCTCCGTCGCCGGCCAAGAGCTCGCCGAGAGGACGGGCCGGGCGCGTCTCGAGTCGGCCATACAACGGATAGCCTTCGCCGACCGCTTTCAGCTCGACCAGGAGCGTCGACGGCCGCCGGGGATGACGGGCCATCGCGGCCAGCTCGCGCACGCGCGCGATCGTCGCGCCGCGGGCGACCAAGCTCGCCAGAGCGGCCTCCGTCTCCGTATCGAGCGGGCGCGGAGAACGAAGCTCCACGTCGCCCCCGATCAGGCTCTTGCCCTCGCGGGCCAGCGCCCGGTCGAGGTTGCCGGCGAAGCCGGTGACGGCCACCAGTGCCGTCACGCCCAGCGCGACGCAGACGACGAGGACGACGAGGTGACGCCAGCCCGCGCGCGTTTCGCGCCAGGCGAGGCGAAGGACGAGCGCGATCATGCCGCGCCGACGACGCGCCCGTCGCGCAGCGCGACGATCCGCTGACCACGTGCGGCCAGCGCCTCGTCGTGGGTCACGAGCACGAGCGTGCTCCCGTGCTCCCGATTGAGCGCGAGCAGCAGCTCGATGATCTGCGCGCCCGTGGCCGAGTCGAGATTGCCCGTCGGCTCGTCGGCCAGGACGAGCGGCGGCCGCAACGCAAGCGCGCGGGCGATGGCCACGCGCTGCTGCTCACCGCCGGAGAGCTGGCTCGGATAGTGATCCGCGCGGCCGACGAGGCCCACGGTGTCGAGGAGCTCACGGGCTCGCTCGAGGCGGTGCGGCCGGCCCGCCAGCTCGAGCGGCATCGCGACGTTCTCGATGGCCGTGAGCGTGGGGATCAGGTGATAGGACTGGAACACGAAGCCGACTCGGTCCCGCCGCAAACGTGCGAGCCGGTTCTCGTCGAGGGTGGTGATCTCGACACCGTCGAGCACGATGGAGCCGGCCGTGGGCCGGTCGAGCCCGGCGATGAGGCCGAGCAGCGTGGACTTGCCGCTGCCCGACGGGCCGGTGACGGCCACCGTCTCACGCGCGGCGACGTCGAGGTTCACACCATCGAGAATCGCGACCTCGCGCCCGCCGCTCCGCAGCCGCATCACGAGGTCGCGCACCTGGAGGATCATCCGACCCATACTACACTTGGCTCGTGAGGCCGCTTCGCACCCGCCGCACCGTCTGCGTGCTCGCCCTCGTGCTCGCGCTGGCGACGATTCCCGTTCACGAGGCGATCGGCGCCGAGCGCGTGATCGTGGCGCTCGGCGACAGCCTCACCGCGGGCCTGGGCGTCGCGCCCGACGAGGCCTGGCCGGCGCTGCTCGAAGCCCAGCTCCATCGGGCCGGCTCCGAGTATCGAGTCGTGAACGCCGGCGTGAGTGGCGACACGAGCGCCGGTGGGCTGGCCCGGCTCGACTGGGTGCTGCGCAACGACCCCGAGATCGTCATCGTGGCGCTCGGCGCGAACGATGGCCTCCGCGGTCAACCGGTCAGCGCGCTGCGCGCCAATCTCCTGGCGATCGTCGAGCGCCTCAAGAAGCGCAACGTGAAGGTCTTGCTGGCGGGCATGCGGTTGCCGCCCAATTACGGTGCGGCCTACACGGGCGACTTCGCCGCGGTGTTCGTTGACGTCGCGCGGCGGACCAGTGTGCCGCTCGTTCCCTTCCTTCTCGACGGCGTGGCGGCCAATGCGAGCCTGAACCTGGCCGACGGCATTCATCCCAACGCGGCCGGGCATCGCGTCATCGCCGAGCGCCTGTGGCCGTATCTTCGGCCGTTGCTGACGGCGGCGCGCTGAGGACCGCCTCACGTGGAGCGTCGTCGACGTGAAGCGCTGGATCACGAGGCCTACTGCCCAGAGATGCGACCGTCCACGGCGTCAGCGTAGCCATGTGATCGATCTCTTCCAGTTGTCGGATGGCGTCGGCGGGCGATAGCCTACCGCCACGACGAGAACGCCATCGAGCGATGAACCTCTCCCGGTGCCGGCAAGCCACGGAAACCACCAGATTACCAATCCCGAACGGCCCGGTACGGTGAGGGCAGAATCGCCGAAGTCGAGCGTCCCTTGGCGCCGCTTCACGGCCACTTCGACGTGACTACCCAGATCAACCAACAGCTCCTTCGGAGGTAAACTGCAGCGGGTGGCCTGGGACCCGCGAATCTCCCAGCATCGCCAAGCGATGCGCGGACGCCGCGTCGCACGCAGTCGCCCTGGCGCGGGCAGCGGGGCACAACGCCCAGGGGTCGCCAGAATGACTGCAGCTGACGCGTCGGGACCAAGTTCGAAGTCTGCGCGTGCGATCAACACCGGCGCGATCAACGACGACCTCTTCGGATTGTCACGGTAATGTCGCTGAACGAGCTGATCCGCCGAATCCCGAAGGCGGAGCTGCACATTCACGTCGAAGGTTCTCTCGAGCCCGAGTTGATGTTCGAGATCGCGCGGCGCAACGGGATAACGCTTCGCTACCGATCGGTCGATGCGCTGCGGCGGGCTTACCAGTTCACCGATCTGCAGTCCTTCCTCGACATTTACTACGAAGGGGCCGCCGTCCTGCGTCGGGAGCGTGACTTCAACGAGATGACCCTGGCCTATCTACGAAGGGCGGCCGCCGACAACGTCCGCCACGCCGAGATCTTCTTCGACCCGCAGACGCACACCCGGCGGGGGATCGCGTTCGCCACCGTGATCGACGGCATTTCGGCGGCTCTGCGCGCCGGTCCGATCTCCAGCCGCCTGATCCTCTGCTTTCTTCGGCATCTCAGTGCGGAGTCCGCCATGCAGACGCTCGAGGCGGCGCTGCCATACAGAGATCGGATCGTGGCGGTGGGCCTCGATTCGGCGGAGGCCGGCAATCCGCCGTCGAAGTTCGTGGCCGTCTTCGCGCGCGCACGTCAGGAAGGATTCCTGACCGTCGCGCATGCCGGAGAAGAGGCGGGCCCGTCGTACATCGGCGAAGCGCTCGCGCTGTTGCGCGTTTCCCGCATCGACCACGGCGTGCGGTGCTTCGAGGATCCAGCACTGGTCGATGATCTGGTGGCCCGGCGCATTCCGCTCACGGTCTGTCCGCTGTCGAATGTGAAGCTGGGGATCTTCCGCTCGATACAGGATCATCCTCTGCGCACGATGCTGCAGCGAGGAATCGTGGCGACCGTCAACTCCGACGATCCCGCCTATTTCGGCGGATACGTCGTCGACAACTATCTAGCGGTCGCCTCCGCCCTCGGGTTGCAGGAAGCGGAAGTGCGAACGCTGGCCCGCAACTCCTTCGAAGCCAGCTTCCTGCCCGACGAGGAGAAGAAGGCCTACCTTCGGGACGTCGAGCGAGCGTGAAAGCCTTCACGCAATGGCAGACCGCCGGTCTGGAACATCCGGTGCCTTCCACTTATTCGCCCGATCGGCTCATGCCGCTCGCCGGAGGTAGCCCCAGAAGATCGGTGGTCGACCTCTTGAAAGCACGGCTTGGCGCGGAGCGAAACTGACTCCATAACGTCGGTCAGGCCGCGTTGTGCTGAAGTAGGTCGTGGTTTTCGCGTCGAGCTGTTGAGCGGGCCACGTGTGGCCCTCCAGGAAACTTGCGTTACTCCCCGGGACGTCTCATAGGATGCGAGGATCCTACAAAGCCTGTGGACGACACAATGAGTGACAAGGGATGGCTGGACGTGGAGAGGCAATGGCTGGAGGTGCGAAAAACAGTGGACGCCGTGATCGCGAATCTCGGTCGTCTCGCGGAGCGCGCTCCACTCCCTCATCCCAGCGTCAGGACAATTGACGGCGTGCAGCCACCTCCGGATTTTGCCGACGAAGTCGTGATCCTCGTGAAAATCCTCGCGAGAGGCCTTCTGGATGCAATGAAGGCGCGTCGCATCGCGGCGGCGCTTGAGCATGTCCCGGAACGCGAGATCCCCGACGCTCCGCAGCCGGGATAAGGGGCGTCACGCTGCGCAGACGAACGATCGCGCCTGGCAGCACCCGTGGCTCCGAGTCGAGCGCCTCATCCCGCTCGATCCTCGAAGTGCGCCGGGATCCCCTGACGCGCCCGGTGATGAAGGCGACGTTGGTCAAGGCACTCAAGGAGCGAGAGAAGATCAGGCGGGCGGGCTGGTTCAGTTGCCGCTTGGGGGGCCCTCCTCCACTAGCGGGGCGTGACTCCGGCTGCGTGGCCCCCGGTGCGCTGAGGGCCTATTTGAAATCGACCAACCGCCAACGGATCGCGGATGGTCCAGGATCCGGCCCGCTGTACTCAAATTCGCCATAGAAAAGGCGGCCCTCGTTATCGAGACCGAATAGCCCAGACGGAAGGCCCCCGCCCTGCTCTACGATCGGTATCACTTGCGTGAATTTCGCCATCGCATGCTCCTTCTGCGGGCAGTACCAATCGTCTCAATTGAAGCGCCCAATAAACTCAGCGGGCGAGCGTAGAGTTCCCGGCTGGGGAGCGCTCTAGCACGAGCACGGGCGGGAGCCCAGCAGCAGCGAACGCATACCGTTGCTACGCTCCACGCCTGGCGGGCGACGTTCCTCCACCGGAATCACGTCCTGCACCCGTGGGGTCGGTCAGGTGCTCCCCTGGTGGCCAACACCGTGGCGAGCTGTGTGATGCGCTCCAGCTCAAGGCTCAGCGCGGGTATGTGGCCGGCGGCGCCGTCTTCGGCTACCGCAACGTCCCAGTCGTGGACAGAGGTGGTCAGCGCTCGCACGTTGTACGCGAGGTCTGCGAGGACGAGGCGGCAACCGTCCAACACATTTTCAGCATGGCGGCCGGGGGCACCGGGCTGCGGGCGATCGCGCGGGCGCTGAACGCCCAGCGTGTACGCTCACCGCGGGCTCGTGCCGGTCGCCATCACTCCTGGGCACCATCAAGCGTCCGCTCGGTCCTCTTCAACTCACTCTACAAGGGTGAGGTTGTCTGGGGGCGCTCGAAAAAGCGCGACGCCTGGGGGCGCCGGAAAGAAAGCGATCGGCCAACGAATGAATGGGTCATCACCAGCGCCGAACATCTCCGCATCGTCAGCGACGACCTGTGGGCGAAGGCGCACGAGGCACTTTACAGTCGGCAGAAGGCCTATGGCTTCAGGCGCGGCTCCCCTCGCCCGGTTGGATCCCTTGACTCGAAGTATCTGCTCACCGGGATGGGGAGTGTGGCGTCTGCGGCGGCACGATCGTGCAGACCTGGACTGGCCGCAAGCCAGCCTACCGGCGCTGGTACAACCACAGTCGAGGCTCGGCCGTGTGTGCGAACAGTCTCGTGGTGGACATGCACCTGGCCGATGACACCGTCCTTCAGGCGGTCACCCGCGACGTCCTGGATCCGGAGGTCGTGCGCGAGGCCCTCGACCTTGCCCTGCGCGATCTGGAGCAGCCCGCCACCGCGGTCGCGGCACGCCTGGACACTCTGAAGAACGAGCTAGCCCGGCTTGAAGTCGAGCTGAACCGCTATGCGGAAGCGGTCGCGGACGCAGGGCCGCTTGAGACGCTCCTGCAGGCCGTCAAGGTACGCGAGCAGCGCCGTGACACCATCCGCTCGGAGTTGAAGACACTCACCACGCAGCGACGCGTCGAGCCACGTGACACATCAGACATCAGGGCCACGTTGGCGAAATACCTCGAAACGTGGCATGCCGTGGCGCGCCAAGGCGTCGCCGAGGCCCGCGGCCTCCTGCGCGCGGTTCTCGTCGGCCGCTTCGTCTTCACGCCCGTGACCCCACCGCCAGACTTGCCGCCCCGGAAAGGTCCGGGCCGGAAGCCACACTCTCCGGACTTATCGCGGGGTTAATTTCTGCAAGTTCGGTGGTGGCCCCAACGGGATTCGAACCCGTGTTTGAGTCGCGATCACGTTTTCGCCAAGTCTCTTATGCAGTTACAGATCAGCAGCACCCTGCAACCTCGACGCGACTAAACATGCAGCTGAAAGTTCCTTAAAACATCCCGCCCGCCGAGCTATGCGCTTCGAAACTGCTCGACCACGATGAGCAAGGCGCCCTGCTCGCCCGGATATTCGTGGGCGAGGTGGTTCGCGGCCCACAGCGCGGACGAAGGCTTGCGAAGCCGCTGGATCTCAGACGCTTTGCTGGTGACGGCCTGCCTTCGGAGACCCGCGGCGACGGCGTTCCGGGTGCGGACTGAGTCGACCAGCCCGTCCGGAAATTGTTTTGGAATTTTCGTTCATCGGGTGAGGGTCGCCAACCAAGCCGCTAACCGGCGGCGCCACGCGCTCCAGAACCTCCCGACGATCGCGTCGGGAGATCTGGCTAAAGCCGGCCTGGCTACGAGCGCGCCTCGCCTGCACTGCACTCTCATCTCGGAAATCCGAAACACTCCAGAGTCGAACGATCGAACGTGGATCGTTGTGGCTCTCGCGCCGAGACGATCGCTGTAAGACCGTCTCGACCCCCACCCGGTAAGACCCAACCCGCTTGTATGTACGCCAGAGACTGTATAAGGCTGTAAACACCGCGAAACACCGCGAGATCAACGGACAAGACCCCCCGATTCACGCGTTTTCGGGACTGTCCAGTGTTCCTAACCAAGCGAACCGATTGAATGTTGATCGTTTGTGGCTCTCGTGATGCGGGCCTAACCGATCGCGATACACGTCTCCCGGCGCATCGCCCCGGCAGGTCGCGCTGGCATGGCTACTGCAGCACTCCGCCACGATCCTGCTCATCCCCGGCACCTCTCCGTGGCGCACCTGCGCGAGAATATCGCCGCTACCAACATCAAGCTGACGGCCGACGCGGTCGACGAACTCGACAGGATCGGCGCTCGCTGATGTGGGCTGTGACAGCATGAGCGTCAACTGCCCGCTCTAGCATCTGGAAAACGTCGCGGCCGGGGGCTCGCTCGACCTCGCAGCAAGGAGCCGAGAGGAGGCAAGCCATGTCCTACAGCATATCGACCTTGCTGACCCGCAATCTTCACGACGTCTTCGGTGAAAACGACCCCGCGCGCCGCCGCGCGGCGATCGACGAGATCTTCACCGAAGAT
>Ga0209157_1000100_pt1 | contig 76039 bp, 68 predicted proteins | sample GraSoiAngelo_135_FD_185892 | JGI IMG/M metagenome (GOLD analysis project Ga0209157, IMG submission 185892) | Grasslands soil microbial communities from the Angelo Coastal Reserve, California, USA - 14_0929_05_40cm (SPAdes) (version 2) | ecosystem: Environmental > Terrestrial > Soil > Grasslands ... | reverse complement strand
ATCGAGCTTGGTGCGCGTCGAGACCCACAGGTCGGTGGCTCCGACACCGCCGACACGGTCCGAGAAGAAGTAGAGACTCCTGCCGTCGAAGGACAGAGCCGGGCGTTGCTCGAGGCCTGGGGTATTGATGGAGGACCCCAGGTTCACCGGGGCCAACCAGGGATCCGACGTGCTCGCTCGCGTCGAAACCCATATGTCACTGCCTCCGTAGCCGCCCACGCGATTCGAGGAGAAGAACAGCTCGAGCCCGTCTCGTCGGATGGATGGTTGTTCGTCGTCCGATGTCGTGTTGAGTTCAGAAATGGGGACAGCCGCGGTGAACGACCCATTTTCGTCGAGTGTGCTGGTGAAGAGATCACGACCCGTCCCCGGCCGGATCGCGTAGAAGTAAAGGGTGAAGGTCTGGGTCGAGTGGTCCTCGAAGGGCGCTGGGCCCAACTCCGCCCCGGCCGTGTTGACTCCACTGCCGAGATTGACTGGCGCTTGCCAACCCAAGGGATCCCGCCTGTCAGCCCGCTCCGAAACCCAGATGTCGAAACCACCAAACCCTCCAGGGCGATCGCTGGTGAAATACAGCAGGTGGCCGTTGCGCGAGAGGGCGGGCAGTGATTCCCTCCCGCTGGTGTTGATGGGGCCGAGATTTTGTGGGGGTCCCCACGGCTCTTTCTTGTGCTTGCGCGTTGACACCCAGAGATCCCCGGGGTCAAAGACGCCATCGCCGTTAAGCAGTCGCACGAAGTAGAGCTCTAACTCGTCCTTGGATATGGCAGGACCTTGGTCGGGCCCAGCCGAATTGACTACGGGGCCTAGGTTAATCGGGGCGGACCAGTCAGAAAACTGCTGGCCGCCTGATGACGGCACGCAAACCTCTTGGGCGCCTGCCGGCGGCGCCGGCGCGAGCGCTAGCGCGACCAGGAGAAGGCACGTGTACCCCGCCGATCCAGCGATCCTCCAAAATCGCGTTCCCAGAAGGCCTCCTTCTTGTGAACCAGCTTGCGAATTGCCTCCGACCTCCACGTCTGCCGCACTCAGGGCATGAAACACAGTGATTGGCACACGCCTCTTCACTGGCCGCCTCCTTTGGCTTGCGCCCCAACCTAGCGGCTCGAGGACGATCTCCACTTGCTGTAGTCATCAGGCCGCCGGCGCTCCGTTCCTTCGCTTACCGCAACGGCAATGCCAGCGGCGGGAGAACGTAATATTGAGGACTTGGCCCTGGCGGTTGGCCGGCCGACGCAGGTGGCGAAAATTCTCCAGTAGTGCTCGACGCGGCGTAGGATGTGCGCACCGTGGCGTCACTCGACCAGTTGATCGGTGACAGTCCTGGACTGGTAGCCGTCCGAACGCAAGTCGAGCAGCTTCTCCGACGGCATTCAGCGACCCGCCGCCTTCCGCCCATCTTGATCCTCGGCGAGACGGGGACAGGCAAGGGCCTGCTCGCCCGGGCCATCCACGAAGCCGGGCCTCGCAAGGCCGGGCCGTTCGTCGCGATCAACTGCGCCGCGATTCCCGAGACTCTGCTCGAGGCCGAACTGTTCGGCTTCGAGCGGGGCGCCTTCACCGATGCCCATCACGCCAAGGCGGGCCTGTTCCAGACCGCCCACCGGGGCACGCTCTTCCTCGACGAGATCGGGCTGTTGCCCGAGAACCTCCAGGCCAAGCTGCTCACCGTCCTCGAAGACCGTACGGTCCGGAGGTTGGGCAGCACACGCACTGAGGCGGTGGACGTCTGGGTCATCACAGCCACGAGCGAGGATTTGAAGGCTTGGGCGCGCCGGCCACGGTTTCGCGAGGAGCTCTACCACCGGCTTGCGGTGGTGACGCTTCGACTCCCGCCGCTTCGAGAGCGCGGACGGGACATCCTCACCCTCGCCGAACACTTCCTGGCGCACACCTGTACCGAGTATGGGTTGGCGCCAAAAACGCTCGCCGAGGACGCGCGGGCAGCCCTCGTCGCCTACCGCTGGCCCGGGAACGTTAGGGAAGTGGCGAACGTGATGGAGCGAGCCGCACTGCTGATCGACGCCCCTTTCTTGACAGCCGACAAGCTGGAGCTTGCGGCTCCTCCAAGTCGACGAGCGTCGCTGCGGCAAGGTCACGACGTCCCCCCACCCGATGCCCTGGAGGGCATGTCGCTCGAGGAGACGGTCGAACGGCTCGAGCGGGTGCGCATCCTCGAGGCGCTCCACAAGACCCGCTGGAACATCTCCCGCGCGGCGAGCCGGCTAGGGGTGACCCGTCACATTCTGCGCTACCGCCTCCGGAAGTACGGGCTTCGGTCGCCTGCAGAGACGACTGCGCCGAGCCTACCGGCCGACCCAGAGAGCCTCACGATCGAGCCGACGACCACCTCAAGGCCAGTCAATGTGCAGTGGGATCGGCGGCACGTTGCCATGCTTAGTGCTGACATCGTCACGGCCTCGCCATTGAGGACCGTACCCAACGGAGGCTCCGAGCTCGAGACGCTGGTCGAGAAGGTCCAGAGCTTCGGCGGCCAGGTCGAGGACGTGAGCCCCACGGGGCTCTTGGCGGTGTTCGGGCTGGAGACCGTTGAGGACGCTCCACGCCGGGCGGCGCACGCGGCCCTAGCGATCCAGAAGATCGCAATGCAGGCTCGTCGCGGCTCACCGGAGTTCCTCGACGTCCGTGTTGGTCTCCACGTCAGCGAGGTCTTGGTCGCCCGAGTCGATAGCGCGACGCGGGTCGACCACGATGCCAAGCGCGAGGCGTGGATGCAGCTCGAGGCCTTCATGAGGAGTGCCGAGCCGGGGACCGTGCTCGTAAGCGAGGCGACGCGCCCGTTCTTGGAGCGACGTTTTGTTGTCTCGCCGGTCGCGGCCGACGATGGAGCAGCTGGGAGGGCTTACCGGCTTGCGGGCCTCGGACGAACTGCGCTGGGGTTAGGCGAGCAGCTCACGCCGCTCGTCGGCCGGGACCGTGAGCTGGAGCAGCTGGCCCTGGCGCTCGAGCATGTCCGGAAGGGTCACGGTCAGGTCGTCGGAGTGGTCGGCGAGGCCGGCGTCGGCAAGTCCCGTCTCTTCTGGGAGTTCATCGAGTCGCACCGCAACCGAGACTCGCTGATCCTGGTCAGCAGCGCGGCCTCCTACGGAAAGGCGACGCCCTATCTCCCGGTCATCGACCTGCTGAAGGCGTACTTCCAGATCGAGCCGCGCGACGACGTGAGCAAAATCCGGGAGAGGGTGACGGAGAAGGTGTTGTCGCTCGAGGGTGCGCTGGCGCGAACGCTCTCCCCCGTCCTCGCGCTCCTCGACGTGCCGGTCGACGATGCGCAGTGGCAGGTGCTCGATCCCGCCCAGCAGCAGAGGCGAACGCTGGAGGCGGTGAAGCTGTTGCTTCTCGAGGAGAGTCGTCTCCGGTCGGTCACCGTGCTCTTCGAGGATCTCCACTGGATCGACTCCAAGACGCAGGCGGTGCTCGAGACCCTGGTGGAGAGCGTCCCGAGCCATCGGGTTCTGCTTCTCGTCAGCTACCGCCCTGAGTACCAGCACATCTGGAGCGGCAAGAGCTATTTCGCGCAGCTCCGACTCGACCCGCTCTCGCCGGAGAATGCCCACGCGCTCCTCGATAGCCTGTTGGGGCGTGAGGTCGCCACGGCATCGGTCAAGGCCGTGCTGATCGACCGCACCGGCGGCAACCCGTTCTTCCTGGAGGAGAGCGTGCGGGCGGCGGTCGAGACGGGCGTGCTCGTCGGCGATCGTGGTGACTACCGGCTCGCGCGGTCCGCCGGCGAGATCCGGGTGCCCGCGACCGTCCAGGCGGTGCTCGCAGCGCGCATCGACCGGCTGTCGCCGGAGGGCAAGGCGCTCCTGCAGACGGCGGCCGTCATCGGCAAGGACGTGCCGTTCGCCCTGCTGAAGGTGGTGGCGGACCTGGCGGAGGAAGCGCTCCACGCGGGCCTCATCCGGTTACAGGGGAGCGAGTTCCTGTACGAGACGAAAGTCATCCCCGAGCGTGAATTCGCATTCAAGCACGCCCTGAGCCACGAGGTCGCGTATGCGGGTCTCCTCCAAGACCGACGGCGGGCTCTTCACGCTCGCATTATGGCGGCGATCGAACAGCTGCATGCCACCCGGCTGATCGAGCACGTGGATCGCCTCGCCCATCATGCCCTCCGGTGCGAGGTATGGGACAAGGCTGTTGCCTATTTCCGTCAGGCCGGGAAGAAGGCTGCTGCGCGCTCGGCCAACCGTGAAGCGGTCGAGTGCTTCGAGCAGGCGCTCGGAGCCCTCACGCATCTCCCCGAGGGTCGCGAAACGATCGAGCAGGGGATCGATCTGCGGCTGGACCTTCGCAATTCGCTCCTTCCCCTTGGCAAGATCCGACGAGTCTTCGACCACCTGTGCGAGGCCGAAATTCTAGCCAAGCGGATCGGTGATCGATGCCGGCTCGGATGGATTTCCGCCTTCATTGCTGGTCATTTCTGGTGGTCGAGTGATCTCGACCGCGCTGTGGAGGCCGGCCACCGCGCTCTGGCCCTCGCGCACGCCCATGGAGATTTCCCCCTCCAGATCGTGGCAAATCAGCGCCTGGGTCAGGCCTACCTCAGCCTGGGCGACCACCGCCGTGCGGGTGAATGCTTCCGGAGCAACATCGAGTCTCTTCAGGGCGAGCTTATCCGTGAGCGTTTCGGCGAGGTGGGGCTGCCCTCCGTTGGCTCGCGGCTCTTTTTGGCCGATTTGCTTGCCGAGCTGGGCGAGTTTGCGGAGGGAATTGCCAGGGGGGAGGAAGGGGTGCGGATTGCCGAGACGGTAGATCACCCCTGGAGTCTCATCGGGGCGTTACGCAGTCTCGGGCGTCTCTACCTGCGCAAAGGCGATCTCAAGGAGGCGATCGCCATCCTCGAGCGTGGCCGTGAACTCTGCCAGGCCTGGAAGTTCCCGACCTGGGTCTATGGAATCGCCGCGAACCTGGGCTATGCGTATGTCCTGTCCGGGCGCGTTGCCGACGGCCTGCCGCTTCTCGAACAAGGGTTCGAGCAGCCCGTTTCGATGGGAGACCGGAGCGGTTATGTCCGTCGGGCTACGTATCTGAGCGAGGCTTATCGCCTGGCGAATCGAACAGAGGACGCGGTCAGGCTCGGCGTCCAAGCCCTCGAGTTCGCCCGTGACCACCAGCGACGGGCGGAGCAGCCGTTGGCTCTGCAGGTTCTGGGCGAGATCGCGTCGCATCGCGATCCTCCGGCTGTCGAAGAAGCTGAAGCCTCCTTCGGGGAAGCCCTGGCCCTCGCCGGTGAACTGGGCATGCGCCCGCTCGTCGCCCACTGCCACCTCGGCTTCGGCAAGCTATACGGGCGCGTGGGCAAGCGGCAAGAAGCCCGAGAGCACCTCACGACCGCCACGGCGATGTATCGCGAGATGGACATGCGGTCCTGGCTTGAGAGGGCGGAGGCAGAATTGCGCTGCCTCTAACGGGCGAGGCAGAGACGCTATCTACTTTCTATCGACATTCCTGCCCCCAAAGGGGTCCAAATGGGGCAACTCAATCGCGTCTTACTTTGCGAATTCTGCATTGGTGATGGATCTAGCGTTCCCCTGGAAGCAGACCCGATTCCCCGGTCAGAGCGCGCGGTAAGGTAACACCAACAAGAATGCCCTCGATCCCGGAAGCATCGGCACGCTGAACCCTGGACGACGTGTCCTCCTCTCAGGGCGGTACCGGTATCGTCCCTCCTCCAGCCGATCCGCCGTGTGGCGTCGGTGGCACAACTGGGCGAACGCCGGCCGGGCTGTTCGCTGCAGGCCGGCGTTCGCGTCGACATTCGGTTTGTTCGTCGCGCTCGCGCCTAGTCGTTGGCCTTGCAGTCCTTGCCGAATCGGAACGTGTAGTCATAGTCAGTACTGGGGGTGCCAGCCGTCTTGAGCGTTCCGCCCCCGCAGATGCCTTCGAGCCCGCCGCTGCCGGTGCCCTCGACGACGACGAACTTGGCTTCGAACGGAGCTAGACCGGGTGGGCAAGGACAACCGGATCTATCGACGACATTGTGGACAATGAATGAGAAGCTGCCTGGCTCAAAGCCCTCCAATGTTCCCCAGAAGTGGCCCGTATTCGTTTGGAAGGCCTTCTTTTCGACTACATCGTCTCTAACTACCGTTTGAAGAGCTACGGTTGTCCCTTGAAGGGATCCAACGTACGTGCTCAGCGAGTATCGAGACAGGATGACGAGGTTGCCCTGAGTCCGTTGGGCTATGTCCGGATTGGCGAATGTGGTGGTCAACGTTCCGACAGCCCTTGTTTCCCCCCCGGCGCTTGCTGCTCGCGGTTGGGCAATCGTGACCAGGCCGGCTGCCGGCAAAATCAAGGCGACACTGAATGCGAGCGCTTTGCAGTTCATAGATCCCCCTTTCACTGGATACGAACGTTCAAGATCGATGGTTCCTCTCACGCCCCTGCGTGCCGGAACCGCGGTCTCAGTCGCTGCTAGATGAGAAGGCAACGGCAGTGCCATGGTGGAAGCTTGAAAAATCGCGCACGTAGCCGCTGCCGGTAGGCCCGTTGGACCTGGTGGGGGAAATTCCCCAGTAATATTCGAAGCGGCGTTAGAATGCGCGCACCGTGGCGCCACTCGGTGGATTAATAGGTGACAGCCCGGCTCTAGTTGCTGTCCGGAATCAGGTCGAGCAGTTGCTGCGGCGCCAGGCCGGGTCGCGCCGCTTTCCTTCCGTCTTGATCCTCGGTGAGACGGGAACCGGCAAAGGACTGCTCGCCAGCGCTATCCACGAATCGGGGCCTCGGGCGGCCGGCCCGTTTGTCGCGGTCAACTGCGCTGCGATCCCCGACACTCTGTTGGAGGCCGAACTGTTCGGCTTCGAGCGCGGGGCCTTCACCGATGCCCGCCACGCCAAAGCGGGCCTATTCCAGACGGCTCATCGGGGCATCTTGTTCCTCGACGAGATCGGGTTGTTGCCCGAGAACCTGCAGGCCAAGCTGCTCACGGCGCTCGAGGAGGGCGCGGTCCGGAGGCTGGGCAGTACGCGCGCTGAGCGAGTGGACGTCTGGATCATCTCGGCCACGAGCGAGGATCTGAAGGCTGGGGCCCAGCGGTGCGGGTTTCGCGAGGAGCTCTACCACCGGCTTGCGGTGGTGATGCTTCGACTCCCACCCCTTCGAGAGCGAGGAGCGGACATCCTCACGCTCGCCGAACACTTCTTGACGCGCACGTGCACCGAGTATGGGCTGGCAGCGAAGACGCTCACTGCGGACGCGCGGCAAGCCCTCCTGGCCCATCGCTGGCCGGGGAACGTGAGGGAAGTGGCGAACGTGATGGAGCGAGCCGCCTTGCTCGTCGACGGCGGTCTGGTGACTGCAGACAATCTGGGGCTGGCGATTCCTCGAAAGCGAGGCACATCCTCTCGAGAGGAACGCGAGACAACTCGCCGTGATGCGCCGGTCGGCATGTCACTGGGCCAGGCGGTCGAAGACATTGAGCGTCGGCATATTGTCGAGGCGCTGCACGAAACCCGTTGGAACATCTCGCGCGCGGCGAACCGATTAGGGGTGACTCGCGACGTCCTGCGCTACCGCGTTCAGAAGTACGGACTACAGCTTCCTCCCGCGACGGCGGAGCCGACGGAGCCGACCGACGGCCCGCACCACGCGGTCCCGCCCACCACAGGCCGCGGCCCGGTCAATTTGCAGTGGGAGCGCCGGCATGTCGCCCTGCTCCGTGCTGATCTCGTCCCGACGGCGCCGGTGATAGCTGTCCCTGCGGCGACCGCGGCGCTCGCAACCCTCGTGGAGAAGATTGAGAACTTCGGCGGCTGGGTCGAGGAGATCAGCCCCGAAGGGCTCGTGGCGGTGTTTGGGCTCGAGGCCGTCGAGGATGCACCCCGCCGCGCGGCGCACGCGGCGCTGGCGATTCAGAGGATCGCCGCGGTCGCCCCTCGAGTTCGAATTGGTCTGCATGTCGGCGAGATCTCGATCGGCCAGATCGGCGGTGTGTCGCGGGTCGACCACACGGCAAAACGGGAGGCGTGGGAGCAACTGGAGGCGTTTGTCGGGGAGGCTGGCCCGGGGACCGTGCTCGTCAGCGAGGCGACACGCCCGTTCCTCGAGCGACGCTTTGTCCTCGCACCCGGCGTGGCCGGCGATGGAGCGACGCGGACGGTGTGTCGTCTGGTGGGTCTCGAGCGAACGGGGCTGGGCTTGGGCGAGCGGCTCACGCCGTTGGTGGCCCGGAGCCGTGAGCTGGACCAGCTTGTGCGGGCGCACACGCAGGCCCAGACGGGCCACGGCCAGGTCGTCGCCGTCGTCGGCGAGCCCGGTGTCGGCAAGTCGCGTCTTTTCTGGGAGTTCATCGAGTCGCACCGCGACCGGGGCTCGCTGATCCTCGTCTGCAGTGCAGTCTCCTACGGGAGGCAGACGCCCTATCTCCCGGTCATCGATCTGCTGAAGGCGTATTTCCGGATCGAGCCGCGCGACAGCACGGACAAGATCCGGGAGAGGGTGACGGAGAAAGTGTTGTCGCTTGAACTCGCGCTGGCGCCAGCGCTCTCCGCCCTCCTCGCACTCCTCGACGTGCCGAACGACGACGCCCAGTGGCGGGAGCTCGATCCGCAGCAGAAGCGGCGGCGGACGCTGGAGACTGTGAAGCTGTTGCTGCTCGAGGAGAGCCGTCGCCAGCCGGTCGTCCTCGTATTCGAGGATCTCCACTGGGTCGACTCCGAGACACAGGCGGTGCTCGACACTCTGGTCGAGAGCGTCGCGAGCTATCGTGTTTTACTTCTCGTCAGCCACCGCCCCGAGTACCATCCCACCTGGGTCGGTAAGAGCTATTACGCGCAGCTCCGGCTCGATCCGCTCTCGCCTGAGAATGCCCAAGCCCTCCTCGATAGTCTGGTGGGACGTGACATGGCCACTGCTTCACTCAAGGCGCTTCTTATCGAACGCACCGGCGGCAATCCGTTCTTCCTGGAGGAGAGCGTGCGGGCAGCGGTCGAGACGGGAGTGCTCCTCGGCGATCGTGGTGACTACCGATTCGCGCGGTCCGTCGGCGAGATCCGGGTGCCCGCCACCGTCCAGGCGGTGCTGGCGGCACGCATCGACCGGCTGCCGCCGGAGGACAGAACGCTGCTACAGACGGCAGCCGTCATCGGCAGGGACGTGCCATTGGCCCTGCTCAGGACGGTGGCGGACCTGCCGGCGGAACTGCTTAGCGCGGGCCTCATGCGGCTGCAGGGGAACGAGTTCGTGTACGAGACGAGACTCGTCCCCGAGCTGGAATACACCTTCAAGCACGGCTTGACGCACGAGGTCACCTACGCGGGCCTCCTCGAGAATCGACGGCGGCCCCTCCACGCTCGGATCATGGAGGCGATCGAACGGCTGTATGCCAACCGGCTGGCGGAGCAGGTCGATCGCCTCGCCTACCATGCCCTCCGGGGTGGGGTCTGGGACAAAGCCGTTGCCTACTTCCGTCAGGCCGGCGCAAAGGCTGCCGCGCATTCTGCCTACCGCGAAGCAGTCTCGTGCTTTGAGCAGGCTCTCGGAGCCCTCACGTATCTCCCCGAAAGTCGCGAAACGATCGAGCAGGGCATCGATCTTCGGCTAGAGCTTCGCAATTCGCTCTTCACACTTGGAGAGTTCCGGCAAATCTTCGACTGCCTTGCCGAAGGTAGAATTCTCGCCGAGCGGATCGGCGATCAAGGCCGGCTGGGGTGGATCTCCGCCTACACGGCTGCCCATTTTTGGTTGTTGCATGATCCCGACCGCGCCGTCGAACCCGGCCGCCGCGCGCTCGCCGTGGCCCAGGCCTGCCGGGATTACGCCCTTCAAGTCGTGGCGAATTTCCGTTTGGGGCAGGTCTATCTCAGTCTGGGCGACTACCCTACTGCAAAGGAATGTTTCGAGCGAAACATCGAGTTCCTCGAAGGCGACCTGATCCATGAGCGCTTCGGCGAGCCGTTTGTGCCCTCGGTTCTCTCCCGGGTCTGGCTGGTCTACGTGCTTGCCAAGCGTGGAGAGTTCGCGGAGGGAATCGCCCGAGGAGAGGAAGGGGTGCAGATCGCCGAGACAGTGAATCACCCCTTCAGTCTGATCATGGCGTATCGCGCTCTCGGACATCTCTACCTGCGCAAAGGCGACCTCGACGTGGCGATCCGCTTCCTCGAGCGCTGCCGCGAGCTCGGCCAGACCTGGAATATCCCGACCTCCCCATCCGGGGTCCCCTCGTACCTGGGCTATGCGTGCATCCTCTCCGGGCACCTCGCCGAGGGCCTGCCACTTCTCGAGCGGACGATCGAGGAGTCCCTCTCGAGGGGACAACTGCAGGGCCGTACCTTCCCGTTTATCCACCTGAGCGAGGGCTATCGGCTGGCCAACCGAATAGAGGATGCGATCCGGCTCGCCGGTCAAGCGCTCGATTTCGCCCGTGATCACAAGCTACGGCCGCACCAGGCGTGGGCTCTCCGGGCTCTCGGCGAGATCGCTTCGCATCGCGATCCGCCGGATACCGAAAAAGCTGAGGCCTTCTACCGAGAGGCACGGACCCTCGCCGACCAGCTTGGGATGCGTCCGCTCGTCGCCCATTGCCACCTCGGCTTCGGTAGGCTGTATCAACGCGTGGGCAAGAGTCACGAAGCCCGAGAATACCTCGCGAGCGCTGTGACGATGTACCGCGCAATGGACATGCGGTTCTGGCTTGAGAAGGCAGAGGCTGAGGTGCGCCGCCTCTGAGACCCAAAGGTTCTGTTTCGGCGCTATCTACTTTCTATCGACATTCCGGCCCCCAAATGGGTCCAAATGAGGCAACTCAACAGCGTCTAACTTTGCGTACTCTGTGCTGGTGTGGGATCTAGCCTTCCGCTGGAAGCAGAAATCGTTTTCCAGGGTTGAGTAGCTAAAACCAAGATATGTCGGCATCGCCATCCGTGTCTTTGCGCTAGTCGGCGCTCTGATGAGTTCTGTGGCTGCCCTTGCGGCATGGCGTTCATTGGCTTCGTCCCGCAGTACCTCGAAGTCGCAGTGTGGGCGACGCGAAGCCTACCGCCGCGCGGTCGTCGGCGGCACGATTCCGTTCATCCGCAGATAGACCACGAGCTGGCCGTGGTGGTTGCGGATCTGGTACAGCGGTCCCTGCCAGAACGTGGCGCGGGTGACGGTGCGGTCGCCGAACGGGAACTTCACGGGCTCGAGGAGCTGGGCGTCGGTCAGCGGCGTGATCATCTCCTGCGCGCTCTGGAACGTCTTCTTCAGCAGGCCGATGACCTCGGGCTTCGCCATCGCGGGTTGATGGGCGGCTTCCGTCTTGGTGCCCTTGGCGGTGTCGATGAAGCGCTGGGTGATGCCGGCGACGTGCACGAGCTGGTCGCCGAAGCTCGAGACCTCGGGCGTCGGCTTGTAGCCGTACTTCTCGGCGGGCATCACTTCGGCGACGTCGAGGATCTCGGTGGCGGCGCGCTGGAAGCTCGCCGCGAGCTCCTTGGCCAGGCTCGGCGCCGGCGTCTGGGCCGAGAGCAACGAGGGCACGGCGGCTGCGACGCCGGCGAAGAACACCACGCACGCGTAGGTCAGGGTTTTCATGGTCGCCTCCCGGCGAGATTCATCCTACACCGTTCACTCCTGGTCGAGGTGACCCACCCGAGCGCGCGTGCGTGGGCGGTCACCGGCACAACCGGCGGTAGAGCGCTTCGTAACGCGGCACGATGACCTCGGCAGAGAACCGCTCGCGCGCGCGCGCCTGCGCGGCGCGCCCGAGGGCGTGGCGTCGCGGCTCGTCGTGGATCAGGGTCTCCAGCGCCTTGACGAGGGCGGCGACGTCGCCGGCCGGCACGAGCAGAGCGCTCTCGTTGTCTTCCACCACCTCCGGGATGCCGCCCACGCGCGTGGAGACGCTCGGGCAGCCGAAGCACATGGCTTCGAGGATGCTGAGGCAGAAGCTCTCGGCGTCGGAGGTGTAGAGGCCGACGTCAGCGATCTGAAGATAGTCTTCGATAGCGTGGACCTTCTCGCGGACGATCACGCGGTCGGTCAGGCCGAGGCGCCGCACGTCGCCAGCGAACGGCGCGAACGCCTCACCGGCGAGGATGAGGAGCTTGAAGGCCTCGAGCGGGCGCACGCGCGCGGCGGTTTCCAGCAGGAGGTCGACGCGCTTGCCGTGGCGCAGGTTGGACGAGTGCACCACGAGGACTTCATCGCCGAGGCCGAGCTCGCGGCGCACGACCTCGGGCGGGCGGCTGGGCGGGCGCGGCGCGAAGAAGTTGTGGATGACCTCGATCGGGCCGTCGAAGTCGAGCACGCGCTGGGTTTCGTGCTTGAGCGATTCGGAGACGGCGGTGACCGCGTCCGACGAGGTCAGGGCGTGCTTGATGGCGGGCGCGTAGCCGGCGTCGTGGCCGAGCAGCGTTGTGTCCGTGCCGTGCAGTGTCGTGACGACGCGGGGCTGCTGGCCGGGCGGGAGCATCGCGCGCGCGAGGATCGCGGCGGTGGCGTGGGGCACGGCGTAGTGGACGTGGAGCACGTCGAGACGGTGGTCGCGGCTCACCTCGGCCATGCGCACGGAGAGCGGCAGGGTGTAGTCGGGGAACCGGAACAGCTCGTACTCGTTGATCGCGACGGGATGGAAGTGCAGGCGCGGTGCGTCCGAGGGCAGGCGGAACGGACGCTCGTAGGCGATGAAGTGCACGTCGTGCCCGCGCGCTGCCAGGTCCTCGCCGAGCGTGGTGGCCAGCACCCCGCTGCCGCCGACCGACGGGTAGCACGTGATGCCGACGCGTAGCGTGTCCGCGGCCATCTCAGAGACCGTGTGCGCCGCCGGGCGGCATGTCAGCCCGATAGCTCCGTGAACGCTTCATCCGATCGCTCGATGTCCTCCCGTCGGACGTACGCGATCTCCGGCGCGTCCTCGGGCCGAAGATACGCCTGCTCGCCCGCGCCCGTCACGTAGTGCGTGCAGTGGATCACCGACTGCATCCACCGCAGCCGCGTGTCCCGCGTCGGGCTGATCTGCTCCTTCCTGAACCGGGAGGTCGCCGCCGGCAGCGTGACGAACGAATCGCCGCCCTCGTGCAGGTAGAGCGGGCCGTCGCGCGCGCGTGCTCGCACGATCTCGCCCTCGTACGGCACGTCCACGAAGAAGTCGTCCACGTCGCACGCGCGGCGCCGCACCTCCGGATCGCTCGAGCGGACGACGTCCACGCCGTCGAGCAGGCCCATCCCGCGGTACATCTCGAGACAGAAGTCGGCCACCGTCTCCGCCGACGTCTTGCGGAACAGGTCGATGACGGGGTGGTCCACGTAGTTCGTGAGCTGCCCCCGTGTCCTGGCGTGCCAGTCGGCGGCGATGCGCTTGGCGTAGAGCGGGGAGAACTTGCGCTGGAGTTTGCTGACGACGGCGAAGTTCAGATACGCGGGCTGGCCCGTCGCGCGATGGCGCAGGATCGTGCGTGTCTCGCGTGGATCGTGATCGCTGTCATGGTAGAAGTACACGACGCGCCCGCCGATCTCTGCCTGGAGGCGTCGCGCAGTCCGGATCTTGGCCACGAGGAACCGCCGCGGGAAGAATCCACAGGGCTGCTGGCCGAACGCGATGACTGGCCCCGCGCTCATCCGGCGCGGCCCTCGTCGTCGAGAGCGCGCGGCGGCAGGACCGCCTGCAGGGCCACGCTCAAGGCGATGCACGCGGCGCAGCCGATGAGGTTGTACCAGAGGTAGCCGATGTTGAGTGAGAAATACATCACGATCACAAGGGCCTGCGCGGTCACGGCCGCGAAGAACACCGCGCTACCGCCCACGCGGCGCAGGAAGAACGCCACCAGGAAGAGGCCGAGCAGGACGCCGTAGAAGATCGAGCCGAGGATGTTGATGGCCTCGATGAGGTTCTCCGCGAACCCGGCGAAGAGCGCGAACGCCACCGCGAAGACGCCCCACAGCGCCGTGAAGCGTCGCGCCACGCGCATGTTGCGCGCCTCGTCGGCGGCGGCGAGCGGGCGGAAGTGGCGCCAGAAGTCGATCGTCGTCGTGGTGCCGAGGGCGGCGAGCTCGGAGGCCTTCGACGAGAGTGCGGCCGCGAACATCACCGCCACCAGCAGGCCCACCGCCCCGTGCGGCAGTTGCGTCAGGATGAACGTGATGAAGACGTAGTCGGAGTCCTTGGTCTTGGCGCGCGGGTCGGCGGCCACCAGGGCGGCCTTGGCCTCGGCGCGGATCGCATCGGTGCGAGAGCTGGCCGCGACCATGGCGGCCCGCGCGCTCGCTTCCCGCGCGGTGTCGTCCGACGCGCGGGCCTGGAGCCACGCGCGAATCGCGGACTGGCTCTGCGCGACGGCGCTGGCGTGCTCGGCCTCGATGGCGCGGAAGCGGCCGTCCTGCGCGTGGCGGCGCCACTCGACCTGGTTGAAGAACACCGGGGGTGGCGCGAACTGGTAGAAGACGAACAGGAGCGCGCCAAGCAACAGGATGACGAACTGCATCGGGATCTTCAGCACGGCGTTGAACATCAGCCCCAGGCGGCCCTCGCGCAGAGCGGCCCCGCCGATGTAGCGCTGCACCTGCGACTGGTCGGTGCCGAAGTACGAGAGGGAGAGGAATAACCCGCCGAACACGCCGGTCCACACCGTGTAGCGCCGGCTCGGATCGAGCGAGAAGTCCACCGCCTGCAGCTTACCCAGCGCGCCGGCCACGGACGCGGCGCCGGCCGAGATCACCGCCATCTGCCACTTGTGGGTCAGGGCGACGGCCTCGCTGCCGCCGGTGACTGTGTAGACGATCACGAGGAGCCCGGTGCACACGATGACGAGGTCGAGCGGCCAGCCGAGCACCGTGGAGATGATGATCGCGGGCGCGTAGATTGTCACGCCGGTGGCGAGGCCGCGCTGGAGCAGGAAGAGGCCGGCGCCGAGCAGGCGCGTCTTCTCGTCGAACCGCTGGCCGAGGAACTCGTAGGCTGTGTAGACGTTGAGTCGCCGGTATATTGGCAGGAACACGGCGCACACGATGATGAGTGCGAGCGGCAGGCCGAAGTAGTTCTGCACGAAGCCGATGCCGCTCTCGAAGCCCTGGCCCGGGATCGAGAGGAACGTGATCGCGCTCGCCTGCGTGGCCATCACGCTGACGCCGATCGTGCCCCAGCCGGTGGACGTGTTGCCGCGCAGGTAAGTGCTGAGGCTACGCACGTGGCGCGTGCGCCAGGAGCCGTACGCGGCGATGCCCACGATGGTGCCGAGCAGCACGACCCAGTCGGCGACGTTCACGAGAAGATCTCGGTGAGCACGGACAACAGGATCACCACGAGCACGAACCACCCGAAGACGAACAGGTAGACGCCGCGCCAGGTGCGGAATCCGGGGACGTCGGGCGGCTCGGCCTCGGAGCGCTCGTCGGGGCGTGGTGCGAGTGTCACTTGCCCAGCGAGACGAGATTCGCGAACAGCCGATACGCGCCGGGGACCGCTTCGGGGAGCTGGCGAAACCACGCCAGGCTGGTGTAGACGAAGTATCCCTTGCCGTGCCGCGCCACCAGCAGGCCGCCCTTGAGCGGCGTCTCGCCGGCGTCGCCGCACGCGAGAATCGCGGCGAAGCGCGCGTCCCACTGATCGGGGAAGTAGAGGCCGCGCTCCTGCACCCAGCCCTCGAAGTCCGCCGCGGTGATGCGATTCGGCGTGGTCAGCACGGGATGCTCGGGCGCCAGGATCGTCACCGGCGCGTGCTCGTCGGTCACGCGGTCGCGCGAGAGGCGCAGGCGGAACGGCGCGAGCCAGTCCTCGCGCAGGCCGTCCAGCGTGTTGTACTGCGCGACGACCGTGCCGCCCGCCTCGACGTACGCGAACAGAGCGGGTAGGCGCTCGGCGAGATCCGTCCTCACGTTGAAGGCGCGGATGCCGATGACCACCGTGTCGAGGCCGCGCAGCCTTTCCGGCGTGAGGTCGGCGCCGGTCAGCGACGTGACTTCGTATCCCATCTGCTCCAGGGCGGCGGCCACGTCGTCGCCGGCGCCCGGCAGGTAGCCGATGTGGTGGCCGCGAATCGCCAGCTCGAGTGACACCGCCGTGGCACGCGCCGGGGGCTGCAGGAGCTGGAGCGGCAGGTGATCGTAGCGAACCTCGACGCGCTGCTGGTTGAAGCGCCGGCCGTTGATCTCCACGCTCGCGCCGAGCGGTGCCGTCGCCAGCCGCGCGGGCGCGGTCACGGTGAAAGTGAAGCGCGCGTGCTCGCCGGGGACGGCGAGTCGAAACGGCTGCGAAGCCGGCGTCACGGCCCAGCCCGCCGGCGCCTCGAGCCGCACCGTGCCGGCGGCGCGCGCGCGGGCGGCGGTGAGCTCCACCGTCACCGGACTCGCGGCCCCGAGCGCGAAGAGCCGCACGCCCGCGACGAACCGCAGCGAGACCGGCGCGATGACCTCCAGTCGCCGGCGCAGCGCGGGCTTGGCAGGATCTACGGCCGACATCGGCTCGCCGGCAATCACCAGCGTCTGCCCGCCGACCTCGAAGACGTATTCGAGCGGCACCGTGGGCGGGTTCTCGGCGCGGCCGATGAGTGACGGATCGTCCACGTCGAACAGCCCGGCGGTGCCCTCTGTACGCAGCCAGTACGGCTGGGTTGGCGGCGTGCTCGCGGGCACGGCCTGCGAGATTTCGCGAACGACCGGCTGGTTCGGGCGCAGCTCGATGGCCTTGTTGATCGCGCGGCGAGCGCTCGGGTAGCGCACCGCCGTCCAGCGCACGGGAATGCGCGAGCGCACGACGGCCGTGTGGCGCAGCTTCAGGGTCTCGCCGGGCACGACCTCGGCGCGATCCACCACGGTGTCGACCTCGAGGCCGAGGCACGCCCGGATGATCCGATCGAGCTCCTCGCGCTTGTCGCTCACGATGGGATCCGCGGGGAGCGCGGCGAGCCGGCGGCGGATCGCGAGCAGCGCGGACACGCGAGCCGCCGCGTCCTGCGCGGTGAACTTCGCGATCTCCTCGTCGATCGACCGCGCGATCTCGGCGCCGCCCGGCACGCGGTTCCACGTCGTGTCCACGCCGTCGAGGAGTTCGTTCGTCGCCGCCTCGCCGGCGAGCAGCACGAACGGCTCGATCCGCGAGCCCTCGTTCACGGGCGGGCCGCCGATGCCGAAGCCCTGCGTCTTGTGCATGCCCCGGCTGCGCGCGGCGATCGACGCGAACGACTCGCCCGACACCGGATCTCGCCCGCCGACCTCGACCTTCACCACGCCCGGACCATCCGGCACGTTCGCGGGCGAGCCCGCGACGGCCATGCCGGCACCCGGATTCGCCGCGGCGGCGCCCAGGCCGACATTGTGGACGATGCGCCGCGCTTGCCAGGGGCTGAGCTCGCGGAGCTGCTCGGGAAACGCCGTGGGGTCGGCGGCGACCCTGAACGCCTCGACGGCGAGCACGGCGGAGGCGGTGTGATGGCCGTGCGTGGGTGCGGGCTTCGGGGAGAAGCGCGTGATGATCACGTCGGGGCGGAACTCGCGGATCACGCGCACGATGTCGCCGAGGACGGCCTGCCGGTCCCAGACGCTCAGCGTCTCCTCGGCGTTCTTCGAGTAGCCGAAATCCTTCGCGCGCGTGAAGTACTGCCGCCCGCCGTCGAGCCGGCGCGCGGCGAGCAGCTCCTGCGTGCGCGCCACGCCGAGCGCCTCGCCGAGCTGGGGCCCGAGCAGGTTCTGTCCGCCGTCGCCGCGGGTGAGCGAGAGATAGGCCGTCCGGTATCCGCGGCCGCGCGCGAGGTAGGTGATGACCTGCGTGTTCTCGTCGTCGGGATGGGCGGCGACGTAGAGCACGCTGCCCATGGTGGCGAAGCTGCGCATTTGCTGCAGGATCACGCCCTCCGTCGGTGGCTCGGCGGCGTGGCCGACGTGGGAGGAACCGGCCAGGATGGCCACGCCGAAGGCGGCCCAGAACGGCACGTTCCAGACGCTGTCGCGCAGGGGCATGGGGGACGTCATCGGCCGTTCACACGATAGCACCGACGGCATGGTCATGAGAGCGCCCAACCGACCGGGCCACTATATCCCTTGCTACCCACTTGTCCGCTCCCAACCCGCCCGAAATGAGCCAACTCGATCCGCCCCAACTCTGCGTAGTATTGATTGGTGATGGATCTGGCATCCCCCTGGAAGGCGAATCGCTGCCCGCATTCCGCCCTCCTCTCGGCGCTCCTTCGGCGTCCGCTAGCGCCGCCCAAGACGTAGAGGAAAACCGATGGTCGAGCACGCGACCCAGGTGCAGATACGGTGGAGCGACGTCGACCCGGCGGGAATCGTGTTCTATCCGCGCTTCTTCGAGTGGTACGACCTCGGCTGTGAGTCGCTCTTCGCCTCGCTCGGGCTGCCGTGGCCCGAGGCGTTTCCGAAGTACGACATCGTCGGCGTGCCCATCGTCGAATCCGGATCGAAGTTCCTGAGCCCCGCGCGCTACGGCGACGTCTTGACGATCCGGTCGAAGGTCGCCTGGGTGCGGACGAAGACCTTCCGGATGGAGCACGAGATCTCGGTCAGCGCGCGGCTCTGCTCGACGGGCTTCGAGGTCCGCGCGTGGGTCGGCCGCCCCGAGTCGCCAGGCGAGCCGCTCCACGCGCGCCCGATCCCCGAGGACGTGGTCGCACGACTACGCGGGGCGTGACCGTCCGGCCGCGCGGCGCGGGCCCATGTATACTCGGGCCGCGCCGGAAGCCCGCGCGCAGGAGGTCAGCGATGTCAGTCTCGCGCGGAGTCGAGTGGGGCGTCCTTCTCGGCATGCGCAAGGTCGAGACCGTCGAGCCAGGTCGTGTTGAAGCTCCTCGCGGCGATCGCCTCCACCGAGTTCGCCTCCGTCGAGCAGCACCACCCCTGGATCAACAAGGGGCCGACGGCGGAGGACCACTACATCCAGGCGCAGGTCGCGGCCGACGAGGCGCACCAGGGATTCATCGACTGTCGGCGGCTGCGTCATGCGGAGCGCGGAGTACGCGCGTCTGTGCGGCGGCGGCAAGGACGCGGTGCAGCACGCGGTGAACAAGTGGTATCCGCGCGCCCTCGACACGTTCGGCAAATCCGAGTCGCGCTTCAGCGACCTCGCCGTCGCCTACGGCATCCGGCGCTGGGGCAACGCCGAGCTGCGCCGGATGTACAAGGACGACATCGACGCTCAGATCCGCGGTCTGGGCCTGGAAGTGCCACCCGAGGGGCGCGGCCGCAACATTTTCTAGTCCGCTCGAGCGTTTGCTAGAATCGCGCAACTCGTTTCGGCAGGAGGTTTCTATCGTGCGAACGACACGACGTGCTGCTCTAGCTGGATTTCTCGTCGCTCTCGTCGCCGCCCCGGCGTCGGCGCAAACGGTGAAGATCGGCTTCATCACCACCCTGTCCGGGCCGCAGGGCGCCATCGGCGAGCACATGAAGAACTCGGTCGAGCTCGCCCTCGATCATCTCGGCCGCAAGGTCGGGGGCCTCGACGTCGAGGTGATCTACGGCGACGACCAGGTCAAGCCCGACGTCGGCAAGCAGCTCGCCGACGAGATGCTCAAGAAGCACAAGGTCCACTTCGTGTCCGGCGTCATCTGGTCGAACGTGATGCTGGCGGTGGCGCCGACGGTGACGGGCGCCGGGACCTTCATGATCGGCACCAACGCCGGGCCGCACGAGCTCGCCGGCAAGATGTGCCACGAGCTCTTCTTCACCACGTCGTGGCAGAACGACCAGACGCCCGAGGCGATGGGCAAGTACATGCAGGATCAGAACATCACCGACGTCTACGCGATGGCGCCGAACTACGCGGCCGGGAAGGACATGATCGCGGGGGTCAAGCGCTACTTCAAGAACAAGATCGTCGGCGAGGTCTACACCCAGCTCGGGCAGCAGGACTACCAGGCCGAGATCAGCCAGCTCCGCGCCGCCAGCCCGAAGGCGGTGTTCGTGTTCTATCCGGGCGGCATGGGCATCCAGTTCCTCAAGCAGTACGCTCAGGCCGGTCTGCGCGGCCAGATCCCGCTCTACTCCGTGTACACGGTCGACGAAATCTCGCTGCCGGCGGTGAAGGAGGCGGCGCTCGGCCAGTTCGAGACGCGCTACTGGAGCCCGGACCTCAAGAACGAGGCGAACCAGAAGTACGTGGTGGACTACCGCAAGAAGTACGGCAAGATGCCGGTGTTCTACGGCGCGCAGAGCTACGACGGGATCATGCTGATCGACGCCGCGGTGAAAGCCGTGAAGGGCGACCTCACGAACAAGAAGGGCATGATCGCGGCGATGCGCCAGGCCGATTACAAGTCGACGCGCGGGCCCTACAAGTACAACGTCAACCATTTCCCGATCGAGAACTTCTATCTCTTGAAGGCCGTGCAGGATCCGAGTGGCGAGCTCGTGATGCAGATCCAGAAGACCGTCTTCGAGAACCACAAGGATTCCTACTCCGCCGAGTGCCCGATGAAGTGGTAGGGACCCGAGCGTGACGTCGACGGGGGGGCGCGGCCTGGCCGCGCCCCTTTTCTTTCCGCGGGGCGTTCGGCGGGACCGGCCGTGTCGATAAACTTCGCGCTCCTGCTCGAGCAGACGCTCAACGGTCTGCAGTACGGCGTGATGCTTTTCCTGATGGCGGCCGGGCTGACGCTCGTCTTCGGCATCATGAACCTCGTCAACCTCGCGCACGGCTCGCTCTACATGGTCGGCGCGTATCTGGCGACGGCGTTCACGGAAAAGACGGGGTCGTTCGTGCTCGGCGTCGCGCTCGCCCTGCCGGCCACGCTACTCGTCGGCGTCGTCGTGGAAATCGTCGCCCTCCGGACCCTGTACGAGCGCGATCACCTCGATCAGGTGCTGGCGACCTTCGGGCTCATCCTCTTCTTCAACGAGCTGGTCGCGATCGTCTGGGGTCGCGCCGCGATCTTCACCAGCGTGCCCCCGTTCCTGAGCGGCCATTTCCGCGTGCTGCCCGGGCTGCCGTATCCGACCTATCGCGCGGTCATCATCCTGGTCGGCATTGCCGTGGCCATCATGCTGTGGGCTCTGGTCACGCGCACGCGTCTGGGCATGCGCATCCGGGCCGGCGCCAGCAACCGGACGATGATCTCCGCGCTCGGCGTCGACATCCGGCAGCTCTACACCTTCGTCTTCGGTCTGGGCGCCGCGCTCGCGGGTCTCGCGGGCGCCATGGCCGGGCCCGTCTACTCGGTCCAGCCGGGCATGGGCGAGGGGATCCTGATCCAGGTCTTCGTCGTCATCGTCATCGGCGGCATCGGGTCGATTCGCGGCGCGGTCGTCGGGGCCATCGTGGTGGGCATGGCCGACACGCTCGGCCGCGCGTTCCTCAAGCCGTTGCTGGCCACGATCATCTCGCCGCCCGCCGCCGACAAGGCCGGGCCCGCGCTGGCCTCGATGTCGATCTACCTCTTGATGGCGGCGGTGCTCTTCTTCCGTCCCGAAGGTCTCTTCCCGGCGCGAGGCCGCTCCTGATGGCGATCTCGCGGCGCACGCTCGCTCTCGTGGCAGGCGGTGCCCTATTAGCGCTCGTCCCGCCGATCGCGGCCCTCACGAATCAGCCCTTCTACCTCGATCTGTTCCGGCGCATGATGATCTTCGCGATCGCCGCCGTGAGCCTCGACCTGATCCTCGGCTACGGCGGTATGGTGAGCTTCGGCCACGCCGCCTATCTCGGCATCGGCGCCTACGCGGTCGGGATCCCCGCCTTCCACGGCGTCGACAACGGGTGGCTCCAGTGGGGGCTGGCCATCGCGGCCTCGGCGCTGGCGGCCGCGGTGATCGGCGCGGTCTCGCTCCGGACGAGCGGCGTCTCGTTCATCATGATCACGCTCGCCTTCGCTCAGATGCTCTACTACCTGGGCATCAGCCTCGAGACCTACGGGGGCGACAACGGAATGCGGCTCGCCGGACGCAGCCGATTCGGCGGGCCGATCGATCTCCGGGAGCCGGCGGTCTTCTACTACGTCGTGCTGGCGATCCTCGTTCTGCTCCTGACGCTCGGCAATCGCCTCGTCGCCTCGCGCTTCGGGATGGTGATCCGCGCGGCGAGGTCGAACGAGGTGCGCGCGCGGGCGATCGGCTTCTCGCCGTTTCGGTACAAGCTGACCGCCTTCGTCATCGCCGGGGGCGCGGGCGGGCTGGCCGGCGCCTTGCTGGCCAACCAGACCGAGTATCTGACGCCGGACTTCATGCACTGGACCCGGTCCGGCGAGATCATGTTCATGGTGATCCTCGGCGGCATGGGGACCCTGTTCGGACCCGTGATCGGGGCGGTCGTGCTCCTGCTGCTCGAGGACGTCCTGTCCGCGCTGACCACGCACTGGCAGATCATCCTCGGGCCGATCCTGATCCTGGTGGTGCTGTTCGCCAAGCGCGGCCTGTTCGGCCTCGTGGCCGGAGCCGAGACACGCGATGGCTGACACCTTGCTGGCGATCCGCGGTCTCAGCAAGCGCTTCGGGGGCCTGCTGGCGAGCGATCGGATCGATCTCGACGTCGCGCGGGGCGAGACCCACGCGATCATCGGCCCCAACGGCGCCGGCAAGACCACGCTCATCGGCCAGCTGGCAGGCGATCTGCGCCCCGACTCGGGATCGATCCACTTCGCCGGCCAGGACGTCACGCGGCTGGACGCGCCGCACCGCGCGCGACGCGGGCTCGCGCGCTCGTTTCAGGTGACGAGCATCTTTCGCGAGTTCTCGGCCCTGGACAACGTCGCCCTCGCCGTGCAGGCGCACGCGGGCCGGAGCTTCCGGTTCTGGCGCTCGGCGCGTTCCGAGCCCGCGCTCCGCGAGCCGGCGCGCGCCGCGCTCGAGGCGGTCGGGCTCGGCGCGCGCGCCGACGTCCTCGCGGCCCGCCTCGCTCACGGCGAGCAGCGCCAGCTCGAGATCGCCATGGCGCTCGCGACCGAGCCGCGCATGCTCCTGCTCGACGAGCCGGTGGCCGGGATGGGGCTCGACGAGTCGCAGAAGATGGTCCGCTTCCTTGCCATGCTCAGGCGGCGGATCACGATCGTGCTGGTCGAGCACGACATGGACGCCGTCTTCACCCTGGCCGATCGGATCTCGGTCATGGTCTACGGGCGGATCATCGCCACCGGCACGCCGTCGGAGGTCCGCGGCAGCGACGACGTGCGCCGCGCCTATCTCGGCGAGGACCGGGCCTGATGCTCGCCGTCGATTCGATCGAGACCGCGTACGGCGTGAGCCAGGTCCTGTTCGGCGTGAGCCTCACGGTCGGCCCGGGACAGGTGGTGACCTTGCTCGGCCGCAACGGCATGGGCAAGACCACGACGGTCCGCTCGATCATGGGCATCGCGCGGCCGAAGGCCGGCACGATCCGTTTCGAGGAGCGCGCGATTCACGGGCTGGCCCCGTACCGCGTGGCGCAGGCCGGGCTGGGGCTGGTCCCGGAGGGACGCCAGGTGTTCCCGAACCTGACGGTGCGCGAAAACCTCGTGGCCACGGCGGCCAACAGAACCGGGAGCGCCGCGCCCTGGCGGGTCGAGACGGTCTTCGAGCTATTCCCGCAGCTCGCGGCCCGCGCCCGCATTCTCGGCGGCGCGCTCTCGGGCGGCGAGCAGCAGATGCTCGCGATCGGACGCGCGCTGATGACCAATCCGCGCCTGCTCATTCTCGACGAGGCCACCGAAGGCCTGGCACCACTCGTCCGCGCCGAGATCTGGCGCTGCGTGGACGGGCTCAAGGCGAGGGGCCAGTCGATCCTGATCGTCGACAAGGACGTGGCGACGCTCACGCGGATCGCGGACCGGCACTACATCATCGAGAAAGGCCAGATCGTCTGGAGCGGCACGTCGGCCGAGCTTCGGCTCCGAGCGGACATTCAGCACCGATACCTCGGCGTATGAGAGACTGCGTGGCGTGAGCTGGATCGACCGCTCGTTTCCGACCACCGCGACGCCGAGCGATCTGGTGGGCCGTGTGCTCGGGCTCAACCCCGGCATGATGACGGGACCTGGCACCAACACCTATCTCGTGGGCCGCCGGGATCCGATCCTCATCGACACCGGCGCCGGGATCGCCGAGTATCCGCCGCTGCTCGCGCGCTATCTGGCCGAGCGGGGGTGGTCGCAGCCCTCGCGGATCATCCTCACGCATCGCCACGCCGATCACCTCGGGGGCGTCTCCCAGCTCCGGGCGCGCTTCCGGGGCATCCACGTGTCGAAGATGATTTTCCGCGACGCCTCGCTGCCCGAGTCGATCCACGACCTGCGCGACGGCGAGAAGATCGAGGCCGACGGCGCCACGCTCATCGCCGTCCACACGCCGGGCCACGCCTCCGATCACCTCTGCTACTACCTCGTCGAGGAGAAGGCGCTCTTCACCGGCGACGTGGTGCTGGCCGGATCCACGACCGTCATCCCGGCCGGCGACGGAGACCTCCTCGACTACATGAATTCCCTCAAGCGGCTCCAGGGGCTGGACGTGCGCCGGATCTATCCGGCGCACGGGCCGGTCATCGAGGACGGCCCCGGGCGGATCCAGGAGTACATCGACCATCGGCTGATGCGCGAGCGCCAGATCCTCACCGCGCTCGGCGACGGACTGGCCACGATCCCGGAGATGGTCGCGAAGATCTACGCCGACGTGGCACCGGCTCTGCACCCGATGGCCGCGCAGTCGGTCGAGTCGCACCTGAAGAAGCTCGCGCGCGAAGGGCGCGTGCTCGAGACCGTCGTGCGCGGTGCGCCCTCACGCTGGCTGCTCGTTCGCTAGCCTGGTCGGGTCGAGTAGCTAAGCGAGATCTCGGGCGCGACTCACGAGCGCTGCGAAGAGATTGAATGCGGCGCGATCGCTGCCGACCAGCTCCTCGGGGTGCCACTGCACGCCGACGACGAACTGCTCCTCGTCGGCGAGCTCGAGGCCCTCGACGATCGAGTCGGGCGCCCACGCCACGTCCACGAGCCCCTCTCCCAGGCGCTTGATCGCCTGGTGGTGGAAGCTGTTCACGTCGAGCTCCAGCGCGCCCAGGATGCCGGCGAGCCGCGAGCTGTCGCGAACCTTCACCTGATGCGTCGGGATGTGTCGCGCCTTTCCCTGGAGCCCCGCCTGACTGTGGTCGAGCGGCGAGCCCGGCTCGCTCGGAATGTCCTGATAGAGGCTGCCGCCGAGCGCGACGTTGAGCACCTGGAGGCCGCGACAGACGGCGAGCAAGGGGACGTGCTTCGCGATCGCCCAGCGCGTCATCTCGATCTCCAGCGTGTCTCGGGCCGCGGAGACCTCGGCAGTGGTCGGGTGCGGCGTCTCCCCGAAGCGCGCCGGGTCGACGTCGCCGCCCCCGGTCAGCAGCACGCCATGGACGTGCTTGAGGATCCCGGCGCGCGCCGAGGGCGCGAGCTGCGGCGGCAGGGGGACCGGCACGCCGCCGGCCTGCTGGACGGCGTCGAGATACGCCGAGTTGACGTACGCGCGTTCCGGATATTTGTCGACGGTGACCGATGTCGAGACGGCGATGAGCGGCGGACTCATGGCTCCCAGCCTAGCATGAGGGCCCCCTTGGCTGGGCTCCGCCCGGCGAGTATCATGGCGCCACTATGAGCCTAGACTCCGCGAGCTCCCAGCAGAAGGCGCCGGCCCACACTCCTACTTCGTCTCCCCAGGTGATCGGTACGCGCTGGGCGGTGGCCGCCGGCCACACGCTCGCCTCCGAAGCCGGAGCGCGCGTGCTCGCCGCGGGCGGCAACGCGATCGACGCCGGCGTCGCCGCCGGCATGACGCTCGGCGTCGTCCACTGCGACATGGTGAGCGTCGCGGGCGTCGCGCCGATCCTCGTGCACGTCGCGCGCACCGGCGAGACCTGGCAGGTCTCCGGTGTCGGCCCATATCCGCGCGCAACGACGGCCGCGTACTTCCGCGAGCGGCACGGCGGTCAGATCCCCGCGGGGCTGCCGCGCACGGTCGTGCCGGCGGCGCCGGATGCCTGGTGCACGGCGCTCGAGCGCTGGGGCACGATGTCGTTCGCCGACGTCGCCCTGGCCGCCACCGCGCACGCCGAGCGCGGCTTCGCCGTCTCGCAGTTCACGGCGTATCAGATGGCCGTGAACGCCGATAAGTACCGCCGGTGGCCCTCATCCGCGTCGCTCTACCTGCGCGACAACCGCGCGTTCCGCATGGGCGAGGTGCTCGTGCAGCGCGAGCTCGGGGAGACGCTTCGCCGGATGGCGCGCGCCGAGGCGAAGGCGGGCGGCAGCCGCGAGGCCGGTATCCGCGCGGCGCGCGACGAGTTCTATCGCGGCGAGACCGCGAAGCGCATCGCCGAGTTCCACCGCGCCGAGGGCGGGCCGCTGGCCGCCAGAGACCTGGCCGAGTTCAGCGTCGAGGTCGGTCCGGCGCTCCGCACGAGCTTCGGCCGCTACGAGGTCGCCGCCTGTGGATTCTGGTGCCAGGGCCCGTCGTTCCTCCAGATGCTGAATCTCCTGGACGGCGTCGATTTGAAGGCCCTCGGCCACAACTCAGCCGCGTACCTGCACCGCATCATCGAGACGATCAAGCTGGCGTTCGCCGACCGCGACGCGTACTACGGCGATCCGCACTTCGTGAAGGTGCCCGCCGACGGGCTCCTCTCGAAGGCCTACGCCGCGGTACGGCGCGAGCTCGTCAAGGAGCGCGCGTGGCCCGAGATGCCGCCCGCGGGCGATCCCGACCGGCTCGACAGCGTGAGGCGACCGGAGGCAGCGCTGCCGCTCGCCGGAGGCTCACACCCGCTGCCCGGGCGGGAGAGCGACGCACTCGACACGAGCTACGTGGCGGTCGTGGACGAGGCCGGCAACGGCTTCTCGGCTACACCGAGCGATCCGAACGTCGACTCGCCGGTCGTCTCCGGAGTCGGCTGCGTCGTGTCGCCGCGCGGGTCGCAAGGCTGGCTCGACCCGGAGCACCCGAGCGTCGTCGCGCCGGGCAAACGGCCGCGCCTGACTCCGGCGCCGGCGATGGCGTTCACGGACGGCAAGCTCCTCATGCCGTTCGGCACGCCCGGCGGCGACGTCCAGCAGCAGGCGATGCTCCAAGTCTTTCTCAACACCACGGTCTTCGGCATGGACCTGCAGGCCGCCATCGAGGCGCCGCGCGTCGCGTCGCGGAGCCATCCCGATTCCTTCTGGCCGCACGCGGTCTCTCCCGGCAAGCTCGAGGCGGAGCGGCGGATTCCGCGCCAGACGTTCGATGGGCTGACCGGCCTCGGTCATACCGTCGGCGAGTGGCCGGAGTGGGAGTGGCGCGCGGGAGCGGTGTGCGGGGTGAAGATCGGGTCGGAAGGGACGCGGTGGGCGGGCGCGGATCCGCGCCGCGGCGCCCACGCCATCGCCCGCTAGCAGCCGGACCGTTCTCGGCCGCCTGCCTGATCTCCGCGCGCTATCGAAGTCAGGAAACGGCGGGGGCGGGAGTCGGCGTCGGCGTGGGTCGTGAGATCATGGGCTCCTCGCGGATGGCGAGCGCCAGGCCTGCGGCGATGAAGCCCATGAGCGCGGCGGAGACGAAGGCAATCTCGTAGCCGCCGGTCCACTCGTAGATCCAGCCTGCCAGCGCCGCGCCGAGCGCCGAGCCCACCTGGTGCGAGAAGAAGATCCAGCCGGAGAGCTCGCCCACCGAGTAGCGGCCGAAGATGTTGGCGGTGAGCGTCGTCGTCGGCGGCACGGTCGAGATGTAGTTCAACCCGAAGATCGCCGCCCAGACGTGCAGTGAGGGCGCGTTCCAGACGTAGAGCAGGAACAGCAGCGAGGCGCCGCGGAAGAAGTAGTAGAAGGCCAGCGGCCCGCGCCGACCGAGCCGGTCGCAGATCCAGCCCGACGAGATCGTCCCGACCACGTTCATGGCGCCCATCACCCCGAGGGCGGTCGAGGCCTGGAGCTCGCTGAAATTGTGCTCGAGCGCGTGCGGCATGAAGTGGGTGAGCACCATGCCGTTCGACGTATAGCCGCAGACGAAGAACGTCGCCATCAGGAGCCAGAACTGCGGCACGTACATCGCTTCCTGGAGCCGGACGCGCTGGGCCTTCTCCGCCGCTGCAGACTGCGCGGGGCTCAGGGCCGTGCCGGTCGCGCCGTAGGGACGAAGCCCGCGCTCGGCGGGATCGTCGCGCACGAAGAACAGCGCAATCGGCAGCACGACGGCGAGGAGACCGACACCGAGCCAGAAATAGCTGGTGCGCCACCCGAACCACGCCGTCAGGGCCGCGGCGAGCGGAATCATGACCAGCTGACCGGCGGACATGCCCCCGGCCGAGAGGCCGATGGCCAGGCCGCGGCGCGCCTCGAACCATCGCGCGGCCACGCTCGACCCGGTCGGCGTAGTGAGGCCGCCCGCGCCGAGCGCCATGAGGAACCCAGTGGTCACATACACGTGCCAGAGGCTCTGTATGTAGGCGCCGCCGATCGAGCCGAGACCGAGCAGGAGGAGCGCGACGATGACGATCCGCCGGGGACCCCAGCGATCGGCGAGGCGTCCCACCAAGGGCCCGACCGCTCCGAGCAGGAGCAACGAGACGGCTGCGGCGCCGGAGAGCGCGCCACGACCCCAGCCGAATTCCGCCTCCATCGGCTTGATGTAGACGCCGAATCCTGACCGGATGCCGGACGCGGCGAGCATGCAGATGGTCACGGCACCCAGCACGATCCACGCCGGGTGCACGCGCCGGATCGGACTCACGGGGCTTAGGATACAGACGGCCGGCGCGGGGATTCGCCGATTGAAGGAGAACGAACCGCCGAGCTGGGGTCTGGCCGTGATGCCCAGGCGCCCAGCTCGACCATCGTTCAGCGACGGCGGCTAGCCTGCCGTCGCGCCGGGCACCTTCGGCCGGAGGACGATCGCGTCGCCCTCTGCGTCGACCGTGATGGTGTCGCCGTCGTTCAGCTCACGCTGGAGCAGCTTGAGCGACAGCGGATCCTGGACGAGGCGCTGGATGGTCCGCTTGAGCGGCCGCGCGCCGAACGTCGGATCGTAGCCCTCGCGTCCGAGGACGCTCCGGGCCGCGTCGGTCACCTCGAGCTCGATCCGCCGCGCCGCCAGGCGCCGCCGCAGATGGCCGAGCTGGATGTCCACGATCCGGGCGATCTCGTCGCGTCCGAGCGGCGAGAAGATCACCACCTCGTCGATCCGGTTGAGGAACTCGGGCCGGAGCGTGTTACGCAGCTCCTGCATCAGCAGCGGACGGACCTTCTCGGGCTTCTCGTACTCGCGGAAGATGTGGCTCCCGAGGTTCGAGGTCATGATCACGACCGTGTTGCGGAAGTCCACCGTGCGGCCGTGGCCGTCCGTCAGGCGGCCGTCGTCGAGCAGCTGCAGCAGGACGTTGAAGACGTCGGCGTGCGCCTTCTCGATCTCGTCGAACAAGATCACCGAGTACGGCCGGCGGCGCACCGCTTCGGTGAGCTGTCCGCCCTCGTCGTAGCCGACGTAGCCGGGCGGGGCGCCGATCAGCCGGGCCACCGTGTGCTTCTCCATGTACTCGGACATGTCGACGCGGATCATCGCGCGCTCGTCGTCGAACATGAACTCGGCGAGCGCCCGCGCCAGCTCGGTCTTGCCGACGCCCGTGGGTCCGAGGAACAGGAACGAGCCGATGGGCCGGTTGGGATCGGCCAGACCCGACCGCGCGCGCCGGACCGCGTTTGCCACCGCGCGGATGGCGTCGTCCTGACCGACCACGCGCCGACCGAGCCGCTCCTCCATGTTGACGAGCTTCTGGATCTCGCCCTCGAGCAGCCGCGTGACCGGGATCCCCGTCCACTTGGCCACCGTGGCGGCGATGTCTTCCTCGTCGACCTCCTCGCGCAGCATGCGGCCCTGCGCGTGCTGGTCGGCGAGCTGTGCGTCGAGGTCCTTCAGCTGCTTCTCGAGCGCCATCAGGGTGCCGTAGCGGAGCTCGGCGGCGCGGTTGAGATCGCCGCGGCGCTCGGCGTCGGCCATCGCGTGACGGGTCGTCTCGATCTCCTCCTTGATCTTGCCGATCTGCGTGATGCCCTGCTTCTCGGCCTGCCACCGCGCCTTGAGCCCGTCGCCCTTCTCGCGGAGCTCGGCCAGCTCGGCGTCGATCTTGGCCAGGCGCTCGCGCGAGACCGGGTCCTCCTCGCGGGCCACCGACACGCGCTCGATCTGGAGCTGCATCACCCGCCGCTCGATCTCGTCGATCTCCTGGGGCATCGAGTCGATCTGCATCCGGATGCGCGCGGCGGCCTCGTCCACGAGGTCGATCGCCTTGTCGGGCAGGAACCGGTCGCCGATGTAGCGGTGCGAGAGCACCGCCGCCGCCACCAGCGCCCCGTCCTTGATCTTCACCTTGTGGTGGACTTCGTACTTGTCCTTCAGGCCGCGCAGGATCGCGATCGTGTCCTCGACCGAAGGCTCGCGGACCATGACCGGCTGGAAGCGCCGCTCGAGCGCGGCGTCCTTCTCGATGTGCTTGCGATACTCGTCGAGCGTCGTCGCGCCCACGCAGCGCAGCTCGCCGCGCGCCAGGGCGGGCTTGAGCATATTGGCCGCGTCCACCGCGCCTTCGGCGGCGCCCGCGCCCACCAGGGTGTGGAGCTCGTCGATGAAACAGATGATCTGGCCCTCGGACTCGGTGATCTCCTTCAGGACGGCTTTCAGGCGGTCCTCGAACTCACCGCGATATTTCGAGCCCGCGACCAGCGAGCCGATATCGAGCGCGACCAGCGTCTTGCCCTTGAGCCCCTCGGGCACATCACCGGCGACGATCCGCTGGGCGAGCCCTTCGACGATGGCGGTCTTGCCCACGCCGGGCTCGCCGATCAGGACCGGGTTGTTCTTCGTGCGGCGCGAGAGCACCTGGATCACCCGGCGGATCTCCTCGTCGCGGCCGATGACCGGGTCGAGCTTGCCGCGGCGGGCGAGGTCGGTGAGGTCGCGCGAGTAGCGCTGGAGCGCCTGGTATTTCTCCTCGGGGTTCGGATCCGTCACCCGCTGGTTGCCGCGAATCTCCACGAGCGCCTTGTAGATCGCCTCGGCGTTGACGCCGGCGCCGGCCAGGGCACGGCCCGCGGCGCCGTCGCGCTCCTGGGCGAGGGCCAGCAGGAGGTGCTCGGTCGACACGTAGTCGTCCTTGAGCCGCTCGGCTTCTTTCTGGGCACGCTCGAGCGTCTTCTGCGTGCGATCGCCGAGATACTGGCCGCTCGCCCCTCTCACCGCGGGCAGCCCGCCGAGCGCCGTCTCGAGCTCGCGCTGGATCGCGTCGGGACGCGCCCCGAGCTTGGCCAGCACGGGACCCACCACACCTTCACGCTGTTCGAGGAGCGCCGAGAGCAGATGCTCGGGCTCGATGGCCTGATGATTGTGCTGGTCGGCCTTCGACTGCGCCGCCTGCAGGGCTTCCTGCGCCTTCACCGTGAACTTGTCCAGTCTCATTGCTCGGCTCTTTCCTTTTCTGAGATTCGTCTCGTCAGCCAAGGTACGCGCGCGGATTGTCGGCGCGCAGCGCCTGGAGCTTCTCGTAGAGCTCGCGTTCGGCCGGCGTCACGTCGCTCGGCATGACGATCTTCACCGCCACCAGTTGGTCGCCGGCGCCGCCTCCCTTGAGACGGGGCATGCCGTAGCCCGGAAGCCGGAACGTGCGCCCGCTCGACGTCGCGGGCGGGATCTTCATCGACACCTTGCCCCGAAGCGTCGGCACTTCCAGAGTCGTGCCCAGGGCGGCCTCGGGCGCCGTCACCGGGAGGGCCAGGTGGATGTCGTCGCCTTTGCGCTCGAAGAACGGATGGGGCGCGACCGTGACGCTCAAGTAGAGGTCGCCGCGCGCTCCCGCCGCGCCGGCGCCTTCACCGGCGACGCGCACGCGCTGGTCGCTCTTCACGCCAGCTGGAATCTTCACGTCGACCTGGCGGCGCACCGCCTGCGCACCGCTGCCCCCGCACGTCGGGCACGGCTGACGCTTGACGTGTCCGGAGCCGTGACAGGTGGGGCACGGCTCCTCGAGGTCCATCGCGAACGTCTTGCGGGCCCCCTGAAAAGCCTCGTCGAGCGTGATCTCGATGCCGGCCTGCACGTCGCCGCCGCGGGCGCTCCGACCGCCGCCCTGGAAGAGGTCTTCGAGTCGGACGCCTTCGCCGCGTGACCCTCCGCGACCGGTCATGTCGCCGAAGATCGTGCGGAAGAAGTCCGAGAAGTCCCCGGCGCCCCCGAGGTCGCCGTACTCGACCCTGAACCCTCCACCACCGGGACCGCCGGGCGGGGTCTGTGTGTAGCGCTGCCAGTCCGGTCCGAGCGAGTCGTAGCGCCGGCGCTTCTCGGGATCCGAGAGGACTTCGTACGCTTCGTTGATCTCTTTGAAGCGCTCGGCGGAGTCCTTGGCCTTGGCGACGTCGGGGTGGTGCTTTCTCGCGAGCCGCCGGTAGGCGGACTTTACCGTCTTGTCGTCGGCCTTGCGATCGACGCCGAGGATCCGATAGTAGTCCTTGAAATCGACAGCCACGAGCTATTACCTACAAGGGAGTATAGCAGATAATTTGAGTGCTACACGCTAATGGCGGCGACAACCATGGCATGCCCGCCCGAATTCCAGAAAGTGCCCGCTGCTACTCGGGTTTAGCCGCGTCCGACTCGAAACGCCACGTAGAGCGACATCGCCCCGCGTTGGAGAAGGACCGTTAAAGGATCGCCATCCTTCATGTCACGGGTGAGCCGCTCGAAGTCGGCCATCGTGCGGACGGTCTGGCCGTTGAGCTGCTTGACGACGTCGCCCCGCTGCACGCCGGCCTCGGCCGCCGGGGTGCCGTCCTCGACCTTGACCACGATCACGCCTTCGGTCGTTCTCAGATTGAGCTGACGGGCGATCTCGGGCGTGACCGGACGGACCTCAAGCCCCAGCATCGAGCGGGCGCGCCCGCTACCGGGTCGCTGCTGTTGCTGAGCCTGACGCTCGTCGGGCGCCTGCCCCACCCGGACCTCGAGGGTCTTCTCGGCCTGGTCGCGCCAGATCTTCACCTTCGCGCTTCGGTCGGGTGAGAAGAAGCCCACGGCGCGTTGCAAGTCGCCCGGCCCCTCCATGGAACGTCCCTCGAACTCGAGCAGGATGTCGCCCGGCTTGAGGCCGGCCTTCGCCGCCGGGCTGTCCGGCATGACCTCGTTGATCAGGACACCCTTCGCGTCCTTCGAGCCGAACGAGCGCGCGAGCTCGGGGGTGAGCGGCTGGATCGACACCCCGAGCCAGCCGCGCGTGACGCGACCCTTCTCCCGGAGCTCCGTGTAGATCTTGCGCGCCATGTTCGAGGGGATCGCGAAGCCGATCCCCGAGCCGCCGGCGACGATCGCGGTGTTGATGCCGATCACCTCGCCCTGCATGTTCACGAGCGGCCCGCCGGAGTTGCCGGGATTGATCGCGGCGTCGGTCTGGAGAAAGTCGTCGAACGGCCCCTGGTCGAGCTGGCGCGCCTTGGCGCTGATGATGCCCGCGGTCACGGTCGCCTGCAGCCCGAACGGCGAGCCGACTGCCAGGACCCAGTCGCCGACCTGGGCCCGGTCCGAATCACCGAGCCGCGCGTACTTGAACGTGCCCTTGCCGTCGTCGAGCTTGAGCACCGCGAGGTCGGTCTTCTTGTCGACGCCGATGACCTTCGCCCGGTGCTTGCCGCCGTCGAGCGTCACCACCTCGATCTCGGTGGCCTTGTCGATCACGTGGGCGTTGGTGAGCGCGATGCCGCTCGGGTCGACGATGACGCCGGAGCCGAGGCTGCGCTGCGGGATTCGCTCGGGCACCTCGCCGAAGAAGCGACGGAAGAACTCCTCGCCGAAGTACTCCTCGAACGGAGTCCGGCCCTGGGGCCCGGCCGTCCGCGAGACGGTGTTGATATTGATCACGGCCGGCTTGATGGCGTCCGCGACCGACGCGAAGGTGCCGCCCTGTGGAGGCATCTGAACCGGGAGGACGGGGATCGGGCCGACCGGAGCTTGCGGCGACTGGGGCAGGAGCAGGGGGCGCCGCAGCTCGGCCCGTGTCGCCGAAAACGCCCCCAGAGCGACACCCACCGCCAGGGTGATCGCGAGCGCTCCGAAGAAGGTCCTCCGCCTGAGCTGCATCGTCATCGCGCACCCTCCATCGTAGTCTCACCGGCGAGGGCCCGACGGAGCCGTTCGCCCTCCAGGGTCTCGGTCCGCTTCAGCTCCTGGGCCGCGGCGACCAGGATGGCCTTTTTGGTGGTCAGCATCCCCCGAACTCGGTCGTGAGTCCGCTCGAGAATGGCCCGCACCTCCGCGTCGATCGTCCGCGCGGTCTCCTCGCTGTAGTCGCGCTCGCCGCCCATTCCGGTGCCCTTGAGGAAGAACGGCGTGTGCTCCCCGAAGGTCGCGAGCCCCACGCGCTCCGACATCCCGTACTTGGTCACCATCAGGCGCGCGATCTCGCTGGCCCGCTCGAGGTCGTTGTGCGCGCCGGTCGAGACCTCGCCGTAGACGAGCTCCTCGGCCACGCGTCCGCCCAGCAGGACCGCGATCCGGTCCTCCAGCTCGCTCCGCGTCATCAAGAAGCGCTCTTCGGTCGGCAGCTGATAGGTCATGCCGAGCGCCGCGATTCCCCGAGGGATGATCGTCACCTTGTGGACCGGATCGGCGTGGGCCACCGACGTGGCGACGAGCGCGTGGCCCATCTCGTGATGCGCCACGATGTCCCGCTCTTTCTCCGAGAGGACGCGGCTCTTCTTCTCGAGCCCCGCCACCACCCGGTCGATCGCCTCTTCGAAGTCGGCCATCTCGACCGCGTTCTTTTCCTTGCGCGCCGCGAGCAGCGCCGCCTCGTTGACGATGTTCGCGAGATCGGCGCCGGCGAAGCCGGGCGTGCGCGCGGCGATCACGCCGAGATCAATAACCGGGGCCAGCACGACCGCGCGCGCGTGCAGCCTCAGGATCGCCTCGCGGCCTCTCAGATCAGGCTTGTCGACGACCACCTGGCGGTCGAAGCGGCCGGGGCGGAGGAGCGCCTGGTCGAGCACCTCCGGGCGGTTCGTCGCGGCCATGATGATGACGCCCTTGGAGGAGTCGAAGCCGTCCATCTCGGCCAGGAGCTGGTTCAAGGTCTGCTCGCGCTCGTCGTGGCCCCCGATGAATCCGGTGCTGCCCGCACGCGACTTGCCGATCGCGTCGAGCTCGTCGATGAAGATGATGCACGGCGCCTTGTCCTTGGCCTGCTCGAACAGGTCGCGCACCCGGGCGGCGCCCACGCCGACGAACATCTCGACGAACTCCGAGCCCGACAGCGTGAAGAAGGGCACGTCGGCCTCGCCGGCGACGGCGCGCGCCAGCAGCGTCTTGCCCGTGCCGGGGGGGCCGACCAGCAGAACGCCCTTCGGGATCCGGCCGCCGAGCCGCTGATACTTCTTCGGGTTCTTCAAGAAGTCGACGATCTCGACGAGCTCGGCCTTCGCCTCGTCGACTCCGGCGACGTCGGCGAACGTGGTCTTGAGCTCTTTACGGTCGAAGATCTTGTGCTTGGACCGGCCGAACGACAGCGCCTGCGTGGGCCCACCGCCGACGCGCCGCATCAGGAACATCCAGATGCCCACCATGACGCCCAGCGGGATGATCCAGCCGAAGAACAGGTCGCGCACGAACGTCGACTCGATACGGCCCGTGAACTCGACGTGGTGGCGCTCGAGCTCGGAAATCACCGGGGCCTCGTCGATCCCCGGGATAACACCCGGGATACGCGTGACGGTGAACATCCGGAGCTCGCCGTCGGAGCCGAGCCACTGGCGCAGTCGGTCGCTGGGGCCGCTGGGCGGGCTGGGGAGAGCGTCAGGCTTGGCGATGCCCCGGATCTCCTTCTCGGTCAGGGCGACTTTCTCGATCTTGTCGCTGCGCACAAGCTCGAGGAACTTCGACATCGGGATCTCGACCGTCCGGGGGGCCTGGAGCCACGACTGGAGCAAGAGCAGGACCATCGCCGCGACGAGCACGTAGGCCAGCGAGAACTGGATGCGCTGGTTGAGCCGCGGCCTCATTCGTGTCCCCATTCGTCATGCTAGCGTTGGGGGCCCGGAGTGTCAAACATCCCGCCTCTTTTCGCTTGACACTTCAAGCCCTTTGACCTAAAAGTTGGCCCTGACCGCTCCTGTGAAAGTGAGAACAAGCTCGTCTCTCGCGAGGGTCCATCAACACCGTTGCGAGTTTCTGGTCCGGTAGCGGACGCGAAGATGCGCCGTGCGGTTCGCCGGAGCGCCTGGGCGGCTCTGGCGGTGGTGGCGCTCCTCACCTTGCTCTCGGCGCTCCCCGCGCTGGCCCAGGACGCCGCCAAGGAGCCCGCGTACCGGGCATTCCCGCTGATCGGCTCGCGGCTGGCGGTGTGGGCGGTCGCGCAGCTCCACCTGAACTTCGCGGCGTTCATCCTGGGCGTGCCGATCTTCGCCGTCATCATCGAGGCCATCGGGTGGCGGAACGGCGAGGCCCAGTACGACTGGCTCTCCCACGAGCTGGTCAAGCTGACGTTCGCCGCGTTCTCGACGACGGCCCTGCTGGGCGCGCTCCTCCTGTTCCTGTTCATCGGCTACTACCCGAAGTTCTGGACGTACATGACGTCGATCTTCTTTCCCACGTACGGGATCTACGCGGCCCTCTTCTTCGCCGAGACCTTCACGGTCTACATCTGGTACTACGGCTGGGACTGGCTCAGCGGCCCGCGGAAGTGGATCCACGTCGGCCTCGGCGTGCTGTCCAACCTCTTCGGGACCGCGATCCTCCTGGTCGCGAACTCCTGGGTGACGTTCATGATGTCGCCCGCCGGCATCGACGACTCCGGTGCCCTGAAGGGCTCGGTGTGGGCGGCGATCAACAACTTCACCTGGATGCCGATCAACATCCACCGGCTCATCGCCAACATCGTCTTCGGCGGCACGATCTGCGCCGCCTACGCGGCGTTCCGCTTCCTCGGTGCCACGACCGACGAGGAGCGCGCCCGCTACGACTGGATGGGGTACATCGGCAACTTCGTGGCCCTCTCGGCGTTCATCGTGCTTCCGTTCGCCGGCTACTACCTCGGCCGCGAGATCTACGCGTTCAACCAGACCATGGGCATCACGATGATGGGCGGCTTCATGTCCTGGCTCTGGATCATCCAGGCGATCCTGATCGGCGTGCTCTTCATGGGCTCGAACTACTATCTGTGGCTCGGCATGGAGCGCATCCCGGGCTCGGAGCGGTATCGGCGCTACGTCCCGATGCTGATCGGCATCCTCGCGTTCGGCTTCATGGTCTGGGCGACGCCGCGCTCGATGGTCATCACGCTCGACGAGGCGCGCGCGATGGGCGGCACCCACCATCCGTTGCTGGGCTTCCTCGGGGTCATGTCCGCGAAGAACACCGCCGTGAACATGATGATCCTGACGACGTTCCTGTCGTTCGTCCTCTACCGGCGCGCGAATCGCGTCTCGACCAAGTCCTGGGCCCCGATCGGGATGGCGATCCAGTGGGCCGCGCTCGGCGTCGCGGCGGCCATCGTCATCTTCTTCGGCGTGTACGGCTACTTCGTCGAGTCCCTCGTGCGAATCGGGTTCTCGGTCTACCAGGTGCTCGCCGTGCTCGGGGCGATCTTCGTCGTGATGGCGATCGACATTCCGATGTTCAAGGGCGCGCGCTCCACCGGCGCGATCCGCTGGGGCACGATCGCGGCGCGCTCGCAGTACGTGCTGATCTTGTTGGCGGTGACCTTCACCTGGCTCATGGGCCTGATGGGCTTCGCCCGCTCGGGTATCCGCCAGCACTGGCACGTCTATGGCGTCATGCGCGACAACTCGGTCGACGCGGCGACGCCCGCGATCGGGTATGCGGCGAACATGATCACCCTCGTCACCATCGCATTCTTCCTGCTTGTGCTGTTCATCTTCTGGCTCGGCGGGCTCGGCGAGAAGGGCCGCGCCGAGGCGCATGGCCACGCGGCGCCGGTCATCGCCGGCGGCAGCGGCCCGATGTCGGGGGAGTCGAGAGGGGGGCGGAACCCCCTTCTCAAATAGAATGCGCGTCCCCGTCGCGGTGAAGGTCGGTGCGTTCGCGCTGGTCGTGATGGGCACCTACACGTACTACGCGAACTCGATCCCCCAGATCCAGTCCAAGCCCCCCGCCGAGCTCTCGCTCGAGGGCGGCAACGTGACGCCCGCCCAGCTCGTGAAGGCCGGCGAGGAGATCTTCCACACGAAGGGCACGTGCGAGATCTGCCACCGGATCGGCCAGAAGGGCACCCGCGCGCCCGATCTGGCCGGCATCGGCGCGCGAGCCGGCAAGACGAAGCCGGGCATGAGCGCGAAGCAGTACATCATCGAGTCGCTGCTGCAGCCGGGGGCGTACATCGTCGAGGGCTACCCGAACATCATGCCTCAGGTCGACAAGCCGCCGATCGCGCTCAACCGCTCCGAGCTCTGGGCCCTCGTCGCGTTCCTCGAGTCCCTGGGCGGCAACGTCGACGTCACGCTCGACGACATCCCGAAGACCGCGGGCGCGGCGGCCGCCGGCGGCGCAGCGGTCGAGATCAAGATCCCGGGCGACCCGAAGGCGGGAGAAGTCGTCTTCACGACCAAGGGCGGCTGCATCGCCTGCCACAAGGCGGGCAAGATCGGCGCCTCGCCGGTCGGTCCCGACCTCTCGCAGATCGCGAAGATCCAGACTCCCGACTACATCATGAAGAAGATCCTGGATCCCGCGGGCTCGGGTACCGTGGCCGGCTTCCCGAAGGGCGTGATGCCGCCGATGTTCGGTCAGACCTTGACCGCGAAGGAATACGTGGACCTCGTCGCGTTCTTGATGACGCTCAAGTGAGGCTATGAACCTCCTTCGCTCGCGTTTCGTCCAGGCGGTCCTGGTCCTCGTGGTCGCGTTCGTGTTCTTCCGCTTCGGCATCCGGCCGCCGGCCCCGTGGAGCGTCCTCACGCTCTATATGTCGATCGTGCTCCTGGCGGTCCTGATCTACGTGTCGTCCGACTCGGATTCGTGGCGCGAGTTCATGTGGCCGATCCGGTCGACCCTGGTCGCGCCCGACAAGGGCCTCACGCGGCTCGTGCTCCTGATCGTCGTGCCGCTCCTGCTCGGCTACTACGCGTACACGCAGGCGGCGGCCAAGCCGCAGGCGCCGCCGGAGCTGCGCGCCGTCCATCCCGCTCCGCCGGCCTCGCTCCAGTTCCGCGGCAAGGAGATCCAGATCACCGGGCTGGACAATCCGCTGCGCCGGGACCAGGCGGGCTTCAAGAAGCACGTCGCGGCGGGGGCCGAGACCTACATCCGCAACTGCGTGTACTGCCACGGCGACAACCTCGACGGGAAGGGCCACTTCGCGTACGGCTTCAATCCGCCGCCCGCGAACTTCCAGGACCCGGGCACGATCGCGATGCTCCAGGAGGCGTTCCTCTTCTGGCGGATCGCGAAAGGCGGGCCCGGGCTTCCCAAGGAGTCGACGCCCTGGAACTCGGTCATGCCGGCCTGGGAGGATCGACTGACCGAGGAGCAGATCTGGCAGGTCATCATGTACCTCTACGACGCGACCGGCCAGCAGCCGCGGCGCTGGGAGACGGCGCATTGAGGTCCCCCGTCCTCGCCGTCCTGGCCGCGGTCGTCCTCGGCGCGCCGGCGCTCGCCGCCGCGCAGGCGGGGGACGCGAAGGCGGGCAAGGCCGTCTACGACCTGAAGTGCATCGGCTGCCACGGCGAGAAGGGCGACGGCAAGGGGCCCGCCGCCGAGCTCCTTATGCCGCAGCCGCGCGACTTCACCACGGGCCTTTACAAGATCCGTACGACGGCGAACAAGGTGCCGTGGGACCAGGACCTGTTCCGCATCATCACCGACGGCATGCCCGGGACGTCGATGCCGTCGTGGGCCGTGCTGCCCGACAAGGATCGCTGGAACCTCGTCGCGTACATCAAGTCGTTCGCGGCGGACAAGTTCAAGGAAGCGCCCAAGAAGCTGGAGCTGCCGAAGGAAGTCGGCTCCTCGGCGGAGTCGATCAAGCGCGGCAAGGAGATGTTCGAGGCGATCGAGTGCCACAAGTGCCACGGCGCCGAGGGCCGCGCCGACGGCCCGTCGCGCGCGGAGCTGAAGGACGAGTGGGGCCATCCGATCCCGCCGGCGAACCTCACCAAGCGGTGGACGTTCCGCGGCGGCGCCTCCCGGACCGAGATCGCCACGCGGCTCGCCGCCGGCGTCCTCGGCACGCCGATGCCCACGTTCATCGACAGCGTCGAGAAGCCCGAGGACATCTGGCACCTGACGAACTTCATCCTGTCGCTCGGCCCCGAGTCGCCGGGCTACGCGACGCTCGTCACCGTCACCGCGGTGTCGGACGCAATCCCCGACGACCCGAACGCCGACTTCTGGAAGAAGCTCACGCCCAACAACATCCCGCTCATGGGCCAGGTGATCGTCGACCCGCGCAACTTCGACCCGTCCGTCGATCTGGTGTCGGTGCGGGCGGTGTACAACGACAAGGAGATCGCATTCCACCTGACGTGGGACGATCCGACCCAGTCGACCGAGGATCCTGCCAAGAAGCTCTTCGCCGACGGGATCTCGCTGCAGTTCCCACCGCAGCCGTCGTCGGGCCCGGAGCGGCCGTACTTCCTGATGGGCGACGCCTCCGACGCCGTCTATCTGCTGCGCTGGCAGAACGGCAAGGGCGTGACGGAGGCGACGGCGAACGGCCCGACGAAGATCGCCGCGATCCAGGGCGCCGAGGCCAGCGGCAAGGCCGCGTACGCGAACGGCCAGTATCGCCTCGTGATGAAGCGTCCGCTCGTGTCCAAGAGCGAGACGCGCCCGACGTTCACGCCGGCGGTCTTCATGCCGGTCGCGTTCCAGGCGTGGGACGGCGGAGCGGGGGAGGGCGGCACGAAGATGTCGCTGACCTCATGGTACTATCTGCGGCTGGAGGAGCCGCAGTCGAGCCGCCGTTTCGTCATTCCTCCGATCGTAGCCATCCTCACACTGGCGGTGATGCTGCTCGTAGTGCGAGTTGCGAATAGACGGGCATGACCCGAATTCAGGAGGATCAACGGCAATGCGCAAGGTAATCGGAACGCTTCTGGCGATCGCCCTCGTGACGGGCGTCGCCCTCGTCGCCAACCGCCCCGGACCGGCCGGCGCGCAGGGCGGCGGCACGATCGAGGCGACGGTGACGTTCGCCGGCGCGCCGGTCGTCGAGAAGCTCAAGGTGAACAAAGACACCGAAAAGTGCGGGACCGAGGCCGTGATCGAGAAGGTCGTGGTCGGCCCGAACAAGGGGCTGGCCAACGCCGTCGTGTCCGTCCCGGGCGCCAAGGGCGCGGCGAAGGCGATGAAGGCGACGGTCGATCAGCACGGCTGCAAGTTCGTGCCGCACGTGACCGCGATGACGCCCGGCGAGCTCGACCTCAAGAACTCCGACGACATCTTGCACAACATCCACACGTACTCGACGGCGAACCCGTCGATCAACAAGGCGCAGCCGAAGTTCAAGAAGCTGATGACCGAGAAGTTCGAGAAGCCGGAGTTCGTCAAGCTCACCTGCGACGTGCACAGCTGGATGCTCGGCTGGGTGGCCGTGATGCCCAATCCGTTCTTCGGCGTGACCGACGCGGGCGGCAACGCCAAGATCGAGAACGTGCCGCCCGGCAAGTACACGGTCGAGGCGTGGCACGAGACGCTCGGCAAGCAGTCGAAAGAGGTCGAGGTCAAGGCCGGGCAGTCCACGAAGGTCGCGATCGAGATGAAGAAGTAAGAGCCAGGAGGCTCTGCGAGCATGCTTGACTGGTGGCTGCCGGAGAACGTTTCGACCTACGGTCAGGAGATCGACTGGCTCTTCCATCTCATCTACTACATCACCGGCGTCACGGCGATCCTGGTGTTCGGCGCGATGCTGGCGTTCCTGGTGATGTACCGGGATCGTCCGGGGCGGAAGGCGCGCTATACCCACGGCAACACCACGCTCGAGATCGTCTGGACGGTGGTGCCGGCGCTGATCCTCGTCATCCTCACGCTCCTCAGCGTCCCGGCGTGGTCGAAGATCAAGATGACGATGCCCGACACCGACTTCGTGGTGCAGGTCACCGCCAAGCAGTTCAACTGGCAGGTGACCTATCCCGGCCCGGACGGCAAGTTCGGCACGGCCGACGACAAGACCCTGCTCGACGAGATGCACGTGCCCGTCAACAAGGTCGTCCGGGTCCTCTTGAGATCTCAGGACGTCATCCACAGCTTCTTCGTGCCGCAGTTCCGGATGAAGCAGGACGCGGTCCCCGGTCGTGAGATCCGGCAGTGGTTCGAGGCGACCAAGCCCGGCAGGTACGAATGGCCCTGCGCGGAGCTCTGCGGCTTCGGCCACTCGGGCATGCGGGGCTGGATCTACGTCCACACGCCCGAGGAGTACGGGAAGTGGGCCGCCGAGAATCTGAAGGCCGAAGCGGCGGCGCCGGCCACCGCGGAGGCGAAGGCTGAGGAGCCCAAGAAAGAGGAGAAAGCCAAGCCATGAGCGCCTCCAGCGCGACCGCTCACGCGCACGTCGAGCACGCCCACCACGAGCTCGGCTTCGTGCGGACGTACATCTTCTCGACCGACCACAAGATGATCGCGCGACAGTTCCTCTTCATGGGGCTCTTCATGATGATCATCGGAGGGCTGCTGGCGCTCATCGTCCGCTGGCAGCTCGCCTGGCCGGAGACGGCGGTGCCCGGCCTCGGCTCCATCCTGAAAGAGACGGGCGGGATCCTCGAGCCGAGCACCTACAACATGGCGTTCACGATGCACGCCACGATCATGATCTTCTTCGTGATCATGCCGATCCTGGCGGGTGCTTTCGGAAACTTCTGCATCCCGCTGATGATCGGCGCGCGCGACATGGCGTTCCCCTTCCTCAACATGCTGTCGTTCTGGGTGACGTTCAGCGCCGGCCTCATCATGCTGTCCGGCTTCTTCGTGGAGGGCGGCCACGCGGCCGCCGGCTGGACGTCCTACGCGCCGCTCTCGGCGGTGCCGTCGTACACCGGCGTCAACTGGGGCCAGAACATCTGGTGCATCAGCCTGTTCATCATGGGTGTCGGCTCCATGATGGGCTCGATCAACTACATCACGACGATCATCAACATGCGGGCGCCGGGCATGCGGCTCTTCCGCATGCCGCTGGTCGTGTGGTCCCTCTTCATCACGGCGATCCTGCTGCTGCTGGCCCTGCCGGTCCTCACCTCGGGCGTCGCGATGCTCCTGTTCGACCGCACGCTCGGCACCAGCTGGTTCCGGCCGTCTGGCGGCGGCGAGCCGCTGCTCTGGCAGCACCTCTTCTGGTACTTCGGCCATCCGGAGGTCTACATCCTGATCCTGCCGGCCATGGGCATCGCCTCCGAGATCCTGCCCGTCTTCTGCCGCAAGCCGATCTTCGGCTACCACGCGATGGCGTTCTCGATGATTGCCATCGCGTTCCTGTCGTGGATCGTCTACGGCCACCACATGTTCGTGAGCGGCATGAGCCCGGCGCTCGGGATGGCCTTCACCGTCACGACGATGATCATCGCGGTGCCGTCGGCCATCAAGACGTTCAACTGGCTCGGCACCATGTGGGGCGCCCGGATGCAGTTCACGGTGCCGATGCTCAACGCGCTCGCGTTCGTCTCGATGTTCGTCATCGGCGGGCTCTCGGGCATCTTCATGGCCTCGACGCCGGTCGACATCTACATCCAGGACACGTACTTCATCGTCGCCCACATCCACTACGTCGTGTTCGGCGGCTCGATCTTCGGCGCATTCGCGGCGATCTACTTCTGGTTCCCGAAGATGTTCGGTCGGATGATGAACCTCGCGCTCGGCCACCTGCACTTCTGGCCGACGTTCGTGTTCTTCAACCTGACCTTCTTCCCGATGCACATCATCGGGGTCGGCGGCCAGATGCGCCGGATCTACAACCCGATGCAGTACGAGTTCCTCCAGCACCAGCAGCACTGGAACGTGATCATCACGATCAGCGCGCTCGCCCTGGGTATCTCGCAGATCCCGTTCGTGATCAACTTCTTCTGGTCGCTGTTCGCCGGGCCCAAGGCGCCGCTGAACCCGTGGAACTCGAACACGCTCGAGTGGACGGCGCCGTCGCCGCCTCCGCACCTGAACTGGGGCGCGACCCTGCCGACTGTCTATCGCGGTCCCTACGAGTACAGCTCGCCGGAATCGCGGGAAGACTTCCTGCCGCAAACCACGCCGCCGGTCGGAGCGGCCGGAGCGCGGCGGCACTGATCGAGGAAGAGACGTTGGCCTATCGTCTGGCGCTCGCCACCCTGGGCGCGACGTGTGTCCTCATCCTCCTCGGAGGACTGGTCACGAACACGGGCGCGGCTCTCGCGGTGCCCGACTGGCCGAGCACGCTCGGCTACAACATGGTGCTCTTCCCGTGGTCGCGCATGGTGGGCGGCATCCTCTACGAGCACAGCCACCGGCTGATGGGCGCGCTCGTCGGCGTGCTCACTCTGGCCCTGGCCGGGGCCCTCTGGCGTGAAGGCGGCCGGTTGCGGCAGCTCGGGCTCGTCGCCGTGGCCGTCGTCGTCGCGCAGGGCGTGCTCGGCGGGCTCCGCGTCGTCCTGCTCGAGGACACGCTCGCGATCTTCCACGGGTGTCTGGCCCAGGCCTTCTTCGCGCTGCTCGCGGTGATCGCGCTTCTGTCGGCTCCGCGCGGCCGTGTCGCTGCCGCGCCGGTCGAGCCTGCACTGAGGGGACTGGCCGTGCTCGCGGCCGCTCTCGTCTACGCGCAGATCGTCTTCGGCGCGCTCCTGACCCACGCCGGGCGGATCGATCTCCACCTGGCGGGGGCGGTGCTCGTGTTCGGGCTGGTTCCGATCGTGGCCGCGCAGCTTCGTCGCACCGGCGACCCGGTGGCGGCGCCCGTCTCGCGGCTCGTGAGCGCGCTGCTGGGCGTCCAGCTCCTGCTCGGCATCGGCAGCTTCCTGGCGAGGTTCTCGCCGCTCTGGATCCCCGGCGAGCAGCTCACGGTGACCGCCTTGCCGGTCGCCCATCGACTGGTCGGTAGCCTGATCCTCGGTGCCACCGTCGTCCTCGCCGTGCGGGCGTCAGGGGCTGGAGCGCAAGAGCAGCCGGGCGAGACCCTGGGCTCCAAGCCGGGCGAGTGGGCCGCCCCCGTGACGGACATCGCCCCGCGGAGCCGGGTCGCGTCTGTCTCAGGCCACCCTCGGTCCAAGCCGGGCTCACGGACCCCGCTACAATGACGCCTCCGACCCTCGAGACGGCTCGCGTATCGCCAACTGCCGTCGTCGCGGCTCTCGCGCGCGAGCGCCGACGCGTCGCCGCCGACCTGGTTGCCCTCACGAAGCCGCGGGTCGTCCTGATGGTGCTGGTGACGACCGTCGTCGGCTACTACGTGGGGCTCACGGGTGCGCCCGACTACGCCCGGCTCGTCCACCTCGTGATCGGCACGATGCTGGCGGCCGGCGGCACGCTCGCGCTCAACCAGTACTGGGAGCGCGACGTCGACACCAGGATGGATCGCACGCGCGCGCGGCCGTTGCCGGACGGCCGGCTCTCGCCGCTCGAGGCGCTCGTCTTCGCCGCCGCGGTCACCGTGGCGGGGCTCGGTTACCTCGGCGCGTTCGTCGGAGGCCTCGCGCTGCTGGTGACCGCGGTGACGACGGCGCTCTACCTCTTCGCCTATACGCCGCTGAAGCTCAGGACGCCGCTCTGCACGATCGTCGGCGCGGTGCCCGGGGCGTTGCCGCCCGTGACGGGCTGGGTGGCGTCGCGCGAGGGGTTCGGGCTCGGCGCCTGGGTGTTATTCGGGATCCTGTTCCTGTGGCAGTTGCCGCACACGCTCGCGATTGCGCGCCTGTACCGCGACGACTACGCCCGGGCTGGGGTCCGGCTCCTTCCGGTCGTCGACGCCGACGGCACCTCGACCGAGCGGCAGATCGTCACCGGCTGCCTGGCGCTGCTCGCCGTCAGCCTGCTGCCGACCTTGATCGGCCTGGCCGGTCCGATCTACTTTGTCGGGGCGTTCGGCCTCGGCGCGGCCTTCGTCGCGCTGGGGACCCGCCAGGCGCTGTCGCCGTCGGCCGCCGCGGCCCGGCGCGTCCTGTACGCGTCGCTGCTCTATCTGCCCATTCTGCTGGCCCTGCTCGCCTTCGACAAGGCATGACCAGCGACGCGCGGAACCGGCAGACCTTGCGGCTCCTGCTGACGATCATCGCCGCGCTGATCGTCTCGGCGTTCCTCATCGGGATCCGCTGGTGACGACCCTCACCGTCGAGCGCCCGCGGCGCGCCAACGGGCATGTCCCGCCGACACCGCCCCCGACGGGCGGCGGAGACGGCTCCGACCGCGAGCCCGGGCCGCGGCGGCCCCTGCTGGACAACGTCAGGCTCGCGATGCTGGTTCTGATCTGCGGCGAGGTGATGTTCTTCGGCGGGCTCGTCTCGGCGTTCCTCGTGCTGCGGGTGACCGCCGCGCAGTGGCCGCCGCCGCTGCAGCCGCGGCTGCCGGTGGGCGTGACCGGGGTCAATACCCTGGTGCTGCTCGCCTCGAGCGTCGCGATGGCCGCCGCGAGCCGGGAGCTCGACCGGCGCGACGCGCGCGCGCTCGTGCGCCGGCTCGTCCTCGCCGGCGGACTCGGCGCCGCGTTCCTGCTCGTGCAGGGCTACGAGTGGATCCGTCTCGTCGGCTACGGGCTCACCGTCCAGTCGGGCGCCTACGGGACGACGTTCTACACCGTGATCGGGACCCACGCGGCGCACGTCGTCGCGGCGGTCGTGTGGGTCGCCGTCACCGCGTGGCTCGCGGCCTCCGGTCGTTTCGTGGACGGCCGGACGGGCGCCCTGCGGGCGTGCGCGATTTACTGGCACTTCGTCGTCGCGCTGTGGCCGATCCTCTTCGTGGCGGTCTACCTCGTATGAAAGCCGCGGCGCTCGCGGGGCTGGCGCTGATCCTGACGCCGCGGCCGACCTCGGCGTGCGCGACGTGCATCGCTTCGCCGTTCGGCGATCAGACCTACAGCTGGCCCTACCTCGGCCTCATCCTGCTGCCCTTCGGGCTGATCGCCGCGGTCGTCGGAATTCTCGGCTACGGCCATTGGAAGGCGCGCCTCGGCCGGCGGGGCCCCCGCCCCGCGACGGCCTGCGGCGCGCACGGCAATTGGAAGGCGCAGCGCCTCGGGGGATACTTCGGCGCCAAGGACGACCCTCAGATCATCAAGGAGACGACATGAGTCAGGCAGCCGCGGTACACGGCGCGGTCGAGCCCGCCGAATCGCCGCTCACGCCCGAAAGCTGGGGCAAGCTCGGCATGTGGATCTTCCTGGCGGGCGACGCCGTCGGCTTCGGCACGTTGCTCGCCGGCTACGGCGCGATGCGGGCCACCAGCGCCGACTGGCCCTCGCCGTACGAGGTCCTCGGCATCAACCTGACCGCGCTCATGACCTTCCTGCTCATCTGCTCGAGCGTCACGATGGTGAAGGCCCTCGAGTGGCTGGGCAAGGGCGACAAGATCCGGGCGCAGAAGTACCTGTTCTACACCGCGCTCGGCGGCGCGATCTTCGTGAGCCTGCAGGCCTACGAGTGGACGCACCTGATGCACCGCGGCCTCCACATCAACGGCAATCCGTGGGGCGCCTCGCTGTTCGGCACCTCGTTCTTCCTCGTCACGGGCTTCCACGGCCTGCACGTGACCGGCGGCGTCATCTACTTGCTCTCGATACTCCGGGTGGTCGCCAGGCGGCCGGCGCCCGAGGCGAGCTACAACGCGGTCGAGATCGCCGGCCTCTACTGGCACTTCGTCGACCTCGTCTGGATCATGGTGTTCACCTTCATGTACCTCCTGTAGGGGGTCGAAGCGATGGCGACGGGCGAGCACAAGCATCCCAACTACATGGCGATCTTCTGGTATCTCGCGATTCTCACCGTGGTCGAGATCGCGGTGATCTACACGCCGCTCGCGAAATTCACGATCGGCGTCCTGCTCTGCGCGCTGGCCCTCGGCAAGGCCGCGCTAGTCGCGATGTACTTCATGCACCTCAAGTTCGAGACGCGGACTCTCGGCATGGTCGCCGTCACGCCTCTGCTGATCGCCACCTTGCTGGTCTTCGTGCTGCTGCCGGACGGGTTCGCCGTGATGAAGCGGACGGTCGGCGTGAAGGCGGCCACGACCGAGCCCGCCAAGCACTGAGTGCGCTGCCCTGAGGCCGGCAGCGTGAGCGATGCAATCGCAGCGGCTGACCGACCGCCTCACACGGGCCCTGGGCCGGGCGATCCGGCTGCGCTGTCCCCGGTGCGGGGCGACGGAGCTCTTCCGCGGCTGGTTCCGGATGGCCGAGGCGTGCGCGCTCTGCGGCCTCCGGTTCGAGCGGGCGCAGGGTTACTTCGTGGGAGCGATCTACATCAACTACGCGGTGACCACGATCATCGCGGTCGGCGGCTTCTTCGTGCTCTGGGGCGTGCTCGGGCTCTCCACCCGGGCGCAGCTCCTCGTCCTCGTCCCGATCGTGCTCGTCTTTCCGCTGTGGTTTTTCCGCTACAGCCGGAGCCTCTGGCTGGCCCTGGAGTGGTCGTTCAACCACGAGCCCTGACGCGGCCGCTTGCGCTCGCCGGCGCGGCGCTGGGCCTGGTGCTGCTGACCGCGGCGCCGAGCGGCGCCTACGAGGTGACCGCCCTGCAGGACGGCGTCACGCTCACGGGCACCGTCAAGTTCGTTGGCACGCCGCCGAAGCTCGACCCGATCCCGGTGAACAAGAACCGCGACGTCTGCGGCGAGCACAAGCCGGCCGAGGCGCTGGTCCTCTCCGCCGACCGCGGCGTGAAGGGCAGCGTCGTCCTGATCGAGGGCGTGGCGCGGGGCAAGAAGGCCGGGAGCGAGGTGGTGCTGGACAACCACCAGTGCGTCTTCGTGAGCCACGTGAGCGCGGCCGCCCTGAAGGAGCGGGTAGCGATCCGGAACTCCGACCCGGTCCTCCACAACACCCACGGCTTCCTCGGGACACCGACCGTGTTCAACGTCGCGCTGCCGACCAAGGGGCAGGTGATCGAGGTCAGGAAATATCTCAAGAAACCGGGCGTGATCCGCGTGCTCTGCGACGCGCACCCGCACATGTCGGCATGGTTGATCGTCCACGACAGCCCGTACTACGCCGTCACCGACGACCGGGGCGCGTTCCGCATCACCGACGTGCCGCCGGGGACGTACAAGGTCACGATGTGGCACGCCGGCTTCCGCGCCCGGGGCGCCGACAAGGACGGCCGGGTGCTGTACGACGAGCCGAAGACGGTCAGGCGCGAGCTCACGGTCGCGCCGAAGGCGAGCGCGACGGTGGACTTCGAGCTGAAGTAGCAGGCGGTGCGCGCTGCAGGCCGTCGCGGGGCTGGGACCCCGCCGGCCGAGGCGCGGCTATAGATAGAGGGGGACTTCATGTTCAAGCACATCTGCGTACCGGTGGACAACTCGGACTGCTCGAACCGCGCGATCGACCTGGCGGTCGAGCTGGGCCGGACGTTCGGCGCCCGTCTCACGGGCGTGCACGTGTACGCGGCCCGGCTCCACGACTACCGGTTCAAGCAGATGGAGTACACGCTGCCCGAGGAATACAAGGACGAGAACGAGCTCGAGCGCCAGCGCAAGATCCACGACTCGCTGATCGCGATGGGCCTGCAGCTCATCTCCGAGTCGTACCTGGACGTGATGGCCCGCAAGGCGACCGAGGCCGGGCTCGATTTCGAGCCCAAGATGATCGACGGCAAGCACTACAAGGCCCTGATCGAGGACACGCTCGCCTCCGACTACGACCTGATCGTCATGGGCGCCCTCGGCATGGGCGCGGTGAAGGACAGCCAGATCGGCTCGGTCACCGAGCGCTTCGTGCGCCGGGTGACGCGCGACACCCTGATCGTGCGCAACGCCGACGCGCTCCGGGACCGCGAGGGCGCGATCGTCGTCTGCCTCGACGGCTCGCCCCAGTCCTTCAACGGCCTCAGGCTCGGCATCGCGCTGGCGGCGGCGCTCCACCGGCCGCTCCAGGCCGTCGCCGTGTACGATCCGTACCTGCACTACGCGATGTTCAACGGCATCGTCGGCGTGCTGAGCGAGAAGGCGTCGAAGATTTTCCGCTTCAAGGAACAGGAGCAGCTGCACGAGGAGATCATCGACACCGGGCTCGCCAAGATCTATCAGTCGCACCTCGAGATCGGCCGCAAGCTCGCCGCCGACGCGGGTGTCGAGCTGGCCATCACGCTCCTCGACGGCAAGTGCTTCGAGAAGATCCTGACCTTCGCCCGCAAGGAGCAGCCGTGGCTCCTCATCCTGGGGCGTGTCGGCGTGCACTCCGACGAGAACGAGGTCGATCTCGGCTCCAACACCGAGAACATCGTGCGGCTGGCGCCCTGCAACGTGCTCCTCACGGGCGGCAAGTTCTATCCGCCGCTCGACGTGAAGGCCGAGGAGATCATCTCGTGGACCGAGGAGGCGGAGGCGCGGATGGAGCGGGTGCCGCCCCAGGTGAAGGGCGTCGCGCGGACCGCGCTCCTGCGCTACGCGATCGAGCAGGGGCACACCGTCATCACCAACAAGGTGATCGACGAGGCGATGGCGATCTTCATGCCCGCGCGGATGGCCGAGCGCATGCAGATCCTGGCCGAGGACGTCGCGGTCGCGAAGCTGCGCGCCGAGTCGCAGCCGGCGACGGCCATCTGCTCGGTCTGCGGCTACACGGTCAAGGGCCCCAACGCCGTGGTCACGTGCCCGGTCTGCAAGGCCGCGCCCGACAAGTTCCAGATCATCTCGAAAGAAGCGCTGGAGGCGATCGCGACCCAGGAGGGCGGCGTCGAAGCCGAGGAGTCGATGCCGGGCGTGCAGGTGAAGTGGTCGGCCGAGGCGCGCGACGCCCTGCGCGAGGTGACCGACGCCTATCTGCGGCGCCGCGCGAAGGCGCGGGTCGAGAAGTACGCCCGCTCGCGGCGGATCCCGGTCATCACCTGCCAGCTCGCCCTGCCGATGATCGAAGAGACCGTCGGACGCGAGAAGCTCGGCGCCGGCTGGGACACGCTCCTGGCCAAGACGAAGTTCGAGCCGGCCGACATACCCGCCGTCTCGTCGAGCGAGGCCGGCACCGGCTTGGGCTGGACCGAGGAGGCGACGGCGCGGCTCAATCGGGTGCCGGCGGGCTTCATGCGCGACATGACGCGCGAAGAAGTCGAGCGCGTCGCGGCCGCTCGCGGTGTCACGACGATCGATCTTGCCGTGTGTGAGGAGGGTATTGGGCACGCCCGCGAGACCATGAACGAAGTGATCGCCGGGTACGTGTCGAACAAGAAACCGCGGTAGGCTTGGGAGGGAGAGGGGGCGGCGGGGGTGTCTCCCGGGATCCGGCTGCTGCTGGGCTGGTCGGCGAATTTTCGTGCTGTGCGCGCGTGCAACGCTGACTACACGGATCCCGGGAGACACCCCCGCCGCCCCCTCTCCCCTCCCACGTATTCCCTGATCGCGTCGGACGCATATACCTCTCTCTTTCATCGGCCGTCGCCCGTGACCGACTCCGCATCCCCTCGTCCTGGCGCGGCGCCCGAGTCGCCCGTGATGGTTCGCGACGTATGACCAGGCCGAGATCTTCCGGCGCTTCGGAGCTCGGGGCTTCGGCCACGCCGTATACGGCGTATAGCGTGTCGTGGAATCTGACGCAGCGGTGCAATCTCGAGTGCTCGCACTGCTACATGTCGGCGTTCGCGGGGGTCGATACGCGGGGCGAGCTGACGACCGACGAGTGCCGGCGGGTCATGGACGAGATCGCGCTCGTCAATCCGAACGTCTTCTTGATCCTCACGGGTGGCGAGCCGCTGCTCCGCAAGGACATCTGGGACATCGCGGCCTACGCGGCCGAGAAGCGGTTCACCACCGTGCTCGGCACGAACGGCGTGCTCCTGCGCGAGCGGGAGGCGAAGGCGATGCGCGCGCACGGCGTCCTCGGCGCCTCGATCAGCCTCGACTCGATCGACCGCGCCAGGCACGACGCGTTCCGCCACCGGGCGGGCTCGTGGGACGGCGCGGTGCGGGCCACGCGCGTGCTGACCGATGCCGGGCTCGACTTCTCGCTCCACATGTCGGTGACCGACTGGAACGTGGGCGAGGTGCCGGCGATGATCGACCTGGCGCGCGAGCTCGGCGCCAAGGTGCTGAACTTCTTCTTCCTGGTCCGGACGGGCCGCGGCCGAGACCTCATCGACATCGACCCGGCGGCCTACGAGCGCATCCTGACGTACCTCGCCCGCGCGCAGGGCGTCGGCGGCGGCCCGCCGTCGTTCGTCAGGACGCTCCTCGGCGTGGGCGAGCGGCGGACCGCGCAGGGCGCGGAGGCGTTCGAGGATCCGTGGTCGACGCCCGTGGGCCGGAGCGACGGGCTCCTCATCCGGGCCAAGTGCGCGCCGCACTTCCGGCGCGTCCTCTACCAGATGAACCCGTCGTCGCCGCTGCTCCGGAACTACGCCCACGGCTCGTGTCCCGCCGGCAAGTACTACTGCCGCATCACGCCCGGCGGCGACGTCACGCCGTGCCCGTACATGCCGGTCAGCGCCGGCAATCTGCGCGAGCGGTCGTTCGCCGACCTGTGGCGCGGCGCGCCGGTGTTCGGCGACCTGCGTGATCCGAAGCTCGGCGGCCGCTGCGGCGCCTGCGAGTTTGCGAAGATCTGCGGTGGGTGTCGCTGCCGCGCCTATGCGACCCACGGCGACTATCTCGCCGAGGACCCGGCTTGCGGCTACCAGCCGGGCGCGCACGGCGGTACCTTGATCGACCTGCCGGCGTCGCTCACGTTCGGGCTGCCGGTCGACTATCAGCTGGTGTGGGACGAAGAGGCGCGCGCGCGCCTGCAAGCGATTCCGTCGTTCGCGCGCGGGATGGTGATCAAGGCGGTCGAGGCCTACGCGCGCGGGCGGGGTGAGACCACGATCACCAAGGAGCTCCTCGCCGATGTCCGCTCGAAGTGGGGCTCACGATTCCGGCCGTCGCCCTGATGGATCGGTTCCGTCTCGCCGCTCGCGCGTACCTTGCCTACGGCGTGATCTATTGGATCGGCGGCTTCTATCTCGCCATGCACGGGGTCGGTGTCCGTGGCGGACGCATGATGCAATCGGGCGTCGTGTGGATCGTGCTGGGCCTCGTCTTCGTCGTGCTCATTCCGTATCTCCTCGCGCAGCGTCGAGCATGGTTCGAGCGCTGGGTCCTGTCACGCCGGGACTTCGCGCGCGTGCTCACCGCGCTCATGGCCTTGCGGGCCTGGAAGGTGCTAGAGGTCGCGCTGAGGCCGGAGACCGCCAGCGTCGCGGCGCCGTGGGGCGGCGAGGTGACCTTCCGGGCCGGCGCGATCGGGTTCCTGATCGTCACCGTGGCCGCGCTCCTTCTGATCGGTCGCGCGGCCTGGGCGAAGGGCGCTGCGTGAAGCGCTACAAGGACATCGCGGGCGACGGTGGCTCGAACATCGCGGGCCAGGTGGAGGCCCAGCAGGGGCGGCTTAAGCGGCGGCTCGAGTCGGTGCGCGCGATCGTGGCCATCGTGTCGGGCAAGGGAGGTGTCGGCAAGTCGGCGCTCACGGCGGGCCTGGCGTGCTGCTTCGCGCTCGACGGCTGGAAGGTCGGCGTGCTGGACGCGGACCTCAACGGTCCCACGCAGGCCAAGGTGCTGGGCGTGCGCGGTCGGCGCCTGCTCATCGCCGACGGCGTCGTCGAGCCCCCGTCCACCAATCTGGGCGTGAAGGTGATGTCGATGGACCTGCTGCTGCCGAACGACGCGGCGCCGCTCACCTGGGATGCGCCGGTCCAGGACGAGGCGCACACGTGGCGCGGCGCCATGGAGGCCCACGCGATCCGCGAGTTCCTGGCGGACACCAACTGGGGTACGCTCGACCTGCTGCTGCTCGATCTGCCGCCGGGCACCGATCGGCTGGCGACGATCGCGTCACTCGTGCCGGCGCTCTCCGGGATCGTCGTCGTGACGATCCCGTCCGACGTGTCGCACCTGGTGGTGCGCAGATCGATCACCGTCGCCGCCGGTACGCGGGCGCCCGTGCTCGGGCTCGTCGAGAACATGTCGGGTCTATTCGCCGGGCCGGATGCGGCCAAGCTCGCGGCCGGTGCGGGAATCCCCTTCCTCGGGAGCGTTCCGTTCGATCGGACGATCGCCGTCGCCGGTGACGCGGGCGATCCGTTCGTCGCCAGCGCGCCGGACGGCGAGGCCGCGATGGCGCTCAGGCGGATCGCCGAGGGCGTGCGCGCCGCGCTGGCGGCGCGCACGGCCTGAGCTCGCTGGAAAAACTTCGGCCCTGGACGCATCCGGGGCCGAGGGGGAGTCCGAGAGGCGAGCGTTCTTACTGGCAGCTGATCTTGGGGTCCGGTGTGTAGCCGGCCACCTTGTACGTCAGCACGAAGTCGTCGGCCCACGCCCTCGGCTTCATCACGCCGAGCTTGGTCTCGCCGTCCCACGCCATGACGTGCGCGCCTTCAGCCAGCTGCGCGACGGTGGCCTGCCCGCGAAGGAAATTCGCGACCAGCGCCTTCGGGATGAAGGCGGCGGACGTCTCCATGACGGCCGGCTGTCCACTCCCGGGCATGGCCTTCAGCCAGCTCGTGATCACGGTGAAGCCCTCGAGGTTCGGATCCCGGACCAGGTCGTTCGTGGCCATCGAGCGCAGGAGGTGCGGAACGTAGCGCGAGAACATCGACGAGACCCGGTCCTGGACGCTGAGCCGTGTGAACTCCGGAGCCGGCTGCTGGTCGACGTTGACGTTCAGGGACAGGTAGCGAATGTCGCCGTCGAGGTGCTTGGGCTTGTAGAAGCCGATGCCTTCCGGCTTCACTTCCAGCCACGGCATGCAGTGGTAGATCTTCGCGTTGAGGTCGCGAAGAGCTCCCTGGTACTTCTGGCCGAGCGCGCGTCCCTTGTCCGAGGTGTACTTGTCCGGCTGGAGCACCCGATCAGCCGGAGCCTCGGCAGCCGAAGCCGGGTTGAGGGCAAGGGTCAGCGTCGCGGCCGCGGCCAAACCAACGATCGCGCGTCCGAGCTTAGCGTTTGTCATGTGTGACACACGTGGCATGGGTCGTGCCATCGGTCAAGGGCCTCTAAGTCTTCGGATCTCCACAGGTCGTTCCCGCTGATCGGGCTAACGCCTGACGCCAAACTGCCCCCTGAAACGTCAAAAGGTGCCGACGTGGCGGGGGACCGAGTCCTTACCGCTCGAGGATCTGCGCCTGGTCGACGGTGACCGCTTTCCCGAACCAGCTCTGGCTCTGGGCCATGGCGACGTCCTGACGGGTGACGGTCGCCGCACCAGAGCGGTTCTTCATGGAGAAGTCGTAGTGCTCCTTCGACTGGAAGTGGCTCGTGTTCGATCTCCAGATATCCCACTCCTCTTTTGAAGCGCAGCCGGCAGCCAACAGGAGTGCCGTTCCGATCACGACCGAGCGCCAGTGCTTCCCGTACATGGCCAGATCCTCCCTGGGGAATTCGAACTGCGCGGTATCCTACAGTCGCGTGGGAAGCTGGTCAATCGGCCGTTCGTGCTAGACTCCCCCTTACAACGTCGAGGAGAGGACAGGTAACCGAGAATCTATGGACGCCCTGAAAGTCCACTCCCGTCCAGCAGACCTTCGCCGGCCCATCCTGATCATGGCGTTCGGCGGCTGGAACGACGCGGCCGAGTCGGCCACGACGGCGGTCCGATACCTGGGCACCTCGTTTCACGCCGAGAGATTTGCCGAGATCGATCCAGAGGAGTTCTATCACTTCGGTCTCTCCCGGCCTTATGTCCGCTTCAAGCCAGGCTCCGAGACCGAGCGTGAGATCACCTGGCCGGCCACCGAGTTCTCGCTCGCGCGGACGTCCGAGCTGGCCCGAGACGTCATCGTGGGGGTGGCCGTCGAGCCGCATCTGCGATGGAAGGCGTACTGCCACCTGGTCCTCGACCTCGCCCGGAGCTGCGAGGTCGGCCTCGTCCTGACCCTCGGCGCGCTGCTCGCCGAGGTGCCGCATACCCGTCCGGTCCGTCTCTCCGGAAGCGCCTCCGACCCGGAGCTCGGCGCCCGCCTCGGCGTCCGTCCGAGCCGCTACGAAGGCCCCACCGGCATCGTCGGGGTGCTGAACATCGCCTGTCGCGAGCAGGGGCTCGCCACGGCGACCCTCTGGGCCAATGTCCCGCACTACATCTCCGGCATCGAGAACCCCAAGGCCACGCTCGCCCTCGTCAGGCGGGTGGCACCGCTGGTGGGCGCCACGCTCGACACGTCCGACCTCGAGGAGGCGGGCAAGCAGTTCGACGCCAACTTGAAAGAAATCGTCGCGCAGAACAACAAGATCGCCAACTACGTCAAGAAGCTCGAGTCGCGCGACACCGAGGAGCCGGCGCCCGCCGCCCCGGGCGGACCCAGCGATCTTCCGCCGGCGTCCGAGCTCGTCGCCGAGATCGAGCAGTTCCTCCGCCAGCAGCGTCCGGAGTGACCCGGGGGATCGTCCTCGCCGCGCTCGGCCTTCTCTTCACGACGCAAGCATCCACCGCGGCCGACAAGGCCGCCGTCACGTGGCACCCGGCGAACCCCCGCGTGGGCGACGTCGCCTGGATACTCGTGAAGGACGTCGACGACACCGCGACGGTCGAGGGCTCGGTCGACGGCAAGCCCCTCATGTTCTTTCCCTACGGGGGCGGCTATGCCGCGTTGTTCGGCGTCGATCTCCAGACGAAGCCCGGCACCCATGCCTGGCGGGTGGGCATTGTCGAGCCCGGACGCGAGCCGCGGAGCGCGCAGGGAAGCGTGAGGATCGTGCGCCGCGACTTCCACGTGGAGCGGCTGACCCTCCCGAATACGATGGTCGATCTCGACCCCGAGACCGAGCGTCGCGCGGTGGCCGAGAGCAAGCAGCTGGCGACGCTCTACCGGACCATCACGCCCGAGCGATTCTGGCGCGGCAAGTTCACCACGCCGGTGGGCTCGGCCGGGGCGGGCACGGGATTCGGCGCCCGGCGGATCATCAACGGCCAGCCCCGCTCACCACATTCCGGCAGCGACTACTCGGCGCCGCGGGGGACACCCGTGGTGGCGGTCAACGCCGGGAAGGTTGCGCTCGTGGCGGAGTTCTTCTTCCCGGGACGGCTCGTCATCGTGGACCACGGCCTCGGGCTCTGCACCGCCTACTTCCACCTCGACACGATCGCGGTCGCCGAGGGTGAGCGCGTCGAGCGCGGCCAGACTCTGGGGGCAGTGGGAGCGACGGGTCGAGCCACGGGCCCCCACCTGCACTTCGGGGCCCAGGTGGCCGGGGCGAGGGTCGATCCCACGACCCTCCTGGGCCTCTCGCTGATCGACTAGCGGCGCCGGCGCGCCTTCGCCTTCTTCTTGCCCTTGCGCCGGGCCGACGCCTTCGTCTTGGCCTTTCTCTTCGGCCGGGCCTTGGTCTTCTTGCGCGCCTTTGCCTTCGCCTTCGGCTTCGCCGCCATCGGCGCAGCGGGGGCGGGGGCCGCCGGCCGCGGCGGGGCCGGCCGCGGAGGCACGGGCCGCGGAGGCGCGGGCGCCGTGGGGGGCGGCGGCGTCATCGGAGCTGGGGGCGGCGTCCAGGGCTCGGGTTGACCGAACGGGCGTTCCATCGTCTCCTCCATGCTTGCAGTCACGTGGGGACGGTTCACACGCGTAGGCTCTACCCTGCGGTCGACGGCCTCGTCAGCGCAAGAAAGAAATTAGACCGCGACGCGCGCGCGCAGACGAGCGGCGTGCGCGGCCAGCGCCCGATTGGACCAGACGGTGACCGTCGACTGCGCCAGCAGGGCGCGCACGGCGCCGCGCGAGATCTTGATCGGCGTCGTCACGCTCAGCGGATTCGGATGAGCCGCCAGCTCGGCGAGCGTCGCGAGGCCGATCAGGAGCGGCCAGGCGCACGCGAGCCGCATCCGCCACTCGAGCCGCGGGATCGCGAGCGTGTAGTCCCACGCGACTTTGTAGTGCTCGAGCGCCAGCCCGACCAGCCGGCGGTAGAGCGGCAGGGCGCGGGCGGCGCCGTCGGGCACCAGCAGGTCGCGCGGTCCCAGTCCCAGCGCCGCCAGCTCGCGGGCCGGCAGGTAGCACCGGCCGTGGGCGAGGTCGCCGGGCACGTCGCGCAGGACATTGGTGAGCTGCAGCGCCTTGCCGAAGCTCACGCCCTCTTCGCTCATCTCGCGAAGGGCCCAGTCGCCGAGCCGCTTGCGATGCGTGACGTGGAGCACCGTCCAGAACGGCCCGACACAACCGGCCACCATGTAGGTGTAGTGATCGAGCTCTTCGAGTGTCTCGATCGCGGCCAGGCCCTTCTCGTCCTCGCCCGGGAAGCGGGTCAGGTCGAAGATCATCCCCGACGTCAGGGTCGCCAGCACTGCGCGCACCTCGTGGCGGTCGGTCGGCGTGAGGGCTTCGAGCCGGGCGAGCGCCTCGGGGAGGCGCTCCAGCAGCCGCCGCTCCGCCGCGTGGGTCTGATGGGGCGCGCACGCCCGCGCGACCGCCCCGACGTCGGCCGGCTCCCCGGCACACGCCCGACGCACCGTTTCGAGGTGGGCCAGGCGGTCTTTGCGCGCGACGAGCCCGGTATCGGTGATGGTGTCCGCGGCGCGCGCGAGCAGATACGCCAGGCCGATCGGCTCGCGCAGGGGACCCGGCAGGACGGCGAGCGAAAGGTAGAAGCTCCTGCTGACCTGCCGCAGGAGGTTGCCCAGCAGGTCGCCGCTCATGTTAGTCGTGGTCGAACGGTCGCTTGGGCGGCGCGGGATCGTCCTTGGCCCTCTTGAGGCCCTCCTGGAACTTGCGGTCCAGCAGCTTGCCCTTCTCGCCCTCGGCGCGGAGCTGCTCCTTGAAGCGCTCCTCGCGCTCCGCGGACTTCGTGCGGAGCTTGTCGAAGGCGGCGCCCAGATCGTCGACGGATCGTCTCGGAGGCGGCGCCTCGTGCGCGATGATGGCTCGAAGCTCCGCGTCGAGCGTGAGCTTGGCCTTGCAGCACGGGCACTCGACGGTGAACGACGGGTCGGCCATGGCGCCAAGCTAGCAGTGGGGCCCCAAGGGCGTCAAGCCGTGCGACAATGCCGCCGATGGGCGATCTCGCCAACGAGTTTTCCTGGTCCCGCAGTCGGGACAACACCTTTCAGGAATGTCGGCGGCGATACTTCTATCACTACTACGGCGCGTGGGGCGGGTGGGACGCGGGCGCTCCCGAGGACATCCGCCGTCTCTACATCCTCAAGCAGCTCGCGTCGCGGCAGCAGTGGGCGGGTCGCGTGGTGCACGACGCGATCGAGATGGCGTTGCACGCGTTCGCCGGCGGCCGCGACCTTCCCGTCGAGCCCTTCATCGCGGACGTGGTCGAGCGGATGCGCGGCGAGTGGCGCTCCTCGAAGGCCGCGCGCTACCGTGACAATCCCAAGACGGTCGCGCTGTTCGAGCACGAATACGCCGTCGACCTGAAGCCCGAAGTCTGGCAGGCGCTGTCCCGCAACGTCGCCGTCTGCCTTCGCAACTTCTTCCGTCTGCCGCTCGTGGCGGCGATCCGCAACACCACGCCCGAGCACTGGTCGATCGAGCACTGGTCCAAGGTGTTCCACTTCGAGGGGACGCCGGTGTGGATGGCGCCGGACTTCGGCTTCTGGAGCGACGACGGGCGCCTGGCGCTGGTCGACTGGAAGACGGGCGGCTCGACGCCGGACGGCGCCGCGTTCCAGCTCGGCTGCTACGCGCTCTATGCCGCCGAGGTGCTCGGCGTCCCGCCGGCCAGGGTCGACCTGTTCGAGGCGAACCTGCGCGAGCCGGAGGTGACGCAGCTCACGTGGAGCGACGAGCGGCTCGCGGCGATCAAGGAGCAGCTGCGCCTCTCGGTGCGCTCGATGAAGGCGTACCTGGTGGATCCGGTCGCGAACGTCGCGGCGATCGCCGACTTCGAGAAGGCCGAAGACCTGAGAATCTGCCGATGGTGTAACTTCCGGGCGGTGTGCCGCCCGGAGCTCGCGTAAAGCGGAGCCCTTCTCCAGACAAACAGGAGAGCGTCGTGAGAGAGAACACGCTGCGGAAGGTCTGGGCGCGCGGTGAGGCGGCCGTGAACGGATGGCTGTCGATTCCGAGCTCGTTCTCGGCCGAGGTGATGGCCCACCAGGGGTTCGATTCGCTCACCGTGGACATGCAGCACGGCGTGGTCGACTACCAGACTGCGGTGACGATGCTCCAGGCGATCTCGACGACGCCGGTCATCCCGCTGGCCCGTGTGCCCTGGAACGACCCGGCGCTGCTCATGAAGATCCTCGACGCCGGCGTGTACGGGGTGATCTGCCCGATGATCAACACGCGGGCCCAGGCCGAAGCGCTGGTGGCGGCCTGCAAGTACGCGCCGCGCGGCTATCGGAGCTGGGGTCCGGTGCGCGCGTCGATCTATGCGGGCGCGGACTACGGTGATCACGCCAACGACGATCTGATCGTGATGCCGATGATCGAGACCGCCGAGGCGGTGAAGAACATCGACGACATCCTGCGCGTGCCCGGGATCGACGCGGTCTACGTCGGCCCGTCGGATCTCTCGCTCACGTTGGGGTGCAAGCCGCGTCTGGATCAGACCGACCCGCCGGTGGTGGAGGCGCAGCAGAAGATCGTCGAGGCCTGCAAGCGTCACGGCGTGGCCGCCGGCATCCACAACGGCACCGCCGCATACGCGCTGAAGATGATCGCGGCGGGCTATCAGTTCGTCACGCTCGCGAGCGACAGCCGCTTCATGGCGGCCAAGGCGGCCGAGGAGGTCGCCGCCGTGCGCAAGACCGGCGTGACCGCTGGCAAGGTGCCCGCGTACTAGGCGCGCCGGCGTACTCATGGACCTCGGCGACGCGAAGATCCAGCGGTTTCTCGCGACGAAGGAAGTCGCGGTGCTGGCGACCGTGCAGACCGACGGCGCACCGCTGGCGATGCCGATGTGGTTCCTGCACGCTCCGGCGTCGCTCACGATGATCAGCGTCGCCGACACGCAGAAGGTCCGGAACCTCCGCCGCGACCCGCGCGTGTCGGTGGTCGCCGAGGCGGTGGCGAGCGGCGGCGAGGTGCGCGGCGTGACCGTGCAGGGCCGCGCCGAGTTCCTGCAGGACGGTCCCGAGCGCCGCGCGCTCGTCGAACGCTTTCACGAGAAGTACCGCGGCCTCGAGCGGCTCTGGGCGGGCAAGGCGATGCCGGCCAACCGCGTCATGTTCAAGATCGTCCCCTCGCGCGTACGGAGCTGGGGGCTCGGATGATCCTCCGCTGACGCGTGGCCGATCAGGACGCCGGCCGATTCGACGAAGCGCTCAGAGCGCGAGTCCGGAAGAACCTCGCGGGATTCAGCCGGCGGCCGATCGCCCCTGACGGCCGCCGCCCGGCCGCCGTCGCGGTCGCGCTGCTGCCGGACGAAGAGGGGCGCGCCTGCTTTCTTCTGACCCGGCGCACGGCGACCTTGCGCGCTCACGCCCGGCAGTGGGCGCTGCCCGGCGGACGGATCGACGCGGGCGAGACGGCGGAGGGCGCGGCGCTGCGCGAGCTCCAGGAAGAGGTCGGCCTCGAGCTCGCCGCGAGCTCGGTGCTCGGGCTCCTGGACGACTACGGCACGCGCTCGGGCTTCATCATCACGCCGGTCGTCGTGTGGGCGGCGGACCCGGTCGAGCTGGCGCCCAACCCGGCCGAAGTCGCGCACGTCTACCGGGTGCCGCTCGCCGAGCTCGACCGGCCGGAGGTCCCGCGGCTCATCACGATTCCCGAGAGCGACCGCCCGGTGATCCAGGTCCCGCTGCTCTCCTCGCTCATCCACGCCCCGACCGCTGCCGTGCTCTACCAGATCCGCGAGGTCGTCGTCCACGGCCGCGCCACACGAGTCGCCCACTTCGAGCAACCGACCTGGGCCTGGAAATAAGGACGAACGCCGGCCTCACGGTCCCGCTACAACAGTGTATTCTCGTGTGGCTCGGGAGGGAGGCTGGATGGCGGCGGAGGGAGAGCCCACATGACGGCGACCAGACGGTTCACGGTCCTCGACGACGGACGCCCGACCGAGGTCGACGAGCCGGAAGGCGCGGCACTCGCGAAGCGAGCGGAGGCGGCGGGACGTCCGGTGGCGGTCGATCTCGACGAGCGCGTCGCCTACCTCGGCGTCGGCGCCGCCGAGCGGGCGAAGGCGCTCGCCTCGCTCGAGGCGCCGGATTTCACGCTTCCAGACCTCGACGGGCGGCGCCACTCGCTGTCCCAGTACCGGGGCAAGAAGGTCCTGCTGGTGGCCTATGCGTCGTGGTGAGGCTGTCGCCTCGACCTGCCGGTCTGGCAGGCGGTGCACGAGGAGCTCCGGGGGCTCGGGTTCACGGTGATCACCGTCGCTCTCGACCCGAGCACCGATGACGCCCGCCCGTGGATCGAGGCGGCGCGTCCCACGCACCCGTCGCTGATCGACACGACGCATGTGCTCGCGGATCTCTACAACGTCGTCAACGTCCCGACGATTCTGTGGATCGACGAGCACGGCCGGATCGTGCGCCCGAACGACGTCGCGTTCGGGACCGACACCTTCAAGCACATCACCGGGCTCTCGGCGGCCACGCACCTCGCGGCGCTCCGCGCCTGGGTGCGCGGCGAGACGACGGCGTTGCCGGAGGCCCGAATTCGCGCGCTCCAGTCGCTGCCGACCGACGACGATCAGCGGGCGCGCGCTGAGTTCGGGCTCGGCGAATGGCTGTTCGCGCACGGACGGACCGAGGCGGCCGCGCGCCATTTTGCGAAGGCCGGCGAGCTGGCGCCTCACGACTTCACGATCCGACGCGGGACGATGCCTATGCGCGGGATCGATCCGATGGGTCCGCAATTCCGCGAGATGCTCGGGGCGTGGGTCAAGGCAGGGAACCCTTACTATCGACCGTTGGCGGAGTGACCATGGGAATTCTCGACGGAAAGACAGCGCTGGTGACAGGGGCCGGACGTGGCATCGGACGCGGGATCGCGATCGCGCTGGCCGCGGCGGGGGCGAAAGTGGTCGTCAACGACCTCGGCGTCTCGCTGAGCGGTGAGGGCAAGGAGAATACGCCCGCCCAGACGGTGGTCGACGAGATCGTCAAGTACGGCGGCACCGCTAAGGCCAACTTCGGCTCGGTGTCCAACTTCGGCCAGGCTGCGGCGATGGTCCAGCAGGCCATCGATTCGTGGGGTCGCATCGACATCGTGGTGCACGTCGCCGGCATCCTGCGCGATCGGATGATCTTCAACATGACCGAGGACGAGTGGGACGCGGTGATCAACGTGCACCTGAAGGGCATGTTCAACGTCGTCCGCGCGGCCTCCGTCTCGATGCGCGAGCAGAAGGGCGGCCGCATCATCAGCATGTCGTCGGTGTCCGCGCTCGGCGCGCCCGGGCAGCCCAACTACGCCGCCGCGAAGGCCGGGATCATCGGGCTCACCTGGTCGACCGCGAACGCGATGGCGAAGTACGGCGTGACCGTGAACGCGATCATGCCGAGCGGCGCCACGCGCATGATCGACTCGACGCCGCGCGGCCGCGCGGTCTTCGAGCAAACCGGCAAGTGGCCGAGCGAGCAGGCGGTCGGGACCGACCGCGACCCCGACAACGTCGCGCCGATCGTCGTTTACCTGGCGAGCGACGGCGCGGCGAACGTCAACGGCCAGGTGTTCCACGCGCGCGGCTACGGCTACACGATCCTCGCCCAGCCCCACGCCGTGCGGCACATCAGGCACCAGCGCCGATGGGATCCCGAGGAGCTGACGAAGATCTTCCCGGAGACTCTCGGCGGCAACCTCAAACACCCCCCGAGCATCGAGTTCGGCCAGAAGATCGACGAGCGCCCCGCCGACGAGTGGCGGGATCTCGGCGACGGCCGGCGGTTCTGGAAGTCACGGTACGAGGAGCCGTGAAAACGGTCCTGATGGTGTGCCACGCCAACACCGCTCGGAGCGTCATGGCCCAGCTGCTGCTGGAGCGGATGTTGGCGCGGCACGGCGCCGACGGCGCCATCCGCGTTCGGTCGGGAGGGATCGCGAACTACGCCCGTGACGGCATGATCGCCTCGCTCGACGCGCGCCTGGCGCTCCGGGAGGAAGGCATCCACCTTGGCGAGAACGACTTCGTCTCGACGGATCTCCGCCGCCACCGCGACCAGCTCGCGGGGGCGGACCTGATCCTGACGATGACGGGTCTCCAGAAGCAGATGCTGAGCGCCTTCGACGAGGTCCGCGACCGGCCGGTGTTCACCCTGCGCGAGTTCGTCGGCGAGGAGGGCGACATCGACGATCCGGCCACCCAGGGCCAGGACGTGTTCCGCGCCTGCCGCGACGAGATCAACCGGTGCCTGGAAAAATCTGTCCCGCGCCTGCTGATGTTATTGTCGGGGGCGTGACTCCGCGGGGCCGCCTCTTCCGGAAGTACGTGATCGTCTTCGCCGGGCTGGTCAGCGGTGCGCTGCTCACCTCCGGCGCCATCGAGCTCTACTTCTCGTACTACGAGAACCGCGAGGCGCTGGTCGCGCTGCAGCGCGAGAAGGCGCTCGGCGTGGCCGATCGCATCGACGCCTACATCAAGGAGATCGAGCGGCAGATCAGCTGGACGACCCAGCCCCAGCTTGGCCTCCCGTCGGCCGCGATGTACCAGCGCCGTGTCGACTATCTGCGGCTCTTGCGCCAGGCGCTGCCGATCACCGAGATCAGCCACCTCGACGCCGAGGGCAAGGAGCAGCTCCGCGTCTCGCGCCTGGCGATGGACGTCGCCGGCAGCGGCACTGACTACTCGCGCGAGCCGCAATTCCTCGAGGCCAAGGCCGGCAAGATCTATCACGGCCCGGTGACCTTCCGGAAAGAGTCCGAGCCGTACATGAAGATCGCCATGGCCGGGAGCGGCAAGGACGCCGGTGTCACCGTGGCCGAGGTCAACCTCAAGTTCATCTGGGACGTCGTGTCCCAGATCAAGATCGGCAAGGCCGGTCACGCCTTCGTCGTCGACGGCGAGGGCGTCCTGATCGCGCATCCCGACATCAGTCTGGTTCTCCAGAAGACCACCTTCATCGGACTCGATCAGGTCAAGGCCGCCCTGGCCGAGCGCCCCGGGCCCAACGAGCGCCAGGCGCAAGTCGCCATCGCGCGCGATTTCAAGAACCGGAACGTGATGACGGCCTACGCGACCATCGCGCCGCTCAGGTGGACGGTGTTCGCGGAGCAGCCGCTCGAGGAGGCGTTCGCGAGCCTGAACGCGTCGATCCAGCGGACGATCGGTCTCCTCGTTGCGGGCATCATCCTGTCGGTCGCGGCGAGCCTGGTCCTGGCTCGACGGATGGTCACGCCCATCCAGGCGCTCCAGGCGGGCGCCGCCCGGATCGGCGCCGGCGAGCTCGACCAGCGGATCGCCGTCCGCACAGGCGACGAGCTCGAGGCGCTCGGCGACCAGTTCAACAGCATGGCCGCCCAGCTCAAGGAGTCGTACGCCGGCCTCGAGCGCAAGGTCGAGGAGCGCACGCGCGAGCTGACGGAAGCGCTGGAGCAGCAGACGGCCACGGCCGAGATCCTCCGCGTGATCTCGAGCTCACCGACCGACATCCAGCCCGTGCTCGACGCAGTGGCCGAAGCGGCGGTACGCCTGTGCAAGGCGGTTGACGCCACTGTCGCCCGCCGCCACGGCGACCGCCTGCTCCTTGCCGCGCACTATGGTCCCATCGCGTCTCGGCCGATCGGAGAGGAGCTCCCACTCACCCGTGGGGCGTTCGGCGGCCGGTCGGTGCTGGAGGGCCGGACCGTCCAGGTCGCCGACGCCCAGGCTGAAGCGGAGGAGTTTCCCGAGGGTAGTGAGATGGCCCGGCAAATGGGGTTCCGAACGGTGTTGAGCGTTCCCCTCATGCGTGACGACGTGGCGATCGGTGCGCTACTCCTCCGCCGTCGTGAGGCGAGAGTCTTCGACGAACAGGAGATGACTCTCCTCAAGACGTTCGCCGGCCAGGCAGTGATCGCGATCGAGAACGTCCGCCTCTTCCAGGAGCTGCAGACGCGGACGCGCGAGCTGGCCCGGTTGGTCGACGAGCTGAAGGCCCTTGGGGAAGTCGGCCGGGCGGTCAGCTCCACGCTCGACCTGGAGACGGTGCTGTCGACGATCGTCTCGCAGGCCAGCCAGCTCTCGGGCACCGACGGCGGCTCGATCTACGAGTACGACGAGGAGACGGAAGAGTTTCATCTGCGCGCCACGCAGAACCTCGCCATGGAGTTCGTCGACTTGTTGCGTTCGACCCGCATCCACAAGGGCGAGGGCGCGGTCGGCCGGATGGCGATCACCTTCGAGCCGACCCAGATCCCCGATATCGAGCGCGACCCGATGTATCAGAGCCGGCTGAGGGAGGCGGCCCTCCGTGAGGGCTATCATGCTCTCCTGGCCGTGCCGCTGCTCCGAGAGAACCGCATCATCGGCGCGCTCATCGTGAACCGCAAGGCGCCCGGCGAGTTCGCGCCCGACGTCATCGAGCTCCTGCGAACCTTCGCCGCTCAGTCCGCACTGGCCATCCAGAACGCGCGCCTGTTCCAGGAGCTCGAGGAGAAGAGCCGCCAGCTCGAGATCGCCGACCGCCTCAAGTCCGAGTTCCTGGCCAGCATGTCGCACGAGCTGCGGACGCCGCTCAACGCGGTCATCGGCTTCTCGGAGGTGCTGCTGGACCGGATGTTCGGCGAGCTCAACCCCAAGCAGGACGAGTACCTGCAAGACATCCTCACCTCCGGCCGCCATCTCCTGTCGCTCATTAACGACATCCTCGACCTCGCGAAGATCGAGGCCGGGCGCATGGAGCTGGACGTCACCGACTTCCATCTCCCGCAGGCGATCGACAACTCGATCACCCTGGTCCGCGAGCGCGCCGCGCGGCGCGCGATCACGCTCGCGGTCGAGGTCGACCCGCGGCTGGGCGAGATCAAGGGCGACGAGCGGAAGGTCAAGCAGGTGCTCCTGAACCTCCTGTCCAACGCGATCAAGTTCACGCCCGAGGGCGGCCAGGTCCGGGTCCAGGCCGGGCTTACGAACGGCTTGGCCGAGATCTCGGTGACCGACACCGGCGTCGGGATCGCGCCGGAGGACCACGAGGCCGTCTTCGAGGAGTTCCGCCAGGTCGGGTCCGACTACGCCAAGAAGCACGAGGGCACGGGGCTCGGGCTGACCCTGTCGCGGCGATTCGTCGAGCTGCACGGCGGCAAGATCTGGGTGAAGAGCCAGGTGGGTCAGGGCGCGACGTTCACCTTCACACTCCCGGTGAAGCCATGGCCAACGAGCTGATCCTGATCGTCGAAGACAACGAGAAGAACCTCAAGCTCGTGCGCGACGTGCTCCAGTATCGGGGCTACCGGACGATCGAAGCCGGCACCGGCGAGGACGCGGTACGCCTGGCCAAGGCGCATATCCCCGACCTCGTCCTGATGGACATCCAGCTGCCCGGCATGGACGGCATCGCGGCGCTCGGCGAGCTCCGCGCCGATCCGACCACGCGGGCGGTCCCGGTGATGGCGGTGACGGCCTCGGCCATGACCCACGACAGGAAGAAGATCATGGCCGCCGGCTTCGACGGCTACCAGAGCAAGCCGATCAAGGTGAAGGAGTTCATGGACGCGGTCCGCGAGATGCTCGAACGGCGGAGCGCGAAGTAGCGCGCGATGCCCGAAAAGATCCTCGTCGTCGACGACGTGCCGGTCAACGTGAAGCTGCTCGCCGACCTGCTGGCGGTGAAGGGCTACGCGGTGGTCACCGCGGCCGGCGGCGCCGAGGCGCTCACGAAGATCGACAAGGAGCAGCCCGCGCTGGTCCTGCTCGACGTGATGATGCCCGGGATGAGCGGGTACGACGTGTGCCGGAAGATCCGCCAGAACCCGGCGACGTCGATGCTGCCGGTCATCATGGTGACGGCCCTCGATCCCACGCAGGAGCGCGTGAAGGGCATCGATGCGGGCGCCGACGATTTCCTGACCAAGCCCATCAACCAGCCCGAGCTCCTCGCGCGCGTGAAGTCGCTGCTCCGGATCAAGCTCCTCCAAGACGAGCTCGCCGACTGGAACCGTACGCTCGAGCGTCGCGTCGAGCAGCAGCTCGCCCAGCTCGACCGCCTCGAGCGGCTCAAGCGCTTCTTCTCGCCGCAGCTCGCGGAGCTGATCGTCAGCGGCGACGCCGAGGATCCTCTGAAGAGCCACCGGCGCGAGATCACCGTGGTGTTCCTGGACCTGCGCGGCTTCACGGCCTTCGCCGAGACCTCCGAGCCCGAGGAGGTCATGGGCGTGCTGCGCGAGTACCACGTCGCGATGGGGCGTACGATCGTGGAGCACGAAGGGACGCTCGAGCGGTTCACCGGCGACGGGATGATGATCTTCTTCAACGATCCGGTGCCGGTGCCGGACGGGCCGGAGCGCGCGGTGCGAATGGCGCTGGTCATGCGCGCGCAGGTCGACGAGCTGCTGGTCAAGTGGCGCAAGCGCGGCTACGACCTCGACTTCGGCGTCGGCATCGCCCAGGGCTACGCCACGATCGGCGCGATCGGCTTCGAAGGCCGGATGGACTACGGGGCGATCGGCACCGTGACCAACCTGGCCTCCCGCCTCTGCGGCGAGGCGAAGCCCCGGCAGATCCTGATCTCGCAGCGCGTGCTCGGCGCGGTCGAGGCGCTGGTCGAGGCGGAGGAGCTCGGCGGACTCGCGTTGAAGGGCTTCTCGAAGCCCGTGGTCGCCTTCAACGTGCTTGGGCCGAAGGCGTCCTGACGCGGGCCGCCGGACTCAGATCTTCCGGCCGCGTCCCGCCCAGTAGGGGTCCCGAAGCACGCGCTTGATGAGCTTGCCCGCGGTGTCGCGCGGGAAGTCCGCCGGGAACGACACTTCCCGCGGCACCTTGTAGTCCGCCAGGTGGCGCCGGGCGAAGGCGCGCAGCTCGTCGGCGGTGAGCGTCTGGTTCGGCCTGAGCTGCACCGCGGCGTGAACCCGCTCGCCCCAGTCGTCGTCCGGAACGCCGAAGACCGCGACGTCCTCGATGGCCGGGTGCCGGTGCAGCGCGTCCTCGATCTCCGCGGGATAGATGTTGACGCCGCCGGAGATGATCATGTCGCGCTTCCGGTCGCAGAGCGTGTAGAAGCCCTCCGCGTCCATCCACGCCACGTCGCCGACGGAGTACCAGCCGTCGCGCTCGGTCTGCCGGGTCGCCTCCGGATTCCTGTAGTACGAATCGAACATGCCGCCGAAGCGGCGGACGTAGAGCTCGCCCGGCTCGCCGGTGGGGACCGGCCGGCCGTCGTCGTCGAGCAGCGCGATCTCGACGTTGGGCGCGGCCTTGCCGCACGAGCCCGGTTTCCTCAGGACGTCCTCGGGTCTCAAGATCGTGTTGATCCCGAGCTCGGTCGAGCCGTAGAACTCGTAGAGGCACGGGCCGAAGCAGGCGAGCGCCGCCTCCTTGACGCGCATCGGGCACGGCGCCGCCGCCACGACCAGCGATTGCATCGAGGTGACGTCGTAGCGCGCGCGCACGGATTCCGGGAGGTCGACGATCCGCTTGATCAGGGTCGGCGCCATGAACGTGCTGGTGACCCGGTGCTTGTCGATCAGGTGCAGCGCCTGCTCGGGATCGAACTTGGGCATGACGACCACGGTGCCGCCGAGCACGGCCGCGAAGAGCGCGAAGGAGCCCGGCGCCGAGTGGTAGAGGGGCCCCGCGACCAGATGCACGTGACACTCGTGGATCATCCCGAGCGCCTGCATGAAGGCGAGGGTGAGCTGGGCGTCGGAGGCGGCGCGCAGCGCGCCCTTGGGCTTTCCCGTGGTCCCGCCCGTATAGATCATCGATCCGCCGAGGCCCTGGGCCGGATCGACCGCCGGCGACTCGGCGCTGCCCGCGTCGAGCAGCTCGGCGAGGCTCGTCGCCCAGTCCCGGCGCTCGGCGCCGAGGGTGATCCAGAGGCGCACCCGCGAGGCGCGGCGCCGCACCTCGTCCGCCATCGCCACGAATGGGCCGCCGACGAACGCCGCGACCGCGTCGGAGTGGTCCAGGATGTAGCTCACCTCGTCGGCCACCAGACGGTGATTCATCGGGATCGGTACCGCGTTGGCCGCGCGCGTCGCGGCCGAGGCCAGGAGGTACTCGAGCGAGTTGGGCGCGTAGATGATGACGTGCTCGCCGCGGCCCACGCCCTGCTTGACCAGCGCACTGGCGGCACGGTTGCGCCGCTCGAGGAGCTCTCGCCAGGTCAGGGACCGGTCGTTCTCGACCTGCGCGACCGCGTCGGGCTTCGACTGCGCGTGGATCGAGACGTAGTCCACCAGACCTCCTTCCTCAGGCTCGCCTCGAACGGCGGGGCCCCAGCCCCGCGACGTTCAGCGGCTCGCAATGCGGTCACTTCGGGTAGAGGTGGCAGGCGACCAGGCGCCCGGACTCCGTCAGCAACTTGGGCTCCTCGCTCGAGCAGCGCGGGAGCGCGTGGGGACAGCGCGGGTGGAAGCGGCAGCCGCCCGGCGGCGCCAGCGGGCTCGGCACTTCCCCGGCCAGGATGATCTCGTCGCGCCGCTCGTCCGGATGCGACGGCAGCGCCGCCGAGAAGAGCGCCTGCGTGTACGGGTGCTTGGGCGCCTTCGCGACGGTCTCGGCGGGGCCGATCTCCACGATCTTGCCGAGGTACATCACCGCGATCACGTGGCTCATGTGCGCGACCGCGGCGAGGTCGTGGGCGATGAAGAGGTAGGACACGCCGAGCTGGGCCTGGAGATCCCTCAGGAGATTCAGGATCTGGGCGCGGATGGAGACGTCGAGCGCCGAGACGGGCTCGTCGAGCACGATGACCTTGGGCGAGAGCGACAGCGCGCGCGCGATCGCGATGCGCTGGCGCTGGCCGCCCGAGAACTCGTGGGGGAACAGGTCGGCGGAGCGCTCGGGGAGGCCCACCAGGTCGAGCAGTCGCAGCAGGCGCTTCTTGACCTCTGCCCCCGCCAGCGACTCGTTGGTGACGAGCGGCTCGACGATGATCGAGCCGACGCGCATGCGCGGATTCAGCGATGCGTACGGGTCCTGGAACACCGCCTGCACCGAGCGCCGGTAGGCGCGCAGGCTGCCGCCGTCGAGCGCCTGGAGATCCTGCCCCTCGAAGCGCATGGTCCCGCCGGTCGGCCGCTCGAGCAGCAGGACCATCTTCCCCGTGGTGGTCTTGCCGCAGCCCGACTCACCCACGACCCCGAGCGTCTTGCCCTGCTCGATCGAGAACGAGATATCGTCCACGGCGCGCACGACCGCCACCTGCCGTGACAGCAGGCCGCGCTTGACCGGGAAGTGCTTCACGAGGTTCTTGGCTTCGAGGACCGGTCCCGCCATCGTCGCTAGGCTCTCACCGCGACGCGGGCGTCGACAGCCAGCAGCGGCTCGTCTGCGCGTCCGCGACGCGGAACTCGGGCGGCGCCTCGGAGCGGCAGCGGTCCATGACCTTCGGACAGCGCGGGTGGAACGCGCAGCCCGGGGGCGGCGACGCGGGATCCGGCGGCTGGCCCTCGATCGCGGTGAGCCGCTGACGACTGTCGCCGAGCCGGGGGATCGACTCGAGCAGCGCCTGCGTGTAGGGGTGCGCCGGCGCGTTGTAGATCTGCTTGACCGGACCGGCCTCGACCAGACGGCCCGCGTACATCACCGCGACCTGATCGCACATCTTGGCGACGATGCCGAGGTTGTGCGTGATGAAGATCAGCGCGAGGTTATGGGAGCGCTGGAGATCACGCAAGAGCTTCAGGTACTGCGCCTGGATCGTGAGGTCGAGACTCGTGGTGGGCTCATCGGCGATGAGGATCTTCGGCTCGCACGAGATCGCGATCGCGCCGACGATGCGCTGCCGCATGCCCCCCGAGAGCTGGTGCGGGTACTCTCGCACGCGTCTCTCCGGCGCTGCGATGCGAACGGCCTTCAAGAGCTCGGTCGCCCGACGCCACGCGGTGCGACGAGGGGCGCCCTCGTGGACGCGGATCGGCTCCGCGACCTGGTCGCCCACCGTGAAGAGCGGGTTCAGCGACATCATCGGGTCCTGCAGGATCATCGCGATCCGCTTGCCGCGGATGCGCCGCATCTCGCCCTCGCGCTTCTTGAGCAGGTCCGAGCCCTCGAAGAGCATCTCGCCGGAGACGATGCGCGCGGCCGGCGGCAGCATTCTCAGCAAGGTCAGCGCCAGCGTCGTCTTGCCCGAGCCCGACTCGCCCACGATGCCGAGCGTCTGGCCCTGGTCGAGCGACAGGCTGACGTCGTCCACGGCGCGCGTGACACGGGTGCCGCGGGCGCTCACGTAGTGCGTGGACAGGCGCCGGATGTCGAGGAGCGGACCGGTCACAACTGGCGGAGCTGCGGGTCGAACTTCACGCGAAGCCAGTCGCCCAGAAGGTTCGCCGACAGGACCATCAGCATGATGCACGAGCCCGGCAGCACGGTCAGCCACCAGTAGCCCGCCATCAGGCCCTTCTTGCCGTCCGCGAGCATCAAGCCCCACGCGGGCTGGGGCGGGGGCACGCCGACGCCGAGGAACGAGAGCCCCGCCTCGGCGATGATCACCTGGCCGAGCTGCAGGGTGGCCAGCACGATCGCGGAGTTGATCACGTTGGGCAGGATGTGTTTGCGCATGATCTTCCACTTCGAGCAGCCGGCCACCACCGCCAGGCGCACGAAGTCGCGCTCGCGGACGGACAGCACCTCGCCACGTATGACGCGTGCGTAGCGGGTCCACCACGCGGTGGCGAGGATGATGATGATGTTGGAGATGCCCGGTCCGACGATGGCCGCCAGGAAGATCGCGAGCATGAGCGCGGGCAGGGCGAGCCAGGCGTCGGTGATTCGCATGATCACCTGATCGACCCAGCCCCCGAGATAGCCGGAGATGATGCCGAGCGCGGTGCCGACGGCTCCGGCCACGATGATGACCATGAGACCGACGACCACCGAGATTCGCGCCCCGAAGATCAGCCGCGAGAGCACGTCCCGGCCGAGGTGATCGGTGCCGAGGAGGTGGTCCACGGTGCCGTTCGTCTGCCACGCCGGCGGCCGGAAGCGGTCGCCCAGCACGCCGACCTCGGGATTGTGCGGGGCCAGCGCGGGCGCGAAGATCGCCACGAGCATGATCGTGAGAAGGATCAGGCTCGGGATCAGCGGGAACCCTTCCGAGCGAATGAAGGCCAGACGCGACGGCAGCGCCAGGACCGTCGACACTGCGCGGCTGTTGGCGGCGGTACCGTTCATACGATTCTCCAGAGGGCGCTAGCCCTCATATCGAATCCTCGGGTCGATGACGGCGTAAAGGATGTCGACCAACAGGTTGACCAGGACGATCATCGTGCCGCCGAGCAGGATCGAGGCCTGCACGACCGGGAAGTCGCGGAAGGCGATGCCCTCGAACAGCAGGCGGCCGACACCCGGCCAGGCGAAGACGGTCTCCACGATGACCGCCACGTTGACCATGATCACGAGATTGACCCCGGCCAGGGTGAGCACCGGGATCAGCGCGTTCTTGAACGCGTGCTTCGAGATGACGAGCGCCTCCGGCAGCCCCTTGAGGCGCGCGAGCTTGACGTACTCGGAGCCGAGCACCTCGAGCATCGACGAGCGCGTGAGGCGCATGTGCGCGGCCGCGAAGACCCACCCGAGCGCGACGGCCGGCATCACGAGGTGCAGCACCGTGCCGGATCCGGACGACGGCAGCCAGCCGAGATAGACGGAGAAGAAGAGGATCATGATCAGGCCGACCCAGAACGACGGCATCGAGAGTCCGAGCAGCGCGAAGATCTTCCCGATGCTGTCCTGCCATCGGTTGACCCGCACCGCGGCGATGATGCCCGTGGGAATGCCGATGACCAGCGAGAACAGCATGGCCGCCGCGGCCAGCAGCAGCGACGCGGGCAGCCGCGAGAGATAGAGCTCGAACACGTCCGTGCGGTAGTAGAACGACTGGCCGAAGTCGGCGCGGAAGAGATGGCCGATGAAGCTCGCGTACTGGATCCAGAGCGGCCGATCGAGGCCGAACTGCGTTCGGATCGCCTCGAGATCGGCGGCGCTGGCACCGGGCTCCGCGAGCAGCACGGCGGGGTCGCCCGAGATGCGGATCAAGAGGAAGATCGTCAACGAGAGGAGGAAGAGCGAGATCGCCGCCAGTCCAAGCCTCTTGATGATGAACTTCTTCATAGCGTCCTAGTATGCCTCCTCGCTACCGCTGCTGGAACCTACTTCGAGCGGGAGAGGTGCGAGCGCCGAAAAGCGATGGGATTATGCCCGATTCTACTTCGGTGTCAACGTCCTGGCGCGTCAACGCCCGGGCGGATCGGGCCCGGTTTTGGGTTGCGTTCCGCTAGATCCCCGGCGCCGGAGCGCGCCGAGACTTTCCGGAATGGCGGAAGACCGCCCGGCGCGGCGGGCCGGCGCGTCGCCGACCGCCCTGGAGCGAGGCCGACGGCGCCGGCCACCGGGGCCGGGGGGGCTAGAACAGGTCCTGGAGCTCGGGGATCACCCAGAGCGGCTTTCGCCCGGCCGCCACGCGCTGGACGTTGTCGAACGCGTTGCGAAACGCCTTGGCCCAGTTCTCCCACGTCGGCCCGGCCGAGTGCGGGGTGATCGTGATGTTCTCGAGGCCGAAGAGGGGATGGTTGGCCGCCGGCGGCTCCTCGACCATGACGTCGAGCCCGGCCGCGGCGATCTGGCCCGAGGCCAGCGCCACCTGCAGGGCCGCCTCGTCGACGACCGGTCCGCGGCAGGTGTTGATCAGGATCGCGCTCCGCTTCATGGTCGCGAACTCGCGGGCGCCCATCATGTTGCGCGTCAGGTTCGTCAGGGGCACGTGCAGGCTGACCACGTCGGACGTGCGCAGGAGCTCGGGGAAGAGTACGAACCGGACGTCGAGCGCGTCCTCGGCATGCTCGGTGAGGCGGACGATGTCGTAGTACTGGACGTGCATGTCGAAGGCCTGGGCGCGCTTCGCGACCTTCTTGCCGATGGTCCCGAGGCCGACGATTCCGAGCGTCTTGCCGGCCAGCTCGTAGGTCCGGGTCTGCGAGAAGTCGCCCACGCGCCACTTGCCGGTGACGACATTGTGGTGATGCCAGGCGAGCTTCTTGTAGACGGCCAGGATCAGCATCAAGGTGTGCTCGGCGACCGCAACCGAGTTGGCGCCGCCGTTGTTGGCGACCGGGACCTTCGCCTGGCGCGCCGCCGCGATGTCCAGGCGGTCGTACCCGGCGCTGATCAGCTGGATCAGCTTCAGCTTGGGCGCTCCGCGATAGAACTCCGGGCCGAGGCTCTCGCGGGCGAAGCCCACGAGGTACTCGGCGTCCTTCATGGCGGCGGGAAACTCCGGCGTGCCCTGGTCGGCGACCTGCATCTCGTAATCGGCCGGCAGCATGGAGCGGGCGACGTCGACGAGCGCCGCCGGGAGCTTCGGGGAGAGAACGATCTTGGTCGGCACAGCGGTCTCCTTTCTACTTTAAAGGCGCGCCTCGGCCGGCGGGGCCCCAGCCCCGCGACGGCCTGCAGCGCGCACCACCTCTGTGGTGCTCACGCCAGGGCGACGACGCCGGCGGCGGCGAGCCGCTCGATCTCGCTCGGCGGCAGCCCGAGCTCGGTGAGGACCTCGGCGGTGTGCTCGCCGAGCCTCGGGGCCGGGCGCCGGATCGCTCCCGGCGTCGCCGACGCCCTGACCGGAAAGTCGAGCATGCGGGCGGTCCCATAGCCCGGCTGCTCGACGGACTTCACCAGGCCGAGGTGCTGCACCTGCGCGTCCTCGAAGACCTCGTCGAACTCGTAGATCGGGCCGGCGGCCACCTCCTCGGTCTCGAACCGCGCGACCCACACGGCCGTCGTCTCGCGTGACAGCGCGCGCTCGACGCGCGCCTTGAACTCGTCGTGATTCGCGACGCGCGCGTCGTTGGTGACGAACATCGGGTCGGTCGTCAGCGACGCCTCGCCGAGCGCCCGGCCGAAGCGCCGGAACGCCTCGGCCGGCGAGAGGTACGGGTTGCGGTTGCCCACGCGCGCCGGCCGCTGGCCCGAGTCGAAATAGTGCGCGACCGGGTCCGGGAGCAGCGCCAGGGTCGAGGCGAGCAGGCTCACGTCGAGGTGCTGGCCCCGTCCGGTGCGCAGCCGATGGGCGAGCGCGGCGCTGGCCACGCCGAAGGCGAGAAACGCCGCGGCCAGATCGGAG
>Ga0209157_1000099_pt1 | contig 77239 bp, 79 predicted proteins | sample GraSoiAngelo_135_FD_185892 | JGI IMG/M metagenome (GOLD analysis project Ga0209157, IMG submission 185892) | Grasslands soil microbial communities from the Angelo Coastal Reserve, California, USA - 14_0929_05_40cm (SPAdes) (version 2) | ecosystem: Environmental > Terrestrial > Soil > Grasslands ... | reverse complement strand
TACGAGTTCAACCTGGTCCTCATTGCGATGGCGCTGGCGATCCTGATCGGCGGGGCTGGCGCGTTGTCGATCGACCGGCTGATCGCGCCGTGGGGACGGTCCTAGGGGGCAGAGCCCCCTGGGAGGATCAGGCGGCCCGGCCACCCTCCTCGGTGAGCGAGGTGATGACGTACGTCCCGCTCTTCTCGTCGCGCTCGAGGGTGACGATCTTCTGCTTGGCCGCCTCTTCGAGCAGCTTCGAGAAGGTCGAGTAGCCGTAGTACGACTCGTTGAAGGCGGGGTTCTTCCGGATCATCGTCTGCTTCACCATCGAGCCCCACAGCGTTTCCTTGTTCTCGCGCTGGAGGGCCTGGATGGCGTCGATGAGCTGGGCCATGGCCTCGGCCTTCTTCTCGGGCAGGCCGCGCAGCAGGCTCGTCTTCTTGGTCTCCCGGATCAGGTCCTCGTAGAAGATGAACTCGTCGCAGTTGGCCACGAGCAGGTCCGACGACGACGACTTCACGCCGAGCCCGATCACGTAGCGGTCGTTCTCGCGGAGCTTGGAGACGAGCGGCGAGAAATCGGAATCGCCGGAGACGAGGGCGAAGCTGTCGATGTGGGTCTTCCCGTAGGCGAGGTCGAGAGCATCCACCACCATCCGGATGTCGGCCGAGTTCTTGCCGCTGTACCGGCTCTGCGGGACGTCGATGAGCTCGATGGCCCACTCGTGGAACGGCCGCTTGTACTCGGTGAAGCGGTTCCAGTCGGCGTAGGCGCGGCGCACGATGATCTTGCCCTTCTCGAGCAGCCGCTCGAGCACCAGCTTGAGCTCGAACTGCTTGTACTGGGCCTCCTTGACCCCGCGGGCGATGTTCTCGAAGTCGATGAACATCGCCAGCTTCCGCTCTCCGTTCATGGCGTCCATATTATAGTGGGGGCCGGCCAATGGCCGGAATTCTCTGGGAGTTCTGGAGGCATCGCATGAGCCGCGTCGATCCGGCCGTCGCGCACCGCGTCCCCCCGGGCCAGACGCTGACCGCCAAGTGGCCCGTCCTCACCTACGGGCTCACCCCGCGCTTCGACCCCGCGCGCTGGACGTTCCGGTGCTTCGGGCTCGTCGAGCGCGAGATGACCTGGACGTGGGAGGAATTCCGGCGGTTGCCGCGCGTGACCGTGCGCTCGGACATCCACTGCGTGACCCGCTGGTCGAAGCTCGACAACGAGTGGGAAGGCGTGTCGGCCCGGTGGATCGTCGAGCAAGTGAAGCCGCGGCCGGAGGCGAAGTGGGTTTTCCAGCACGCCGATCCCGACTACACGACCAACACGTCGCTCGACGATCTCCGGGACGACGACGTGCTGCTCGCCCTCAAGCACAACGGGCGCGACATCGAGCCGGACCACGGCGGGCCGATGCGCCTGGTGGTCCCGAAGCTCTACTTCTGGAAGTCGGCCAAGTGGCTGCGCGCCTTCGAGTTCCTCGACGTGAATCCACCGGGATTCTGGGAGCAGAACGGCTATCACATGCACGCCGATCCATGGAAAGAGGAGCGGTATTCGGACCAGGAGACGCGGGCGATGCAGCAGATGCGGGCCGAGGCCGCGCGCAAGCTGCGTGACCGTTCGTAGGTCATCGCCCGCGGGTGGCGCGGGTGACTCCGCCGAGACCACGCAATCCACCGTAGTGGACGTGCCTTCTTGTTAGCCGGGGTTCCCTCTACCCCCTGAGACACGGGTCTCGGGGAGTCACCCCCGCCACCCGCCGCCAAAAGCGCTACGACGATCGCGCAACCAGCGCACGGCGTCGACAGCATCTTCGACACGCTTCGAGTCTCCCCGTCTCGACCCGCGCGGCGAGGGCTGACTCTCAGAGGGTGCGGCGGTGGGTGCGGAGGACCCAGAGGTGGACGACACCGGAGCCGACGAGAATCGCGAGGCCCAGGATGATCCAGTGGATCTCGCCGCTGGGCTCGGTGTCGCGATAGTGGAGGAGCCCCACGACGATCAGGCCGCAGCCGATGACGGCCGCGACGGTACGCGCGGATTGCACGAAGCGCAGCCAGGCCGGGCGCGAGCCTCCCGCCATGAGCCCGAAGGCGAGCACGGTGAGCGAGGCGACGACACTGGCCGCGACGGTGACCCACACCGTCCAGACCAGCGCCATCTCGGTCGCGTCCTTGACCGGTCCCAGATAGAACACGTGCGCGATGACCCAGACCAGGACGAGGCCGACCGCGAAGACGCCGACCGCGCGCATCATGAGGTGAGGAAGGCGCGGAGGACGTCGAGGAACTGCGCGGGTTGATCGCCCGGCACGGTGTGACCGGCGTCGGGGATCTCGACCAGTCGCGCCCGTGGTCGGGCGTCGACCATTTGCTTGGCCGTCTCGGGCGACAGCACGTCGGACTCGGCGCCGCGCACGATGACGGTGGGGCAGGCGACCGACGCCCACAGCGGCCAGACGTCGAGGTCTTCGCGCCAGCGTCCGTTCCTGACGGCGTCGCGGATGGCCCGGTCGTACTTCCAGGTATAGCCGCCGTCGGGGAGAGGCCGCAAGGCGTGCGCGACGCGCTCGCGCAACAGCGCGTCGGCGTAGCGCGGATTGGACGCGCGCGCCTGGGCGATGGCGTCCTCCACGCTGGCGAAGCGCTCCGGCGAGCGCGCCATCATCGTGCCGACGCGCGTCTGCCCGGCCGCCGCGATGTCCGGCCCGATGTCGACGATCATCAATCGCTCCACGCGCTCGGGATGGAGCGCCGCGTAGACGATGGCGACGCGTCCGCCCAGTGAGAGCCCGACGAGGCTCACGCGCGCGATCCCGAGCGCGTCCACGACGGCGGCGATGTCGCCGGTCAGGGCCGTGAGCGTGTAGTCGCCGTCGGGGGCAGGATCGGAGTCGCCGTGGCCCCGCTGGTCGAGCGCGATGATCCGGAAGCGGCCGGCGAGCGCGGCTGCCTCGTGATCCCAGGTGCGCGCGTGGCCCGTGACACCGTGGAGGAACAGAACCGTCGGAGCATCGGCGGGGCCCCAGTCGGTCAGATGGAAGCGCTGGCCGTGCACCGTCAGGGACCGATCGGCGAACGTCACGTTCCCCGGCATCCGTCTCGAATTTTACAGGAACTTGATACGATCCGCTCCATGGTGCACGTCCACCGAGAGACCGCGGCGCACCGTTCGCGGCGGCATTTGCTGGTTGTGCTCGTGCTCACGGGCAGCTTTCTGGTCGTCGAGGTCCTGGGTGCGATGTGGACGGGCAGCCTGGCCCTCGCCGCCGACGCCGGCCACATGCTCACCGACGTGGCGGGCGTCGGCCTGGCGCTGTTCGCCATCTGGATCGCCTCCCGACCACCCACGCCCGAGAAGACGTTCGGCTACTACCGCGTCGAGATCCTGGCCACCGTCGTCAACGCGCTGCTGCTCCTGGCCGTGGCCCTCGTGATCCTGATCGAGGCCTACCAGCGCGTGCTGGCGCCTCCCGAGGTGCTCGGTGGGCCGATGATGGCCATCGCCGCGGCGGGCCTCGGCGTCAACCTGGTCTCGGCGTGGCTGCTCCACGGTGGCGCCGCGGCCAGTCTCAACGTCCGAGCCGCCTATCTGGAAGTGCTGAGCGACGCGCTCACCTCGTGCGGGGTGCTCCTCGCCGCCGCCACGGTGACGTTCACGGGCTGGACCACCATCGATCCGCTGGTGAGCGCGGCCATCGCGCTCTTCATCGTCCCGCGCACGTGGCGGCTCCTCCGCCAGGCCGTCAACATCCTGCTCGAAGGGACTCCCGCTCACCTCGAGCTGGCCAGGGTCGAGGCGGCGATGCTCGAGGTCGCCGGCGTCCTGCGTGTCCACGACCTGCACGTGTGGACGCTCACGTCGGGCCGCGAGGCGATGAGCGCTCACGTCGTCGTGGCCGATCCGTCCGACAGCGAGCGGCTCCTCGACGAGCTGCACGCCGTGCTCCACGCGCGCTTCGGCATCGATCACACGACGATCCAGCTCGATCGCGCCCCGGCCGTCGTCGTGCGGCTGAAATCTCCTCCCGGGCCGCCCGGGGTATAGTGAGGGGCACCATGGCCACCTATCCACTCACGGACCGCGCGGTCGTGCTGAAGCCCGAGGACGACGTCGCCATCGCCAAGAAGGAGCTGACCGCCGGCACCGTGCTGGAGGATGGGCCGACGCGCATCACCGTGCGCCTCGACATCAAGCCCGGTCACAAGGTGGCGCGCCGGGCCGTGTCCGCCCGCCAGCCGGTCCGTCGCTACGGCCAGGTCATCGGCTTCGCGACGCAGGACATTGAGGTCGGCGACCACGTGCACAGCCACAACCTCGACATCGGCGAGCTGTCGGCCGATCGCTACGAGGTTGGCGTCGACGTCAGGCCGGTGACCTTCTACTCGCGTGAGCAGATGCGCTACTTCGACGGCTTCAAGCGCGAGGACGGCCGCGTCGGCACGCGCAATTATGTCGCCATCGTCTCGACGGTGAACTGCTCAGCAAGTGTCAGTCAATTCGTCAAAGAGAAATTCCGGGACGTCACCGTCACGTATCCCAACATCGACGGCGTCATCGCGGTCACCCACAAGTCCGGCTGCGGCACCAAGCTCTTCGGCGAAGACCACCTCGCGTTGCATCGCGTGCTGGCCGGCTACGCCAAGCACCCGAACGTGGCGGCCTACATCCTGATCGGCCTCGGCTGCGAGGTGAACCAGGCCGCCGTCCTCGTCGAGCGCCAGCGCATGGCCGCGCCGGGTCATCCCGAGCGGAAGCCCACGCTCCTGACCATCCAGGAAACCGGCGGCATCCGGAAGACCGTCGAGCGTGCCGTGGCCGAGGTGGCCAAGATCCTGCCCCAGGCCAACGACGTGAAGCGCACGAAGCAGCCGGTCTCCGAGCTGGTCCTGGCCACGAATTGCGGCGGCTCCGACGGCAACTCCGGGATCACGGCCAATCCCGCGCTCGGCTGGGCGGTCGACGAGCTGGTCCGCTACGGCGGGACCGGCGTGCTCGCCGAGACGCCCGAGATCTACGGCGCCGAGCATCTGCTGATCCGGCGCGCCATCAACGAGGGCGTGGCCAAGAAGCTCATCGATCGCTACAAGTGGTGGGAGTGGTACTGCCGCGGCATCGAGGCGATGGACAACAACCCGGCGCCCGGCAACAAGGCGGGCGGGATCACGACCGTGTTCGAGAAGTCGCTGGGCGGAGTGACCAAGGGCGGCACGACGCCGATGATGGACGTCTTCAACTACGGCGAGCCCATCACCACGCGCGGCTTCGTCTTCATGGACACGCCCGGCCACGACCCCGTGTCGATCACCGGACTGGTGGCCGGTGGCTGCAATCTCATCTGCTTCACGACGGGCCGCGGCTCGGTGTTCGGATGCAAGCCGGTGCCCTCCATCAAGCTCGCCACGAACTCGCTCATGTACCGCCACATGACGGACGACATGGACATCAACTGCGGCGTGATCCTCGAAGGGACGCCGCTCGACGTCGTCGGCCGCCAGATCTTCGAGGAGATCGTCGCGGTCGCCTCCGGCAAGCAGAGCAAGAGCGAGCTGAGCGGGGTGGGCGAGGAGGAATTCGCGCCGTGGATCATCGGTCCGGTGATGTGAGGGTGCGATGACCTTTCCCTTCGGCAAGTACTTCGGCGAGATCAGACTCCTGGCCGACCTGCAGTTCCAGGACGGGGCCAAGCCGTTCGAGGATCGGCCGCCCGACGATCCCGAGGCCAAGGACCTGCTCCTCTATCTGGGCTGCAACGTCCTGCGCACCGCCCACCTCGTGTCGACGGTCACCGCGGTGCTGAAGGCGATGGGGTTCGACTTCAACGCGGTCGGTGGTCCGGCGTACTGCTGCGGGATCATCCACCACATGAACGGGGCGCGTGAAGCCTCGCGCGGCTACACGGCGGGCAGCCTCCGTCACTTCGCCGCCTATCGGCCGCAGAAGGTGCTCATGTGGTGCCCGTCCTGCAACGAGCACTACGACGACGTGGTCAAGCAGGAGCACGACGTCACGTTTCCCTACGAGCACGTGACCGCGTTCATCGCGCGTCACCTGGACCGCGTGCCGTTCGTGACGCCGATCGAGCGCAGGGTGGCCCTCCACTATCACACGGGCCACCCGCAGCAGGACCTCGACTGGACGAGCACGCGAACGATCCTCCGCGCGATCCCCGGGCTCGAGTACGTGGAGATCGACAACCCCGCCGCGCTCGGCCGTCACTGCAGCTCGAGGTACATCAACGCGCTGGGGCGCCCGGCGTGGCAGGAGCACGTCGCGCGCGTGGCCGAGGCGGCCGCCGCGGCCGGTGTCGACGTGCTGGCGACCGTGTATCACTCCTGCCAGCGCGAGATCTGCGACCTGGAGGGCCGTTCTCCGTTCGCCGTCATCAATTACGTGACGCTGCTGGCCGAGGCGATGGGGCTGCCCGCGGAAGAGGACTGGTTCAAGCGCCAGCGGCTGGCCGGTGATCCCGCCGCCACCTTTGCCGCGATCCAGCCCTGGGTGGAAGCTCGTGGTCTCGACGCCGAGCGCGTGAAGGACGTGCTGGCGAAGTCGTTCGCGCCGGCCTGCGAGTCGCGGCCGGCGAATCCGTCCTAGCCTAGCGGCCCTGCTGCGCTCGCGCCGCTGACCCCGCCTCTCCGCCGCCGCGTGCCGCGAGATCGTGCACGAGCCGGCGCAGCCGCTCGCGTTCCGGCGCCGCCAGCTCGGTGAAGACGAGCCCGGCCCCGCCGGCGCGGATCGAATGGACCACGGCCGCCGGCACCGTGATCGGCCGCGCGTTCGCTCCCGGCTCGAGCCTCACTTCCACCTGGGCACCGTTGGCGAGCATGACGTCGGTGTCGACCGTGCACCCGTTGATCGACAGCTCGATGGCGCGACCGCGCGCCGATCCCGGCAGGCCCGACAGGCGCACGGTGATGTCGGTCGGGATGCGCTCGTACTCGCGTCGCTCGGGCTTGAGGTCGCCGCGGCCCGGTCGCCACGCCCGGAAGCGATGACCGCAGTACTGGCAACGGAAGGGGAAGACATAGACGAGGCTTAGGAACAGCTCGGCCGTGCCGCTCCGGTGTGAACGGCGCACGAAGCGCCGGCGGCACTGCGGGCAGGTCACTCCGAGGACGGGCTCGATGGGCGTTCCTCTCCGCCGGCGGTCAGGACTGGACGACCGTCACCACGAGACCGATCGACGCCAGGATGTTGCCGACGCGAACGCACTCCGCCTCGGCCGCGATCTTCACCACCGCCTTGCCCGTGTTGTGGACCTGCCACGCGATGTCCCAGCCCTCGGCCTCGCTGCACGCGATGGCTTTCTGGAGTTGCTTCACGACCTGCTCGAACGTGTGACAGTCGCAGTTGTGAAGGATCGTCATCCACGGCGGCGCAACCTCTGCCCCGGTGATTTCTTCGACTTCGGTCTCGGGGACCGCCCGTTCCGTCATGAGCGTTGGGGCACGTCATTATCCCACCGCTCCGCCTCGAGAGCACCGGCCAGCGATCGCCGGCCGGCGCTCTCCAGCGCGTGGTCACACCAGGTGGCTAATCACCGTCGCGATCGTCTGGCCCCGGCAGGCGGAGCCGCGCGATCGTCCACAGCGTCACGTCTTCCTCGGGCTCGTCCCCGACCGCCGCGGTCAGCGGGATGGCGAGGTTGGTCACGAACATGTCGTTGCCGACGATGACGGGACTCGCCGGGAAGAGCAACCCGCGCGGCGTTCCGTCGTTGTTGATCCCCTGAAAGTCACCGAGCTTCACGATCACGCGCCCGTGCGCGTTGAGGGCCACGACCTCGTCGGCCTGGTTCGCGCAGACCCAGAGCCGTCCCGAGCCGTCCATGACGAGCCCATCGGCGCCGTTGATGCTCTCGGTGAAGACCGAAACTTTGTTGGTGGCCATGTCCAGAGCCAGGACGCGGTCGTCGCCGGTGTTGGCGATGAAGAGCGTCTTCTCGTCACTGGTGAAGGCGAGGCCGTTGGCGCCGAACGGCGGGAAGCCGGCGGTGGCCAGGAACGGGTCGTGGGACACCGTGATGACGGAGCACGGCGTGGGGCAGTTGACGGCGTTGTTGATCCTGAAGATGGCGCCCTGGAACGAATCCGAGACGAAGAGGTCGCCGTTCTTCTTGAAGGCCAGCGCATTCGGGGCCGGGAAGCTGTTGCTCCCGAAGATGATGGTGTCGGAGCTGCCGTCGGGATTGCCCTCGGTTCGCGGGGCCGGCGCTCCGATCTTCGGGAGCGTGGCCACGTCCTCGACCGGCGTCGACGCCGTGAAGTCGGCTCGGATTCGCTGGATCTTGGACGCGCCGAAGTTGCAGATGTAGACCTTGCCGTCCGTTCCATTGAACTCGAGCCCGAGGAGCGGCATGGCCCCGAAATCCTTCGACGCCTGCAGCTTGCCACGCCGGTCGAAGCGCAGGAGCTTGTTGGGATGCTGCGGGTCCCCATTCGGATCGAACGTCCCGACGAACACGTCGCCGTTCTTCGGGTTGGCGGCGATGCCCTCGGGGAATCGCACACCAGCGGGCAGCACGGCGAACTGTTCGGCGGCATCGCGCTTGACGATGATGCCCCGTCCATTGCCCTTGCCGGAATCAGCATCGGACGTCGGGGGCGTGATCAACGGCGCCACGAACAGCAGTACGAGCAGAGTCAGCAGATATCGCTTCGGCATAAGCGCGAGTCTCCTATCGCTGTTGGTTACCGTCCCCGAGCGTGGGATGGGTTTTTTTCGGCACGAGGACCTTTCGCCGGAAGGTCATCACCACGTCTCCCCGCTGGTTACGGACGCGGGTCTCGACACTTACCACACCTCGATCGCCTTGTCGCGACTCGTGGACGTCGAGCACGGTCGATTCCGAATAGAGCGTGTCGCCGTTGAACGTCGGCGCGTGGTGCACGATCTTCTCGATCTCGAGATTGGCGATGGCCCGCCCCGACACGTCGGCCACGGTAAGGCCGATGCCGATGGAGAAGACGAGCGGGCCGAGGACGACCCGCTGACCGTGCTGGGTCTGGGCAGCGTAGTGGGCGTCGCTGTGCAGGGGATGCTGATTGTTGGTCAGCAGCGCGAACCACGTGTTGTCGGTTTCGGTGATCGTGCGGCCCGGCCAGTGCTTGATGATCTGGCCGACGGTGAACTCCTCGAGGTAGCGCCCGTAGCCCACGGGCCGACTCACGTCACGAGACGCGCCGCGAGCGCGGTGCGATCGGCCTCGGGGCCGCCGAGCGCGAGGAGCAGGCGCGGCGCATCGCGGTAGTAGCGCTCGACGGGGAACTCCGTCGTGTAGCCGTAGCCGCCGTGGATTCGCATGGCGGTGAGCGTGACCGTGCAGGCCGTCTCGGTCGCGAAGAGCCGGGCCAGGCCGGGAGCGACGTCGTCGCCGTCGGCGTCGAGCCGCGTCGCGGCGTCGTAGGTCAGCAAGCGCGCGGCCGTGATCGACGTCGCCATGTCGGCGAGCGCGAGCTGCACGGCCTGGTGCTGGCAGATCGGCTTGCCGAAGGTACTCCGCTGCTGCGAGTAGCGCAGGGCGGCCTCGAAGGCGGCTTGAGCCACGCCGACCGCGCTCGCCGCGAGCCACAGCCGGGCCAGCGCGCCGCTCGCCGTGGCCGCGACGTCTTCTCGCCCGTCGCCCGCGCCGAGCACGGACGTGAGCGGCACGCGCACGCCGTCCAGGTGGAGCACGGAGGCCTCGGCGCCGCGCGCGCCGAGCGCGTCCTCGGCCTGGCCGATGCGGAGGCCGGGCGCGCGTTGCGGGACGGCCACCACGAGGTGTCCGGCCTCGGTCGTTGCGCGAACCAGGACGACGTCGGCGCGCGCGGCGTGGTCGGCGAGCGTCGTCATTCCCGTGAGGACGCACTCGGTCCGCTCGCGACGAGCCGTGACGGTGCCGGCCAGCGCCGCGCTGGCCACCGTCTCGGCGCGGGTCAGGCGAGCGAGCGCGGAGCGTTGCGCGTCGTCCCCGAAGCGCGCGAAGGCCCACGCGGCCGTCAGATGCGCAGCGACCACGCCCGCGACGGTGGCGGAGCCGTGCGCGATCTCCTCGACGATCATCGCGCAGGTGAGGAGATCGAGGCCGAGGCCGCCGTGCTCGACCGGAACGACCGCACCGAGGAGGCCGAGATCGACGAGGCCCTCGAGCATCGCGAGCGACTCCGGGCGCGGCACGATCTCTTTCTCGACGAACTGGCGTACGGCCAGCAGCATCTGCCGGCGCTCGACGGGCTCGCTCTCCAGCGCCAGCAGCCCGCCGATCCGCTCGCCGTAACGCTCCAGGAGCTGGCGCGCGATCAGCGTGCGCTGGATCTCGTTGGTGCCCTCGCCGATGATCATGAGGGGCGCGTCGCGGTAGTGGCGCTCGACGTCGAGTGTCGCCGAGAGCCCGGCCTCGCCGTGCACGCGCAAGGCGTCGAGGGCGAGTGACTGCGCCGTCTCCGACGCGAGCAGCTTGGCCATCCCGGCCTCGAGATCGCAGCGCTCGGCGCGGTCCTTCATGCCGGCCGCCCAGTAGGTGACGAGCCGGGCGCCCGAAAGCCGAGCGGCCATGTCGGCGAGGGCCGGCGGCGCGCTGCCGAGCGCGCGACAGCGGGCGACGGAACGCTCCATGGCCGCCTGGCCGACACCGACGGCGCGCGCCGCGATGTTGATGCGTCCGGTCTCGAGGCCGCTCATGACGTGCTTGAAGCCGCGTCCCTCCACGGCCCCGACGAGGCTCGCCGCCGGCACGACGAAATCCTCGAAGACGAGCTCGGCGGTGTCCACGCCCTTGTAGCCGAGCTTGCCGATCGACTTCACCACGCGGAACCCACGGGCCGCGGGATCCTCGCCCTTCTCGACGATGAAGCAGGACATCCCGCGGTGGCGCGGAGTCGCCGCCGGATCGGTGAGCGCGAGCAGGGCGAACGTGTTGCCCTCGCGGCCGTTGGTGACGAACATCTTCGTCCCGGTCAGCACGTAATCGTCGCCCTGGCGGCGCGCGACGGTGCTGATGGCCTGGACGTCGGAGCCCGCCTGGGGCTCGGTGAGGCAGAGGCCGCCGCGGGCCTCGCCGCGGGCGAAGCGCGGCAGGAAGCGGTCGCGCTGCGCGTCGGTGCCGTGCTGGAGCACGATGAGGGCCGCCATGGTGTGGCTGTTGATCACGCCGGCCAGCGACATGAAGCCCCGGCACAGCTCCTCGATGATCCGTGCGTACGTCGTCACGTCGAGCCCGAGTCCGCCCCAGGCCCGCGGCACCAGCGCGCCAAACAGCCCGAGCTCGCGCAGGCGCGACACGAGGTCGTGGGGGTAGCGGTCGGCGTGTTCGAGCTGGGACGCGACCGGCACGACCTCCACGTCCACGAACCGTCGTACGGCACCGACGATGGGAGGGAGCGAGACGTTGGGCGTGATCACGTGGCCCGGAGTTTACAATAGACGCGCATGTCGCTCGACGAGCTGGTCCTTCTCATTCAGCGCCTGCTCGACCGCGCGATCCGACGCTTGCGTCTGGGACGCGCGCCCTTGCCGGGTGGACGTCGCTTCCTGATCGTCCAGATCGACGGACTGTCGCAGTCCGTCTTCGAGCAGGGGCTGGCCGAGGGCCGCCTGCCGTTCGTGCGACGACTCCTCACCCGTCACGGGTACCGGATGGAGCCGATGGCGGTGGGATTGCCGTCGTCGACGCCGGCGTTCCAGCTCAGCGCGATGTACGGCGTGCGTCCCGACATCCCGGGATTTCACTATCACGACAAGCGCCGGCGCTCCGACGTCTACTTTCCGCGGGGCGGCGACGCGGCGTGGGTCGAGCATACCCAGGCCGACGGCCGCCGCGGCATCCTCGAGGGCGGCAGCGCCTACGGCTGCGTGTTCACGGGCGGCGCCGTCAACAACCTCTGGAGCTTCGCCATGCTCAAACGCCCCACGGCTCAGGGCGTGGTGCGGGCATTCTCCGCCGTCGTCGTCCTCGCCTGGGTGGTCGTGAAGGCCAGTACGCTGACCATCATCGAGCTCGCACGGGCCGTGCTCCGGGTGGTCGCCGATCCCGTCGGAGAAACGCGCCGGGGGTGGAAGTGGCTCGCCATCAAGGTCGGCGTCTCGGTGTGGGTGCGACAGCTCTTCACGCTCGCCGTCGCCCGCGACCTGTACGCCGGCGTGCCCGCGATCTACGTCAACTATCTCGACTACGACGTCTTTGCCCACGCCTACGGGCCCCGCCACCGGCGAGCGCTCCGGTCGCTGCGCCGCGTGGACCGATCGATCCAGCAGCTCTGGCGCACGATGCGCCGCGTGCCCGGGCACCACTACGACCTCTACGTGCTGTCCGATCACGGCCAGCTCCACTGCATTCCCTACGTGCAGCTGCTGGGACGGGGGCTCGAGCGCGTCCTCATCGAGGAGTTCTTCGAGCCCGCCGGAGCGCACGTCGTGAGCCCGGAGGCGTCGCACGGCCGGCGTCTGGCCCGCGGCATCAAGGCCACGCGCAGCCGCCGCGCGCCCGGCATGTGGCAGCGCTTCGTGAATTATCTGGAGCAGGACTTCCCGAGCCTCCTGGGCGAGGTGCCGGAGGCGCACGAGCACGACGGCGTGCGCGTGATCGGCGCCGGGCCGAACGCCTTCGTGTACTTCCTGGAGACGGCTGACGCGCTCGGCCTCGAGTGGATCGACCAGCGCTGGCCCGGGCTGGCCGACGACATCTCGCGCAGTCGCGGGGTCGGCTTCGTCCTCGTCCGGTCGGCGTCCGGGCCGGTCTGCATCACGCAAGGCAAGCGTCACCGCCTGGATCGGAACGACGCCGGCCCCTTCGGGGCGAGGCCCGATCGCGCCGCCGTGCTCACCTACGTCCGTGACCTCATGGCGATGCCGAGCGCGGGCGATCTCGTCATCTACGGACACGATTCGCCCGACGGGAACGTCTCGTACGTCGCGGAGATCGGCGCCCATGCCGGGCCCTCGACCGATGAGTTGTACACGTTCGTCGTCTGCCGGCGGGACATCGAGCTGCCGCGTCCGATCACGCATCCTGTCGAACTCTATCCGCACTTCCTCGGGTACCGGGCCGCCTGATGGACGTCGTCGTCGCTTCCTACAACATCCACCGTGGCCAGGGGCTCGATCGCCGGCGCGACATCGATCGCATCGCCGACGTCATCGCCGAGATCAGTCCCGACATCGTCGGGCTGCAGGAAGTCGTGCGGGCTCCGGGCGACCTGCGCGCCGACCAGGCGGCGTATCTCGCGGTCCGCCTGCGCATGGAGCTCGTCATGGGGGTGACGCGCGCCCACGGAGCCGGCGGGCACTACGGGAACGCCGTTCTGGTCCGCCTTCCCGTGACCGGCAACGCGTGCTGTGACCTGAGCCACCGCGCGCGAGAGCCGCGCGGCGCCCTGCGCGTCGACGTGTCCGTGGACGGCCGCACGCTGCACATCTTCAACTGCCACTTCGGGCTGTCACTTCGGGAACGGCGGCACCAGCTCTCGGCCCTCGCGAGCTTCATCCGCGGGTCGTCGGCCCTCGAGGGGCCGCGCGTGCTGATGGGCGACTTCAACGAATGGCACCGCGGGCCCATCACGCGCGGGCTGCGCATGGAGTTCTCGTCGCCGATGCGGCGGATGCGCCGGACCCATCCCTCGTTCTTCCCGCTCTTCAAGCTCGACCGGATCTACTGGGACGTGGAGCTGGAAGGCCAGACGTTCCATCCTCACCGCAGTCGGCTGGCCCGCGTGGCCTCCGACCACTTGCCCGTCGTCGCTCGCCTGCGTGTGCGTCCGCTGCTCGAGCTGCAGCATCCGTACGTCACCGGTGATGCGTTGCCGCCTGCGGAGTAACAAGCCGCCGAGCCGGAGACGTCAGCAGGAATCATCGCGCGAGATCATCACCGCCGCGTAAAACGACCCCCAATGTCGCGGATCGCGTGTATGGGTGGGTTTGGGAGGGGCCGTCCCGGCCCCTCCCAACTTCATGATGACCCGTTCCGCTTTCCCCCCAACCCCCCCCTCATCGCGTTGCGTCCGACATGCGCGGCGCTATAATCCGGCCCACGTCGTCGCGGGCAGGGAGGCCTGGATGATCTCAACCACCGTCAACGGCAAAAGCGAGAACATTGACGCCGACGCGGACATGCCTCTTCTGTGGGCCATCCGCGAGAAGCTCGGCCTGACCGGGACAAAGTTCGGCTGCGGTGTCGCGCAGTGCGGCGCCTGCACGGTCCACGTGGACGGCCAGCCCGTCCGCTCGTGCGTGACACCCGTCGCCGCCGTCACGGGGAAAAAAGTGACGACGATCGAGGGGCTCGACCCCAAGGCGGATCATCCGCTTCAGCGCGCGTGGGTCGAGGCCCAGGTTCCCCAGTGCGGTTACTGCCAGTCGGGGCAGATCATGTCAGCCGCCGCCCTGCTGGCGCGAAATGCGAATCCCACCGACGCCGACATCGACGATGCGATGGCGGGCAACATCTGCCGCTGCGGCACATACCAGCGCCTCCGGGCCGCCATCCACAGGGCGGCGGCGATGAAGAGAGGAGGCGGGCGATGAACGCGATGACGCTGACCCGGCGGACACTCCTCAAGGGCGGCCTCACCCTGGGGGCCGGCCTCGTGATCGGATTCGAGTTGCCGCTGAGCCGCCAGGCGCGCGCCCAGCAGCCGGGCATGTTCGCGCCCAACCAGTGGCTCAAGATCGATCGCGACGGCATCGTGACGATCACCAACTCCGTCCCGGAGATGGGCCAGGGGTCGATGACCACGATGCCGATGATCGTGGCCGACGAGCTCGACGCCGACTGGGGGAAGATCAAGGTCGAGCAAGCTCCGGCCAACCCCGCGCTCTACGCCAACCCCGTGACCAAGACCCAGTCGTACGGCGGCAGCCGCGGCGTGCGCGATCATCTCGAGATGTGGCGCAAGGCCGGCGCCGCCGCGCGGACGATGCTCAAGCAGGCCGCGGCGCAAGAGTGGGGCGTGCCCGAGAGCGAGGTGGACACCGAGCCTGGCACCGTCATCCACCGCCCCAGCGGACGCAAGCTGATGTACGGCCAGCTCGTCGACAGGGCCGCGCAGCTTCCGGTGCCGCAAGATCCCAAGCTCAAGACGAAGGACCAGTTCCGCTACATCGGCAAGGAAGGCATCGCGCGCCTCGACATCCCGCTCAAGACCGACGGCAAGGCCATCTACGGAATCGACGTGAAGGTTCCCGGCGCGCAGGTCGGGTCGATCGAGCGGTGTCCGGTGTTTGGCGGCAAGGTGGAGACGTTCGACGCCAGCGCCGCGAAGGCGATCAAGGGTGTCAGCCACGTCGTCCAGGTCACCAACGGCATCGCCGTCGTCGGCGACAGCTTCTGGTCGGTCATGAAGGGCCGTCGCGCGCTCAGGGTGAAGTGGAACGAGGGGCCGCTGGCCAACCTCTCGAGCGCCGAGATCACGCGCGGGTATCAGGACCTGGCCAAGCAGCCGGGTCAGGTCGCTCGCAAGGAAGGCGACGCGGAGAAGGTGCTCGGCGGTGGCGGCAAGGTCATCGAGGCGGTGTATCAGGTCCCGTTCCTCGAGCACGCGTGCATGGAGCCCATGAACTGCACGGCCAGCGTGAAGGCCGATCGCTGCGAAGTCTGGGTGCCGACGCAGAATCCCGGCGGCCACCAGGCGCTCGCCGCCAAGATCACGGGCCTGCCGCTCGAGAAGGTGACCATCAACACCACGTTGCTCGGCGGCGGCTTCGGTCGGCGCGGGGAGCCCGATTTCGTCACCGACGCGGTGGAGACGTCGAAGGCCATCGGTGGGCCGGTGAAGATCATCTGGACGCGCGAGGACGATCTCCAGCACGGCTTCTATCGTCCGGCCACCTACAACGTCTTCAAGGCCGCGCTCGACGCGCAGGGCACACCGACGGCGTGGTGGAACCGCATCGTGGGGCCGGGCATCCTCATCCAGAAGGGCCGGGCGCCGGCCGGCAGCATCGATCCCGCCGCCGTGGAAGGCGCGCGCAACCATCCCTACGACATCCCGAACATCCTCGTGGAGTGGAAGGAGAAGGACTTCGGCGTCCCAGTGGGCTTCTGGCGATCAGTCGGCTCGTCACAGAACGCGTTCATCACCGAGAGCTTCATCGACGAGCTGGCCCACGCCGCCGGCAAGGACCCGTACGAATATCGCCGCGCGCTCCTCGGCAAGGCCAAGCGGCACAAGACGGTGCTCGAGACGGCCGCGACGAAGGCGAACTGGGGGGCGCCGCTGCCGGCCGGACGCGCCCGCGGCATCGCCGTGGCGTTCTCCTACGGCAGCTACGCCGCCCACGTCGCCGAGGTGTCGGTGACGCCCGACGGCCAGCTCCGCGTCCACAAGCTCGTCTGCGCGATCGACTGCGGCATCGCGGTCAATCCCGATCAGGTCAGGGCCCAGATGGAAGGCGGCGCCGTCTACGCGATGACCGGCTTGTTCGATCAGATCACGCTCGAGAAGGGCCGCGTGCAGCAGTCGAACTTCCACGACTATCCGATGCTCCGAATCGCGGAGGCGCCGGTGGTCGAGACTCACATCGTCGATTCCGGCGAGGCACCGGGCGGCCTCGGAGAGCCGGGCGTGCCGCCGGTCGCGCCGTCCATCTGCAACGCGGTGTTCGCGCTCACCGGCAAGCGCATCCGCACGCTGCCGATCCGGCCGGAAGATCTGAAGAAGGCCTGACGCAGAGAATCTCGGGGGGCCGGCGAGGGCCGGCCCCTTCCGAGATCACTTGTCCGAGGTTGCCGTTTTTGTCGGCGCTTCTCCGCGCGCGAGCCGCTGGAGGAACTTGGTCAGGTCGCGCGCCATGTCGTCGAAAGACTCCTTGAGGAGATCCTGGTCGTCACCGCCGAAGAGGGCCACCTGAGCAATACGGCGATCCGCGGTGACCATCATCACGCGGCCGCTCGAGGCGTCCACGAACCGCATGTCCGCTTGCGCGCGGGCGCGCCCGGCGCCATAGATCCCGGCGAAGTAGCGGGCCACCCGCGAGCCACGTCCGAGGCGCGTAATATCGCCCTCGAGCCGTAGCATCTTCTCGCCGGCCACGGGCTTGTATCCGCCCTCGGTGAGATTGACGACGCGCTGGAACTGCCCGCTCTCGCGCAGTCGGCGCACCAGCTCGGTGTTGAAGAAGGCGGCCATCGTGGCGGCGAACTTCCGGTCGCCCTCGTCCTCGAGCTTGTCCGTCACCGGAAAGAGAGCCACCCCGATGACTCGGTAGGCCTTGATGTCGAAGTTAGGCGCGAGGCCGACCAGGCCAGCCTCTTTATCCTCGATGGTCGGCGTCAGGCCTCCTACGCTCATGGGCGAGTCGGGGGTGCTTCGCATCGCGCCACATCCGGTGAGGGCGAGCACAACCAGCACAATCGAAACGAGAACAGTCATGCGGGGCTCCTTTGTGGGGGGCGACTTGAGAGAGACCATCCAATCACCAGCATCATTGAACGTAGCGCAGCCGTGTCCCCGTCACCAAATTTCTGGGACAGCGGTCGATGCGCCCTCGAGTCGGACGAGGCTTACGGGTTGCGCGCGAGGAACAGGTAGCGGTTGAGGCTGAAGAAGTAATTGTCGGCCGCGCCGGCCCTCTCCGAAGACGCTACTGCCAGCGGGCCTGCACCTTCACGCGGGGAAACTCCGGAGGCTTGCCCTCGAGGTCGACGACGCGAAGGATGCCGTCGGTCGACTCCATCAAGAGATTCTGGTTCGAGAAGCTCAGGATCTTGCCCCACGACTTGGGGAGCGCGACTTCGTACTTGGCCGTGGCCGTCTGCGCCTCCGCCCGATAGGGCGCGAGCGTCGCCAGCCACGAGTTGACCGCGATGGCAACGAGGGCCACCGCGATCACGGTGAGCACGGCCTTCAGATAGCGGTCGGTTCGCATCAGCTCACTCCTTTCGGGTCTTGATGACGAGCTCCTATCCGTTGCGCGCGAGGAAGAGGTAGCGGTTGAGGCTGAAGAAGTAATTGTCGGCCGCGCCGAGCTCGCGGAGGTCGGCCACCCACGCTGCCACTTCGGCCTCGGTGATCCCCTGCCGGCCCGGAACGAACGCCGCCATCAGCGCGGCCAGCCCGTGACTGACGGCGTGCTCCCCGTACTCGCTGTTCACGAACGTGAAGACGCCGATGTCCTCGACGACGAACCCCGCCTCCTTCAGCCGCCGCGCGAGCGTGCGGGGCAGGTGGGGATGGATGACGTGTTCCTTCCACGCCGTGAGCATGCGGGTCGTGCGCGGGCGATCGCTCGTGTTCCAGACGATCGAGTCCCAATCGGTGTCGAGCACGAGCAGGCGGCCGCCCGGACGGAGCACGCGGCGGGCTTCAGCGAGCGCGCGCGCGAGATCGCCGACGTACTCGTAGACCTGCGACGCCACCGCGGCGTCGAAGGTCGCTTTGGGGAAGGGCAGGGACACGGCGTCGGCTTCACCGAGCTCCACCCACGGGAGCCCGGCGCAACGGGCCCGCCCCATCGACAGCATCTCGTTGCTCAGATCGATGCCCACGACGCGACCGGCGGAGCCGACGGCCCTCGCCATCTCCTCGGTGAGGAGGCAGGGGCCGGCGCCGATGTCGATCACCTGCTCGCCCGGCTTGAGCTCGAGCCGCCGCATGATCTCGTGGCGCTGGGCCACCACCTCGGGCGTGAGGTAGTTGGCCTCGATCCGGCGTGCCGTGGCCGTGTCGAACGCGAGCGTGTTGGGCATCGTCATGGGGCGACCATTAGCAGACGCTTCATGATGGCACCTCGAAGCGCGGTGGTCGGATGTCGCGAACGTATCACGCGCGCTCGGCGAGGTCGAGAGCGGCGAGCAGGAGGGTTTTCATCGGCGTGCTGGGCCCCGTCGATCATCGGCCAGGGGGACGACCATCTCGCCGAACGGCTCGTAGCGCCGGTTCGTATAGGCGCACGCGGTCAGCGCGGCGCCGATCGCGTCTCGGCCATCCTGGCCCAGGTGACTCGGCACCCCGCGCAGGTGGCGGCTCGCCAGCGCGCGGCTCGACCATCGCGCTCGCGATTCGCCGCGCCGCGGCCCGAGCCACCGCGTCCACGACGCCGTCGGGAAGACGTCGATCGCCGTCAGCTTCGCCTCGCGGAGCGCGGCATAGAGCTCGAGCCCGTGCTCGATCCACTCGTAGTAGGTGGCGGCGGCGCCCCGCTTGCGGCGCTGTCGCGCCAGCGTGGACGCGCTCGGCGTCGGCCGGATGCCGCACAGCGTGCGCGGCGAGAAGAGACGCTCGCAGTCGCGCATGGTCTTGCCTTCCTCGGCGAGGCTGCAGGGGCTGTCCACGCCCACGACGAGTGGCCGCCACGGCCCGATCCATTCGACGACCGCGGCGGGTCCGGGCAGGCGGACGGGCCCGGCCACCAACCGACGGCCGTCCACGACCGCGACGTGGAACCCCTTGCGCCGCCCGCCGACATCGACGCCCGCCCAGACCGGCGATGTCCTCGGCGTCGGACCCGAGGCCTTCAAAGCCCCGCTCTGCGAGGCGACGACGCTCGGCGCTGCCGCGGGCACGCCCGTCGGAGCCGAGGCCTTCAAAGCCCTAAGTACGCGCGCTTGAGCCGCTCGTCGCCCAGCAGCTCGCGGGCCGGCCCGGAGAGCACGAGCCGCCCGCTCTCCAGCACGCACGCGCGATGGGCCAGCGTCAGCGCCTGGCGCACGTTCTGCTCGACGAGGAGCACGGTCACTCCGTCGGCGTTGATCGTCCGTACCGTCTCGAAGATGCGCCCCACGAGCACCGGTGCCAGGCCGAGCGTCGGCTCGTCGAGCATGAGCAGTCGGGGCCGCGCCATCAGCGCGCGGCCGATGGCGCACATCTGCTGCTCGCCGCCGGAGAGCGAGCCGGCGAGCTGGCCGGCGCGCTCACTCAGCACCGGGAAGAGTGAGAGTACGTACTGGAGCGTGCGCTCCTGCTCGGCGCGTGCGCGGTCGGTGTGGGCGCCCAGCAGGAGGTTCTCGCGCACGGTCATGAACGGGAAGAGCCGCCGACCCTCCGGCACCTGCACGATGCCGAGCTCGACCCGTCGGTGCGCGGCCACCGAGGCGAGGTCGGCGCCGTCGAAGAGCACGCGGCCGCCGCGCGGCGTCACCAGCCCGGAGACGACGCAGATGGACGTGGTCTTGCCAGCGGCGTTGGCGCCGACGAGGGCCACGATCTCCTTGTCACGCACCTCGAAGGACACGCCGAAGAGCGCCTGCAGATCGCCGTAGAAGGCGTCCACGCCCTCAAGCCTGAGCAAGCACGAACTCCTCGCCCAGGTACGCGTCGACGACGCGACGATCGGCGACGATCTGCGCCGGCGTGCCCTCGGCAATCTTCTCGCCGTGGTGGAGCACGACGATGCGCTGAGCGAGCCGCATCATTGCGGCCATGATGTGCTCGATGACGATGACGGTGAGGCCCTCCGCGTGGAGACGGCGGATCAGGTCGACCATGCCGCCGAGCTCGGTCGGGTTGAGTCCGGCCATCACCTCGTCGAGCAGGAGGACGCGCGGCCGCGTGGCCAGGGCGCGCGCGACCTCGAGGCGCTTGCGCAGTGCGATCGGCAGCGCCCTGGCCCGGGCCGTGGCATACGGCGCGAGGCCGCACGTCTCGACCACGCGCTCGGCGTCGGAGCGGGCGGCGCGAACGGTCGGCGTGCGCGTCAGGGCGCCGATCATCACGTTGTCGAGGACGGAGAGATTGCCGAACGGCTTGACGATCTGGAACGTCCGCGTGAGGCCGAGCCGGCAGATGTCGTGGGGCGCGCGGCCAGTCACGTCGCTGCCCGCGAAGACGACGCGTCCCTCTTCCGGGCGGTAGTAGCCGGAGACCACGTTGAAGAGCGTCGTCTTGCCGGCGCCGTTCGGGCCGATGATGCCGACGAGCTCGCGCTCGCGCACGTCCAGCGAGACGGCGCGGACGGCCGTCAGGCCGCCGAAGCGCTTGGTGACGTTCTCAAGCGTGAGCACGCGCCCCTCGAGCACCGGCCGCCCACCGCGCGCGCAGGCGTGCCGCGATTCCCGTCAGGCCCTCGGGAGCCCAGCGGACGACCAGGATGAGCGCGGCGCCGTAGATGACGAGATAGATGCCGGTGAAGCCCGCCTTCATGCCCGCGAAGGTGGCTCTCAGGTAGGTCTCGAGCACGGTGATGAGGATGGACCCGAGGTACGGCCCGAGCGCCGTGCCGATGCCGCCGATGATCGTGTTGAGGGCGAACCGGACCGACAGGTCCACCGAGAACACGTAGGCGGGGTCGACGAAGCCGACGTACTGGGCCCACAGCGTGCCGCAGACCGACGTCAGCGCCGCGCTCACGGTGACCGCGATCACCTTGAGGCGCCGGGTGGCGATGCCGAGCGCTTCGGCCGCGTCCTCGTCCTCGCGCACGCCGGCGAGCTGATAGCCGATGCGCGAGTGCTCCAGGTACACCTCCACGCCGTAATAGATGATGGCGACGGCCAGCGCCATGTACACCCAGGCGACGTGACCGAGGCCCAGCGTGGCGAAACCCGGCCGGTACGGCACCGGGATGCCCTCGCCGCCCGCGGTGAATCCGCGCCAGCGGCTCACCGCGATCAGCAGCACCTGCGACAGCGCGATCGTGGACAGCGCGAAGTAGGGGCCCTTGAGCCGATTGGACAGGAAGCCGATGACGAGGCCGGCCCCGATCGAGACGACGACGCCGAGGATCATGCCGAGCCACGGGCTCTTCGAAAACCGCGTGACCATGAGGGCGCCGGCGTAGGCACCGATCCCGAAGAAGGACGCGTGGCCGATCGAGACCTGGCCGGCGTAGCCGCCAGCCACGTTCCACGCCGCCGACAGCGCTCCCCACAGGAGAATCAACACGAGACTGTCGAGGAAGAACGCGTCGCGGATCACCAGCGGCACGAGGGCGGCGCCGCCGAACAGCACGATCGCGCCGGTGTGGCGCGGGAGGCCGATCATCACGCGCCGAGAGTTTCCGATCCGCGCTGGCCGAAGAGCCCGGCGGGGCGGAACACCAGGACGAGGATGAAGAGCAGGAAGTAGAAGATCTCTTTCCAGGCGATGCCGAAGACGTAGGAGCCCGCCACCTCGACGGCGGCGACGATGAGGCTGCCGATCAGAGCGCCTGCCATGTCGCCCAGTCCGCCCAGCACCACGACCACGTAGGAGAGCAGCACGAACTGCAGTCCGGCCGTCGGGTACACCGAATAGAGCGGGGCGACGAGCACACCGGCGGCGCCGACGGCGGCGATGCCGATGGCGAACGTGAGCCGGTACACCCGGTCGGTGTCGATCCCCATCAGCGTCGCCGCGTCGCGGTCCTGGGCGGTCGCCCGCATCACGCGGCCGGTGTGGGTGAACTTCATGAACGCGAACAGCGCGACCGTCAGCACGACCGAGATGACGAAGGCCACGACCTGCGAGAGGTTGAACGTCGTGCCGCCGACCCGGAGCGCCACGGAGAGGTGCCAGGGCCGGACGAAGCGGAAGTCACCGCTCCAGCTCACCAGCGCGACGTTCTGGAGCAGGATGGAGAGGCCGAACGTCGTGAAGATCTGGACGTTGTGCGAGGCGGTGATGACGCCCTTCATGACAAGGACATAGGTGACGAGCCCGACCATGAAGAAGAGCGGGATGGCCACGAAGAGGATGAAGTACGGGTCGACGCCCCACAGCGTGAACGACCAGAACGCCAGGTACATGCCGAGCATGAGGAACTCGCCGTGGGCGAAGTTCACCACACGCATGATTCCGAAGATGAGCGTCAGCCCCACCGCGATCAGGGCGTAGATGCCGCCGAGCAGGACGGTGGAGACGCCGAGTTGCGCGACCGCGTCTATTTGCGCTGGTCCCAGGCGCCGAGCGGGATCCACTTCGCCCGGGCCGTCGTGAACTCCTCCGGCCACACGGTGACGAGCTGGCTGTTCTGCCACTGGAGCATGTAGTGCTGCACGCGCTCGTTGGCGTTCTGGCCCGTCTCGGAGAACTTCACGCCCCAGCCGTTCATCGACGATCCGACCGGCAGGTCGAGCGACATCACCGCCGCGTTGAACTTGTCGGGATCGTCGGTGCCGGCGCGGTCGAGGACGAGCTTGAGGATCCACAGTCCAGGCCCGGCGAGCTGATGACCGCCCAGCGGGTAGGAGCCCGTGCGCTTCTGGACCGCTTCGCGGAACTCGCGCTCGATCTTCTGGCCCTCGGGCTTGAGCGCCTCGAGGCGGAAGCCGGGCCCGGGCTCCAGCAGCGCGAACACGCCGTTGGCGTCGTTGCCGAGCGCCTTGCCGAAGTCCGAGCCTCCGTAACCGGTGGCCCCCGCGTGGACCAGGGCCTTGAACAGGAAGTTCTGCTCCTTCGACTGCCGCCAGAACAGGACGGCGTCGTTGCCGAAGCCGATGTGGTGGACGATGTCCGGATTGAGCTGCTTGAGCTTCAGCACGATCGGCGTCATGTCGTTGATCGTGGTCCAGTTGTAGTACTCGGCGGCCAGCTCCTGCATGCCGAATTCCTGCTTGGCGCGCAGGCGCGCCGATTCCGTCACGCCCTGGCCGTAGGACGAGTCCTCGCTGAGGAAGGCGATCTTGATCTGGTTGGGCTTCAGGTTGAAGCGCGGCGCCAGGTGCTTGGCGATGAACTCGACGTTGTACCAGCCGAACCCGGTGGCATCGATCTCCGTGCGGTACACGGTCTTGAGGCCGCGCTTGTTGAAGCGCGGGTCGACGCACGACGTCTCCCAGTAGATGACGTTGTGACGGGCCGCCACCTCGCTGGCGGCGCCGCAGAGACGCGAGGAGAACGTCCCGATGATGATCTTGACGCCTTCGCGCGTGATCAGCCGGTTCGCCTCCGACGCCGCCACCGTGGGATCGGTCGCGTCGGCCAGCGCGAACGTCAGCTTCTTGCCCATCACACCGCCGCGCTCGTTGATCATGTCGCGGACGATCTCGAGGCCTTCGAGATGACGCTTGCCCTCGAAGGCGAGCGGTCCCGTCAACGGCTCGAGCACGCCGAGCTTGTACTCACCCGACAGCGACTGGGCGTGCGTGCCGGAGGCGAGGAGGGCAACGATGAGCGCGACGAAGGGGATGGCACGGTGACGCATTGAATGGCCTCCTCTCGAAGGGAGCGAACGGTGCGGCGGTTCTAGCACCGCGTCACCAAAGGTGTCAAGGAGCGCATGCTAGACTCGCCTCGTGAGCGACGACGACAGCACGTATCGCATGCTCGCGCCGCAGACGATCCGCTTCTGTCCGCTCTGCGCGGGCGCGCTCGGCCGGGAGGCGGTGCCGCCCGATCAGCGCGAACAAGCCGTCTGCTCGCGCTGCCGCTTCGTCTTCTATCTCAATCCGAAGGTGGTGGCCGGCACGATCCCCGAGCAGGACGGCCGAATCCTGCTCACGCGCCGCTCGATCAATCCGGGCCGCGGGCTGTGGACGTTCCCCGGCGGATTCGTCGACTTCGGCGAGACGGTGACCGACGGCGCGCGGCGCGAGACGTTCGAGGAGACCGGGCTCCACGTGGAGCTGACGAGACTCCTCAACGTCTACTCGTATCCGGGCTCGCCGGTGATCATCGTCTACAACGCGCGGGTCACCGGCGGTGAGCTGACGCCGTGCGCCGAGAACGACGCCTTGGACTGGCTCAAGCCGTCGGAGATCCCGTGGCCCGCGCTGGCGTTTCCGTCGACCCGTGACGCGTTGCGGGAGTGGGTGGCCGCGCGCGGGGAGACTCCTGCCGGCTGAGCGCCCGATTCGACGCAGCGCAGCTTGACTCCCGGCCGACGACCGCCGAAGATCACGACCCCGCGACTCATCCCATCATTCATCGTAGTGAGGTGTTACATGCAGGATTGGTGGTACGGGCTGGAGCACGAGATCCTCGACTGCATTCGGACCGACCGTGACGTGACGCCGGCGGAGCTGGCCCGGACGCTTCGGATGTCGGAGGCCGGAGTGAACTCGCTCCTCGCGATGATGGCCGCGGAAGGGAAGATCCAGATCCGGACCGTGGGGGCCGTGCCCGACCATGTGAGCGCGTGCTGACTCAGGCGCGCGAGGGCAGATCGAGCGTCGCCTTGCCGGTGACGACCTTCTCGCCCTTCTGATTCTCGGCCCACACCTCGAGCTCGACGAGGCGCACGTCGTCCTTCTCCGACTTCGCGATCACGCGGCCGGTGCAGGTGACGGTGTCCTTGAGCCGCACCAACGCCGCGAAGCGGACGCCGAGCTTGCGCACGCTGCCGGCCCCCGCCCAGTCGGTGAGCGCCTGGCCGACCCAGCCCATCGACAGCATGCCGTGGGCGAACACGCCGCCCATGCCAGCCGCGCGGGCGAACTCGTCGTCCTGGTGGATGGGATTGAAGTCGAGCGAGGCGCCGGCGTAGCGCGTGAGCTGGATCTGCTGGAGCGGTCCCTTGACGAGCGGCGGCACGGCGTCGCCGACCTTCACCTCCTCGAAGTAGACCCGCGCGTACTTCACTCAGGCTCGCCTCGCCGCGCTCGTGCCTGCGGCAACTCGGGCGCGTCTCGGCCTCGCAAGACCCATCACAGGCGCACCACCGTGACCTGGCGCATGCTCACCGCGATCTCGCCGGTGCGGTCGGTGACCGCCGTCTCGCGTACGACGAACGCCATGGGGCCGCTGCGGCCCGTTTTCTCGTAGACGTCGAGGACCTTGGTGCGGCAGAGATACGTCTCGCCGGGGACGAGCTGCCGGTGGATCTCGAATTCCTGCTCGCCGTGGAGCAGCCGGGAGATGTCGACGCCGAGGTCGCGGAGCAGCGCACCGGAGTCGGCGGTCTCGTCCCGGAACGAGATGGCGAAGGTCGGCGGCGCGATGACGTCGCCCCACGGGGAGGCGGTGCCGACCGCATCGTTCACGTAGAAGGGATTCGGATCGCCGAGCGCCCGCGCGAAGTCCTTGAGGCGGCCGCGCTCGACGGTGACCGGGAAGGGTGGGTACTCCTTGCCGACGATCGCCTTGTTGACGGTAATCGGCATCAGGCCCCGCCCTTCAACATGGCGTGCTCCAGGAACTTCTCCATGTCGAGGACGAGGACCCGCTCGTGCTTGCCTTCGGCGATCTTGTCCTTGTCGTCCCACGCCTCCACCGCGAAGAGATACCGCTTGCCGTTGGTCTCCAGCAGCGTGGCCTTGGCGCGGACGTTCATGCCGACCGGCGTTGGCGCCAGATGTCGCATCTCAACCATCGTGCCGACCGTCCCGGCGCCCGCCGGGAGATGAGGTCCCACGACGGCGTGACAGGCGTTCTCCAGCAGGCCGACGAGGAACGGCGTGGCCAGGACCTTCACCCCGCGGTTGCCCATGGCATCAGCGGTGCGGTCGGCGCTGACCGTGATGATGACCTCGGCGGTGGCGCCCAGCTTGATCTCCATGGCCGTGCTTTTACCGCGGGAGGAGCAGGAACTGCAAGCCCATCACGACCAGCAAGGCCTCGATTACCGCCAGGAAGACCCGGTCCGACATCCGGTCGAGGAGACGCCGGCCGATCCAGGAGCCGCCGAACATGACGGCGCCCAGGACCAGGCCGACCTTGACCGCGTCGGCCCCGAGCAGTGCGTAGCGGGTGAACACGGCGCCGCGGGTGATGTGCAGGGCGAGGGCGCACACCGATTCGGTGGCGATGTAGGCGCTGCGGCGGAGGCCGTAGGAGAGATAGAACGGCGCCAGCAACGGCCCCGTCGACCACGATGGCCGAGAGGAACCCGAACACGGCGCCGATAAAGGGGAAGTGGACGAGGCGCACGCACAGATAGCGCCTCTGGAGGAGTCGGCGTAGCGGGACCGCGGCGACCAGGAAGCCGCCGATGATGAGGCGCAGGTGCTCGCTCGTCGCGCCGGCGTAGAGGATTGCGCCGACGGCCGTGGTGGGGAGCGGCGCCCACGAGAAACCGCCACGTCACGCCCCGGTCGATCTCGGCGCGGTTCCACCAGATCCGGGCGAGGTTGCCGAGCAACATCGCCACCGTCAGCACGGGCGCCGTGGCACGAATGCCCAGCGTCCAGGCAATGAGCGGCAACAGGATCACGCCGGCGCCGAACCCCGCCACGCCGGCGACGACGGAGCCGATCAGCGCTCCGGCGACGAGAATCGACCAGCCGAGGACGTCGGGCACGGGCGTGGTTGCCCGTAGTATACGCGCGTGAGTCGCTGGATCGGCGCGGCCGGAGTCTTCGTGATCTCGCTCGACTCCATGGTCAACATCGCCTTTCCCGCCATGGCCGCGACCTTCGGGGTGGCCGCGCCGGCGATGCGCTGGGTGATCGTCTGCTACGTCCTGAGCTACGCGTTCCTGTCGTTCGCCGGAGGTGCCCTCGGCGATCGCATCGGATACCGGCCGGTCTTCGTCGTCGGGCTGGCCGGAAGCGCCGTCGCCTACGTCATCGCCGCAGCGGCGCCGACGCTCGGGTGGCTGCTGATCGGCCGGGTGGTGCAGGGCCTCGCTGGAGGCCTCGTGTATGGAACGGCGCCGGCCATCGTCACCGCCGGCGCCGACCGGACGAGGCGCACGCGGGCGATCGGATTCCTCAATGCCGCGCTCGGGCTGGCCTTTGCCCTCGGGCCGATCGTGGCCGGCCTGCTCATCGCGACGGTCGGCTGGCGCGCGGTCTTCGCGATCCGCGCGCCGCTGGCGCTCGTCGCTCTGGCGGCGGCGCTCCGCGGGCTGCCGCGGGAGAGCGCGGGAGCCTCACGGGGACCGGTGAGGCCGCGCGACGTCCTGCGCCGCTCCGTGCTCCACCTGGGCGCGCTGCCGTTCCTCGCCTTCGGGGGGAACTTCGCGATCTGGCTGCTGGCGCCCTTCTATATCGTCGACCGCCGCGGGCTCGACCCCATGGTGGGCGGCCTCATGTTCATGCTGACACCGCTCGGGATGACGCTCGGGGCGCCGCTAGCCGCGCGCCTCGCCGAGCGGCTGGGCGCGCGCGTCACCGTGGTCGCCGGCCTCCTGGTGGAGGCGCTGGGGCTCGCCGCCCTGGGCACGGCCGGTGCGACGACGCCGTTCGCCGCCGTCGCCGCGGAGCTCTTCGCCGCCGGTCTCGGCCTGGGCGTTTTCGTCGTTCCGAACATGGCGGTGCTGATGGAGGAGTTCACGCCGCACCAGCAGGGCGCGGCGGGTGGGTTCGCCTTCCTGACGCGCACGCTCGGTATCGTCGTCGGTGTGCTGGCGTGGGCGGAGATCTTCGAGCTCGCCCGCGAAGCGAGCGGGTTCGACGTCGCGTTCGAGCGCGCGCTCCTGGCCGCTGGCGCGAGCGTGCTGGTTGCGGCCGTCCTGGCGATGATCAGGCGGGGAGGCTGAAGACCGTGACCCGCTCAGAAGCGGAAGAGGACGCCGATCTCGGGGGCGAAGTTGGGTGCCTTGGAGGTGAGGCCGAATCCGCTGTTCAGCTTGATCGTCACGCGACGACTCAGCTCCCATTGAATTTCGGCCACCGCCTCGAGCTCGTCCTGCACGCCTTCCAGGGCCAGGACCAGGCGCCACTGGTCGCCGATCCTTTTCACGTACTCGATCCCGTAATCGCCGAGTTCGAGCTTTCCTTCTCCGGTGGAGTACGACCCGGATCCCTTGAGCGTGATGGTGCCCCAGGAAAAGCCCTTGGTGAGAAGGGCGCCGAGGCTGAGCTCCCAGTGTTGGGTCCCGATCAGGCGCTTGTGTTGCTGCAGGGGAAAGACGACTTCGAAGAAACTGATGAGCTCCGGCCTCGTGTCGGTTTCCTCGAACCACCGGAAGCGGATCTGGGCTTCGGTATCACCGAGCCCCGATTCGCGGAAGGTCTGGGGCATCGCAGAAGGATCGGCTGAAGCCCTGGTCTGGCTGGCGGCCGTATATACCGCCGATTCGAATTCAACGGCGAGGCGGTCAGTGATGCCGTAAGAGAGGAATATCAGGCCCTCGTGCTCCTCCTTCTTCGCCCTGAATTCCCGGTCGAGCCCGAAGCCAAGATCGCTAGGCTTGTACTCGGCCTTGCTCGTCCTCGTGTACTCGTAGAAAAGGTACAGCAAGAGCTCGTGCTTCCGGACGTAGGTCCCGAGGAGCGACGTGTGGATGCCGTCGCCACGGTCCCTGAGGTATGGGCGGGACTCCCACTGCTCTGTCTCGGCGCGATCGCGGGCCAGGGCCGTTTCGGTGCCGCTCTCGCGAACATTCCTGAAGGGCAGGAGCAACGCAGGCGTCTTCTCGGCCCGCTCGCCCCAACTCAACAGCGGGGGATTCCAGGCGGCTCCCTCCTGCCCGGCGGCAGTGCCGACACGGAGGATCAAGACGAGCACCCCGAGCACGTGGCTCTTCATGGCGACCCCTGCCAAGCAATTTATCGTCGGTGGGTCGCAGCTCCTTCATTTTTAGTGACACGGACGCCCGGCAGGCCCGCCTGCCGCGGGGAAGGCATGGCGGGTTCCCGCGAACCCTTTGATTGGGGAGCTACTGCGGCGATTGTCTCTACGCTGCGATCGTCGGGTCCACTCGCATGACGACGTAGCCACCGACCGCACCGGCGCCGAAGCCCGGAGCGAACACGCGCAGCGGGCGATCGATGACGCCACCGCGAATGGCGTCGTGGAGCGCGATGGGGATCGACGCCGACGACGTGTTGGCCACGGTCTCGATGTTGAAGTAGCAGCGCTCCGGCGCGAGCCCCGCGTCGGCCGCGATGCGCTCGACCATCGTGCGATTGGCCTGGTGCGGCACCGTCAGGTCGATCGCGTCCATCAGTGAGCCGGCGCCGCCGTCAGGATGCGGTAGCGCTCTGAGCTCGGACAGCATCTGGCCCAGGTATCGCTTCACCAGCTTACGCACCTCGGGCCCGTACACGGTGATGTTGTTGTCGAACTCCGGGTTGGGCCAGACGATCGAGTCCACTTCGCTCATGGGCCCGCTCGCGTAGGTCTGGAACACCTCGACGTCGGGCGCGGCGCCGCGCTCGGCAGGGCCGACCACCAGAGCAGCGGCGCCGTCGCCGAAGATCATCCGCGACGTCCGCACCGTGCCGATCTTGTCCGAGAACTTCTCGCCGCAGACGACCAGGACGGGCCGCTCGACTTCCTGCAGAAGACGGATTGCCTCGGCGAGGCCGTAGGGCAGCCCTGCGCAGGCGGCAACCACGTCGCATGACGCGTGCGTCTGGAAGATCCCGAGCTGGCCCGAGAGCCAGGTGGCGACCGACGGCATCATCTTCGCGCTCGTGCACGAGCAGAAGACGACGGCGCCGATCTCCTCCGGGCGCCGCCCGGACTTCTCGAGCGCACGCCGCGCCGCCATCAGCGCCAGGTGATCGAGGTCGAGATCGGTGTAGAGCCGCTGGGCGATTCCGGTCTTGAGGTGGATCTCCTCGGCGGTCATCGGTGACCAGCACCACGCCGCGTTGCGGATCAGGTCCTCGTTGGTGCAGACCTGCTCGCCCTTCTGCACGGCCAGCGCCTCGAGCCGCGGCATGACGGCGAAGCGCTTGCGCACCTCGATGGGGGGGTACGGCGTGAGCGGCCGCTCGGACACGGCCGGTGCCGGACGCGGCGTTCGCTGGCGGTGGCCGGCGCGGACGCGACGGATGAAGTCGGCGGCGTCCTCGCTGCGCGGCGTGAACACCACCACCCAGTCGTCGCCGTCCAGCTTGCCGACCTCGGTCAGGCGCAGCTTGCCGCGGTCCCACCGATACTCGTTGTGGAGCACCATCGTCTGACGCAACAGCGCTTCCAGCTCGGGCACGGTGTGATGGCACTCGACGATGTCCTGCCACGAATACCCGGGGTAGTCCGGGTCGTAGGCGAGGAGCGTCCATGTCAGGTTTCGCGGGTTGGCGAGCGCCTCGGCGACGGTGGGCTTGATCGCGGGAAGCTCAGCGCCGGCCCACTTCCGGTGGCGGAAGACGTCGAAGAGGATGCGAAAGACCTTGTCCTCGACGCCTTCGTCCCAGGTCGTGCCGAGCGAGCGATAGCCGGCGTCGACCGCGGCGCTGAGCTCGCTCATGTCCGTGGCCTTGAACACCGGCAGGAACACCTCGTCGCGGAAGCGCGGCACGTCGCGCCAGCGCGTGGGGCGCTTCTCGTAGAGCGTGATGCCGTAGCGGTTGGCCCAGAACAGCGTCGAGGCCAGGTCGCGCAGCAGCTCGTACCGCGTCTTGTAGCCGCCGCCGAGGATGCGGGACACGATGTCGCTCTCGGCCGGCGCCTTGTCCTCGAAGTCGCGGCGGATCACCGCCGAGAACTGCTCGAGCGAGTCGAACACGGAGAAGTCGAAGGTCGGCACGAAGTTGAACGGGAAGACGATACGACCGTAACGGTTGATGACGAACGGCTTCATGGCTGCCCCTTCACGAGAAAAATTGTTCGCTCATAGTACACGCTGGCCCCGACGAGCGCCATCGCGCCAGCGTTCATCGCCTCATCTAGATCGAACGCCATACGGACGACGCGCGTGATCCGCGCTCGTATCGAAGGCTGCGATGAGGTGGATACACGCGCATGGGCAAATGACGAGGGGCAAATCCACACGTTGATAGTGTCGAGATATCAACGCTTGACTCGATCACAACGGCATGCGGTGGACACCGCCAATTTTTCGCCACGTTGCGAGCACAGCCGCGAACGGCGGTCGGATGACGAAGTTTGGCAGCGCGCTTGCTCAACGAACCTCAGCAGGTTGCGGCCGGGTGGGGCGCGTGTGCAGTTCAACGTCCGAATGGAGGAGGGTACGGTATGAGGAAGCATTGGGTCACTGCAGTAGGTATGGGCGTGCTGGCGCTGGTGATGACAGGACCGGCGTGGGCGCAGCCGTGCAAGAACCAGATGGTCTTGAAGCAGGCAACCGGGGTCACCGCTACCGGCCAGTCCGAGAGGAAGGTCGCGGCGGCGACACTCAAGAGCTCGGCGGTGGACAAGTTCGAGGTCGACATTCAGGGCGGCGGAGCATTTCATCCTTACCTCGTCATGGTGACCAGGGGCAGCAATGCCACCGGTACAGGACCGTCGACCACACCCGTCACCGTGGGCGGGTTGTTCACGAACTCGCTGGGTGTGGGTGACTTCGACCTGAAGAACAGCGGAAGCGCGTGCAGCATCCACAAGGTCTTCGTGGTGGACTTCCTCAGTACGGCGAACCCGAAGAAGACGATCCTTTCTGGCGATTTCGACACGGCTCCACTGGATGCCAACGACCCGCCCGAGGTCGAGCTCGAGATCGAGCACGGTATCGAGGTGGAGGTCCAGAACGAGCTGAACAACATCAACCACCCGTAACGAGTAGCGGGGGCGAGGGAGGGCGTTCGCCCCCGACCCGGACGAAGGACGATCGGCGGCGCTCGGGACGCCATCGTCCGAAGTCGCGCATCAAGTTCCTGCCAGACCAACCTGATCGATTGACACTCGCCTTCGCGTCACGCGCGACGATCGCTTGACGTCCTCGACATCGAAGCGTACTCAGTGAGACGTCGAAGATGTCGCCGATAGAGAAAAAGTTTTCCTACTCTTCATTGACGTTCTTACTTCCCGCGAAGACTGTTGCGCCGCGCCCTCCCCTCGATTAGCTTTGTGAGCCCTCGCTCCAGCCGTCAGCCAGGAGGATCACGTGAGAGGAACGTCGAGTCGACTCCCGGAGATCATTGCCAAGCACGAGCAAGATCTCCTCGACCAGTGGATCAAGGAGCAGACGAGCTCGGCCACGCGGCGTCCCGACCTCCTCAGCGAGGCCGACCTGCGCGAGCAGTCGCGGGCGCTGCTCAACGGCATCCGTAACGCCATCCAGCGCGGGCGTCTCGACGACATCACGGGCTCGGAGTGGCAGACGGTTCGCGACGTGTTGAACGAGGTCTCGCGCGCGCGGGCCCAGATGGGCTTCAGTCCTTCGGAGATGGCCACCTTCGTGTTCTCGCTGAAGCAGCCGCTCTTCGCGCGACTCCGAGCGGAGATCCGCGAGACGGACCCGCTCGTCGACGAGATGTGGGCCGCCAGCACGCTGCTCGACAAGCTCGGGCTTCACACGACCGAGGTCTATCAGAAGAGCCGCGAAGAGGTCATCCTGCGCCAGCAGCAGGACATGCTGGAGCTGTCGACCCCCGTGGTGGAGCTGTGGGACGGAGTTCTCGCGCTGCCGCTGATCGGCACGCTGGACAGCGCCCGCACGCAGGTCGCGATGGAGAACCTCCTCGAGAAGATCGTGCAGACGGGCGCCGGCATCGCCATCGTCGACATCACCGGCGTTCCGACGGTGGACACCCTCGTCGCTCAGCATCTGCTGAAGACGGTGGCGGCGGCGCGGCTCATGGGCGCCGACTGCATCATCAGCGGCATCCGGCCGCAGATCGCCCAGACCATCGTCCACCTGGGCGTCGATCTCGGCTCCGTCATCACGAAGGCCTCGCTGGCCGACGCGTTCGTCGTCGCTCTCCAGCGGACGGGGGCAACGATCAACAAGGAGCACTAGGCAACTCTCGTGGAGCGCATCCCTATTCTCAAGATGGGGGAGTTCCTGCTCGTGACCATCCAGGTGGACATGCACGACCGCCTGGCCCTCACCCTTCAGGACGACCTCACCGAGATGATCGTCAAGAATCGGGCCCACGGCGTCCTCATCGACATCTCGGCGCTCGAGGTCGTGGACTCGTTCATCGGCCGCATGCTGGGCAACATCGCGAGCGTGTCGCGGGTCCTCGACGCCGCCACCGTGGTGGTCGGCATGCAGCCCGCGGTCGCGATCACACTCGTCGAGTTGGGGCTGTCGCTCCCGGGTGTGCGCACGGCGTTGAACGTCGAGAAGGGCATGGAGCTGCTGCGCGTCTCTCTCGCCGCGCCAAATGGCCATGCCGATCGTCAAAAGTGAGTGGTGGCCGGTTCGCTCGGGCGAGGACATCGTCCGGGTCCGCCAGATCGTCCGACGGTGGGCGGTCGAGCTCGGATTCGGTCTGGTCGATCAAACGAAGATCGTGACCGCGGCCAGCGAGATCGCGCGCAACACCGTCGATTACGGCGGCGGGGGCGAGGTGCTCGTGGAAAGTCTCAGCGAGAACGCGCGCCGCGGCCTCCGTCTCGTCTTCGAGGACAAGGGCCCAGGGATCCAGAACATCGACGAGGCGCTGAAGGACGGGTTCACGACCAGTAGAGGCCTCGGGCTCGGGCTGGGCGGCGCGCGCCGACTCGCGACCGAGTTCAGCGTCGAGTCTCGCCCAGGGGAAGGAACGCGCGTTTCGTTGACGCGATGGAAATGACGACGACCACGGTGTCGGTGCCGATGAGTGAGACGAGCCAGCCCGGCGAGGCCCGACGGGCGGCGATGCGTCTGGCCTCCGGGGCCGGGCTCGACGAAGAGGTGGTCGGCAAGGTGGCCATCGCCGTCACCGAGGCGGCGTCGAACGTCGTCAAGCACGGCCGTGGCGGCGACGTCATCCTCCGTACGCTGCGCGACGGGGAAGCCCACGGTCTGGAGATGCTGGCGCTCGATCGGGGCAGCGGCATGGCGAACGTCGGCGAGTGCTTCCGCGACGGCTATTCGACGGCGGGAACGGCGGGCACCGGCCTGGGCGCGATCCGGAGGCTGTCGTCCGAATTCGACGTGCACACGATCCCGGGCGTGGGAACGGCCGTGCTCGCTCGGTTCTGGAGCGCTGCCCCGCCGAAGCCCGAGCTGGAAGTGGGAGCCGTGTGCGTGCCGAAACCGGGTGAGCTGGTGTGTGGCGACGCCTGGGCCGTCGCGTGTCGCGCCGGCGTCACCATCATCGTCGTCGTCGACGGCCTCGGTCACGGCCTCCCTGCGGCGGACGCCGCCGCGGCGGCGCTCGACGCGTTCGCCGCCAGCCGGACGCCGGAGCCTCGAATCGTGCTCGAGGAGATCCACGCGGCGCTGCGGTCCACACGCGGCGCCGCCGTCGCCGTCGCGGTCGTCGATCCGCGGCGCCGCCTCGTCCGCTACGCGGGCCTCGGCAACATCGCCGGCGCCATCCTCGGCACCGGCCCCGCGCGCCACATGGTCTCGCACAACGGCACCGCGGGGCACGAGGCGCGCCGCCTCGACGAGTTCTCGTATCAGTGGCCAAAGGGCTCCCTCGTCGTGATCCACTCCGACGGGCTCGGAACGCACTGGGATCTCGGCCGCTATCCCGGGCTCGCCCAGCGCGAGCCCAGCCTCATCGCCGGCGTGCTCTACCGTGATTTCGCCCGGCGGCGTGACGACGTGACGGTGGTGGTGGCGAGATGAGCCTGATCCTGTCGGTGGCCATCAAGTACGAGCACGACGTCGTCGCGGCGCGCCAGCGGGCACGCCAGATCGCGGGGCTGCTCGGTTTCGACACCCGGGACCAGACGCGAATCGCCACCGCGGTCTCCGAGATCGCTCGCAATGCCTTCACCTACGCCGGCGGCGGCCACGTCGAGTTCCGAGTGGAGGGTCGGACGGCGCCGCAGCTCTTCACGGTCAAGGTGCTCGATCACGGCCCGGGGATCGCGGATCTGTCGAGGATCCTGAGCGGGCGCTACACCTCGGCGACCGGCATGGGGGTCGGCATCATCGGCACCCGGCGCCTGATGGACAACTTCGTGATCACGTCCGAGCCCGGCAAGGGGACGGCCGTCACGCTGACGAAGATCGTTCCTCGTGACGTCGCCGTGATCACCACGGAGCGGATGAGCGACATCGTCGGCGCCCTGGCCGGGCAGCGCCCGCGGACTCCCATGGAAGAAGTTCAGCTCCAGAACCAGGAGCTGCTGCGCGCGCTCGAGGAGCTGCGCACCCGCGAAGAGGATCTGCGACGACTCAACGGCGAGCTCGAGGACACCAACCGGGGTGTGGTGGCCCTCTATGCCGAGCTGGACGAGAAGGCCGACCACCTGCGCCGCGCCGACGACATGAAGACCCGGTTCCTCTCGAACATGAGCCACGAATTCCGGACGCCGCTGAACTCCATCCAGGCGCTCACGCGGCTGCTGCTCGAGCGCTCCGACGGCGGCCTCACGGCCGAGCGGACCCGCCAGGTCGAGTTCATTCGCAAGGCGGCCCAGGACCTCACCGAGCTGGTGAACGACCTGCTCGACCTGGCCAAGGTCGAAGCCGGCAAGATCGTCGTGCGCCCGATCGAGTTCGAGGCGGCCAACCTCTTCGGCGCGCTGCGCGGCATGCTGCGGCCGCTCCTCGTCAACGAGTCGGTGGCGCTGGTGTTCGAGGACACGTCGAGCGTGCCGACGCTCTTCCAGGACGAGGGCAAGGTTTCCCAGATCCTGCGCAACTTCATCTCCAACGCGCTGAAGTTCACCGAGCGCGGCGAGGTGCGGGTGTCGGCGACGGTCGTCGACGACGGGATGGCCGTCGCGTTTTCCGTGGCGGACACCGGCATCGGGATCGCGGCCGAAGACCAGGAGCGGATCTTCCATCAGTTCGGCCAGCTCGAAAACCCTCTGCAGCGGAAGGTGCGGGGGACAGGGCTCGGGCTGCCCTTGACCAAGAAGCTGGTCGAGATCCTCGGCGGGCGTCTCGCCCTGGTCAGTGAGCCCGGGGTGGGCTCGACGTTCACGGCGGTCCTGCCCGTCCGATTCGCGGAGCCGGTGGCGGCGCCGGCCGAGGAGGCTCAGCTCGACGTCGATCCCACCCGGCTGCCCGTGCTGATCCTCGAGAACAGCCCCGAGGATCTGCTCGTCTACCAGACGCTCCTGCGCGGCTCGCGCTATCAGGTGCTCCACGCGGCGACGGTGAAGCAGGCGCGTGACCTGCTGCGACAGGTCACGCTGCGCGCCATCATCCTCGACATTTTGCTGCGGGGCGAGGACGCGTGGGAGTTCCTGGCCGAGCTCAAGGCCGGTGACGCCACGCGGGACATCCCGGTCCTGGTCGCGACGACCGTGGACGATCCGCACAAGGGGTACGGACTGGGTGCCGATGCCTACGTGGTCAAGCCGGTCGAGCGTGGCTGGCTGATGACGACCCTGGACGATCTGACGGCCGACGGGCGCGGCCGGCGCATCCTCATCGTCGACGACGACGAGACCTCGCGCTACGTCCTGCGTCAGCTCTTGGCCGGAACGCGCTACGAGACGATCGAGGCGGCCAGTGGCGCCGAGGGCCTGGAGCGCGCCCGCGAGCAGCCGCCGGCGGCGATCTTCCTCGACCTGGTGATGCCCGGCCTGTCCGGCTTCGAGGTCCTCGACGCGCTGCGGACCGACGAGCGGACGCGCGGCATCCCCGTCGTGATCCTGACGTCGAAGGCGCTCGACCCCGACGACCACCGCCGGCTCGACGGCAAGGTGACGGCGGTCCTTTCCAAGGGCTCCTCCTCGCGCGAGATCGCGTGCGCGGCGCTGGACTTTGCGCTCAGTCACGGCGGCTCCTGACCATGGACATCGCCCGCACGGTTCTCCTGAACGTCGACGACTACGCCCCGGGACGCTACGCGCGCACTCAGGTCCTGCGGCAGGCCGGCTTCGACGTGCGCGAGGCGACACGCGGGGAAGAGGCCCTTCAGATCGCGGCCGTCCACAAGCCGGCGGTCGTGTTGCTCGACGTCAACCTCCCCGACATGAGCGGCTTCGAGGTGTGTCGTCGCATCAAGACCGATCCCGCGACCTCGGTGATTCCCGTGGTCCACCTCTCCGCGACGTTCGTGGGCCCTGGTCATCGCGCGCTCGGCCTCGAGGGCGGAGCGGATGCGTATCTCACGGAGCCGGTGGAGCCGCCCGTCCTGGTCGCCACCATCAACGCGCTCCTCCGCATGCGCCGAGCCGAGGAGACGATGCGCGCGCTGGCCCGGCAGTGGCAGGCGACGTTCGACGCCATCGCCGACGGCGTGGCGCTCCTCAACGGCGCCGGGACCGTGCTCCAGTGCAATCGCTCGTTCCCGGCCGTCCTGGAGCTGGCGTCCGACGACATCATCGGACGATCGATCTTCGAGCTGTGGCGCGGCACGCCCGTCGAGCGCGAGGACATGCCGTTCATGCGCATGGTCCGGAGCGGCCACCGCGAGCAGGCCGAGATCACCTTCGGCAGCCGCTGGCTGCAGGCGACCGCCGATCCCGTGGCGGAGGACAGTGGCCGGTTGATCGGCGCCGTCTACGTGGTGAGCGACGTCACCGAGCGCAAGCGCGCCGACGAGGATCGCATCGTGCTCCTGTCGCGCGAGCAGGCGGCGCGGGCTCAGGCCGAGGCGGCCAGTCGCGCCAAGGACGAATTCCTGGCCACCGTCTCGCACGAGCTTCGGGCGCCGCTCAACGTCATGCTGGGCTGGGGCCGCATGCTGCGATCAGGCGTGCTCGACGATGCGGCCACGCGTCAGGCGCTCGATACGATCGAGCGCAACATCCGGTTGCAAGCCCAGCTCATCGACGACCTCCTCGACGTCTCGCGCATCACGAGCGGCAAGCTTCGCCTCGACGTCCGTCCGGTCGACATCCCCGCCGTGGTCCAGGCGGCGCTCGATTCGGTGGAGGTGGCGGCCGAGGCCAAGTCGATCCGGATCGAGACGGTGCTGGCACCCGATCTGACGCCGATACTCGCCGATCCCGGCCGGCTCCAGCAGATCATCTGGAATTTGATGTCGAACGCGATCAAGTTCACGCCGATGCACGGACGGGTGACCGTGGCCGTGGAGCAGTCCGACTCCGCCGTCCGCATCACGGTGAGCGACAGCGGCCAGGGCATCAGCCGCGACTTCCTGCCGTTCGTGTTCGACCGTTTCCGCCAGGCCGACTCGACGTCGACGCGGCTGCACGGCGGCCTCGGTCTCGGTCTGGCGATCGTGCAGCACCTGGTCGAGCTGCACGGTGGCTCGGTGAAGGTCGACAGCCCGGGCGAGGGCAAGGGCGCGACGTTCACGGTGACGCTGCCGCTGCGGGTGTCCGTGCAGGATCGCCGCCTCCCCGAGCCACGGCCCGACCCGGAACCACCGGCGTCGCTGCCGGGGCTCGAAGGCCTGCGTGTGGTCGTGGTGGACGACGAGGACGACACGCGGGTCTTGATGCGGGCGCTCCTCGAGCGCTGCGGCGCCGCCGTGACCGCCGTCGGTTCGGCGCGCGAGGCGCTCGCGGTCCTGGAGGTCGTTCAGCCCGACGTCCTCGTGAGCGACATCGCGATGCCGGGTGACGACGGCTACGCGCTGATCCGCCGTCTTCGCTCGCGATCGCGCGATCGCGGCGGCGAGGTGCCGGCCATCGCGCTCACGGCCTACGCGCGGCGGGAGGACGAAATGCGCGCTGTCGAGGCCGGCTACCAGATGCACGTGGTCAAGCCGGTGGATCCCGGCGCGCTCGCCCACGCCATCGCTCGGCTGGCCCGGCGCGGCGACGCTCAGAGCCCCCCGTAGACGACCTCGACGACGCTCAGGGACGCGGACCCGGCCGCCGCACGTAGCGTCCGCGCGGCGGGCCGACGATCGCGCCGCGCTCGTAGATCAGGTGGCCGCGCAGGAACGTCGCCTGGACCTGGCCCGTGAGCTCCTGGCCTTCGAACGGCGTGTAGCCCTGGCTCGACGGCGAGTCGGCGGCGTGCACGACGAACCGGCGGGTCGGATCGATCAGCGCGAGGTCCGCGTCGTAGCCGACCGCGATGTCGCCTTTGCTCGTGAGCCCGAAGCGCCGCGCCGGATTCCACGCGGTCAGCTCCGCGATACGATGCTCGGCCAGGCCGCGCCGTCGCCCCTCGCTGAAGACTCCCGACAAAAGATATTCGGTTCCACCGAACCCTGATTTCGCGGGCCAGATGTCGTCCTCGGGCCGGCGGGCGCCCTTGACCTCGCTCGCGCAGCATGCATGGTCGCTCACGATCCAGTCGACGTGGCCGTCGAGCACGCCCTGCCAGAGGTACTCGACGTCCTCGCGCGGCCGGATCGGAGGATTGACCTTGGCGTGGGCGCCGGCCGGTCCGTCGCAGTCGAGCAGCAGGTGGCCGACGGTGACCTCGCGGCGGAAGTCGACGTGGGGGAAGATCGCCTTCGCCATGAGCGCCGCGTCGAGCGCCTTCCGCGACGACAGATGGAGCAGGTTGATGTTGCGACATCCCGTCTCGTGAGCGAGATAGGCGGCGATCCACACCGCGAGCCCCTCCCCGTGAGGGGGCCGCGCCGCGCTGTACGCGCGGAGCCCGGTCAGCGACCGGTCGCGCTGGACAAGCTTCGTGTAGGCATTGAGGACGTCCGCCATCTCGCAGTGCAGGCTCACGCTCACGTGCTCGCCCAGCTCGGGACGCCGCTGGCAGAGCCGCGCGGCCGAGCGCATGACGAACTCGAAGTGCGCGAGGTCGTAGGAGTCGTCGGGCCCGAGCATCAGGAAGCGGCGCTGGGCATCGTCGTCGGTCCGGCCGTGGAGCCCGTAGCCGCCGTAGAACATGAAGATCTTGAACGACGGCACGCCGTGCTCGACGGCGAGCATCTCCATCTCCTCGAGGTGGAGGCTCTCGATGGGCGCCAGGTGGTAGGCGTAATCGCACCAGTACCGGTCCTCGGAGAGCTTCAGGACGTCGGGGAAGAAGTCGCGCCACGAGCCGCCGCGGTTCAGGTAGTACTGGCCGGTCCTGAAATAGGTCAGCATCGTGGTCACGCCGCCCATCGCGGCGGCTTTCGATTCGGTCACGGCATCGTCGGCCAGTGGCGCATAGATGCCGACGTGCGTGTGGGCGTCCACGAGGCCAGGAAAGGCGAGGAGGCCCCGGCCGTCGAAGACTTCGCGCGCGTGGCCCGCCGGGATCTCCGGTGCCACGAGCGCGAAGCGGCCGTCCTTGACGCCGAGGTCGAGGCGCTCGACCGTGGGCTGCCGCGGCCGCACGACGCGGACGTTCTTCACGACCAGATCGAGCGACGTCATACGATCGCGATGGCCTCGATCTCGATGAGGTAGTCGGGATGAGCCAGCTTGCTGACCTCGACCATCGTGGAGGCGGGCCCCCTCGGCCCGAAGAACTCGTCGCGCAGGGTCCGAAATTCCGGACGATGGCGGACGTCGGTCACGTAGGTCGTGATCTTCACGACGTTGGCGAGCGTGCCGCCACCGGCCTCGACCAGTGCTTTCACCGACGAGAACACCTGTCGGGCCTGGGCCTTGAAGTCGCCCGGATGGGCCGCCCCGCCGTCCTTGTCGTAGGCCACCTGGCCGGCGAGAAAGAGGATCGTCTGGGCGCCGGTGACCTTGATGGCCTGGCTGTACCCGGGTGGATCGTAGACGCCGCGCGCGGAAAGCTTCTCTAAAGTCGCCATGCTTCCTCCTTGGGAGGTGGTCGCCCTGAGGTGATCGCCGCCTACTTAGGGCGCCTGCCCCGAAAGTGTCAAGCGGGCTGACGACGAGACCTGTCGGAATTCCTTACGGCATAGACCCGATGGGCGAGGCCCCTATCCCAACACATCGGATTCCCGGCGATTCAGGGCCGACGTTCGGGGCTGTCGCCTGTCGGAATCCCTTACGGTGTAAACCCAACCGGCTATACCCACCCTCGGAAGCGTCTGAAAAGCCGACACTTCGACGCCTGGCATCGTTGCTGCTCCCTCGCGTGTGGCGGTCATTACCGGCTATGGGGGCATTCTCGCTATGGGGGCATTCACTATGAGGCAGGGACGAACCGTGTTGACGATGTGTATGGCGGTGGTCGTGGTGTTGCTGGGGCTCCTGGCTCCCGACGTGAGCCAGGCGACGCTGACTGGAACCTGTGGGCCTTTGACGTCCGAGCCGACTCAGGTCGGATTTTGCCAGACGTCGCTCACGATCTCGGGATCATGGCTGACGATCAGCTTCACGAACACGAGCCCGGCCGCGAACGCCGGCTACATCGTCGCGGATGCCTTCAACCTGCCATCCGGAGTCGCCGCCACCCTGTTCAGCACGACCGACCCTGACTTCGACACGTTCCTCGAGGGCGACGTCAAGACGCGTCCCTTCGGCCATCGGATCGACCTCGTTTCGCTCGGCGGAAACCTCAACACCGCCTTCACCCGCGCCGGCGGCAGCCCGCTCGCCGGCATCGCCGTAGGGCAAACGGCTCAGTTCGTGTTTTCGCTCTCGAACGCTGGTGTAAACGAAACCGACGTTTTCAACAGCGAGCTGGTCCGCTTCAAGGGCTTCAGCAACGGCAAGAGCGACAAGACCGGGGTCGAGCTGGACGGGCCGAACGGGCCGCCGGCCGCCGTGCCCGAGCCGATGACGCTCCTGCTGGTTGGCCCCGGCATGGCCGGGCTCGTCTGGCTGAGGGCCCGGCGCCGTCGGTCGTCAGGCGTCTAGTCACCGCCGGGGGTGTATCCTCGCGCGGTGATTCGGGAGTCATCGGTCGCCGCGCTGCTGTGGCTCGCGCTGTGTGCGGTCTACGTCGGGCTCGGGGTGTTCGGGGTGGGGAGCGGCCTGTGGGGCGTGGCGCCCTACATCGCGGCGTTGACGATCGCTCGCGCGACCGAGCCGAGGCCCGGACTGCGCCGTGGATTGCGCACGGCCGCGGTTGCCGGAGCGACCGGCGCCATTGTCGTCGGCGTTGCCGTCGGGATCGGTCGGGAGCACGTGCTGGGCGCTGGCTCAGGGGATACGGGGCGGCTCGTAACGGTCGCGGCCTTCAGCCTGGCCGCCGCCGGGATCCTGACGCTGGCGTGTGCCGTTCGTCCGGTGCGGCAGCGGCTCTTTCTGAGGGTCGGGCTCGATCCGGCGTCGGCGGTCCACGCCACGGCGGCCGTGCTCTATGCGACGACGCTCGTCGTGATGGCGGGCTCGTTCGTGCTGCTCTACGACGACCCCGGCGAGACGATCCCGATCTACCTGAGCGATCCAGTGGTCTCGCTGCTGACCGACGTGCCGCTCGCCCTCGCGGGCGTGGGCTGGCTGATGACCCGCAACTTCTCGATGGCGCTCGGTCGTCTCGGCTTCGTGCCGATCACGCGGCGTCAGGTGGCGTGGGCGGGAGTCGTCGCGGCCGCCTTCGTGGTCGCGGCGGGATTGCTCGACCACGTCGAAGCGTGGCTGCTTCCCGAGATCTACGAACGCGAGGGCCGCTTCTCGCTCAAGTTCGCGAACGTCTCGCCGTGGCTCGGCGCGCCTCTGGTGGCGGTGGCCGCCGGCGTCGGGGAGGAAGCGGTCTTTCGAGGCGCCATGCAGCCGCGCTTCGGTGTGCCGCTCACCGCACTGCTCTTCGCGGCCGTCCACGTCCAGTACGAGATCCCGGGCATCATCCTCATCTTCCTCATCGGCGTCGTGCTCGGAGTGCTCCGCGATCGCACCTCGACGACATTCACGGCGCTGGCGCACATGCTGTACGACATCGCGGCGTTTCTGGTCCCCGACGCCTGAAGCGCGTGATTCGGCAGGACGAGTCGATGAGAGCCTCTGACACTCTTCGCGAGGCCGTGAGGAGGATCGTGTGGATCTCGTGAGCCCGACCGGAACCGGCGCCGTTGCCGTCAAGCGCCTGGCCGCACGGCGCGCGAGCCTGACCGGCTGCCGCATCGCCGTCCTCGACAACTCCAAGCCGAACGCCGGCGCGCTGCTCGGCCGCGTGGCCGAGCTGCTGGTCGAGCGCGCGGACGCCGCATCGGTCCGGATCTGGCGCAAGCCGGGCGCCTCGCACCCGGCCGCGAACCACGACGAGATCGCGGCGACCGCGGACGTGTTCCTCACAGGATCAGCCGACTGAGGCTCCTGCACGTCGTGGAGTGTCCACGACGCAGCGGAGCTGGAAGGGCGGGGGATTCCCGCCGTCGTCCTCGGGACGGATGCGTTCATCTCCCTCGGTCGTACGGCGTCGGCCGCGCTCGGCCTGCCCCATCTGCCCGTTGTCACGGTCTCGCATCCGATCGGCGGCGTCGCCGCCGACGACGTGCGCAAGCGCGCCGAGGGGATCGTGGATGCTGTGGTGAAGGCGCTGACGCGCGATCCGGCACCGGTGACCGCGACACCGGCGGCCGAGACCGTTTCCGGGCCCGACGATCTCGACGCCTTCCAGGAGCTCGTGATGACCCAGGGCTGGGGTGACGGCCTGCCCGTGCTGCCCGCCACCCGGCCGCGGGTAGCCCGTATCCTCGGTCGTCGCCGAGCCGACGAGGTGGTCGCGACGCTCGCGCCACGACAAGGCATCGCGACGCTCGAAACGATCGCCGCCAACGCCGCGCTGGCCGGCGCCGGGCCGGAGCATCTCCCCGTGATCGTCGCGGCCCTCCGCGCGCTGGCCGAGCCGCGCTTCAACCTCTTCGCGATCCAGACGACGACCCATCCCTGCACGCCGCTCGTGATCGTCAATGGCCCCATTGCTCGGCGCCTCGGCATCAGCGGCGGACCCAACGCCCTCGGTAACGGCTCCCGGGGCAACGCCGTCATCGGACGCGCCGTTCGCCTGGTGCTACAGAACGTCGGTGGCGCACAGCCGGGAAGCACCGACCGCGCGACGCAGGGTCACCCGGGAAAGTTCTCGTACTGCGTAGCGGAGAACGAGGAGGGCTCGCCGTGGGAGTCGCTCTCGGCCGAGCGTGGCTTCGGGCGGGACGAGAGCACGGTGACCGTGTGCGGATCGGAGGGCCCGCACAACGTGAACGATCACGGATCGAACTCACCGGAGGCGCTCCTCCGCGCGCTGGTCGGGACGGCGGCCACCACCGGCAGCAACAATATCTATCTCGGCGGCGAGCCGCTGGTGATCCTCGGCCCCGAGCACGCTCAGACCATCGCCGCCGCGGGATGGTCCAAGAGCGACTTCAAGCGCGCGTTCTGGGAGGGCGCCCGCGTGCCCCTCGCCGCCTTCAGCGCCGAAAACGTCGAGCGCTTCGCCGTCATCGACCCGGCGCGCTTCAGGGACAAGCCGCCCAATACGTGGATCCACGTCGCGAAGACACCCGACGACGTGATGGTCGTCGTGGCAGGAGGTCCGGGGAAGCATTCCGCGATCGTACGGACGTTCGGCGACACGCGGTCGGTGACCGTACCGATCGCCGAGTGATCGATTCTGTGCTAGCGTGACCGCGCCGAAGGAGGTCGCCATGCCGACCACGCTCACCTCGAAGCGCCACGCCGTCGAAGGCTCGCTCGACGACGCGATCGAGTTCTGCTTCCAGCAAGGCTGGACGGACGGTCTCCCCGTCGTCCCGCCCACTGCGCCGAAGGTGGCCAGGATGCTCGAGGCCGCCCGGCTCGATCCCAAGCAGCAGATCGCCTTCGTCGAGCACCGCGCGGTGTCGATCACCGCCGAGAAGGTCGCCATCAACGCCGTGATGGCGGGCTGCAAGCCGGAATACATGCCGGTGGTCGTCGCGGCGGTCGAGGGGATCGCCGACCCGAAGTGGAGCTATCACGGCCCGGGCACGTCGACCGGGGGCGCCGGCGTGCTGATGATCGTCAACGGCCCCATTGCCAGCGCGCTCGACGTCAACGCGGGCGACAACCTGTTCGGCCCCGGCTGGCGGTCCAATCTCACCATCGGGCGGGCTCTGCGTCTCGTCATGCGGAACGTCTGCGGCTCACGCCCGGGCACGCTCGACCGCGGCACGCTCGGCCATCCCGGCAAGCTCTCCTACGTCATCGCCGAGAACGAGGCGGAGAGCCCGTGGACGCCGCTGCACGTCGAGCGCGGCTTCCGGCCCGAGCAGAGCACGGTGACGGTCATGGCGGCCGAGGCGCCTCATCAGTTCTACAACCAGCTCTCGAACACCGCGGAAGGTGTGCTGACCACGCTGGCCGACAACATGCGCGTGTCCGGCAACGTGATGGGCCAGCCCCAGTACGTGATCGTCCTGGCCGGCGAGCACATGCGCACGGTCGCCGCCAGCGGCTGGGGCAAGAAGGAGATTCGAGACTTCGTGTGGAAGCACACGCAGAATTCGCTCGCCCATCTCAAGCGGACCCAGCGCATGTCCGGCGCGATCCAGGACGGCGACGAGACGAAGCTCCGCCCGCTCGTGGAGTCGCCGGATGATATTCTGATCGTGCCCGCCGGCGGTCGCGCCGGCGCGTTTTCCTGTTACATCCCCGGCTGGGGTAGCCGGCGCTCGTCGCAAGCCGTGACCAAGGAGGTCAAACGATGATCGAGCTCCTCGATCCCACGCTCGAAGCGGCCACACAGCCGATCGCTTACGCGGCGCGTCCGTCGCGCCTCGAGGGCAAGCGGGTGGCGCTGATCGAGAACACGAAGTTCAACTCCGACAAGCTGCTCCTGAAGATCGGCGACATCCTCGTCAAGGAGTACGGGGCGGCGTCGGCCCGGATGTTCCGGAAGCACAACGCCAGCGTGCCCGCGCACGCCGAGATCATCGAGGAGATCCAGAAGACCTGCGACGTCGTCGTCGCAGGCGTCGGAGACTGAGGGTCCTGCTCGTCGGGCAGTGTGCTCGACGGAATCCTCCTGGAGAAGGCGGGCGTCCCCTCGGCCTCGATCGTGACCGATGTGTTCGAGATCACCGGCCGGGCCATGGCCGAGCAGTGGGGTGTGCCGTACTACAAGTTCCTGGCCATGCCGCACCCCATCGCGAATCTCACCGAGGCGCAGCTCGACCAGCGCGCGCGTGGGATCGCGGCGGACGTGGCGAAGCTCCTGCTACAGGGACAGGCATAGCGTACCGAGCCGCGTGGTGGTGCCGGAACCGGCACCTGCAGACGATCTGGGGCGCGCTCTTCCGCCGCCGGCGATTGCCGCTGCGGCGGGAGCGCGTGGCCACCGACGACGGCGACTTCGTGGACCTGGACTGGTCGGAGCCCGCTCCGACCAGTCCGCGCGATCAGACGATCAACCCACTTCTGCTCATCCTGCATGGGCTCGAGGGCGACGTTCGCTCTCACTACGTCGGGGGCATGCTGCGAGAGGCGGCGGCGCGTGAGTGGCGGGCGGTCGTCCTCCACTTCCGCTCGTGCAGCGGCGAGCTGAACCGGCTGCCCCGCTTCTACCATTCCGGTGACACCGGTGATCTCGAGTTCGTCGTTCGGCGACTGCTCGAGCGCGAGCCGGATGTGCACCTGGTGGCTGCCGGCGTCTCGATCGGTGGCAACGTCCTCCTCAAGTGGCTGGGCGAACACGGGAAGGACGCGCCCCGGCAGCTCATCGGGGCCGCCGCGATCTCGACGCCCTACGATCTCACCTCGTGCGCCCGCGCCCTCGATCGCGGCTTTGCCCGCATGGTCTACACGGCGAATTTCTTGCGCTCGCTGAAGGCAAAGGTCCGCGACAAGGCGCGCGTGTATCCCGACTTCGTTGACGTCCAGGCGGTGCTGCGCGCCCGGACCTTCGCCGAGTACGACCGCGCGCTCACCGCGCCGCTCCACGGCTTCGCCGACGAGCGAGATTACTGGGCGCGCGCCAGCTCGAAGCCGTATCTCGCCCACGTCCGCCGTCCGACGCTGCTCATCAACGCGCTCGACGATCCGTTCGTGCCCGCCGGCTCGCTGCCTGATCCAAAGACGCTGCCGCCGGAGATCGAGGTCGAGTTCGTCGCGGACGGAGGCCACGTCGGCTTCCTCGATGGACCGCCGTGGGCCCTGCGATCGTGGGCGGAGCGTCGTGCCGTCGCGTGGCTGGCCGACGTGCTGGAGGGCGAGGAGCACCGGTAGGATGGCGCGGTGAGGCACGACGTTCACGGCCTCGACGTGACCACCGGATCGCGGGCGGCGCTCGACGCGTACGACGCCGCCACCGTGGGTCTCCTCGGCTGGGACGCCTCGGCCCTCGATCAATTCCGCGCGGCCGCGACGCACGACCCGCAGCTCGCCCTGGCCCACGCCGGTGCCGGCGTGTGCCTGTTTCTCGAGGAGCGCTTCGACGAGGCCCGCGCGGCAATCGAATCGGCGCGCACGACGGTGGCCGGACAGAGCGAGCGCGAGCGCAGTCACGTCGAGGCGATGGCACGGCTGATCACGGGCCGCCCGCCCGAGGCCGAAGCGGCCATGCAGGCGCATCTCTCAACCTGGCCGCGCGACCTCCTCGTCGCCCAGCGGCTCTACTTCCTGTGGTTCTGGCAGGGCCGCTTTCGCGAGATGCTCGACATGACGGCGGCGATCGCGCGCTACTCGCCCGGCAACTCGTTCGTGCTCGGATTGCACGCCTTCGCTCTCGAGGAGATGGGGCGCTGCGACGAGGCGGTGAGGGTGGCCACGGCCGCGCTCATGCGCAACTCGTGCGACGCGTGGGCCGTGCACGCCCTCGCCCACGCGCTCTACGAGATGGCCGGCTTCGACACCGGCATCACGCGGCTGCCCGGTTGCATCCATCCGTGCCGTCACGTGAACTGGTTCCGCGATCACCTCGTGTGGCATCTGGCCCTCCTGCACTACGCGCGCGGCGACTACGGGCGAGCCTCGACGATCGCGCGCGGGGCGTTCGAGCGTCGCCCGTCGGCTATCGCCGGCGAGCTCCACGACTCGATCTCGATGCTGTGGCGGCTGATGCTGGTCGGCCGGGACGTGCGCACGCGGTGGCTCCCGTTCGCCGAGATCGCCCGCGGGAGGCTCAACCGTCAGGGGTTGCTCTTCCATGCCGCGCATCTCGGCATGGCGCTGGCCGCCGCCGGCGACTGGGCGACGGCCACGCGGCAGCTCGAGATGCTGCGCGAACGGGCGCCCAGGGACAAGAGCGGACTGCTGGGCGACGTCGCCGTGCCGTTGATCGAGGGCATGCAGGCGTTTGCCGGCGGCGACTATCGGACGACGATCGCCCGGATCGAGCCGCTCCGAGCGCGGATCGTCGAGATCGGCGGGAGCCGCGCTCAGCGCGACGTCTTCCACGACACCCTGCTCGAGGCGTGCTTCCGTGCCGGCGACGCCGAGCGCGCGGAGCGCCTGCTCGCCGAGCGCGTGAAGCGCCGCCCCGACCACTACTGGGCGTCTCGACAGGTCGGGTCGACGTCTCCACAGGTCGCCCCGTCGTCGTAGGCGCGAAGTAGCGGCATCGTCTTTGCTGTGCTTTCGGGCAAGGAGGTGACCCATGCCCGAGAAAGAGACCATCGAGCGCGCCCGTCGTGACCGGCGTCAGGGCAAAGCCCCAAGCACTCAGGCCGGTGAGTTCGTCCGCGAAGAGATCGAGCACGTCAGAGAGGGGAAGCACGGAGCCCGCTCGACGAAGCAGGCGATCGCCATCGGGCTGTCCAAGGCGCGCCGAGCCGGCGTGAAGCTGCCGCCGCCCAAGCCTGGCCGCACGTCCGCTGAGACGCGCGAGCGCGCGGTCCGCGATGTCGCACGCGGACGCGCCGGCGGCCGGCGCAAGCCCGCTCAGAAGCGCTCGCGGGCGACACTGCGCGCGCTCAAGCGTGAGGGCCGCGCGGCGGTATCACGCAAGGCACTCGCCCGCCAGGCCCGCACGGCGGCACGACGCCGCCGCGCGGCCTGATCCGCGAGCGCGCTACGCGACGACCGGCGGTCGCCAGTCCGCCCACGGTGCGGCGGACTCGAAGGCGGCCGCCGCGCGGAGCACCGTCGCCTCGTCCCGCCAGGGACCGGCGAGCTGGAGCCCCACCGGGAGTCCGTCGCGCGTGAAGCCGCACGGGATCGAGATCGCCGGGAGGCCGACCACGGTGAAGGCGTAGGTGAGCATCACCCACGAGATGTAGTTCGCCACCGGCTGGCCGTTGATCTTCGTCGGGTACCACGCCTCGACCGGGAAGGGTGGAACGGCGGTCGTCGGCGTCGCGATGACGTCGTGACGTCCGAAGAACTCCCGGAAACGGGACGACAGCACCGAACGCTGGCGTTCGCAGCGCCCGATGTCGGCGGCCGTGAGCTCGAGGCCGTCGTCGATGTTGCGGACGAGGTGCTCCTGCATCACGTCACGCCACTTCGCCAGCTTCTCCTCGTGGAGGCCGACCATGCGGGCTCCCCGACTGATCAGGACCACGTCGTTCACGCCGTCGAGGTCGGGATGCTCATCGCTGATGCGCGCGCCGACCTTCCGGAAGACGGCCATCGCGTTGCGGGCGATGCCGAGCACCTCGTCGTCGACCGGCGTGACGCCGAGATCGCCACCCCAGGCGATGCGCAGCCCGCGGGCCGAGGGGCGCTTCACCGCCGCGGTGAAGGCGCGAGTGTCGACGGCGTACGAGATCGGAGAGCGCGCATCCGGCCCCGCGATTGCGGCCAGCATCAACGCGACGTCCTCGACGGTCCGGGCCATCGGGCCCTGGACTCCGTACGAGTCCCACGCGAGCGGGTGGGGCCACACGGGGACGAGGCCAGGCGAGGGGCGAAGGCCGACCACGCCGCAGAAGGACGCGGGGATCCGGAGCGAGCCTCCGAGGTCTGATCCCTGGGCGAGCGGCGCCATGCCGGTAGCGAGCGCGACGGCGCCGCCTCCCGTCGAGCCCCCGCACGTGAGCGCGAGGTTCCACGGGTTCAGCGTCGGACCGAAGACGGCGTTGCGCGTGTTGCCACCCGCGCCGAACTCGGGTGTGTTCGTCTTGCCGATCACGATGGCTCCGGCGGCTCGTAGTCGCTCGACGACCAGCCCGTCCTCGGTCGGCACGTCGTGCTCGTAGATCTTCGAGCCCCACGTGGTCCTGATCCCTCGAGTTGGCGTGAGGTCCTTGATGGAGACGGGCACGCCGTGCAGAGGCCCGAGCCGCGCGCTCCGCCGCGTCACCGCGGACGTGGCCTTGCGGGCGTCGGCCAGTGCGGTCTTCGCTGCGACCGTACAGTACGCGTTGACCTTCGGGTTCACGCGCTCGATCTGAGCGAGCACGGCCTGCGTGACCTCGAGGGGTGAGACTTTGCGCTGGCGGATGAGCGCTGCCAGGCGTGACGCCGGCGTAAAGCAGAGGTCCATGGCCGGCATACTAGCGCGAGATCACTTTGCGTGGGTCGAGCGCATCGCGCAGTCCGTCGCCGATGTAGTTGATGGAGAGCACGGTCAGGAAGATCGCGGTGCCCGGGAAGAACGCCCAGTGCGGCGCGAAGTCCAGGTTGTCCTTGGCGTCGAAGAGGATGCGTCCCCACGTGGGAATGTCGGGAGGGAAGCCGAGGCCGAGGAAGGAGAGCGAGGATTCCGCGATGATCGCCGCGGCGACGTCGAGGGAGCCGGCGACGATCACGGGGCCCATCGCGTTCGGCAGGACGTGACGGACGACCTGGCGAAGCGGCGGGGCGCCGAGGCCGCGCGCCGCCTCGACGAATTCCTTCTCGCGCAGCGACAGGAATTGCGCGCGGACGAGCCGCGCCACCGGCATCCAGCGCAGCCCGCCGATGACGACGACGATGAGAACGAACACGCCGACCTCGGGGCCGAGCGCCTGTCTCAGGACGTCGCGGAACAGGTAGACCATCAAGAGCAGCAACGGGAGCTGGGGCAGGGACAGGAACAGGTCGGTGAGGCGCATGAGCGCGTGGTCCACGGCGCCGCCAAGCTGGCCGGCCGTGGCTCCGATCATCACGCCGACCGTGATCGCGATGAGCATCGCGGTGACTCCCACCGCCAGCGAGATGCGGCCGCCGTAGAGCATGCGGGCCAGCAAATCCTGTCCGAGGTCGTCCGTCCCGAGCGGGTGTGCCCACGAGGGGCCGCGGAGCTTCGCCTTGAAATCGATGTCGTTGATCGGCACCCGGTAGATGGCGGGGCCGGCGACGACGGCCACGACCATCGCGAACAGCACGACGGCGCCGAGCGCGGCCAGCCGATGGCGCCGGAAGCGGCGGAACCCTTCGTCCCAGAGCGAGGCCGCCGGTGTCGCTCGCGTCCCTGGTCGTGAGGCGACGAGCCGCTCGGTCGGAGTCGCGGTGGTCATCGGACTACCGGTACGAGATCCGAGGATCGAGCCAGCCATAGAGGAGATCGGCGATCAGGTTGAACAACACCACCAGGCAGGAGAAGACGAAGGTGATCGCCATGATGACGGGCGTGTCGTTGGCCAGGATGGAGCTGATCAACAACGATCCGACGCCGGGCACGCGGAAGATCTGCTCGGTGATGACGGCGCCCGTGAAGATGGCCGGGACCTGCAACGCGACCAGGGTCAACACCGGGATGAGGGCGTTCCTGACCGCGTGCTTCACGATCGTCGTCTTCTCGGAGAGTCCCTTGGCGCGGGCGGTGTTGATGTAGTCGAGCTGGATCACCTCGAGGACGGCCGAGCGCACGAAGCGCGTCAGCGAGGCGCCCTGGAAGAGGCCGAGGACGGCCACCGGCATGATGGCCTGGCGGACGTGCTGCCAGTACCACGAGAGGCCGGTTGCGCTGATGTCCGAGCGATAGATGAAGGGCAACCAGTCGAGGTGGATGCTGAAGAACAGGATGAAGAGCAGCCCGGTGAAGAACGTGGGCAGCGAGAACCCGATGAAGGCGAGGGTGGTCGCGATCTGATCGAAGACGGAATACGGCCGCATGGCCGAGAGCGTGCCGATCGGCAGCGCCACGAGGATGCCGAGGAGCTGGGCGGTGCCGAGGACGATGATGGTGGTCGGCAACCGCTGGAGGATGAGCGTCTCCACGCTGACCCGACTCACGAAGGAGAATCCCCAGTCCCCACGCACCATCGAGGTGAACCAGCGCGCGTAACGGAGGGGGACGGGGTCGTCGAGGCCGAACTTCGCCCGGAGGTTCTGTCGCACCTCGGCCGGCACGTTGGCGTTGGTGGCGAGCTCCTCGAACGGGTCACCGGGGGCGAGGGCGAGGATCGTGAAGAGAATGAGGCTGATCCCGACGAGGACCGGGATCGAGATCAGCGTGCGTCGGATCAGGTATTTCAACATCGAAAGGACGGGGGCCGGGCGGTCGTCCCGGCCCCCGCGCGCTCGGCTAGGCCTGCTTCCACCAGTGGGCCACGTTCCAGAAGTCCGAATCCCACCCGCTCTGTGTCGCGTCGCGCAGACGCGCCGAGATCGCGGCGATGCGCGGACGCCAGACGACGGGGATGACCACGATATTCTGGATAAGGAGGTCGTTCATTTTGATGAAGTGCGCGGCGCGCTTGACCGGGTCCATCTCGGCCTCGGCCGCCTTCCAGGTCCGGTCGTACTCGTCGTTGCGCCAGCGCACGACGTTCCGCCCCTGCCACTGGTTCGCCTTCGCGGCGACTTCCCAGGAGACGAACTGGTCCATGAAGCGCTGCGGGTCCGGCTGGGTCATCGTCGTCGTGTACATCTGGACGTCCGTGGAGAAGTGACTGTACGTGTCCGGATTGGCCGCGTCCGACGAGAAGTACACCGACGGCGTCACCGACTTGATGTCCACGTCGATGCCCGCCTTGGCGCAGGCCTGCTTGACGATCTGCTGGTTCTTCTGGCGGGGCGCGTTGATGGACGTCTGGTAGACGAGCTTCAGCTTCTTGCCGTCCTTGGCACGGATGCCGTCGGCGCCGCGCTTCCATCCCGCGGACTCGAGAATCTGGCTGGCCCGGTCGACGTTGAATTCCCACTTCGTGGTTTTCGACTGGACGCGCGGCGGAGCGTTGAGGAAGTTGGCGGTGGCGATGCCGGTCCGGCCGTAGATCTGCTCCTGGACCGCGCCCCGGTCGACCAGGAGATTCAGCGCCTGGCGGACGGCGAGATCCGTGAGGAACGGATGCCGCGTCTTGATCGACGACTTCTCGCCCTCCACCTCCGTCCACGGGTCGGTCTGGTTGAGCTGGATGTGCTCGATGTTGCCACCGAGGGCGGCGTCGATGCGGCCCTTGCCGCTCTGCTCGAGGCGCTTGAGGATGTCGTCCTCCACCTGCATGTTCCAGGCGTAGTCGTACTCGCCTGTCTGGAGCACGGCACGCGCCGCCGAGACCGCGTCGCCGCCACCCTTCATCTCGATCTGGTCGAAGAACGGCCGGTTGGCCTCGTAATAGCTCGGGTTGAGCTCGCCCCGAACGATGTCACCGGGTTTGAAGTCCACGAAGCGATAGGGACCGGTCCCCACCGGCTTGAGGTTCGTCGGCGCCTCGCGCGACTTGCCGCCCTTGAAGGCGTCGAAGAGATGTTTGGGGATGAGCATTCCCGTGGGGCCGCAGAAGGGCGCCGACCAGAACGGCGTCGGCGTCTTGAAGACGATCTTGATGGTGTGGCTGTCCAGCTTGTCGATGCGCGCGATGTCACGGTACTGGCCGGAGGTCGTGGCGGCCGTGGCCGAGTCCGCCGCGTACTCCCAGTTGAAGACCACGTCGTCGGCCGTGAACGGCTTGCCGTCGTGCCACGTCGCGTTCTTCCGGAGCCGCCAGGTGACGGACAGGCCATCCTTGGCGACGAGCCCGTTCTGTAAGCTCGGAACATCGGCCGCGAGAATCGGGACGACGTTGCCGTCGGGGTCGTAGCTCGCCAGCGGCTCGTAGAAGATCCGGCACGCGTCCTGGTCCTTGGTGCCGGTCGCGAAGTGCGGGTTGAGGAGCGTGGGCGCCTGCCACCACAGCGTCTTGAGGAGGCCGCCCCCTCCCCGCTTCGTGGGCGAGAAGGCGGGTTTGGGCTGCGCCGATGCGACGTCGACGGCCGCGAACATCTGAGCCACCAACGGCGCCGTGAGGCCGAAACCCAGCATCGATTCCAGGAAGGCGCGGCGCGACAGCCGTCCGGCTCTCACGTCGTCGAGCACATTGCGAAGCTGGCGCTCGTCCATCGACGAACCTCCCTCGTGGCTTGGGCCTTACGCGGCCTGGAGCATCGTGACCGCGACCTCGATGGCTTCCGTCATGCTCTCGTGGTTGGCGGTACCCTTCCACGCGCGGTCGAACGCGGTGCCGTGATCGACCGACACGCGCAGGAAGGGCAGGCCCACCGTGACGTTGACCCCCGAGAGTCCGGTCCAGGTCTTGCGCGATTCGTCGTACTCGAAGCCGAGCGTCTTGACGGGGATGTGGCCCTGATCGTGGTACATCGCCACCACGATGTCGAATTCGCCGCCGCGGGCGCGGGAGAAGAGCGTGTCGGCGGGGATGGGCCCGATCACCGTCATGCCCTCGCCTCGCGCGGCCGTGATGGCCGGGACGATCTCGCGTTTTTCCTCGTCGCCGAAGAGGCCATCCTCGCCGGCGTGAGGATTGAGACCGGCCACGGCGATCCGGGCCCGAGGCTTCCCCAGGCCCTCCATCGTTCGCTGAGCCAGACGGATCGTCGTGAGCACACGGTCACGCGTCACCAGGTCGGGAACGCGACGGAGCGCCACGTGCGTGGTCACGTGGATCACGCGCAGCTCCTTGCCCATGAGGAGCATCGCGTAGTCCCGGGTGTGGGAGAGCTCGGCGAGGATCTCGGTGTGGCCGGAGTGTCGGACCCCCGCCGCCGCCAGCGCTTCCTTGTTGACGGGCGCGGTCACGATCCCGTGGATCTCCCCGGCCTGGGCGAGCCGGATGGCGCGCTCGATGTAGTCGTACGCGGCGCGACCCGCGGCGGCGCTGACCTCGCCGCGCGGCAGCGTGGCCGCCTCGACGTTGCCGAGGTCGAGGCACTCGAGCATCTGCGCCTCCCATCGGCTGTCGGCGATCCCCCGCACGACGTGGAGCGCGAGCGGCGAGCCGACGAGCCCCAGCGCTTCCTTCATGATCGCGGCCGATCCGATCACCACCGGCCGGCTGCTCGCGATCACCGCCGGCTCGGCGAACGCCCGCGCGATGATCTCGGGCCCAACACCGGCGGGATCCCCCATGGTGACGCCGAGGATCGGGCGCTTCACGCGAGCGCCTCGTCGCGGAGCGAGACGAAGAGATCCGGTGCGCCGAAGCTCCCGGCCTTCGTGAGCACCGCCAGATCGGGATGGCTCGGAGAGCGCAGCCAGCCGAAGGCGAGGCCCGGCGCGGGAGGGCCGACGAGATCGAAGCGCTCGGCTCCCAGCGCCTCGAAGAGCCGGATGGCGGTGTCGCCGCCCGTGACCGCGACGAGATCGAAGCGCTCCTGGTCGAGCGCCCGCCGCGCTTCGGCGGCGAGCTGTGCCGCCACCGTCCGTCGATCGACGTCGTCGCGGTCCGACGTCGTCAGCACGCGGAGGCCGGCGGCCCGCGCCGTCTCGACCTGGCGCCGCGTCGCGGGATGCCGGCTGCCGGCCACGATCAGCCAGCGACCGACGCTCGGCAAGGGCACGTGCTCGATGAGCAGACCGAGGCGCGCCGCCAGGGCGCGAGCCAGGCCGGCCGAGCCGACGAGCAGCGGCGAAGGCTCGATCGCGAGCGCGGCGTCCACCAGCGCGGTGAGGTCGGCGTCGGTCTCGGCGTCGGCGATGGCCACCGTTCCGCGAAGGCGGACGAGGCGCGCCGAGAGCGCGTTGAGACCGGCGCGCACCTGATCGAGCGGAATCCAGGCCAGCGGCCGATCGAGGACCGGGCGCAGGATGTCGATGACGTTTCCGCTGTCCGAGCGCGGCAACTCGGGGTCGCGTCGAAACGCGGTTTCCATGATGGGCACGCCGTCGATCATGAGCATGCGCTCGACGACCGTGCGGCCGCGGGCCGGGAACGCGGGGCTCAGGAGGACGCCGGTGGCGCCGGTCGCGCCGAACAGGGCATCGACCTCGGGGCCGACGTGGCCGCGCAGCGTCGAGTCGATCTTCTTGAAGATTCGTTCCGCGGGCGCGGCCGCCACCGCTGCCGCCGCGCGCTGGGCCGCGGTGGGCCCGTCCACCGTCCGGGTCTCCGTATCGACGGCGCGCGCGGCCGCCGGGACGGGCGTCCGCGGCCAAACCGTCACCGGCACCGGATGCTTGGCGGCGAACAGCGCGCCGGTATCGCACGCTCCGGTGAGATCATCGGCGAGGATGGTGAGCACGGCGCGCGGGGGCGTCATGGAGTTCGCATAATATAATGATGAGCCTGTCATGCGCATCGCCGTCGTCGTCCTGATCGTCGCTCTGCTGGCCGGGGGCGCGCTCGTTCTCGCGCGCCAGTCGAGCGCGCCCGAGCCCGAGCCTCAGCGCGCGTCGCGCAGCTCGGTCGGCGATCCGCCATCGACCCCGCCGGTTGCGACGGGGCCGAAGCGGGGAGGACGCGTCATCGACGTCGACGTGGCCCTCAAGTCGCTCGAGCTCATCAAGCCCGTGAAGATCAAGGCGGTTGGCGACTTCACGCTCCCCATGCCCGACGGCAAGACGTTCCGTCTCTCCGAGCACCACGGCAAGATGGTCTTCCTGAACTTCTGGGCGACGTGGTGCGAGCCGTGCAAGGAGGAGATGCCAGCGATGGAGCGCCTCTGGCGTAGCCATCAGGGCCAGGGCTTCGTGATGGTGGGCGTCTCGCTCGACTCCAATCCCAAGGTGGTGCCGCCCTTCATCGCCCAGCACAAGCTGACGTTTCCCATCGCGCTCGACGCGAAGATGGACGTCGCCAACACCTACGGGGTCCGGGCGCTGCCGACCAGCTTCATCATCGACCGTGAAGGCAGGATGACGGCGCTGGCGCTCGGGCCACGGCCCTGGGACAATGACGCGGCCCACTCGCTGGTCGAGGGGCTCACGAGGTAACGGTGGGACAGTCACTCGGCGTCGCGGTGGCGTTCAGCGCGGGGTTGTTCTCGTTCCTCTCGCCCTGCGTGCTGCCCCTGTTTCCGTCGTATCTCTCGTTCATCACGGGCATGTCGGTGGCCGACCTGAGCGCTGAGCTCTCGCCCGCGGTGCGCCGCCGCGTGTTGATCCACGCGATCGTGTTCGTGCTCGGCTTCTCGCTCGTCTTCGTGGGGCTCGGCGCGTCGTTCAGCGCCGTCGGCCAGTTCCTGCTCGACTATCGCGACCCCATTCGGCTCGTCGGCGGCGCCCTCATCGTGATCTTCGGGCTCTACATCGCTGGCGTCTTCCGGCTCGGCATCTTCGGTCGCACGGCGCAGTGGCAGATCAGCGAGAAGCCGGCCGGCTATCTGGGTACGCTGCTCGTCGGCGTCACCTTCGCGATCGGGTGGACGCCGTGCGTGGGGCCGATCCTCGGCGCCATTCTCTCGCTCGCCGGCACCGCCGAGACGGTGTCGCGCGGCGTGGGGCTGCTGGTCGCCTACTCGGCGGGCCTGGGGTTGCCGTTCCTGCTCTCGGCCATCGCGCTGGGATCGTTCTTGAAGTTCTTCAAGCGCTATCGGCCGTTCATTCCGACCGTCGAGCGCGCCGCGGGCGTCCTGCTCGTCGTCGTTGGCGTGCTCGTCATCACCAACAAATACATCTTGTTGAACGCGTGGGCGATCTCGCTGACTCCCGAGTGGCTGCTGAAGCGGCTGTAACCGCCGTCGCGTGAAAGTTCACGTTCGCGTTCCTGCCAGCTCCGCCAACCTGGGGCCGGGGTTCGACTCGCTCGGCCTGGCGCTCGCGCTCTACAACGAGGTCACCGCCGAAGAGGCCGACGGCGTGCGGGTCGCCGTCGAGGGGGAGGGCGTGGGCCGGCTCGCCGCGAACGAGCGCAACGTCGTGGCCAGGGGCGTGAGCGCCGCCTACGACGCGGCGGGCCGCCGCTTTCCGGGCTGCGCGCTCACGTGTGTGAATCGCATCCCGCTCTCGCGCGGCCTGGGCTCGAGCGCCGCGGCCTGGGTGGGAGGACTCGTCGCGGGCAACGTGCTGCTCGGCTCGCCCCTCGATCGATCGACGGTGCTGACGCTGGCCGCGCGCGCCGAGGGCCATCCCGACAACGTGGCGGCCGCGCTCCTCGGGGGCCTGACCGTGTCGGCGGGCGGTGGTGACGGCGCTATCGCGGTGGCGCTCCCGGTGCCGAGCGATCTTCACTGGGTGACGTTGATCCCCGAGATCACGAGCGCGACGTCGGAGGCTCGCGCGGTGCTGCCGTCGTCGGTGCCGCGCGAGGACGCCGTCTTCAACGTCCAGCGCGTGGCGTTGCTGCTGGCGGCGCTTCAGACGCGGCGCGTGGATGTGCTCGGGACGGCGCTCGACGATCGCCTTCACCAGCCCTATCGCGTGCGGCTCTTTCCGTGGCTCCCGTCGGTGGCCGATGCGGCGCGCAAGGCCGGTGCGCTCGGCTGCGTGCTGAGCGGGGCGGGGCCCGCCCTGCTCGCCGTGGTCGCGGGCACCGAGGGCGAGGCGTCCGCGGTGGCGCGAGCGATGGAGGAGGCTCTCGCCCGGGCTGGCATCATCGGGGCCGCGAACGCGCTGGCCGTCGATCGTGAGGGGGCGGTCAGCGTGAAGCTCGGCGGTCCACCGTGAGCGTGACGCCCGTCGCGCCGCGGCCGGGTGTGTTGCCGTACCAGTCGCTCCGCGCGGCGGCGGACGCGGGCTGGATCACGGCCACCGCGCCGATCGACGACAAACAGTTCCAGCCGGCGAGCCTCGACCTGCGCCTGGGTCCCGTCGCCTACCAGCTTCGCGCCAGCTTCCTGCCGTATCGAGAGACGGTTCAGGCGCGACTCGACGCGACCGAGGCCGGCGACAGCGAGCTGGTGATCGACCGCATCTCGCTCGAGTCTGGCGCCACGCTCCAGCGTGGCTCGGTGTACCTCGTGCCGCTTCGCGAGCGCCTCGCGCTCCCGCCCTCGGTGCGCGGCCGGTGCAATCCGAAGAGCACGACCGGTCGTCTCGACGTGTTCACGCGCGTCATCACCGACGCCACGCCGCGCTTCGACGAGGTCGCCGCCGGCTACCGCGGCGCACTCTATCTGGAGGTGTCACCGCAGTCCTTTCCCGTGCGAGTGCAGGCCGGCCACTCGTTGAATCAGCTCCGGCTCGTGAGCGGCGCCTCGCTGCTTTCCGACGCCGAGCTGGTCGAGCTGTATCGCACCGGGCCGCTGCTCTATGACGACGACGACCGTCCGGTGCCCATCGAGCGCGCCACGTTCAATGAGGGCCTCTGCATGGGCATCGATCTGTCGGGAAGGAAGACGGGCGGCATCATCGGATTTCGTGCGCATCCGAACCCTCCGGCGGTCGATCTGAGCCGCGTGGACCATTACGATGCCGGCGAATTCTGGGAGCCGATCAAGCGTCCCGGGCGCGATTCCTACATCCTCGAGGCCAACCGGTTCTACATCCTGGTGTCCAAGGAGCGCATCCGCGTTCCTCCCGGCTTCGCGGCCGAGATGGTCGTGTACGACGCCGGCGCCGGGGAGATCCGAACGCACTATGCAGGATTTTTCGATCCCGGCTTCGGTTACGGCGACGGCGGGGTGCTCGGGACGAAGGTCGTGATGGAGGTGCGCGCCCGTGAAGTGCCGTTCCTCGTGTATGACGGGCAAATCTCGTTCAAGGTCCTCTTCGAGCGTCTGGCCGATCGGCCGGGACGCCTCTACGGCGTCGGACTAGGCTCTTCGTACCAGAACCAGACGCTGACGCTCAGCAAGCAGTTCCGGCGGGGTTGAAAAGGCATGGCACGTGCACCCATCTGCTAGAATGCAGGCAGGGTAGCAGGTACCCGGTGCTGGCCGGCACGATCGCGTGCCACGGAGAGTCATATGGCAGAACAGAAGAAGAAGGAAACGCGGCCCAGCAAGCCCGCCGAGGGTGGTGAAGGTGGAAACGGTAGTGCGGAGCTCGCCAAGAAGGGCAAGAAGATCAAGGAAGACATCGACAAGCTGCTCGACGAGATCGATGACATCCTCGAAGAGAACGCCGAGGAGTTCGTGAAGAGCTACGTGCAGCGGGGAGGCCAGTAAGCCCGGTGCCGATTTACGAGTACCGCTGCGGGGCCTGCGGCAAGGACTTCGAGCGTTTCGTTCAGATGGGCGCCACGGCGGTGGCCTGTCCCACGTGCGAGAGCGGTGACGTCAAGCGCACGCTCTCGATCGTCGCGTTCAAGACCAGCTCGGGTTTCGTGCCGTCCACCATGTCGGCAGGCGGCGGCTGTTGCGGCGGCGGCTGCGCCTGTCACTAACAGCCCGAATTCGACCACCCACGTCCCATGGATCTTCGCCGCCTCGAAGTCTTCGCCAAGGTCGCTGAGCTCGGAAGCTTCTCCCGCGCCGCCGAAGCGCTGTTCCTGACCCAGCCCACCATTTCCGAGCACGTCCGCGCGCTGGAAGAGGAAGTCGGCCTGTCGTTGCTCGACCGTATGGGCCGCGGCGCGACGCCGACGCCAGCCGGCCAGCTCTTGCTCGGCTACGCCCGACGGATCCTCACGCTCGCGCGTGAGGCCAAGCAGGCGGTCGAGCAGTTCCAGGGACGCATGAGCGGTCAGCTCACCGTGGGCGGCAGTACGATCCCCGGAGAGTACGTGCTTCCCATGCTCGTCGGTCAGTTCAAGGCGAGGTTCCCCGACATCTCGATCAGCCTGCTCGTGGGCTCGAGCCGCCAGATCAACGACTGGGTCGAGGAAGGACGTGTGGAGATCGGCGTGGCCGGGGCACGCCCCGCCAGCCGCATGCTGCAGGCACGCGAGTTGATGCCCGATGAGCTGGTGATCGTGGTTCCCGCCGAGCACGCGTGGGCCAACACCAAGTCGGTGATGCTCGCCAACCTGAAGACCCAGCCCCTCATCGTGCGCGAGCGCGGCTCCGGCTCCCGCGAAGCCGTGGAGCGCGCCTTGGCCGATGTCGGCGGCGACCTCGCCGCCTTCCGCGTGGTCGGAGAGATGGGCTCGACCCAGGCCGTCAAGCAGGCTGTCCGGGCCGGCGTTGGGGTCGCCCTCATTTCCAAGCGCGCGGTCGTGGACGAGTGCCTCGCCCGGCTGCTCCACTGCGTGAAGGTGACGGATTTGAAGATCTCGCGGTCGTTCTATCTCGTCACTCATCGCGACCGCACCCGCTCTCCGCTGGCCCAGGCCTTCGTCGACTTCCTCGAATCGCAGGCGCCCGCGCTCGCGTCCTAACAGCGTCATGGCCGACGTGGCCCCGAGCGGCAAGGAAATCCGGCTCACCGCCTACGCCGCCTGCGCCGGCTGAGCGTCCAAGATGGCTCCTGGAGATCTCCAGGAGGTGCTCGCCGTCATCAAGCCCGCCGGCCATGCTCACCACGCCGATTTGCTGGTGGGTCTCGGGCGGGCCGACGACGCCGCCGTGTACCGAGTGGCTCCCGACCTCGCCATCGTGGAGACCGTCGATTTCTTCCCGCCCGTGGTCGACGATCCCTACACGTGGGGAGCCGTCGCGGCGGCGAACGCGATGTCGGACGTGTACGCGATGGGCGGCCAGGTCATGTTCGCGCTGGCCGTGGCGGGATTTCCGCGCGAGCTGCCGAAGGCGATCATCGCCGAGGTCTTTCGAGGCGGCGCCGAGAAGGTGGCCGAAGCCGGGGGCGTGATCGCCGGCGGGCACACCGTGATCGACGCCGAGCCGAAGTATGGCCTCTGCGTCACCGGGCGCGTTCACCCCGATCGCATCCTCATCAAGGGCGGGCTTCGTCCGGGAGACCGGCTCTTCCTCTCCAAGCCGCTCGGCACGGGCGTCATCACCACCGCGGCGAAGGACGGCAAAGCGTCCGTCGACGTCGTCGAGGGTGCCGTGCAGAGCATGCTCAGGCTCAACCGTGTGGCCGCCGAGGTCGCGGCCGACTGTGACGTCCGTGGGGCCACGGACATCACGGGATTCGGGCTGCTCGGGCACGCGGGCGAGATGGTCGAAGCGTCCGGCGCGGGCATCGCGATCGCCGCCTCACGGCTGCCGCTGCTGCCGGGCGCCCTCGCCCTGGCCGAGGCGGGCAACTTCAGCGGCGGCATGAAGCGTAACCGCCGCTACGTCGAGGCCGTGTTCGGGTCGCGGCTGGCGCTCGCCGCGGACATCGCGCCCGCCCTTACCGGGTTGCTCTTCGAGTCGGAGACCTCGGGCGGGCTCCTGTTCTCCGTCGCGCCCGACCGCGCCTCCCGTGTCACCGAGGGCTTCGCCCGCCGCGGCGAGCCGTGCTGGGAGGTCGGTGAGGTCGTCCCCCAGCCCGTGATCCGCGTCTCGCGTTAGCCGCAAGCCTCATCGTCAACTCCGATCATCTGCACTCGAGGTATCGATTTGGCCAATTTGCATTGTGGAGGAATGTCGATAGCCTCTATCCCCTACAAGGGGGAGCCACTCATGGAGCGGCGAACATTTCTGAAATCGATCACGCTACCGGCTGCCGGCGCCGTCGTCGGCGTGCCGTCCTTGGCGGGGCGCGCGAGAGCATCTACGGCACCGATGGGTTGGCGCACGTTCGAAGTGACCACGAAGGTGGAAGTGATCCAGCCGAGAGGCGTCGCGCGGGCATGGCTGCCAGTTCCTCTCATGACGGACACCGACTACTTCAAGCGCCTCGGCGACACCTGGACGGGTAACACGAGCGTGGCCCGGCTCTACCGCGACGAGAAATACGACGCGGGCATGCTCTTCGCCGAATGGCGTTCCGGCGAGTCGGCGCCGGTCGTCGAATTGACCAGCCGGTTTGCCACGCGCGACCGGAACCTCGATCTCAGCAAGCCGGATCCTTCCGCCGTCAAGGAGTCTCCGGCGGTATTGAAGAAGTATCTCGAGGGAACGAAGCTGATCCCCATCGACGGCGTCGTGCTCGAAACGTCACAGGAGATCACCAAGGGCGCCACCGGCGACGTCGAGAAGGCTCGGGCCATCTACGAGTGGATCGTGGACAACACGTTCCGTGATCCGAAGGTTCGCGGCTGCGGCCTGGGCGACATCAAGACGATGCTCGAGACGCGCTACTTCGGCGGCAAGTGCGCCGACCTGAACGCGCTCTTCGTGGGCCTGACGCGAGCGGCCGGCATTCCCGCTCGCGATGTCTACGGCGTGCGCGCGGCCGACTCGAAGGAGTTCAAGAGTCTCGGCAAGAGCGGTGACATCAGCAAGGCTCAACACTGCCGCGCGGAGTTCTACGCGTCGAGCCACGGCTGGGTGCCGGTCGATCCCGCCGACGTCCGCAAGGTCGTGCTGGAGGAGCCGCCCGGGAATCTCACGCTCACCGATCCGCAGCCGCGGCGAGCCCGCGCCAAGCTGTTCGGCCAGTGGGAGATGAACTACCTGGCGTTCAACTACGCCCACGACGTGAAGCTGCCCAACTCGCCGGGAGAGCCGATCGCCTTCTTCATGTACCCCCAGGGCGAGACGGCGGATGGACGCAAGGACAGCCTCGATCCCGGGACCTTCAAGTACCAGATGACGGCACGCGACGTCAGCGCGTAACGTCGCCCGAACGCGTCAACGCCCCGAGGCCGGCCTCGGGACGTTCGTGTGTTCAGCGACCGTGTCGGGTCAGAAGCGCGACGTGAGCGCGATCAGCCACATGGGCATCAGATCCACGAGCTTCGTCTCGATGACCCGGTCACCGCCCGAGAGTGTCAGGACACCCACCACGATCAGCACGGTCGCCGTCAGCGGTCGGGCGATGCGCGCAACGTCGGCGGCACGGCGGCCGAAGAGCTCGCGCGATCCATAGGCGATGATCACGAGTGGCAGCGCCGCCCCGAGGCTGAAGGCGCCCAGCACCGCGGTTGCGCTGAGCAGGCTCGTTCGCTGGGCGGCCAGGCCGATCGCGGCGGCGAGCGTCGGCCCGGCGCATGGGCTCCACACGGCACCGAGCAGCGCGCCCAGCACGAGCAGACCTTTGAGGCCGCCGGGTGCCGTACGACTCGCCAGCGCCGTGGCAGTGCTCGCGACGGGCGCGGTGAGACGGGTGAGGCCGGACTGCAGGCGGGCGCTGAGCAGGACCCCTCCCACGAGGATCAGCAGACCGGCGGCGCTCAGTCTGACGAGATCGCGATCGAGCGCCAGGCCGACCAGCGCGAAGATCAGCCCCAGCACGGTCGCCGAGACCGCGAGGCCGGCGGCCAGGGCGAGGGGACCGTAGCGGTGACGCTGGAACGCGGTCGTGACGGTGACCGCCAGCAACGGCAGGACGCAGGGCGAGAACGCGGTCAGGACGCCGGCGGCGAACCCGAGGGCGCAGGCGCCCACGCCCATCGGATCAGAGCGCGCTCTGGAACAGGGTGCGGATCTGCTCGGGGTCGGTGACGGCCGTCGAGCGCTTCCGCTCGGTCTTGCCCTTGAAGGCGATCAGGGTGGACTGCATCGTCACGTTGAGGTCGCGGAGCGCCTGCTTGTCGGAATCGAAGTCGACGACGAACAGGACGGCTTCGCTGAAGGCCGGGTCCTTGGTCAGCGTGTCCACGATCGGTTGCTGGGCCCGACAATTCGGACACCAGGACGCGGTGACGAACACGATGACGGGCTTGCCGGCGTCCTGGGCCTGCTCGAGCGCCTGCTTGCTGTACTTCGCCACCGGGCCGGCGGAGGTGACGATCGGCATCGAAAGCACCAGCGCAACAAGGAGCGCAACGAAGCGTGTCATGAGACCTCCAGCGGGACTAGGTCGTCGGCTGATCGGCCGCGCGCTGAGCGCGGAGCACCTGCAGCAGTCGCTTTTTCAGCTCAGCGGGCATTCCCGATGCGGGCAGCTTGCGGGTGGCGGCGATCGTAGTTTTATAGGTGTTCATGAAGGCGACGCAGGGGGCACAGCCGTCGACGTGCCATTCGAGGAGTTCGACGGTGCGTTGCGGCAGCGCCCCATCGAAGTAGTCGCCGAGAAGCTCGGCGATCTGCCGACACTCGATCTCGGAGGGGCTCAAGCCGCTACCGCACTCGGACATCGCCATCGATTATAAGATGCCAGAGTTGGGCCCGCCGATTCTTTGCAGGCTTGCCTGGACGGTGGGGCGCTGAGCCCGGTATCCTTGGCCGCAATGCCGCTCCGGATCGCGGTGGTGACGCCATTTGCGTTTCCGTCGGTCCGGGGCAACGCCGTGACCGTGGAGCGCATCGCCGGCGGGCTCCGCCAGGCCGGTGCCGACCTTCGGGTGTGGGATCTGTCGATCACCCCAGAGGCGGTGATCGAGCGGGAAGTCGAGGCGTTCGATCCCCGCCTCATCCACGCGTTTCACGCCTACCGTGTGGGGCCCTTCGCGCTCCGCCTGGCCCGGCGCCACGAGATCCCACTGGTCGTCACCGTCACCGGCACCGATGCCAATCACGACCTCTCCGATCCCCAGCGCGCGGCGACCGTACGCCGGGTCCTCGAAGGGGCGGCCACTGTCGTCGTCTTCCACGACTCCTTGGGGGCTCGCATCACGGGGGCGCTGCCCGAGGTGGCCGCCCGGCTGGTGACCATCCCGCAAGCCGCGGTGTTTTCTGGCCCGCACCCGTTCGACCTCGCCGCGCGGTGGTCCTTGCCAGCCGAGCGCGTGCTCTTCGTCTTTCCAGCCGGCATTCGGATGGTCAAGCAGCCGCTCCTGCCCCTCGCCCCGTTCGATCGCCTCGTCCAGCGTCGCCCCCAGGTGAGGCTCCTCTACGTCGGCCCTGTCCTCGATCCCGATCAGGGGGAGTACCTTTTGGGCGAGCTCGCCAGCCGGCCCTGGGCCCGCCACGTGGGCGCCGTGCCCCACGGTCAGATGAGATCGCTCCTCGCCCAATCCGACGTCGTGCTGAACTGCTCCATCTCAGAAGGTGGGATGCCGAACTCGGTGCTCGAGGCGCTGGCGGCTGGGAGGCCCGTGCTGGCCTCGGATATCGACGGGAATCGCTCCCTGGTCGAGGACGGTGTCACCGGCTTCCTCTTCCGGGATACGATCGAGCTCGAGGCCAAAGCCGAACAGCTCGCGGCCGATCGGGCTCTTCGCGAGCGGCTCGGCCTGGCCGGCCGCGACCTCGTCGAGCGCCGGTATCCGCCCCACCGCGAGGTCGAAAGCTACCTGGGTGTCTACGCGCGTCTGGCTCCCGTCGCGTCCGCCTGAACCGGGGAGAGGGCGTTTCCGCCGCCGTATACTTCCTATGACGCAGAGAGACGTAAACGTGGTGCGCGGTGAATGAGCGCGCTGGGCGGGCTCAGGGCGCGGCGTTGCCGGCTTCGCCCAGGTTTTGGGCGACCGCCTGATCGGATTCGACGCGAGTCCGTTAATCGTCAGCGATCACGCCTCGTTCGCCATGGACCTCCTCCTACACGCAAGCACTTCGATTCATGGCGGGGGAGTTGCACCTTTCGATAGAATCGGGACAGGCTTGAGAGAGGAGCGCTCGATGACCCAAGACGCCAGGGTTCAGGAGTTCGTCACCTCGTTCAACGCGCTGCGCAGCGAGGTCGAGAAGGTCATCGTCGGCCATCGCGAGATCATCACGCACGTGCTCTTCGGGATGTTCGCGGGAGGTCACGTCCTTCTCGAAGGCGTCCCCGGACTTGGCAAGACGCTTCTCATCAAGACGCTCGCCGAAGGACTCGAGCTCAAGTTCTCACGCATCCAGTTCACGCCCGACCTGATGCCGGCCGACATCATCGGCACGAACATCATCGTGGAGGATGCCGAGGGTCGGAAGCACTTCCAGTTCCAGTACGGCCCGATCTTCGCCAACATCCTGCTCGCGGACGAGATCAACCGTGCCACTCCCAAGACGCAGTCGGCGCTCCTCGAAGGCATGCAGGAGGGTTCGGTCACGGTCGGCGGGGCGTCCCGTCCGTTGCCGCCGCCATTCTTCGTGCTCGCCACCCAGAACCCCATCGAGATGGAAGGGACGTATCCGCTGCCCGAGGCGCAGCTCGACCGCTTCCTCTTCAAGCTACGGGTCCGCTATCCGGCCCTCGAAGAGCTGAACGCGATCATCGATCGCACGACGCATGCGACGTCGGCGAGCGTGCACCGGGTGATGAGCGGACCCAACGTCATGAGCTTCCGCGAGCTGATCCGCGAGGTCCCGGTCGCCACCCACGTCCGCGACCTCGCCTCGATGATCGTGATGGCCACGCATCCCGAGTGGGACCGGTCGCCCGAGCCGGCGCGACGCTTCGTCCGTTACGGAGCGAGCCCCCGTGGTGCCCAGGCGCTGATCCTCGGCGCCAAGGTGCGGGCGCTCGCGGAGGGGCGCTACAACGTGAGCGTCGACGACTTGAAGACCCTGGCGGCGCCGGCCCTGCGCCATCGCATCATCCTGAACTTCGAGGGTGAGGCCGAGGCCGTGGACATCGACGCGTTGATCCACGACATCGTGCAGAGCGCCGAGACGCTCGTCGGGCAGGCGAAAGAGCCGTTCCTGCGATGAGCCTCGAGACACTGGTCCGACGCATCGCCACCCAGGTGCGCTGGCGCCGCGCCGAGCACTACGCGGTGCGCGGCCTGTTCTACGGCGCCCTGGCCGGTGTGCTCCTGCTCGCGCTCAAGTTCTTCCTCGGCCCGTGGGCGCTGACGGCGGCGGGTATCTCGGTGGTCGTCGGGCTGCTCGCCGGTGCGGCGTGGGGCGCGACCAAGCGTGTGCCGCTCGCGGACGCGGCGCGACTGGCCGATCGCCACTACGGATTACAAGATAGGGTGACCACGGCGCTGGAATGGTCGGCCCGTGCCGACCGCACGTCGATGGTCGATTCGCTCGTGGCCGATGCCACGGCACGAGTGGCCGCGCTCGCGCCCAGGCAGGTGATCGAGCGCCAGTGGCCACGCGAGGCGCGATGGCTGCCGCTTCCTCTCCTCGGCGTCCTCGTGCTGCTCGTGACCCCACCGATCCCGTTGCCGTCGGGACGGCTGCTCGATCTGTCGCCGTCGTCGGAGAGTGAGGAGACGCGCGACAGGCCGGAGGCGGGAACGCTGGAGCAGGAGAAGCGCCCGCTGCCGCGGACCGCGGTCAAGACGCCCTCGTTCGAAGAGCGTGACTACATGCAGCGGGGAATGACCGGGGCCGGCGCCACCGCCGGCGACCTCTCGGCGGTGTTCAAAGACACCTCGCTCGCCAATCAGCGGCCGGACTTCAACTCGTTCCTCAAGAAGGGCGACGAACGGTTGAAGATGCTGGAGCAAGTCGATCGTCTGCCCGACCTCCAGTCCGACTTCACGGCGAGCCAGTACAAGATGGTCTTCAAGAAGTCGAAGGCGCTGACGGGTGGCCTCCGTCCCGATCAGATCTCCCCGCAGAAGCTGAAGGAGTTGCTGGAGGAGATGGAGCGGCTCGGACGCAAGGGCGGCGGCAACGTCGGGTCCGAGGTGTCGGAAGGGATGGAGGCGCTCGAGTACGGACAGCAAGACCGGGCCCTCGACGCCATGGAGAAGGCGCTCAACAAGCTTCGCGCGATGGAGGAGCAGCAGCGCTCCGGCAAGAATCTTCGAGGGGGTCGCGAGTCCGAGCGTGGCCGCGGCTCCGATCGTGATCGCGGCCGCAGCGGTGGCGGGGGCGCCGACGATCAGGACTTCGGTGAGGGCGAGGGGCTGCTGCCCGGCAAGGGCAAGAGCCCGAACCCCAAGGGGGAGGCGTCGCAGCGGCTGCGGGCGAGTCCTTACGACGTCGGCGTCGAAGGCGAATCACGCCAGGGCCGCAAGGATGGGTACGACACGAACATGACGGGCCGCAGCGGCAAGATGCCCTCGCGGCTGGGCTATCTCGGCGTCATCGGTCAGTACCGGAAGCAGATGGAGGACACGCTGGCGCGCGAGCAGGTGCCCCGGGACTTCCACGGGCAGATCAGAGATTATTTCCAGTCGCTCGACGAGCGGTAGTTCGTGACGACGGGCACCAGATCCGTCTCGTTCACGCCAGACTTCCTGGCCCAGCTCGAACGGCTTGCGCTCGCGTCGCGCCGGACGTTCCGGGGACGAGTGAGGGGCGAGCGGCGCAGCCCGCGCAAAGGGCAGAGCGTCGAGTTCTCCGATTACCGGCCGTACGGCATCGGCGACGACCTGCGCTACGTCGACTGGAACATCTTCGGCCGCCTCGATCGTCTGCACGTGAAGCTCTTCGTCGACGAGGAGGATCTGTGCCTGCACCTGCTCGTCGATGCCTCCCGCTCGATGGGGTTTGGTCAGCCCCAGAAGCTCGAGTACGCGGCACGGCTGGCCGCCGCCCTCGGCTTCGTGGGGCTCGTCAACCACGAGCGCGTCGGCCTCGGGATCTTGCGCGATCGCGTGAGCGAAGGCTGGGCGCCCGTGCGCGGGCGCAACCAGTTCCCCCACCTGGCCGACTTCATGAGCCAGGTCGAGGCGAGCGGGTCCACCAACCTGAACGACGGCCTCGGCAACTACGCGCGACGCGCGCGCGAGCCCGGGCTGGCCGTGGTGATCTCGGACCTCCTCGATCCCGGCGGATTCGAGGCCGGGCTGCGGGCCCTGCTCGAGCGCCGCTTCGAGGTCCACGTGATCCATCTGCTCTCGGCGGAGGAGCTCAATCCCACGCTGACCGGTGATCTCCGGCTGGAAGATTCGGAGACCGGCGAAGTGCGCGAGATCAGCATCGATGGCGACGCGCTCCGCGGGTACCGCGAGCGCCTGCACGCGTTCCTCGAGCGCGTCGAGACGTTCTGCCACGGGCGCGAGATCGGGTACCGCCGCGTGAGCACCGATGCGCCGATGGAAGACTTCCTCCTGGCGCAGCTCCGAGGACTGCTGCTCTCGTGAACTTCCTCTCGCCTCTGGCCCTCGGCCTGTTCGCGCTGTCGCTCCCGCTGGTGCTCCTCTACTTCCTCAAGGTGCGCCGCCGCGAGCGCATGGTGCCGAGCCTCCTGCTGTGGGAGACGTCGCTCCGCGACCGAGAGGCCTCCGCGTTCTTCCAGCGTCTGCAGCGCGATCCGCTGCTCGCGCTCCAGATCCTGGCCCTGGCCGCGATGGCGGTGGCGCTGGCCCGACCGGCAGTGACGGTGATGGGCCAGGGCGCGCGCAAGGTCGTCGTGGTGATGGACACGTCGGCCTCCATGAAGGCGCGCGATGCCGGGGGCACGCGCTTCGCCGCGGCGCGGGCGCAGGCCGCCTCGCTGGTGAGCGGCCTCGGCGAGGGCGCTGAGGTGATGGTGATCGAGTCGGGTGTGCAGCCGCACGTGCTGGCGCCGCTCAGTCGCGACCGCGAGCGCGCCGCGTCGGCCATCCGCTCCACGCGCCCGCGCGATCTCCCCCATCGATTGACGGACGCCCTGCGGACGGCGCGGGCGCTCGTGGGCGCCGATCCACGCGCCGAGATCTACGTCTTCACGGATGGCGCGTTCACACTCGCCGCTGGCCCCGAATCGCAAGACGCTCGGATCCACTGGATGACGGTGGGGCGCGGCGGGCGCAACGTCGGCATCACCAACCTCGCCGTCCGCAAGAACTACTACGGCTCCTTCGAATACCAGGCGTTCGCCTCGCTGGTGAACTACACCGGCGAGATGCAGACCTTCACGTTCACGCTGGCCGTCGACGGCAACGCGATCGCCGACAAGACCGTCACGCTCGAGCCGAACGTGCGCCGCTCGCTCCTGCTGCCCTTCAGCCACACGGGAGGCGGCGTGGTGAAGGCGAGCATCGACGTCCGCGACGATCTCGCCACCGACAACACGGCGTGGGCGGTGCTGCCGCCGCCCCGGAAGATCGCCGTGATGCTGGTCAGCCCGGGCAACCTCTTCCTGGAAAAGGTGCTCCGCACGGATCCCCAGGTCGCGCTCGACGTTCGCACGCCCGACCAGTATCAGGGCGGGATGGGCGAGGCCGACGTGGTCGTGCTCGACTCGGTCACGCTGCCCCGTGTGGGCCAGGGCCGCTTCGTGTTCGTCAACGCGGTGCCGGCCGACGTGCCGCTCGAAACGCTCGGGCGCATCGAGCGCCCGACGATCATGGACTGGGACCGCTCACACCCGGTGATGCGTCACGTCGAGTTCGCGAAGGTGAACATCGAGGACGCGCTCCGCATCCGGCCCCTGGCGGCCGGCCGGCCCCTCGTGGAAGCGGTCGGTGGCCCGCTGATCTACGCGCTCGAGGAACCCGACCGCAAGGCGCTCTTCGTGGGCTTCGACCTCTTCAAGACCGACTTCCCGCTGCGGGTGGCCTTTCCGTTGATCCTCTCCAACGGGCTGCGCTGGCTGCATCCGGCCGGTCTCGATCAAGCGAGCCTCCAGCTCACCGCCGGTCAGCCGATCCTGTTGCCGGTCGAGCACGGCGTGACCAGCGTCTCCGTGAACACGCCGGGCGGACGGACGGTCAAGGCTCAGGTCACGCGCGGCGTCGTCAGCTTCACCGAGACCGACGAGGTCGGCGTCTACACGCTCAGCACGGCCAAGGGCGAGACGAAGATCGCGGTGAACCTGGCCGACGCCGACGAGTCCGACATCACGCCTCGGCCGTTGCCCACGGCGGCGGCGCGCGCGACCGAGGCGGTGACGCCCGTCGCCGTGCAGCGGGAGCTCTGGCAGCTCTTCGTCGTGATCGCGCTGGCGCTGCTCGTGATCGAAGGGCTGCTCTACTGGCGCCGCCAGAGCGGCGGACGCCTCGCGCTGCCGTCGTCTCTCGGCGACCGATGGGCGCTCGCGCTGCGCAGCGCCCTCGTCGTCGTGCTTGCGTTGACGTTGCTCAAGCCGACGGTGCCGCGCTGGGTGGATCGTCTCAACGTCGTCTTCCTGCTCGATCATTCCGACAGCGTGAGCCTGGCGGCGCGCGAGCGCGCCTGGCGGTTCGCGGCGGAGTCGGTCAAGTCCATGCGCGGCAACGACCGCGTCAGCCTCGTCGTGTTCGGCGAGGACGCCGTCGTGGATCAGTCGCTGGCCAATCGCAGTGCGCTGGATCGGCCGAAGACGGACGTGGGCGGCCGCGGCACCAACATCTTCCAGGCCATCCAGCTCGCGCTGGCGACGCTGCCGCCCGGCCAGGCCAACCGCATCGTGATGCTGTCGGACGGGCAGGAAAACGGCGGCCAGGCCGTAGCGGGCGCGCAGGCAGCGAAGGAGAGCGGCGCGGACATCTTCTACGTTCCGGCCCCGCTCACCTTCGATCAGGAAGTCGTGGCCGAGTCCCTGGTCCTGCCCCAGGAGGTCAAGTACGGAGAGCCCTTCCAGGCCCGCGTGGTGGCGTGGAGCCTCAAGGACACGCAGGGGAGGCTCTCCCTCTTCCGTAACGGCGAGTTCCTGGGCTCGCAGGTCGTGCGCCTGCAGGCCGGCAAGAACGTGTTCAGCTATCGCCAGGCGCTCGACGCCAGCGGCATCCACGTCTACCAGGCCTCGCTCGAGGTCGACGGCGACACCATCGAGGACAACAATCGCGCGGTCGGGTCCGTCGTGGTCCGCGGCCGCCCGCAAGTGTTGCTGGCCGAGAAGGACCGGAGCCACGCCCAGTCCCTCGCTTCGGCGCTCCGCTCGCAGAACATCGAGGTCACGGTGGTGGACGCCGGCGGCGTCCCCAAGGACATCGTCGGGCTGCAGAAATACGACGGCGTGATCCTCTCCAACGTCTCGTCGCTGAAGCTCACCCGCGCGCAGATGACGATGATCCGCGACTACGTCCGCGACCAGGGCGGCGGCTTGATCATGGTCGGCGGCGAGGAGAGCTTCGGTCTGGGCGGCTATTACCGAACGCCGATCGAGGAAGCGCTGCCCGTGACGATGGAGGTCAAGCAGAAGGTCGAGATCCCGAGCCTGGCCGTCGTCCTCTCCATCGACCGCTCCGGTTCCATGGCCATGTCCACCGGCGACGAGAAAGTCACCAAGCTCGACCTCGCCAAGGAAGCCTCCCATCTCGTGGTGGACTTGCTCGACGACCGCAACGAAGTCGGCGTGATGAGCTGGGACACCGAGTTCATCTGGGACGTCGCCATGCGGTCGGCGCGCGACAAGGCTGCTATCCATCACGCCATCGCGACGATCAAGGCCGGGGGCGGGACCGATGGCTACCCGGCGCTCAAGGAGTCGTACGCCGTTCTCTTCGAGCGGCCGGCGCTGCTCAAGCACGTCATCTTCCTGTCCGACGGCCAGATGACGCGCGGTGATTTTGCTGGCCTGCTGCGTCGGATGGCCAAGGACAAGATCACAGTCTCGACCGTCGCCATCGGCAAGGACGCCGATCTCCAGCTCATGGTGGACATCGCCAAGTGGGGCCGCGGCCGCTTCTACTACACCGAAGACTCCCAGACGATCCCACGGATCTTCACCCTCGAGACCCAGCTCGCCTCGAAGGCGTCCCTGATCGAGCAACCGTTCAAGCCCCAACTGACCTCCGCATCGCACGAGGCGATGCAGGACATCGACTGGAAGGCGGTGCCACCGCTCGGCGGTTACGTGGCGACCACGCTCAAGCAGGCGGCCGAGCTGGTGCTGATGAGTCACCAGGAGGATCCGGTGCTCGCCACCTGGCGCTACGGCCTGGGCCGGTCGGCGGCGTTCACGTCGGACGCCAAGGCGAAGTGGGGCGTGCTCTGGCTGCGCTGGCGCGACTTCAACAAGTTCTGGGCCCAGCTCACGCGCTGGACGCTGCGCAGCGGCACGCGGAGCGACACCACCGCCGTCGTGGCCCGGCACGACCGCACCGGCGAGGTGATCGTGGACGCCGTCGACAGCAAGGGCGAGTTCATCAACTTCCTCGACTCCCAGGTGGGCATCGTGTCGCCCAACCGTGAGCGGAGCGTCACCGATCTGGAGCAGGTCGGCCCCGGCCGCTACCGTGGACGGTTCGAGGCCGAGCAGGAGGGCGTGTACCTGGTCGGCATCGGCCAGCGGCGGCAGGAACGCGTGGTTGGCTCTCAGCTGGCAGGGTTGGTGGTACCGTATGCACAGGAGCTTCGCGACCTTGGCGTCGACGAGGCGCGGCTCCGAGAGCTGGCTGAGCTGACGGGTGGGGGTACGCTTGGCGAGCCGCGCGAGACGTTCCAGCGTGGTCGGCGCCAGTCGCGCATTGCCATCGACGTCTGGCCCTGGCTCGTCGGTCTGGTGGCTGTGATGATGGTGCCCGAGATCGCGCTGCGGCGACTCGGAGCGGGGGCGTGGCAGCGAATCATTCCCGCTCGTTGGCGTCGAGACCCTGAAAGGGGGCAGAACGATGCGTGACCCGCGACCCGCGGTGATCCTCGGGATCCTGGGGATCCTGACCGCGCTGGTGGCGTTCATTGCCCCGGCGAGCGCCGCGGTCAAGCCCCGCGTGGTGCTCGTCGCGCCGTTCGACGCGGGCACGCTGCCGGCCGACGATCGCTGGATCGGTGAGGGCATCGGACAGGTCGTCACCCTCGGACTCGCCCAGCACCCGGCCTTCGTTCAACTCGACAAGAGCCGTCTCCGCGCCCTCGGTCAGCCCGAGACGTGGGGTGAGGCGGCGGTGATCCAGGCCGCCAAGGTTTCGCGTGCCGACGCGGCCCTGTTCGGCGAGGTCAGCCGGACCGGCAGCGACTACACGGTACGGCCGCGACTGGTGGAGCTGAAGGCGGGCGCGGCTCCCGAGGTGCTGGCGCTCGAGCCGGTGACCATTCCGGACAGCGAACTGCTCACCAAGCTCTCCGTCGTGGTCGTGGCGTACGCGCGCACCCTGAAGGTGCCGCTCACGGACGGCGACATCGCGCGCATGGAAAAGGCTGCCCGACCGACGAAGTCGATGCGCGCGTTCGAGCTCTTCGCCCGCAGCGAGGCCGCAGCACGCCGCGGCGGGCAGGAGGGTAACGAGAGCGCGGCCGATCTGCTGGCGCGAGCGATCGAGGCGGATCCGAACTTCGTGGTGGCGCAGTACACCCTGGGCGTCGTTCATCAGGCCCTTGGCAACCGCTGGAAGGCTGCGGCTCAGTACCGGGCGTCGACCCAGCTCGATCCTTTGTATCCGGAGCCCTACAAGGCGCTCGGCGACCTCTTCCTGGCGGCGCCGCGTCGACTCTTCGACCAGGCCGTCGAGGCGTACAACAAGGCGATCGAGCTTCGACCCTTCTACGCCGACGCCCACGTTGGACTGGGGGAAGCGCGCGCGGCGAAAGGCGAGACCGATGCGGCGGTGGCGGCCTACCAGAAGGCTCTGAGCTTCAACCCGGTGAATCCGCGCGTTTACATGAGCCTCGGGAAGATCTACTACAGCGAGAAGGGCCTCTACTATGAGGCCGTGAACGCCTACAAGAAGGCCATCGATCTCGATCCGTCGTCGGTCGAGGCTCGTATGGGCCTCGGCGAAGTCTACGAGGACAAGGGCCTCTACAAGGAAGCGATCGAGGAGTACCGGCGCGTCATCGAGGTCGACGCCAAGCACACCGGCGCCATGTACAACCTGGCCGTCGTCTACGAGCGGACGGATCCCCGGGAAGCGATCGCCCAGTGGGAGCGCTATATCGCGCTGGCTTCCCAGCTCCCGTCCGAGAAGGACTGGGTCGACGTCGCCCGCCAGCATCTCAAGAAGCTGCGCAACCAGGTCAAGGACTAGCCCCCCGCGTGGAGGAGCTCAGGAAGGATCCCACCCGCGGCCAGTGGGTGTTGATCCGGCCCAAGGGCCACAGCGCAGGCGAGGACGACTGCCCATACTGCCCCGGCAATGAAGCCGCCACCATAGAGATCGCGGCCTACCGGAAGGATGGTGCGCCGCCCAACGGCCCGGGGTGGAGCGTGCGAGTCGTCCCGGCCAGCGATCCCTACTTTCGCATCGAGTGGGAGCTGATCCGCGAAGGCGTCGGCATGTTCGACATGATCACGCCCCGTGGCGCCAGCGAGCTCGTGCTCGAGTCGCCTCGCCACGACGATACGCTGGCGACGATGGCGCCCGAGCAGATCGAGTCCGTGCTGTGGATGTGGCGCGATCGACTGCTGGACCTGAAGCGCGATGGGCAGATCCGCGACATCCTGGTCTCTCGTCATCACAAGAAGCCCGGTGTGCCGTGGCATCACCCGTACTCGCGCCTGACCGCCATCCCGATCGTGTTCGACGAGACGCGCCAGGAGCTGCGCGAGGCGCGCGAGTACTACCAGTACAAGCGGCGCTGTCTCTATTGCGACATGCTGCGTCAGGAGATCGGAGCCCAGGGCCGAGTCGCTCGGCTGACGCCGGGGTTTGCCGCCCTCGTCCCGTACGCGGCCCGCAGTCCGCTGGAGACGTGGTTCCTGCCGCGACGCCACGGGTGCTCGTTCGAGGAGGCCCTGACGGCGGACACGGCGGCCGACCTCGCCCGGCTCGTGTCCCAGTACTTCCGGACCCTGGCGGCCTCGTTCGGCGATCCCGGCTACGAGCTCGTCCTCCACACCGCTCCGAATCTTCGATCGCGGATCCTCCAGGGGGACTGGGCAACGATCCGTGACGACTATCACTGGCACATCGAGATCTTGGCCCAGCCCGAGAAGATCAACAGGGTCGGTGGGATCTTCGTGAACGAGAAGCCTCCGGAGGCCACGGCGAACGACTTCCGGACGTCCTGGCAGACGACCTAGGATTCACCAGTCCCGGCAGGGTTTTCCTTGACATCACGATGACGGGGTGTAAACTCCGACTGAAATGATCGCCGATCGAAATGGTCGCCTTTGATGGGAGAACGGTGATGCTGCGCTTCACCAAACGAGCCGACTATGGACTGATGGCCATCCACTACATCGCCATCCATGAGGACCGCGGCTCGGTGAGCGCAAAGCGGATTGCGGACGAGTTCGGGATTCCGCCGGAGCTCCTGGCCAAGATCCTCCAGCGGCTGGCGCGAGAGCGGTTGATCGTCAGTTACAACGGGCCGAAGGGCGGGTATGCGCTGGCCCGGCGACCGGCGGAGATCTCGGTCGGGCAGGTGGTGCGCGCGCTCGAGGGCCCGATCAACATCGTGGAGTGTATGGAGAGCGACAGTGACTGTCCGCAGATGGCTCGCTGCAACCTGCGACGGCCGGTGCAGAAGATCCAGGTCGCGATCAGCCAGATGCTGGACTCGATGAGCCTGGCCGAGCTGGTGGCCAATGACGTGCCCGAGTTGTTCGCGATTCGGTAGTGCGAGCCGAGCAG
>Ga0209157_1000096_pt1 | contig 77817 bp, 70 predicted proteins | sample GraSoiAngelo_135_FD_185892 | JGI IMG/M metagenome (GOLD analysis project Ga0209157, IMG submission 185892) | Grasslands soil microbial communities from the Angelo Coastal Reserve, California, USA - 14_0929_05_40cm (SPAdes) (version 2) | ecosystem: Environmental > Terrestrial > Soil > Grasslands ... | reverse complement strand
TGGATCGGGAGCCCGGCGAGCGTGAGCGGCACCACGTTGGCGCCCGAGCGGACGGCGATGGTCACGCGGCCGCCGGCGCGCGCGATCTCGCTCGCGATCTCGGCCCCCGAGTTGCCGACGCCCACGACCAGCACCCGGTGCCCCACGTACGGGTCGGGGCGCTTGTACACCACGCTGTGGACGACGCGGCCGTCGAAGCGCTCCTGCCCCGGGAAGCGCGGAATTCTGGGATTGGCCACGATCCCGGTCGCGACGATGAGCGCCCGGGCTGCCAGCATGCCGCGGTTGGTTTGGACGGTCCAGGTGCCGTCGCTCCGCGTGATCCGCTCGGCGGCGCAGCCCGTCTCGATCGGCAGCCCGAAGACCTGCGCGTAGTGCCGCAGGTAGTCCCAGAACGCGCGTCGCGGCACGAACAGCGGAGCCGTGCGGGGAAACTTGAGCCCCGGCAGATTCGACATGTGCTTGCCCGTATGCAGCGTGAGGCTGTCGTACAAGTTTGCCCACGTGTAACCCACGGTGTCGCCGCGCTCGAGCACCCGGTGGGGGACGCCGCGCTCCCGGAGCTGTTGCGAGGCGGCGAGGCCCGCCGGCCCGGCTCCCACGACGATGACCGGCGTCCGCTCAGGCATCGGCTCGGACGGCCTCCGCGACGCGATCCGCGAGCGCCATGATCGTGAGGTAGGGATTGATCTCGAGCGCATCGGGGAAGAGGCTTGCGTCGGCGACGCGGAGCCACGGGATGCCGTGTACGCGGCCCCAGGCGTCGGTGACGGAGTCGGCCGCGCTCCGCCCCATGGCGCAGCCGCCCATCAGATGGGCGGCCGACAGCGCCATGGTCCCCGGCCGGAAGTGTCGCGCCGTGATGCGCTGCTCGATCCGGCCGGCCTCGGCGGCGTCGATCAACGGCGGCTCCGCGGGAGCGTGCACGCGGCGCGCGCCGGCGGCGAACAGGATGCGCGCCGCCGCGCGGGTGCCGCGCACCAGGCCGTCGATCGTGTCCGGCATGAGCCGATAATGCACCACGGGCCGCCCCGCGCCGTCCACGGTGATGCCGTTCTCTCGCGTCGCGCGATCGCAGGCCAGCAGCAGGATCATCTGCAGCCGCGGGAACGCCTGCATGACGGCGCTGTGGGACGCGCCGAAGCCCGTGAGGCTCTTCGCCGTCACGAACGGGAAATACATGCACGTCTCGAGCACGAACCGCTCTTCGGCCGCGCGGTCCACGAAATAGCTCTTGGGGTGGCCCACGTCGTTGGTGATGGCGCGCGGGTGCTCGCCCACCAGGATGAGGGCGGGATGACACGTGAAGTCCCGGCCGAGGCGCGGCAGGCGCGCCGCGAGGCCCGAGCGGAGCAGCAGCGCCGGCGTGCCGATCGCGCCCGCCGCGCACACGACCAGCCCGGCGCGCACGCGATGCTCGCCCGGCGGCCACTCCGGCGGCGCGCCCTTCGCTCCGGCCGGCTTCGCCACGACGCGCACGTCGAGCGTTTGGTCGGCGCCGATCCGCAGCACTTCCGCGCGGGTCACGACCTCCACACCCGCCCGCTCGGCGCGCGGCAGCTGAACGCGATTCGTGCCCTGCTTCGCCTGATTGGGACAGCCGAGATTGCAAAGGCTCGAGCCGCGACAGCCTTTCACGTTGACTGGGAAGTGCTCGACCGCGTAGCCGGCCGCGCGGCCCCCCACGACGAACAGCCGGTTGTTGTCGTTGATCAGGGACTCCTCGAGCAGGTGCACGCTGTTCTGCTCGGCATACTTCGCTGAGCGTCGGACCAGATCCGCGTGGTCGAGCCCCGGCACGCCCCAGCCGCGGATCACCCGCTCGGACGCCGTGAGCGACGTGCCGGTGTACACGACGGTCGAGCCGCCGTACGCTGACGCGAACGCCAGCGTCATGGAGCCGTCGCTCGTGAGGAAGCCGCCGCCCTCCTCGTACAGGGCTTCGGCCATCTCGAGCTCGACACCGGTGAACTCGTGATCCGCGAAGCGCGGTCCCTTCTCGAGCACCAGGATGCTTTGGCCGTTGCGCACGAGCGGGGCCAGCTCTTGCGCCACGGTGCCCCCGCCGGCGCCCGAGCCGATGATCACGACGTCGTAGCCGCGCTCCACGGTCCCGCTCACCGGCGCGCCTCCCAGCCGCGCGGGTCCGCCCGGTAGCCGATCGCCGCCGCGCCGGCCGGGCGACCGTAGTAGCCCATGAGTACGAGCGTGCGTATGCCCCAGAAGCCGCGGCGGATGAGGAGCGAGGGAGCGCGTTGCAGCAACGAGAGGAAGCGCGTGCGGCGCGCGACGTCGAGCGCCCGGAGGCGGCGGCCGTAGCGCAACAGCGGCAGCCAGTCGAGCAGCGTGAGGAACAGCGCCACCTGCCGCCGGGTGCGCGCCGGGCGGGCGGCCAGGGCCCGTGCCACGATCGCCTCGAACGCCGCCCATTCGGCCGCGCCGAGCTGCGACGCTTCGGGCACGACGCTGGTGGCGACGGCGCGCCAGATCGGCCGGGAGCGATCCAGCGCGCGTGATGCGGCGACCATGCGCGGAACCTACGGGCCGGTGGTCAAGCGGGCAACAATTCCAGAGTCGCTAGTGCGCGCGCTCTCTCGCAAGCAGAGCCTGCTTGCGCTCGATGCCCCAGCGATAGCCGCCGAGCGCGCCGTCGGCTCGGACGACCCGGTGACAGGGGATCACCAGCGCCGCCGGGTTGGTCGCGCAGGCGCGCGCCACCGCCCGCGTGGCGCGCGGCCGGCCGATCGCCCGGGCGACCTCCGAGTACGAGCGGGTGCGGCCGTAGGGGATCTTGCGGAGCGCTTCCCACACGCGCTGCTGGAACGCGGTCGCGCGGATGTCGAGGGGCAGGTCGAGCTGCTGCGCGCGGCCGTCCAGGTATCGCAGGACCTGCTCGACCCACCCGCCGAGCGCGCTGTCCGCTCCGCCGCGACGCAGCTCGGCGGCAGGAAACTCCGCTCGCAAGCCCGCCTCGAGCGTTGTGACCCCGCTTCCCAGGGCGATGCGGCAGATACCGCGCTCGGTCGCCGCGACGAGCAGCTGACCGAGCGGGCAGGGCACGACCGTATAGACGAGGGGCACGCCGGCTGCGCCGCGCCGGTAGGTCGCGGGCGTCATGCCGAGCCGCAGGTGGGACCGCTCATACACGCGACTGGGCGAACTGTAGCCCGCGTCGTACAACGCTGGACTCACGCGGCGGCCCGCCCGCAGCCCCGCCTTGAAGCGGTCGATGCGGCGGGCGTCGTGATACTGGCGCGGGCTGATGCCCAGCACGCCGCGGAACGCGCGCAGCAGCCGGTGCGGCGTCGTGCGCATGCGGGCCGCGAGCGTCGCGAGACGCGCGGGCTCGTCGGGGTGCGCGTCGATGAGCCGGCAGACCTCGCGCACCAGCGGGACGCGCGGGTCGGGCCTCCCCCCCGGCTCCGCCGAGTGGCAGCGGCGGCACGGCCGGAAGCCCGCGGCCTCCGCCGCCTCCGGCACGGGGAAAAACGCGACCTGATCGCGCCCCGGGCGCCGGCTGGGGCACGAGGGGCGGCAGTAGATCCCGGTCGAGCGCACGGCGTACACGAACGCGCCGTCGTAACGGCGGTCGCGCGCCAGCACGATGCACCAGCGACGCTCGGCGGTGAGGTCGGGAACGACGGCGGCACGGGTCACGCCGAAAACATAGCGTGCCACCGTGCCGCTTTCTATCCGGTTCTGACGACCAAATCCGAGATGGGAGTCGGTCGGAGCCCCGCGAAGCGACTGCGTCGTTTTGTCGCGGAGCAGGGCTCCGGCCGACGACCGATTACATCCAGGGCTCGTCCGCGGAGGGGCCGTAGATCGAGGGCACCTTGGCGTCCGCCATCCGGAGGTAGACGGACATCTGCCCGCGGTGATGGACCTGGTCCATCAACATGAACCACAAGACGTCCAGCTTCCGCACGTCCCCCATCTGCTGCGGCGCGACGAAGAACTTCACCGTCTTGTTGAGCTCGGCCTCGGGCGTCCGCCTGACCCGCTCGATGAAGGCCTTGTGTGCCTGCTCGTACGTCGTGATGACGTCCTGCAGCGTTGCGGGCGGGGCGGGCAGCTTCCCGAAGTCGATCGCGCCGTCGAGTGCCTGCTCGCCCGCCTTCTCCTCGACCACGAACGCCCACGCGAGATCCTTCGCGCTGCGACACTTGGCTTGCGGTTTCATGTCCGCTTTGGCAGGCGGAAACGCCTTGAGCACCTTCATCGTGGTCGGGAATTCCCGCTCCACCGCGCCCAGGAACTGCTCCTTCTCGGTCATGGTCTCCTCCTCTCACCTCGTAATCAACGCACTTGGACGACGCGCGCCAGCTTGTCGAAGCAGGCGGTCCAGCCCGCTTCGTGCTTCCGGCTTGCTTCGTCGTTCGGGAACAATTCGTGTGTGAGCACGAGCTCCGTGCTCGCGCCGCGGTCCAGGAACTCCACGGTCACGAGCGTCTCGCCCGACTCCGGCTCGTCCTCCCAGCGCCACGTGTACACCAGCTTCTTCGGCGGGTCCACCAGGCGGTACACACCGACGAGGCGGTGCGTGACGGCGCCGTCCGGCGCCTGCATGTGGATGCGGTACCGGCCGCCCGGGCGCAGGTCGACCTCGGCGACCGGCGTGGTCATGTCGCCTGGCGCCTTCCACTGCTTCATCTCTTCCGGGACCGTCCACGCCCGGAAGACCCGCTCCCGCGGCGCCGCGAAGGTGCGGCGGAGCCGGAGGGTGACGGGGGTGACGGTGGACGGCCGGTCTCGGGTGGCCATGGCGCTGTCTCCGGGGGTTCGGGTTGGGCGAGGTAGGCGGCGAGCGCGTCGAACTGCGCCTCCCAGTAGCGGCGGTACCGCTCGATCCAGCGGGCCGCCTCTCTCATGGGGCGGGCGACCAGCCGGCAGCGGCGCACCCGGCCATGCTTGGCGTGAGCCACGAGCCCCGCGCGCTCGAGCACGCGCAGGTGCTTGTGAACGCCGGGGAGCGAGATGGCGAAGGGGCGCGCCAGCTCGGAGACCGACGCCTCGCGCCCCGCGAGGCGGGCGAGGATCGCGCGCCGCGTGGGGTCGGCGAGCGCGGCGAAGGTGGCATCGAGCGCGTTCCCTTCATACTTAACCATGTGGTTAAGTGTAGGCCGCCCCACCCGGCGTGTCAAGCAGGTAGTGTTTCTCGCATCCCCCTTGGAGAACGGAGCAGGCATGCCGCGCCAGAACATCTCGAGCGGCGCACCGTGGGAGCCGCTGGTGGGCTACTCCCGCGCGGTGCGCATCGGAACGAGCGTCCATGTCGCCGGCACGACGGCGACGGGGCCCGACGGCACGATCGTGGGCACCGGTGACGCGTACGTCCAGGCGGTCCAGGCGCTGCGCAACATCGAGCGCGCCCTGACGCAGGCGGGCGCTTCGCTCCGGGACGTCGTGCGTACGCGCATGTACGTGACGAACATCGCCGACTGGGAGCGCGTCGGCCGCGCCCACGGCGAGTTCTTCCGCGACATCCGCCCCGTCACGAGTCTCGTGGCCGTGACCGCGCTGGTCGCGCCCGAGATGCTCGTGGAGATCGAAGCGGACGCCGTCATCGCCGATTGACCCTTGACAGGTTGCAGGGCGCGACGTAAATGACCCGGCACCCTTGGAAAGGAGTCGGCGATGACGCATTGCCCGAGTTTGACGGCGCGACTTCCGGCGTCACTCCTGGTCGCGGCGTTGGCGTGCGGCGGGCTGTGGAGCGCCGTGCAGGCGCAGGGCGAGGCCGCCCCGCGCACCCACGTCACGAAGAATGGCGTGGAGGTCGACCTGCGCTCGCTGGGCCGCCAGGTCGCGGATGCCCTGGCCGAGAGCGGGACGTTGGTCGGGTTCGGCGAGGTCAGCCCCGACCCGAGTGAGGCTGTCGTCCCCCAGGTCCAGCTGCGCGGTGTCAACGCCCAGAGCAATGACGGGAGCCTGGACAACCTGCAGGTGTTCCCTGGGTTCCGGTCCTTCCTGGAAGTCACGCAGAGTGAGACCTCCCTCGCCGCCTCCGGCCGCAGGATGGTGATGGGTTACAACAGTTCGGCGAACCAGCCCCTGCAGCAGTTGCCGTCCGGCGGACTCGTTTTCCTGCGGCGCTTCCTCTCGGGGTTCTCGGCGTCGGACGACGGCGGGCTGACGTGGACCAGCGGCTTCGTGCCGCCCGTGCCCGGCAGCATCGCCACGTTCGGCGACCCGGTGGTCGCCGTGGACCGCCACGGCACCTTCTACTACGCGGGCCTCGGCGCGGATGCGAGCGCGCGTACTACCATTCAGGTAAATCGTTCCACCGACGGCGGCCGCACCTGGAGCGACGCCGTGGTCGTCCAGCAGGACAACGGCGGGGACAAGGACTGGATGGCGGTAGGACCCGATCCCGGGAGCAAGAACCGCGACAACGTTTATGTCACCTGGACGAGCTTCCAGTCGACCGGCCAGCAACTGCGCTTCGGGCGCTCCACCGATGGCGGCGCGACCTGGGTGACGAAGACCATCTTCGCCCCGTCAGCGGATCCGAATCCGGCGCATGCGCAGAACTCGCTCCAGTTCACCAACCCGGTGGTGGATCCCATTACTGGCCGGCTGTACATCCCGTTCGCGCACTTCAGCAATTCGGACCAGGACTTCCTCCAGGTGCTCGCGTCCGACGATGCCGGCGAGACGTTCCACTTCCTGACCTTCAACGACCCGAGCGCGCCCGATCCGACGCTGCTCACGGTCACCCAGCCGGGCGAGCTCGTTGATTGCCGCAGTGGGGGAGTGCGCCTGGCGATCCACGCGGGGCCCTCCACCCCTGGGCGGTTCGGCCTGCGGAGCTTCGTCCAGGCCACCCGTCTGACCATCCAGCCCGCCTTCGCGGCGCGCAACGGCGTGCTCTACCTCGCTTGGTCCAACTCGACGAGCCTCGTGTTTGGGGATCCAAACTCGGGCTCCGACATCCGTTTCGTGCGGTCCGAGGATGGCGGGAACAGCTGGACCGCTCCGGTGCAGGTGAACCCCACGGTGGCCGGGGACGCCCACCACGTGCTGCCGTCGCTGGCGATCGACGTGGACCCGAACGACGTGCACGTCACCTATTACACGCAGCATGCGGACGGGACGGTGGACCTCGACATGGCCAACTCGCACGACCGGGGCGCGACGTTCCCGGGCGGGCGGACCGTCCGGGTCACGGGCACCGCCAGCCCGCTCCCGCCGACCAACAACCGCCTGACGGTCACGGCCACGACCAACTACGATCGCACGATCGTGGCCTGCTATGCTCTGGGAGAGTATCAAAGTGTCACCACCGCCAACGGCTCGGTGTACGCCGCGTGGGGCGACACCCGCAACGTGGTGACGCACCCCATCAACGTGTTCGATCCGCTGTCGGGGGTCACCCACGCTCAGACGGACGTCTTCTTCCAGAAGGTGAAAGCGCAGTAGGGCGTGTCGCGTGTCGCGCTAGGAACAGGGAACGAGCTGAGGCGCCGTCCCCAGGCTCAACACGAACGGTCCCTGTGAGGCGCCCGTGGCGGTGAGCGTCATGGTCAGCGTGAGCTGCTTGCCACTCACCACGCCGCCGTAGCGCGCCGCCTCTCCCGAATCGCCGGGTGCCACCGGCCCGGCGGGCTGCGCGACATACACGCCGGCCAGGTCGAAGCGTCCTTGGGCGTCGAGTTGCACCGGCACGGTGATGCTGCCGCGGCCGCAGTCAAATTGGAGCGTCGCCCCGTCAGCGGCGGCGCTGAGCGCGGCGTTGGGGCCGCCCCAGTCGCCCGACAGCAGGGCGCCGGGCGATCCGGCCGGCACGCCCGGCTGGGCGGCGGCGCCGAGATGGTCGGCGCGGCACGAGATCACGGCGACAGGAAGCGTCGCGAGTACGAGCAGGCGAGCTGTGTTCATCGGTTGTCCCTCCCTCAAGGGACCTGGCGTTCGCAGCATAACGGGAGGCGCCGGTCCGGCGCCACCGGGAGAAACCCGGAGCGACGCCATGTGACCAGCGGGAGTGTGACCTGTGACATGGATCACACACACGCCCCTCAGTATCCTCGCCACTGGTGTATCAGCCAACAGCAATCGGCACAAGGAGGTATTGATGGCAACGGGCTGCAGATCCATCGCACTCGGCCTCGCCTCGATGCTCGCCGTCTCCTGCCAGACCACCCGCGATCTGACAACCCCCGGCTCCGGCATGACGGCTCGCGTCGTGGCGTCCGACGCGAGCCGGCCTGTGGGGCCGGACGGCAGGCCGGTCAGCGTCACCGGAACGGCTACCTTCACTGGCCTGACCGTGGAGCTGTGGGACGGGCAGCAGTGGCTCACGGTCGCGAACGGCTCCGGCAACGCCACACTCGCCCTCGGCGACGGGGCGTTGCAGGCGACGCTGGTCCCGGCGACCGAGATCCCCGCCGGCAGCTACAGCGAGATGCGGTTCACCGCCGCGAGCGCGACGCTCGACGTCGCGGTGGCCGGGATCAACTTCTCGGCGCGCACCCAGGCCACCGAAGAATCGCTCACGCTCGATAAGACCGTCGCCGTGACCGTCAATCCGGACGGCTCCCGTACCTTCAGCGTCGAGTTGCAGCTGATCCGCACGGTGTCGCTGAGCGTCGATCCGGTGACCGGCGCCCCGATCGTGACTCTGAACGGCGATTTCGGTCCGGTGACGATGCCGGCTGCCTCGATGCGGACGAGCGTGATCGGATCAGACCGGAGTCAACCGGTGACCTCCCCCGCCGGCATGTCCGTGAGCGGGTCGGCGACGTTCACGGGGTTGAGCGTGGACCTGTGGGACGGACAGCAGTGGTGGGCGGTGGCGAACGGCTCCGGGACGGCCACGTTCGCGCTCGAGGACGGCACGGCCGCAGCGACGCTCGTGCCCGCGAGCGAGCTGCCGGCGGGTGACTACACGCAGATCCGCCTGACGGCCACCAACGCGGTCGTCGATCTCACGCTGGACGACGGCAGCCGGCAGTTCTCGGCCGGGCTGCAATCGAACGGACCCGTCGTCATCACGAAGAGCGTGACCGTCACGGTGAACCCGGACGGCTCGCGGACGTTGGCAGTTCAGTTCGAAATGGTGCGCTCGGTCGCCCTTGACGTTGATCCGACGAGCGGGGCCGCCAGCGTCAGTGTGACCGGCGATTTCGGAGCGGCGACGGCCGCAGCCAGCGCGCGCTGATCGCGCGCGGGGCGCGAGTCACTGGCCTACGCCAGACGGGCCGGCCGGGGATCGAGACCCCGGCCGGCCCGTCACTTTCCTAGGGCCCCAGGGCGCTCTTGCGGGTCTCCAGGTTCGGTGATATGTGTCAAAATGCAATGGGGCCACTCACTCGTGAGGGCGCCGCGTGGACCGCAGCTGTGGGCTACGGTGGCGCTGAGGGGTCCCACCCGCCGGATAGCTGCAATCGTCGCTTCCCGCCCGTATACCGAGCGTCAGACAACTGCAAGCCGTTGGAGGGTCGACCGATGAGAAAACTTGTCGTCTCCGTGGTGGCCGTGATGGCGGTTGCGGGATGTCAAGATGGACGTACTCCGGCGGGCCCAGATCGAGAGGCACGTGTGCAGGCCGATGCAGGGCCCGCATCCACGGCCGAGGTCATCCCTGGGCAGTACATCGTGGTGCTGAAGCCGACCGCCCAGGACGTGAGCGCGATTGCGCGGGACCTGGTAGCGGCGCACGGTGGGACGCTGCGCTTCACGTACACCCACGCGCTGCAGGGCTTCTCGGCGCAGCTCTCGGACGCGGCTGCCGCTGTGCTGGCGCAGCACCCGCTGGTTGCCTATGTGGAGCCCAACCAGATGATGCACGCCATCACCGACCAGTTGAATCCGCCGAGCTGGGGCCTCGATCGGGTCGACGAGCATGACCTCCCGCTGGACAACGTCTACACCTACAACGCCACCGGGGCGGGGGTGAAGGTGTACATCATCGACACCGGCATTCGGAAGACGCACGTCGACTTCGGCGGGCGCGCGATCACGGGAGTGGATGAGATCACTCCCGGCGGCACGGCGGACGACTGCAACGGGCACGGCACGCACGTGTCAGGGACCGTCGGCGGCGCGACGTACGGTATCGCCAAAGAGGTCACGTTGGTGGCCGTGCGGGTGCTCGATTGCTCGGGAAGCGGCACGACCGACCAGGTAATCGCGGGCGTCGACTGGGTCACCGGAGACCACCTGGCCGGCCAGCCCGCGTCGGCCAACATGAGCCTGGGTGGCGGCTTCGACCAGGCCCTCAACAACGCGGTCGAGAACTCCATCGCGGACGGGGTGACTTATGCGATCGCCGCGGGCAACAGCAGCTTTGATGCCTGCTTCTTCTCGCCGTCAAGCGCTCCCGACGCGCTGACGGTCGCGGCGAGTGCGAGCAACGATGCGAGAGCCTCGTTCTCGAATTACGGCTCGTGCGTCGACCTCTATGGACCCGGCGTGAGCATCACGTCCGACTGGAACAGCTCGGACGACGCGACCAACACGATCAGCGGTACGTCGATGGCTGCGCCACACGTCGCCGGAGCCGCGGCACTGTATCTGCAGGGCCACCTGAGCGCCCTGCCGGCCGAGGTGGGACAGGCGATCAAGAGCGCGGCGACGCCGAACAAGATCACGGGCAATCCGTCCGGAACGCCGAACCTGCTACTCTACACGAAGGACTTCAGCGCCGGACCTCCACCGTCGCCCCCGGCGGCGCCTAGCAACCTCAATGCTCAAGCGGTCTCGTCGAACGAGATCGACCTCACATGGGTGGACAACGCCAGTAATGAAGACGGGTTCAAGATCGAGCGGTGCCAGGGCAGCGGCTGTACGAATTTCACGGAAATCACGACAGTCGGGGCCAATGTCACGAGCTACGCCAACAGCGGACTGAGCCCGAGCACCACGTACCGCTACCGGGTGCGGGCGTTCAACGCGGGCGGGAACTCCGGCTACTCGAACGAAGCGGAAGCGACGACCCTCCCGCCGCCGCAGCCTCCGGCTGCGCCGAGCAACCTCACCGCTTCCGCGGTGTCGTCCAGCCAGGTCGACCTCGCCTGGACCGACAACTCGAACAACGAGGTCGGGTTCAGGATCTTGCGCTGCCAGGGCGCCGGGTGCTTCGACTTCGGAGCGGTCGCCTCGGTGGGGCCCAACACGACTCAGTACTCGGATGTCGGGCGCACGGAGAACACGCTCTACCGCTACCAGATCGAGGCGTTTAACGCGGGCGGCAGTTCTTACTCGAACGTGGCCGAGGCCACGACGCCGCTCAGTAACCCGCCGGTGGCGAAGTACACGTGGAGTTGCGGCCAGCCCGGCGGCAAGGGGTGCACCTTCACCAGCACCTCGACGGACGACATCGGGATCACGTCGACCACGTGGACCTTCGGCGACGGGACGACCGGCACGGGCACACCGGCGAAACATGTGTACAAGACGCCCACCAGCTACACCGTGCTATTGACGGTCCAGGACGCCGGCAACCAGACGCGCAGCCGGTCCTGCCAGGTCCAGACGGGGACGTCCGGAACTTGCCAATGACACACGGCTAGCGTGGCGGTTGCAGGTCCGTAGAATACCCGACACGGGCCGGCGCGTCCTGCCGGCCCGTGTTGGCGTCGCGCTCTCAGGGGGAGTAGGGTATGCGGAGCGGGTTCACGCTCATCGAGCTGCTGGTGGTGCTCGTGCTGATGGGCCTCGCCGCCGCGCTCGTCGCGCCGGCGCTGTTCCCGCCCCGGCACGACGCGTCGGCGCTCAGGGCGCTCCTCGGGAGCGCGCGGGACGCCGCCGCGCGGCGCGGGGAGGTCGTCTACCTGCGGATCGACGTCGGGGGCCGGTGGCGCATGGAGGGCGGCGCCTCCGTGCTCGAGGGGACGCTCGCCGCCGGCCGGATGGAGCCGGTCTTCGCAACCCCCGTCACGCTCGTCGTGTCGCCGCTCGGCAGCTGCGCCTTCGACGTCCAGAGCAGCGCGGCGGCGGCGGTCGTCGCGCTCGAACCTCTCACCTGCAACCTCCGCGCGCCGTGAGACGGAGCGGGCTGACGCTGCTCGAGACCATGGTGGCCCTGGTCATCCTGGGGCTCGTCGTCGTCGGCTTTCTCGCGGTGTTCCAGGGCTCGACGCGGCTCGCCCGGGACTCGGAGCGCTGGGCCGAGGCCGTGGCCTACGCCGAAGACGCGATGGAAGCGGTGAAGCTCGACCCCGCGGAGCTCCTGGCCCCGGCTCCGGTCGAGCTGCGGGGAGGGTTCGAGCGGAGCGTCGAGACACGCGCCTGGGGCGGAGACGACAGCGTCCGGGTCGTGACGGTGGTCGTCACGCTGCCGGATGGTGGGGGTCACATGACGCTCACTCGGTTGGTGGCGACGCGGTGAGCGCCCTGCGGGGGGGGGGCGGGTTCACGCTGCTCGAGCTGGTGGTCGCCCTCGTGCTCGCCGGCGTCGTCGCCCTGCTGGTGTATGGCGCCGCGGCGGCCGGCGCCGACACCCAGGCGCGCCTGCGGGAACGGGGGTTGGCCCAGCAGGAAGCACGAGCGTTCCGTGCGACGCTCGAGGACGCTCTCCGCAACGCCCGACCGGCGCGGATCCGGGGCGACACGGCGTTCAACCTGGACGTGCATCGCGACGCAGGCGGTCGCCCGCGCGACCGCATCGCGTTCGTCACCGCGGGCGCCTTTCCGCCGCTCACCGCCGACGCCGACTGGGCCGTGACCGTCGAGCCGTCGCCTCGGGGCCTGCTGCTCGAGGCGGTGCCGCTCGGCGTCGCGGCGCCGGTGCCCGTCGTGCTGCGTCTGCCGGGAGTCACTGGGCTCGATGTCCGGGTGCTCGCGATATCGCGGCTGCGCGAGTGGACGAAGCGGTGGGTGTTTCCCTCGCTTGTGCCGCCCGGGGTGGAGTTCACCTTCTGGACCGACTCGGGACCAGGTGGAGGCCGACCGCTGCGCCTCATGCTGCCGCTGGGAGGCGTGCAGTGAGTCCGCTGCGGGAGCGGCGCGGCGTCGCGCTGATGCTCGTGCTCTGGCTCATCGTCGTGTTGGGTGCGATCGCCGTGGGTGTCGGCGCGCTGGCGCGGGAGGAGTCCAACGTGGTGGGGAACGTGCGGACGCGGGCGGCGGCGCGCTACGCGGCCGAGAGCGGGGTCCTGGCGACGCGAGTGCGGCTGCAGCGCGCGCTGCGCGCGGCGCAGACCCCACAGGGCTCGGTCCTCGTCCTCCGCCGGTTCGCCGAGCCGCCGGCGTCCGGTCGCGAGGAAGTGCTGGGCGCGACGCGGTTCCAGGCTGTGGTGGTCAACCTGAACGCCCGGCTCGACCTGAATGGCGCCGACGGGCCGATGCTCGTCGCGTTCTTCGGGCAGTTCGTGGGGCCGCGGAAGGCCGGCGCGCTGGCCGACGCGCTCCAGGACTGGAGGGACGAGGACGACTTGGTGCGCCCCAACGGGGCCGAGGCTGCGGAGTACGCGCGCATCGGCTCGCCGTTCCGGCCGAGCAATCGGCCGCTCGCGGGTCTGAACGAGCTGACGCGCATCATCGGCTTTTCCGACTCCCTCGCCACGCGGCTGGCTCCGTACGTCACGGTCCAGAGCGACGGCCGGGTGGACGTGAACGCGGCGCCGGAGTCCGTGCTGGCCGCGGTGGCGGGCGTCGGGCCGGCGGGCGCCCGGTTGCTCGTGTCGGAGCGCGCCCAAGGAGCGATCTTCGACTCACCCGTCATGGTGTGGAGCGTGCTGCGGCACGTCGGGAACGCGTGGGGAGCCGCCGACATCGCGCATCTGACCACTCTGCCGCGCCGCATCCTGGTCGTCAGCCGTGGCTGGGAGACGGGGCACCCGCTGACGCACGAGATCCAGGCGGTCTTCGACGTCGACGGGCCGGTGCTCACGCTGCGCTTCTGGACCGAACGCGATCTCTGAGGATTCGCTCCGATGCCATTCGCCAAGTCGATCAAGATCACGCTCCTCGTCGTGGCCGGGTTCGTTGCCGTGGCCGCCCTCACGTTGCTGCTGCGCCAGCGCCGATCGGTCGGCGGCGGCATGTCGCACGCCACCGCCTATGATTTCGGCGAGGTGGTGCAGGGGCAGCCGGTGGAGCACGAATTCGCGTGGCGGAACACCGAGCGCACGGCGCTGGCCGTCGATACGGTGATCACGGCGTACGCGAGCACGCTGCTGGCGGCGGATTCACTCGTGCCGGCGGGGGGGGAGGGGAAGCTCCGGCTCCGGCTCGACACGCGGCGGCTGCTCGGGTCCGTGAACGAGCTCGTGAAGGTGCGGTACAAGGATCCCGGGCGGCGACCCGCGTGGTTCCTGATCCGCGGGCGTGTGGTGGCGCCGATCGAGCTCGCGCCTCAGGACCGCGTCTACTTCTTCACGTTCCGGGGGGAGGGGCCCGAGCGCGAGCTGCTGGTCATCAATCATCAAGACCGGCCCCTGCGGCTCAACGCGGTGCGATCCGACAATCCGCGGTTTCGCGCTCGCAGCGACACCGTCATCGCGGGCAGCCGCTACAGGCTCACGATCTCGCTCGATCCCGCGACGCCGGTGGGGCGAGACTCCGCGCGAATCGAGCTTCGCACCGACAGCCCCCAGTATCCGTCGCTCACGATCCCGGCACGGGCGTTCGTGGACGACGTGGTGAGCGCGTTTCCGCGTGCCGTCGACTTCGGGCAGATCGCCTTCAACAGCATCGACGAGCAGGTGATCGGAAAGAAGGTGATTCTGGTGCAGAAGCACCAGGGGAGCGGCTTCAAGGTGTTGGGCGCGACGCTCGACGTGCCCTACATGGACGTCGCCGTCGTAGCGCAGCCGGTCGGCCAGAGCTTCCTCGTCAACGTCACGATCGTGAAACGACGGGCGCAGCCCGGCGACATTCACGGCACCTTGCGCATCACGACGAACGACCCGGCCCACCCGGAGTTCGTGCTGCCCGTGTCGGGCAAGATGCTGTGAAGCCGGCGGGCGGCTCGATCCCGGCGCGCGAGCAGCTGGCGCTCGCGCTCCTCTCCGGGATCCTGCTCGCGGCGCCGTTCCTGCGCCCGGCGCTCTCCTGGCTGCACTTCGTCGCCCTCGTCCCGTGGGCGTTGCTGCTGGCCCGACCCGCGGTGCGCCACGCTTGGCTCTACTTCCTGCCCGGTGCCTACGCCTTCTGGATCATGGTGTGGGGACCGTTCTCGCTGTTCAGCAAGGCGCTGCCGTTCGCCCTCGCGCTGTTGTTCGTGCCGTTCTCGCTCGTCTTCGCCGTGATGCTGCGGGCGATCTACCAGCGCTTCCGCTGGCCGCTCGCGTTGCTGTTGCCCGTGACCTGGGTCGCCGCCGAGTGGCTGCGCATCCGGCTTTCGATCGGGGCGATCGGGGCATACCCGCTCGGCTCGGGTCAGTTCGCGCAGACCGCACTCATCCAGATCGCCGACATGAGCGGTGTGGCGGGCGTCTCGTTCGTGGTGGCGGCGGTGAACGGCGCGATCGCGGACCTCATCGTGCAGCGCGGGCGGTGGAGCTGGCGAACGCTGGGCGGGGCCGCCGTCGTGCCGGTGCTGCTGCTCGCGGTGCTCGCGTACGGACTGTTCCGCGAGGCCCATCCCGTCCCCGTGATCGCGGGCCCGCGCGTGGCCGTGGTGCAGCCCAACGCCATCCACTACAAGGACCCGTCGCGCGCCAAGGCGACCTTCGAGGAGCAGCTGCAATTCACCCGCACCGAGGTGGCCCCGGGCAGCGCCGACCTCATCGCCTGGCCTGAGAATGCGATCTCGGACGTGCTGACGGACGACCCGGCCTATCTCGCCGAGCTGGCCGGTCTCGTGCGGGAGAAGCGCGCCCGGATGATCGTCGGCGCCCACAGCTGGGCATCACGGCTGCCGCCGCGGCAACACACCTCTGCGTTCTACCTCGCCGCCGACGGGACACTCCTCGGGCGGTACGACAAGCTGTATCTGATTCCCTGGTCCGAGTATGTCCCGTTCGAGCGCTGGCTGCCGCGCCTCAGCGCCGCCCTGGCGCAGGCGCTGCTCGGCTATGTGGGCCGGGGCCTTCCCGGGGACGACCTCGCGCTGTTCTCGATCGAGGACGGCGGTCCCGCCTCCCCGCGCACGGTTCGCTTCGCGGTCCCGATCTGCTTCGAGGCGTCGAGCGCGGACTTCGCCCGAAGGGCCGCGGGGCACGGCGCCGATTTCCTGCTCAACATCACGAGCGAAGGGGTGTTCGGCGCGCCGGTGTACACCCACATGTGGGCACTCGCGACGCTGCGCGCGGTCGAGAACCGCGTAGCGATCGTGCGGGTGGGGAACAACGGGATCTCGGGGTTCATCGAGCCGAGCGGCCGGACGCAGAGCGTACTGCGCGGCAAACGCACGGGGCGGCCGTTCCTGGAAGAGGGAACGCTCGTCGATCGCGTCCCGGTGGCGGAGAGGGGCGGCGGGACGTTCTACACCCGCCACGGCGACTGGCTCGCCTACCTGTGCGTGGCGGGCTCGCTCGTGCTGTCGGGCGCGTCCTTCTGGGCCAGGAAACGCCCGAGCGAATCGAGCGCGGCGGGCAGGTCGAGCGCGCCGTAGCCGAACGCATTGTCCGGCCCCGGGGGCCCCAAGTCGCGGGCGCCCGCCCGCAGCGCGTGCTCGAGATCGCCGACCGTCGCGTCGGGATGCCGCTCCAGCAGGATCGCCGCCGCCCCGGCGACCAAGCCGGCCGCGATCGACGTGCCCCGGCTGCGGATGTACGCTGACGGCGTGAGCGGGAAGGCGGCCGGGACGGCCTCGCCCGGTGCGACGAGCGTCGGATAGATCGAGCCGTCGCAGCGATTCGGCCCCCGGCCCGAGCCGGGAACGAGGGTGTCGGCCTGCGTCACTCCTCCCACCGAGAGCGCGTAGTTGGCCGGTGACGCGTCCGACGGAGCGTCAGGGCCGTTGTTGCCGGCCGCGAACACGGGGAGAATCTGCGCCGCGCGCCACGCGTCCACGATCCGCGCGAGCGAGCGGTCGCACCCGGGTGCGGGCAGCAGCCACGGGTTGATCAACACATCGGGCTGGGCCGTCGTGAGCATCCAGTCGGCGCATTCCGTGACTGCGACATTGTTGTACCGTCCGTGCGGCAATCCCACGCAGGCCACCCAACGCGCGCCGGGGGCGACGCCGATTCTCTTCCCGGCGACGTTCTGCGCGACCGCGGCGCTCAGCACCGAGGTGCCGTGCCCCTCCGCGCCGTCCACGGGCGCGGCGCTCTGGCCCGTCGGATCGTGCCAGGAATCGTCCCCACCGCGGTAATTCCCCCGCAGCTGTTCGTGCGCCGCCGACGCGCCGGCATCGATGATGCCGACGACGACGCCACGGCCGGTGAGTCGGCGTCGCCAGGCGCGGTCGGCGCCCACGGCGCGCACCGCCCACCAGGGCGCGCCCGGCGGGCCGCGCGGATCGGCCGTGCGGGCGGCCAGGACGGTTGCCTGCGGCACCGATTCGATGTCAATCGCCGCCACGTCGGGCCGCCGCGCGAGCGCCTTGATCGCCCGCGCCGTGCCGGTCACCAGCACGCGGTTCACGATCACGAAGCCGTGGTAGGACTCGACGGCGCCGTCCCGTCGCAGCTGCTCGAGCAACGGCCGGAGGGCGGACTGGCTCTCGCGGGCGAGGTCGCTCAACGCCGTGACCACGAGCCAGCGGCCCTGCGCGCGGCCGAGGTGTCGCTGGGCGAGTGAGTCGCTCAACTTTGCGAGGTCGAGCTGCGCCGTCAGGTCGACCAGCACGCGGAGCTTCCGATCGGCGGGCCCGGCGGCCAGCGCCTGCTGCAGCTCGCCGGACAGCTTGTGGCGGTACCCCGGCCGGCAAGCGGTGAGGGTCACGCACAAGGCGACGAGCGTCCGGAGCGGCGGCATAGGTTTGAGTATAAAGAAAGGGGCGAGAGGCCATCCTCTCGCCCCCGAATGCTAACTACCCCCTGCTCAGTGCACCATCTTCGCCAGCACGTCGTGGTTGACGGCTACCGACATGTGCACCGGCATGTTCAGGCTCATGCCGCCCGCGAAGGTCGCGGAGATCGACACGGGCTGACCGGCGGGCGTGTTGAGCAGCGCCCGGAGGACTTCCTGGCCGCCCGGCGTCGTGAAGTCGACCGCCGCCGAGGTGGGACGGACGCCGTTCTGCGTCGCGCTGATGCTGAGCGCGTTGGTCAGCGTGACGGGCGTTCCGTTCAAAGTCAGCTGTGTCACCTGCAGCGTGAAGCTCTGCCCCAGCGCGCCCGACCAGATCTGGGACACCAGGTCGCTCAGACTGGAGAAGCTCTGCTGGAGGTCCTGGTTCGCATCGACTTCCTCTTGCGGGAAGGTGAAGCACAGCCCGATCCCCGGCTGCAGCCCGCTGAAGTTCTGCTTCAGGACGTACGGGTCGAAGAAGCCGTAGAACTGGCAGCCCGTCAGGTTGTCGGCAGCGACCCAGTCGGCCTGGAACTTGCCGGCCATCGTGAACGGGGGAGGTGTCGAGCTCCCTGACTTCCCCTGGATGTTGTCGCCCTCACGGTCGATGATACCGTACCAGGTGAACGCGGAGATGACTGGATTGCGGTACGACGTGATGATCGTCATCGGCTGCGCAGTGCCAGTGCTGAAATCCCCGCACAGCGAGCCCGTCGCCGTGGCACCACGGCAGTTGTACTGCACCGTGTAGTTGTACGTGCCGTCGTACCCGGGAATGCCGGTGATGAAGGCGATGTCGGAACCCCACAGCGCCGACTCGGCTGCCGTCTTGTGATTCGCCCAGCCGGCGTAGTCCGTGATCGCGCAGCCGACGGCGACCGCCGACATCGCGGCGACCGCCATGGTCAGCCAAGCCTTTCTGCTGCTCGTATGCATGGGTTGTCCCCTTGTTTAGCGGTTGAACCGCCTGCACGCTGCTGCTGCTCGCTGCGCTTCTCTTCGCTCGCCTATCTCGTCCGCGTGGTCACCTCCTTCTCGGTTCTCCCGTCGTTCAACCGGACGTGCCGGTCGTGACGGACTTGAGCCGCGTGTTGGTTTGCCCCTCGCCGCCCTGCACTGTCAGCTTCACTTGGTAGGTGCCCCGGCGAGAGTAACTGTGCGTGACCGTCATGCCGGTGCCGGTCGTGCCGTCCCCGAAATCCCACGTGAAGGGGCTGCCAGGGGCGTCCGTGGCGCTGCCGGTGAAGGTGCAGGTACGACCGCCACCCTGCTTCGGGCAGATGTACGTGAAGCTCGCGACCGGCGGCGGCGGGACGGGGCTGCCGGTCATGATGAAGCCGGTGTAGAGCAGCAGGTTCACGGTGCCCGCGGGGATGCCGTTGATCCGGCCCGCCGTGGCGTTCCCGACGAGCGCCGCCGCCACCTGAGCGGGGGTGGCCGACGGGTTCGTTTCGAGGTACAGCGCGGCCGCCCCCGCCACGTGCGGCGTGGCCATCGACGTGCCGCTGATGGTGTTCGTGGACTGGTCTCCGGTGTTCCAGTCCGACGTCGTGTTTACGCCGGGCGCGAAGATATCGACGCACGGCCCGAAGCTCGAAAACGACGCCATGTTGTCGTTGATGTCCGTCGCCCCCACGGTGAGCGCGTCCGGAGCGCTCGCGGGAGAGGTGTTGCAGGCGTCGGGAGCCGCCGAGTTGCCGGCGGCGACCGCGTACACCACGCCCGCCGCGATCGAGTTCTCGACCGCGGTGTTCAGCGGCTGGAAGAATCCGCCACCCAGGCTCATGTTGGCGACCGACGGGACGGTCGGGTTGGCGTTCTTCTGCGCGGTCACGTAGTCGATGCCCGCGATCACCTGCGCGTCGGTCCCCGAGCCGAAGCAGTTCAGCACCCGGACCGCCACGAGCACGACCCCCTTGGCCATGCCGTAGGTGTAGCCGCCGCTTGTGCCCGAGACGTGCGTCCCGTGGCCGAAGCAGTCGTTGGTCCCGAAGCCGTCGCCGATTTCGTCCTGACCCGGGATCGCGCGTCCCCCGAAGTCGACGTGGCTCTGACGGATGCCGGTATCGATGATGTAGACGCGCACGGTGTTGCCCGTCGCGCCGTACTCGTACGTGTTGTTGAGCGGGAGATCGGTCTGGTCCACGCGGTCGAGCCCCCAATCGGGGTTCGACTGCGGGAAGAGCGTGTGCACCTCCTGGTCCTGGTACACGCCGGCCACGAGCGGATGTTGCACCAGCGCGGCCGCCGCTTGATCGGGGAGCTGGGCTGCGAAACCCTTGAGCGCGTACTGGTACGTGAACAGCAGCGTGCCGCCGTGCGCCGCGACCAGCCCGCTCGCGGTCCCCGCGACATCCCGGACGTCGGGCTTCAAGACCACCACGTATTGTCCCGGAACGACCTGCACCGATCCGCCCACCAGATCGGTGCGCGGCCCTCCCGGTGACCCAGGTGTCATGGCGTCGCGGCATGCCGTCACCGCGAGCGCGGCCGCGAGGGTGGCAGGGATCCATCTCGTCATCGAGATCCTCCGGGCGATTGGGGAGGGGGGACGACAGTGCGTTGCGGGGTCGTGTGCTGACGGAGTCGAACGGCGGCGGGCGAGGTGTGTCGACGCGTACACGCGCCGTCGCTGGCGGTGTCGGTGTGGCAGCGGTGCAACGTGACGCACGACGTCGCAACCATGAGCGGTCTAGGGCCGTTCGATGTTTCGGCTTGAAATACCGCCCCTAGGCACATGTGTCAAGCGTCACAAAACGTCAGGCCGGGCGTCGTGGAGGGGGTCCTACTTCCAGCTGGTGATGTCGGCGTCCTCGTCCTCGCCGCCCGGTTGTCCGTCGCGACCGAGGGTGAAGAGGTCATAGCCGGTGGGAGTGTGCTCCCCGGGGCTCTTGTAGAGGTACGGCCGGCCCCACGGATCGAGAGGAATGGCTTTCTTCAGGTACGGTCCGCGCCAGTTGAGCGGCAGGGGCTCTCGCATGGGCTTTTCCTGCAGCGCCGCCAGGCCCTGTTCGGTGGTGGGGTAGCTGCCGTTGTCGAGCCGGTAGTTGTCGAGCGCCAGGCCGAGCAGCTCGATCTGCGTGCGCGCCGTGGCGCTCTTCGCTTCGGAGACGCGGCCCAGGATGCGAGGGCCAACCAACGCGGCGAGCAGCCCCAGCACGATGATCACGACGAGCATCTCGATCAGCGTGAAGCCGCGGGGCTCCTTCCTGATGGCCGTCATTGGCACGAAGCTACGCGGGGGGGGCTCGTCGGCAAGGCTGGCTGCCTTGACAGGTCTCGGGTAGCGGCGTCGTTTCAACCCGCCCATGCCAACCAAGCAACAGCGATGGACGCGGAGCCATCCCCGGCCGCGGGCGGGGCGCGGCCCACGTGTACTCGTCGCGGACGACCATCTGCTGTTCCTCGAGTCCATCCACGCCCTCCTGCAGGTTCGGGGGATCGAGGTCGTAGGACAGGCTGCCGACGGAGCAGCGGCGGTCCGCCTCGCCCACGAATGTCGGCCAGACGTCGCGGTGCTCGACGTCGCCATGCCCGTACTGAACGGCGTGGATGCCGCACGGCAGATCGCCGCAGCCCTACCGGGGATCGGCCTGATCCTGCTGAGCGGGGTGATGCAGGAACGGACGGTCCGCGACGCGATCACGGTCGGCGTGCGCGGTTTCGTCGTCAAGACGCAAGCCGTGGAGGAGCTAGTCGACGCAATCCGTGAGGTATCGCGTGGCGGGCTGTACGTGAGTCCGGGGCCCGCCGGCGCCGTGGTGGAGGCGTGTCTCGCAGGAGCGACCGATCGGGAGACCCTGAGCCCGCGGGAGCGCGAGGTCCTGCGTTTCGTGGCCGACGGGAAGACGAGTAGGCAGGTCGCGACGCTGTTGGGGGTCTCCGTGAGGACCGTGGACGCGCATCGCGCGAGCATCATGCGGAGACTGGGGATCCACGATACCGCCGGCCTCGTCCGCTACGCCATCCGCCAGGGTCTCGTCGTGCCGTGATCGGGGGGCCCCGCAGAACTACCTATCCCTCACGCATAACCTACTGATAACGGGCCGACGCGCGCGGCCACATCGTAGTTACGCAGCACGATGATCTTGGCGGCCGCGTGCGGGCGCGATCGTCGCACGCTATGGCGCGGCCGCGAGGTCTCCTTGGCGGAGCCACCGGCCGCGCGGGACGCCCCGGCGCGACGTTCTGGGACGTCGCGAAACGTTTTGGTCCCGTCACAACCTGTAGGGCAGAGGAGATCAGCCGATGAGCACGATCAAGCGATGGCGTCAGTCGGTAGCCGTGTTGGCCGCGATGCTGCTCGGCGTCGCCGGGCAGGCGCAGGCGCAACACGGCTCGGATAAGAACGGTCCGGTCGTCCAGACGAGCGAGGGTCCGGTTCGCGGATTCGTAAACAACGGGGTGTACCACTTCCTCGGGATCCCCTACGCGGCTCCCCCCGTCGGCGCATGGCGTTGGCGGCCGCCGCAGCCCCCTAAGACACGGAAGGCGTTGCTCGACGCAACGGCCTATGGGAACATCTGCCCGCAGGCGACGACACTCGGGGTGTTTGCAGGCCCCGCGAGCGTCGATGAGGACTGCCTGTATCTCAACATCTTCACGACGAAACTGGGATCCGGGATCGGCCACGATCGCGGAGCAAACGCGGTCCTGGTCTGGATCCACGGTGGCGGAAATGTTGACGGCGCATCCAACGACTACGATGGGAGCAAGCTCGCTACTGGCGGACCCACCGGGAGCCCCACGGTCGTCGTCACGATCAACTATCGCTTGGGGCTCTTGGGCTACTTGGCGCATCCTGCGTTGGACAACGAAGGCCATCTCTTCGGCAACTATGGCATCATGGACATCCAGGCCGCGCTCCAGTGGGTGCAGCGTAATATCGACGCCTTTGGCGGCGACCCCGACAGGGTCGCGCTCGGTGGTCAGTCGGCGGGCGCGTCAAACACCGGGATGAACGTGATATCGCCACTGAGCGCGGGCTTGTTCAACCGAGCGATCTTCGAAAGCTCCCCAACGTCCTCGGCGCAGCCACTCTCGCTCGCACTGACTCGCGGGATGAACTTCGCGACCGCTGCCGGCTGCTCTGGCACGAGCGCCGCGACCGCTGCGTGTCTGCGTGCGGTGTCGGTCGCGCAGATCCTCCAACTTCAGGGAACGGCGAATGCCAATGGGCCGTACGTGACCGGCCCGATGGTGGACGGCATGATCGTGCCGATCACGCCGATCACGGCTTGGACTACCGGCCAGTTCAACCGCATGCCGATCATGGGCGGGAACGTCCAGGACGAGGGGACTTTTGGCATCGGGATCACGGAATACTTCAGCGGGCCGCCGCAAGTGCCGATTACGGCAGCGCAGTACGTAACGAACGTCACGAATACTTACAGTGGCCCCGAATACCCGGGCGGCCCGAATTACCCCTCAGGGACAGCCGCTCTTGTTCTGGCGCAATACCCGCCCGGCGCCGATCCGCAAGCCACCTTCGATCTGGTCGGCACGCATCCGGGAGCGTGCCGGAATCGCCACATCGATCACTTGTGGTCCCAGTGGGTGCCGGTGTACGAGTATGAATTCAATTACCAGCACGCGCCGTATTATTTCCCGCCCATGTCGGGCTTCGCGCCGCTCGCGGCCCACACGATCGACATCCAGTTCCTGTTCCCGGGCTGGCACGGCGGCATTCTGGGAATGAACCACGCGCCGCCAAATGCCTGGACTACCGGCGAGATCAGCGGGTCAGAGATAACACTCTCCGACCAACTCGTCGCAGCCTGGACCAACTTCGCGGCCACCGGCAATCCGAACTGGTCTGGGAACTCGCCTTGGCCGCGATATGTCGACCAAGAAGGCGTGCCTGAATACTTATCGGAGAACGTTCCCAGTTTGTCGACATTTACCAATGCGGAGTTCTCAGCGAGCCATCACTGTGACTTCTGGGACACGATCATCGTCTACCAGCCTTAGCCCTCCCGGTGAGCGCCGGGGTACACGACCCCGAGGGTGAGTGACGCGTGCAGCGGAGTGCAGGGCAACGTCGAGCGGGACGAGGGCGCGGGCTACCAGACCGCGCCCTCATCGGTTCGAGGCTAGAACGCCTTGAGGTTGATCCCGTAAATCGCCTGCAGCATGGCCAGCGCGACGAACCCGACGAGCGCGCCGAACACCAGGATGAGCGCCGGCTCGAGCAAGGTCACAGCGGTGCGCAGCGCGCGCCGCACCTCGCCGTCGTAGGTGTCGGCGACGCGGAGACATAGCTCCTCGAGCCGCCCGCTCTCTTCACCCACGGCGATCATTTGGAGCGCGAGGGGCGGCAGCGTCCCCGCGAGCGCCGGGGCGAGCGCGCTTCCCTCGGTGAGGGCGGCGGACGCCCGATCCACGCCCTCCTGCACGACGAGGTTGGTCGCCGAGGCCCGGGCGATCTTGAGCGCCGGCAGGGCGGGCACGCCGCTCTTCAACAGCAGGCCGAACGTGCGGGCGAACCGCGCGGTCGAGTACTTGAGCTCGATATCGCCGATCCAGGGCCAGGTGAGCCGCGCCGCGTGCCAGCGCCGTCGCGTCTCCGGGCGGGTGAGGGCGGCGGGCACGAGGTAGGCGGCCGCCGCGGCCAGCAGCAACCACGCCCACCATCCCCGCGTGAGCAGGTGGCTCGCACCCAGCAGCAGGCGGGTGCTGAACGGCAGGGTACTCCCGACGTCGGCGAGGATGCTCGCGAACCGCGGGATCACGAACCCGAGCAGCACGACCACCCCGACGGACGCGACGACGGCCATCAGGGCGGGGTACAGCAGGGCGGAGCGCACCTGGGAGCGCAGCTCCGCGCCCTCCTCCAGGTGCTCTGACAGCCGCTCGAACACGATCTCGAGGGCGCCGCTCGCTTCCCCGGCCGCGACCATGGCGACGAACAGCGGGTCGAAGTAGCGGGGGTGCTGCGCGAGGGCGTCGGCGAGGCTCGTCCCCGCCTGCACCGCGCGGCGCACCTGGCGGACGGCCTCGGCCAGCCCGTCGTGCCCCGCGTGCTGCGCCGTGAACGCGAGCGCCCGGTCGAGCGGTACCCCGGCCCCGAGCAGCGTGCCGGCGTTGCGGGTCCACAGCGCCACCGCCGCGCGGCGCCCGAGTCGCCGCCCCGCGCGGGCGGCGTCGGCGGTCGCCGCCTCGTCCACGGCCACGGGATACAGGTGCTGGCGCCGCAGCTCGTCGAGCACCGACTGGCGCGACGGGGCCTGCACCAACCCCTCGACGACATTCCCGTCCGGTGTGGCGGCCCGGTAGCGGAACCGGACAGTCATCCCAGCACCTCGTCGCGCGTCACCCGCAGGACCTCCTCCAGCGTGGTGACCCCGGCGCACGCCTTCGCCCAGCCGGCGGCGCGCAGCGGCGCCATCCCCTGGGCATGCGCCAGGGCCCGGATCTCGGCGAGCGGGGCGTTCTTGACCACGCGCGCACGCAGCGCCTCGCTCAACTGCATCAGCTCGTACAGACCGGAGCGCCCGCGGTAGCCGGTTCCGGCACACGCATCGCACCCCCGGCCGCGGCGGAAGCGCGGCTTGGGAATGTCCGGCTGGCCGGCAGCGGCCTGCGCCACGACATCGGGAGGCGGACGGAAGTCCTCGGCGCACGCGTCGCACACCACGCGCACGAGCCGCTGGCCCAGGATCCCCAGCACCGTGGCCGCGACCAGGTAGGGCTCGACGCCCATATCGACCATGCGCGTGACCCCACTGGGCGCGTCGTTGGTGTGCAACGTGGAGAACACGAGGTGGCCGGTGAGCGCGGCCTGAATGGCGATCTCCGCCGTCTCCCGGTCGCGCATCTCGCCCACCATGATGATGTCCGGGTCGTGCCGCAGGATGGAGCGCAGCGCCGCGGCGAACGTCAGCCCGATCTTGGGGTTCACGGGGATCTGCGTGACGCCCGCGACTTGGTATTCGACGGGGTCCTCGACCGTGACGATCTTGACGCCGGGCTGGTTCAGCCGGTCGAGCGCGCCGTACAGCGTGGTCGTCTTCCCCGAGCCGGTCGGGCCGGTGACGAGGAGGATGCCGTGCGGCTGGCGAATGAGGTGCTCGAACTGGTCGAGCACGGGGCCCGGCATGCCGAGCTCGGCGAGGTCGCGCACCCCGGCGCCGCGGTCGAGCACGCGGAGCACCACGCTCTCGCCGTGCAGGGTCGGCGTGATCGACACGCGCATGTCGAGCTCGCGGTCGGAGAGCCGCAGGCGGATGCGGCCGTCTTGGGCCAGCCGCCGCTCCGCGATGTTCAGCCCCGCCATGATCTTCACGCGGCTGACGACCGCGGCCTGGTACTGGCGCGGCGGGTGCGAGATCTCCTGCAACACGCCGTCGATGCGGTACCGCACGCGCAGCCCGTCCGCGCCCGCCTCGAGATGCACATCGCTCGCCCGCGCCCGCAGCGCCTCGAGGATCAGGACGTTGACGAGCTTGATCACCGGGGCCTGGTTGGCGAGGGCGCGCAGATCGTCGATCGTCTCTTCTTCGTCGGCGAGCACGACGAGATCGCCGCCGCGGAGGTCGCCCGCCTGGAGCTCGGGCGCCGCCTCCGATTGGGCCGAGAGGATCGCAGCGTGGATCTCGGCAGCCGGCGCCTCGACGAGCCGCACCTGGCGCTCGAAGGTCCAGCAGAGCTCGTCGATCACCGTCGGATCGAGCGGCAGGCCCGCCGCGACGACCAGCGCGCCACCCTCGGCGACCGCGAGGGGCAGCAGACAATGCTCCTCGAGATACTTGGGCGAGAGCCGCTGGGCCAGCGGGCCCGCGGCGGCGGCGCGCAGGTCGGCGGCCGTGCGGGGCGGCGCCGCCGGTGGCGCGGGCGGGGGTGCCTCGGGGCTCAGCAGCGGATCGGTCACGGCTTCCGGGGAGGCGGCGGCATCATGCTGTCGATGCCCTGCTTCATGTTCGGCAACCGCTCCCGTTCCCGCTGCAGCAGCGAGTCCGCCTGCTCGTCGGTGTACACGACGTAAGGCGTGAGGAAGATCGCGAGCTCGGTTCGCTGCCGGCTGGTGCTACGACTCTTGAAGAGATAGCCCAGGATCGGAACGTCCTTGAGGATCGGCACGCCCGACTCGATCTCCTGGGTCGTTTCCCCGATCAATCCGCCGATCACGATCGTGTGCCCGTTCTTCACGATCGCGCTCGTCTCCGCTTCGCGCGTGGTAATCACGGGGGCGTTCTGCGCCGCGGCGATCGTCGTCGCGGACAGCGCGCTCACCTCCTGCAGCACGCGGAACGTGACGTAGCCGTCATTGTTGACGGTGGGGACGACCGTCAGCTGCGTGCCCACGTTGCGAAACTGAACCACGGTGTTCAGCCCCGCCGTCAGGCCGCTGAAGGTGGAGGACACGAACGGCACCTCGCTTCCCACCAGGATGCGCGCCTCCTCGTTGTTCAGTGCCAGCACGCGCGGCGTCGACAGCACGCGCACGTTGGTCCGCGAGGCGAGCGCCTGCAGGATGGCCCGCACGTTCAAGCTGGCGAGGCTGACGACCCGCACGCCGAGGCCTTGGAAGCCCTGCAGCAGCGTATCGCCGAAGCTCTGCGGGCCGACCCCGATGCCGATCCCACGGGTCGAGTCGCCCGAAACGCCCCGCTGCGTCAAGAGTTGCCAGTTGATGCCGAACTGGCTGGCCCGGTCGAGGGTCACCTCGGCGATCAGCACTTCCAAGAGGACTTGCGGGGGACGGACGTCGAGTTGCTCGATCGTCTCCTGGAGCACCGAGAAGTTCGGCGGTGCGGTACGGATCACGAGTGAGTTGGTCGCTTGGTCCGGAACGATCGTGGTCCGCCCCACGAGTCCCTGGCCCGGGGCCTGGGCGCTCTCCGCCGCCGCGCGGCCCGGGATGGCCCCGAGCGCGGCCACGGACGGTGGAGCCATTTGGGCGCGCTCCTGGAGCGATTCGATTTCCCGACGGCGGAATCCTGTGAGCTCGCTCGACAGGCTGCGCCCTTCGAGCGCCTGCACGCGCTGCCGCGTCGGCGCCGCCGCCACGGTGGCACCGAACACCTGCCCCAGGGTGGTGGCAAGCTCGGCGGCGCTGGCGTGCTTGAGCGGATACACGTAGGTGCGGAGCCCGGCTTCGCCACCGGTTTTGATGTCGAGCTGCCGCAGCAGATCGAGGTAGCGCGCGATGTTCACGCCGCGGTCCGTGATCAGCACGGAGTTGGAGCGCGGCACCACCTCGAGCCGGGCCATCTTGCTCGCCACCTGCTTGAGGAGCGTGACGCCTTCCTCGGCGCGGATGTAGTCGAGCGGCACGATCTGCGTGACCAGACCCAGCGGGGGCGGGGTCGGGAACTCCTTCCCGACGCGCACCGGACCGGTCGAGGGCCGCTTCTCCTCCGGCATGACTTGCGCAACCGGCCCGGTCTGCACGATAACGAGGCCCTGGCTCTCGAGGATCGCCTCGAGCACCGCGCCGGCCTGCGGCGCCGGCACGGGCTCCGGGGTCTGGAAGGTGACGCGCCGGATCGGCACGTCGGTGAGCACCACGTTCACGCCCAGCACCGCGGCGAGGGAGCGGATCACGTCGCCCAGATCGGCATTCACGTAATTGATCCGGACGGTGGACGGCTGCTGGGCGGCCGTCCAGGCGGGCACCGTCAGCACGCACAGGGCAAGGCATAGCGCGCGCGTCTTCACGGTTTCCGTCGCTGCGCGGGGCGCAGGTGGAGTACGAGGGGACCGGACGGCTCCGCGAGCGTCACCGTCGAATCCGTGATCGCTACGAGCGCCGCCCCGGCGACCACATCACCCAGGCGGTAGATCTCGGCGCCGGGGACCTTCGGATCCGCGTCGATGAGGGCGACGGCGCCCTGCGGTCCGACTGTGGTCCCGTACAACGTGAGCCTCGGCCCGCGCGGCGCCGGCGCTGCCGGCCGCGCGCCCGCGCGCCCGGCCGGCGAGAACCGCACCGACGGTGCCGTTCGGGTCTGGGAGAAGATATTCGCGGCGACGATGGGCTCGTAGCTGGTCGAGGGCGCCGCGCCCGGCGCGGCGGTGGTGCGCTGGCCGGCGAGGGGCAGAGGCAGCTGCCGGACATCCGCGCTGGGGAGCGGCGAGCGCGCCAGGCGCAGCCAAGAGCCTACGAAGAGGAGCACTGCGGTGGCGGCGTATAGGCCTCGCACACGGGTCACGAGCCACTCCCTGGCGCCGCCGCGCCGTACAGCCCGTGCAGGCGGAGCGACCAGGACAGGTTCTGTTGCCCGATGCCGCCCGCAAAGGCCCCGACGAAGCCGGCGCTCAACGTGAGCTCGTCGAGCACGAGGAGCTTGTCGGCATGCTGCAGCCGGTACAGGAAATCGACGAGCCCGTAGATGTCGCCCTGACCCTGCAGCTGCACGGGCGTGGCGAGCAAGCCGGGTTTGTCGGCGCGCGGCTGGCCCGCGACGTCCACCCGGTCGAGCTGCACGCTGCTCTCGTCGGCGTAGCGCTGCAGCAGCCCTTGGAGCACCGACGCCGCGAGCGCAGGCGTGGCGCCCGTCACCAACCGGGCCTCGTCCGCGGCGCGCGCCAGCTTCCGCTCGTCGAGCGCGCGCTGCAGGCGATCGGTGCTCGCGGCGAGCGTCTCGAGGCGCACCCATTGCTCGCGACTCGCTGCGTACGCGGCCTCGCGCGCCTGCCAGCGCTGGGCGAACGGGAGCACGAGCAGCACGACCGCCACGGCGATCACGCTCACGATCGCCCCGCCCAGCACCACCCGCCGCTCGCGCGGGTTAAGGCGCTGGAGTGTATCGGAAAGCCAGGGCAAAGCTCTCATACGTCCGGTCACCGACCTGGGCGCGGTTCGTCGCCGAGAGAAAGTGGACCTCCTTGAACCCCGGTGCGGCGCCGAGCCCGGCGATGAGCCGCGCCGCGTTGGGCGCGTAGCCGTCCACCTGCCACTCGGCGCCGGAGGCACGGATGCCGCGCACGTACGCGCCGGGCGGAAGCTGGCGCGACAACGCCAGCAGCACCCGCAGCGGGTCCGGCCGCTCGGCCTCGATCTGGCGGATCGCCTCCGCCTGCTGGGCCATGGTTTCGAGCTGCGCCTGGAGCGCGAGGGCCGGCGCGGCGCGCTCGCGCAGCGCCTGCAGTCCCGCGCCCAGCTCGCGCGTGGCGCGCGCCCGCCAGGCATCGACCGACGTCAACGCGAACACCGCAGCCGCCACGCACGCCGCCACGGCCAGGCCCAGCTCGCGGCGGTGGCGCGCGCGAATGCCCCGGCCGAGCTCCGGAGACACGAGTGTGCTGGCGAAGTCCGGCTCGGTGCCGACGGCGAGCGCCGCGCCGTAGGCGGCGAGAAACGGCCCCGCCACGTCCGATACGGAGGGCAGCGGCTGAAGGGTGACGCCCGGCAGCCGCGCCGCCAGGGCGGCCGCGCGCTCCTCGCTCCACCCACTCAAGTAGAGCGTGGTGGGAGCGCCGTCGCCTGTGAGCACCGCGGCCGCGGCCTCGAGGTCCCCGTAGAGTCGCCGCGCGCGTGAGACCCGGCCGCCGCGCAGCTCCACTAAACCGATGCCATCGGCGCGACCGTCGAACAGCATCACGGCGTCGGCGAGAGGCGTCGGCGCGCGTGCCAACGCCCGCGACAGGGCCACCGGCGCGGGCTCCACCAGGTCGACGGGCGCGAGCCGCTCGAGGGCGCTCACCCAACCGGCGAGCGGTGTCTCCCGCGCGGCGAACACGAGATCCTCGTCGGCCCGCACCGCCGGCACTATTTCGTCGGCGCGCACGGCGAAGAACCGCTCGGGCTCGAGCCGCAGGATGCGGCGCCGCTCCGCGGCGGGGAGCGCCGGCAGCTTCACCCGCTTGGTCAAGAGCAGCGGCAGGTCAACCGCCACCGCGATCCGGCGCGCCGCGCCGAGATGCTGGCCCAACGCCTGCACCGCCTCGTCGGGGCTCTCCCGATCCCACGCGATCTCCACGGCGCGGGCCCGGGGGCGCGGCCAGCCCTCGAGCCGGACCGCGCGGATCGTGCGGGTGCCGAGCTCTACGCCCAGACGCGCCATTACTGGCCGCCCACCGGGCTCGTGCCCGGAGAGACGACTGCGATGTCGTTGTCGTTGCAGCGGTTCGGTCTGGACATGCGTCAGGCACCGGCGCCCGCGCGTATACCATTATCGCACAACGGAATGCGCGGTCGGCCCAAGGTTCGCCCCGATAGTGCCCCGAAAAAAAGGGGCTGTCAACCACTCGTGCGGAACCCCAGCATTCGCGGGCACGCTTGATGCTGTTCGGAGCCGCCCTCTCCGTTGTTTGACGCGACGCCGCGCGCGCTTCAGCCTTACCCGTATCTCTCACCGCGGGAGGGGTCATGAACCCCAACAAGAGCGCCATCGTATCTGCAACGCTGCTCCTCTCATTCGCGACGGCAGGCGCCCATGCTCAGGGGAGACAGGCCAACTGCTCGGCCGTACCCACGGCCGAGCAACTGAAGCAACTCCTCGCCGCCGCGCCGGCGCACGGCGGTAACGCTGGCGGCCTGTTCGGAGGTGCGCGCATGTGGGCGGCGGTCGTGAATCGCGACGGCGACCTGTGCGCGTTCGCGACTTCGAGCGACGACGCGACGCAGGTGTGGCCGGGGAGCCAGGCGATCGCCAAGGCGAAGGCGTACACGGCCAACGCGTTCAGCCTCGACGCGCTCGCGCTCTCGACGGCAATGCTCTACACCTTCACGCAACCTGGCCACTCACTCTGGGGCCTGAACCAGTCGAACCTCTTCAACCCGGACTTCCTGGCGCCGCCGAACGGCGCGGGCGGCGGCCGGGGCCAGATCGCCGGCGGCATCATCACGTTCGGCGGCGGCGTGCCGTTGTATTCCGGCGGTCACGTCGTCGGCGGTCTCGGTATCAGTGGTGACACGGCGTGCACGGACCACGAGATCGCGAAGCGCGTGCGCGACGAGGCGGCAATGAATCCGCCGGGTGGGGAGTTTGCGGACGACATTCAGTACTCGGTCGAGGGGCCGTCGGTGTTCGCACATCCGCTGTGCCCGAATACCTTCAAGAACGGCTCATTCCTCGGCAACGAGGCTCCTGGCAGCGGCTACTGATGACTGACGACTGATGACGCCGTAGATTGGTTGGCGGAGGTGCATCGCCGATGGCGGTGACGGAGCTCGGCAGGAAGGCGACGGTCGCGTGCCCGTTCTGCGCCACGCTCAACCGCGTGGACCTCGGGCGCCTGCCCGACCGCCCGAAGTGCGGCCACTGCGGCCGGCCGATCCTCGTCGACCGGCCGGTCGCCGTGACCGACGCGACCGTGGAGGCGGTGCTCGCGGGCACCACCGTGCCGGTCGTGATGGACTGCTACGCCGACTGGTGCGGGCCCTGCAAAATCATGGCGCCGGCGCTCGACGACCTGGCGCACGAGCGGGCGGGCGAGGTGCTGGTGACCAAGCTCGACACCGATCGCAACCAGGCGACCGCGCAGCGCTTCAACGTGCGCGCCATCCCGACCCTGATCGTCTTCCGCGAGGGGCGAGAGGTCGCGCGTCACGCGGGCGTGCTGGCACGGCGGGAGCTCGACGCGCTCGTCGGTCCGACCGGACAGCCGTGAGATGACCGCGGCCGACGCGGCGGACGACCTGGCCCCGACGGAGCAAAGGGAAGGGGGCGTTTCCGAACGGTCGCGCGGCGTGGCGCTCGGGTTGGCCGTGATCGGCGGGATGTTCGGGCTGCATCGCTTCTACACGGGCCGCGCGGCCAGCGGCGTCTGCATGTGCCTGACGCTGGGCGGCCTGGGAATCTGGTACCTGTACGACATCGTCGTGATCGCGGCGGGCGACTTCGAAGACGGTGACGGCCGCCGCCTGCGCCGCTGGGAAGTGGGCGACGCCGCGCCTCGGCTGGCGTCCTCCGAGCGCCGCGTGGCGGACGTCGAGGATCGACTGTTGTCGCTCGAGTCCCAGGTCGGCGAGCTGGCGGAGCGCCTCGACTTCGCCGAGCGACTGCTGGCAAGGGCGCGGGAACGGGGAACGCTTCCGAAGGGTTGAGACGTTCTCGGTCGTGACGGCTGAGAATGTTGTTGTCCACCGAAACCATCCCGAGGATCGTATGCGGATCGGGGTCCCCAAGGAGACCGCGGTCAACGAGCGCCGTGTCGCGCTGACACCGGAGGTCGCTGATCGGGTGGTGAAGTCCGGTCTGGCGGTCCTCGTCGAGCGGGACGCCGGAGCCGCGGCGTCGTTCGGCGACGACGGCTACCGCGCGGCGGGTGCCACCGTCGTCGCGACGGCCGCGGAAATCTTCGGGCAGAGCGACGTCGTGCTGAAGGTGCAGCCGCCCTCGACGGACGAAGTGCGGTTGTGTCGCGCGGGGGCCGCGCTGGTCGCTGTGTTCCAGCCGTCGGCCCAGCGGGAGGCCGTGTCCGAGCTCGCGGCTCGCCACGTGACGGCCTTCAGTCTCGCCCTGCTTCCCCGCATTACCCGCGCGCAGCCGATGGACGTGCTCTCTTCTCAGGCGACCGTCGCCGGGTACAAGGCCGTGCTGCTCGCCGCCACGGCGACCGGCCGGTTCTTTCCGATGCTGGTGACGGCGGCCGGGACGTTGCCGCCGGCCCGAGCGCTGGTGCTGGGCGCCGGCGTGGCGGGGCTCCAAGCGATCGCGACTGCGCGCCGCCTCGGCGCGGTCGTGTCGGCGTTCGACGTGCGCCCGGCGGTGAAGGAGCAGGTGGAGAGCCTCGGCGCGAAGTTCCTGGAGCTCGAGATCGCCGAGTCGGCGGAGACGGCGGGCGGCTACGCGAAACAGCTGTCGGACGAGACCCACCGTCGCGAGCTCGCGTTCATCGCGCAGCACGTCAAGGACGCCGACATCGTGATCACGACGGCCGCGATCCCGGGGACGCGCGCGCCGATCCTCATCACGGCCGAGGCCGTGCGGGGAATGAAGCCGGGCTCGGTGATCGTGGACCTGGCGGCCGAGACGGGCGGGAACTGCGAGCTGACGGAGCCCGGCAGCGACGTGATCCGGAACGGCGTGGTGATCATCGGGCCGGCCAATCTCCCGAGCACCCTGCCGGTGCACGCGAGCCAGATGTACGCGCGCAACATCTCGAGCTTTCTGTTGCACGTCGTCAAGGACGGCGCGCTGCGGCTCGACTTCGAGGACGAGATCACGCGTGACACGTGCGTGACCCATGCCGGGGAGGTGCGGAAGACATGATCCAGGGCCTGGACGGGGCGCCCCAGGGACCGCCGCTGCCGGTCGACTACTGGTCGATGCTGTTCGTGTTCGTGCTGGCGACCTTCATCGGGCTGGGGGTGATCCGCCGGGTCTCCCGGCTGCTCTACACGCCGCTCATGTCGCTCACCAACGCGATCTCCGCCATCGCCGTGGTCGGGTCGATCGTCGTCGCGGGCGCCGACTATCCCAGGGTGATCCGCATCCTCGGCGCGGTCGCGCTCTTCGCCTCCATGACGAACATCGTCAGCGGGTTCCTCATCACGGACCGGATGCTGAAGATGTTCAAGAAGCAATGACGCACGCCGTCGCCCAGTTCGCCGCCGTGCTCGCGACGGTGTTGTTCATCTTTTCGCTGTACTGGATGAACGACCCGAAGACCGCCCGCCACGCCGTCGTGGCGGGCGTCACGGCGATGCTGGTCGCCGTGCTGGCCACCTGGATTCAGCCTGAAATCGTGCACCACGGCTGGGTCGTGCTGGCGATCGTCGCGGGGTTCATCGTCGGGGTCCCGCTGTCCCGCGTGCCCCTCACCGCCGTGCCGCAGCGGACGGCGCTGTCCCATGCGTTCGGCGGGCTCGCGGCGGGGTTGGTGGGCGTCGCGGAGTATTACCTCTGGCTGGGCGAGCGCTCGGCCCAGCTCACGCCGTTCCGGATGAGCGCGCTCGTGGCCGAGGTGATCCTGGGATTCCTCACGTTCACGGGCAGTCTCATGGCCGCCGGCAAGCTGCAGGAAGTGAAGTGGATCCCGCAGCGGCCGGTCACGTACCCGGGCCAGAACGTCGTCAACATCGGCGTGCTGGCGATCGCCGTGGCGCTGGGAGTGCTGATCGTCGTGCACCCGACCGCCGCGTGGTCGGGACACGCCTTCCGCGCGATCGCCGGCCTCGCCCTGCTCTTCGGGGTGCTGCTCATCATCCCGATCGGCGGCGCGGACATGCCCACGGTCATCTCGATCCTGAACTCCTACGCAGGGCTCTCGGCGGTCGCGATGGGTTTCGTGCTCGACTCGAAGCTCCTGGTGACTGCGGGCGCGCTGGACGGGTCGAGCGGTCTGATTCTCTCGATCATCATGTGCCGCGCGATGAACCGGTCGTTCTCGAACGTGCTGTTTGGCGCGTTCGGCACCGTGCGGAAAACGGCGGCCATCGGGGAGCAAAAGGAGTGGAAGCAGGAAACGGTCGAGGGCGCCGCGCAGCTCCTCGAGCAGGCGAGCCGCGTGGTCGTCATCCCGGGATACGGCATGGCCGTGGCGCAGGCCCAGCACAAGGTGCGCGAGCTGTACGACCAGCTGACCAAGCGGGGGGTCACGGTCCAGTTCGCCATCCACCCGGTCGCCGGGCGGATGCCGGGCCACATGAACGTGCTGCTCGCGGAAGCGAACATCCCCTACACGGCGCTCGTCGAGATGGACGACATCAACCCCGAGATGCCGCAGTGCGACGTCGCGCTCGTCATCGGGGCGAACGACGTCGTCAACCCCGCCGCGCGCTACGCCAAGGACACGCCCATCTACGGCATGCCGATCATCGACGCGGACAAGGCCAAGACGGTGCTGGCCATCAAGCGCAGCAAGAACCCCGGCTTTGCGGGGATCGACAACGAGCTGTACGTCCAGGACAACACCTGGATGCTGTTCGGCGACGCCAAGACGGTGGTCGGCGACCTGGTGAAGCAGCTCGCGGGCGGGGGCCTGCACTGACCGGTCCGCATTTTCTTGCAGGCGCGTGATTGAGTATGCGCCGTTGACGGCTGAGCCTCCGCGCGTCACCTTAGCCGCTCCTCTCCCTTAGGAGCACACCATGCGGTTCACTCCCCTCGCCGCCCTGGTGTCGGTGCTGGCCGTCGCAACGTGTACGCCTGTGGAGCGCGGCGCCGTGGCCCCGCCGAGTGGGCCGGCGTTCGCCCACGTGCAGGACCTCGACGGCACCCCCGATATGATCGTGGACGCCAAGACGCTTGCCACGTCGTGGGTCGTATACGACCAGGAGCTCAAGGAGTCGTTCTGCAGCATCGAGGAGGCGAACCTCGCCCCCGGCAAGTACCGCCTGCTGCGCTTCACGGTCGTCACCCCGAACATCGGTGATGCCGACATCTACATCGGCGACCCGAACCGGCACTGGGACCCGAACGGGGACGGCGACGGCAGCGACTCGGACGGGCTGTTCGAGAACAATGCCTGCCACCGCCACTACCACTTCCGCAACTACGCGCTATACCAGCTGATCGACTCCACGGGCAAGATCACCAAGGCGCGCAAGAACGGCTTCTGCATGATCGACGTCAAGCCGTACAACGAGGACGCGCCCCCCAAGTCATGGGTGTACCGCGCGTGCGGGCGGCCGGCGCGCCCAGACCTCGGCCTCCCCGAGGTCCCGGGCAATCAGGGGATCAGCGTCGGTTATGCGGACGAGTATTACAAGTGGCTCGGCGGCCAGTACTTCGTGCTGAACGACCCGAACGCACCCCTCATCCCGCCCGGCCGCTACACGCTGCGCATTTGGGTGAACCCGCCGTTCACGGCCAAGAAGAACGAGGTTTGTCCCGCCAAAGACCCGCAGGGCTTCTGTCACATGTTCAAAGAGAGCAATTACGACAACAACATCGGCGAAGCCGTGATCGACATCCCCGACCATCCCGGGAAGAAGGGATACGGCCCCGGCGGTGGGAGCGATCCGGTGGACGAGATCGTCGACGACGAGGATCGGCCGGACAAGTGAGGGAAAAGTGGTCAGTCGTCAGTCGTTCACTGCTCATGACTGACGACTGACCACTGAGAACTCCGATCACTTCCCCCACCGGTTATTCGCCCGGTCGATATCGGGATACGTCTCTTTCGGGTCCACCACGACGCCCGCCACCGGCTTCGCCGTCCCCACCCGCGCGGTGAACTTGCTGCCGAGGTTCCACATCTCGATCGGGAACCGCCGCGTTTCCGTCGTCCCGTCCGCGTAGCGCAGCTCCAGCGTCACCGGCAGCACCATCTGTGCGCGGTTCGAGAGATAGACGAGCGCCGTGTCACCCGCCTGCGTCACCGAGTCCACCGCCTGGTCGAGCCGCGCCGTGGTGTACACCCACTCGCGCCAGAACCAGTCGAGTTCCTTACCCGACACATTCTCGATCGTCCGGAAGAAGTCAGCGGGTTGGGGGTGCTTGAACTTCCAGCGCCGCACGTACTCCCGCAGGGCGCGCTCGAACGGCTCCTGGCCCAGCACCGCGTCGCGCAGGATCGTGAGCATCAGCGCGGGCTTCTGGTACGCGGCCCAGGCGAGGTCGCGCTGTTCCACCGGCCGGTCGATGAGGGGCTGCTCGTTGCCGGGAACGGCCGATACGCGATAAGCGCCGAGCAGCTCGCTCCGCACCGTGTCGCCGTACGCCGTCCCTCGGAAGTAGCCCTCCGCCGACCCGTAGTCGATGAACGTGTTGAACCCTTCGTCCATCCACGGATAGCGACGCTCGTCCGAGCCGACGAGCATCGGAAACCATTCGTGGCCGAACTCGTGCGCGAGTACCCAGAACTGGTCCTCCCGCTTCTCGATCGACGGGACGAACGTGAGCATCGGATACTCCATCCCTTCCACGAGCCCTTCCACCGTCGTCGCGTGCGGCCAGGGGTACGTGCCCCACGTCTCGCTAAAGTGCTTGATCGTGAACCACGCCATCTTGTTCGCCTCCTCCCACGGCGTGGCGCCCGGCCGGTAGAACGTCTGGATCAGGATGCCGCTCCAGCTCGAGGCGTCCCAGCGGAAGTCGGGGGAGGCGGCCCAGGCGAAGTCACGCACGTTGCGGGCGGTGAAGCGCCAGGTCTTCGTTCCCGGGACGCGTTTGCCGGTGTTCGCTTCGGCCTCCGCCTTGGTGATGATCTGTACGCGCTCGGCCGACCGGCGCGCCCGGGCGAGCCGCGCCCGCGCGGTCGGGCCCCACACCACGAGCGGGTTCGCCACGGTCCCCGTCGCGGCGACCACGAACCCGGCGGGGAGGGTGAGCGACACGTCGAAGTCACCATACTCGAGGTAGAACTCGCCGGCGCCGATATAGGGCAGCGGATTCCACCCGTGCACGTCGTCGTACACGACCAGGCGCGGGTACCATTGGCCGATCTCGTACAGGCGCGCGCCGATCCGCCCCATGCGGCCCCCGCCGTACGGCGGCACGGGGAAGTGCCACGCGACGTCGAAGTCGATCACGCCCCGCGGCGGCAGCGGCCGCGACAGCTCGACCCGCATCATCGTCCCGTACGCCGTGCGCCGCAGCTCCTTCCCCGCCGTGGTGAACCGCTCGATCGTGATCCCGCCGATGAAGCCCTTGCCCGTGAAGTCGAACACGGCGCCCCCCGCAAAGTGGAGCGGCGGCTGGTTCAGGGTGTAGGTGATGCTGTTCTGCGCGAAGATGTTCTGCTCGATCTGCACCCACACGAACGTGAGCGTGTCGGGGGAATGGTTCGCGTAATGGATCCGCTCGGTGCCGCGGATCACCGAGCCGGCGGTGTCGAGGGTCGCGCGGATCACGTAGTCCGCCCGCTGCTGCCAGTAGTCCGGGCCCGGCGCGCCGGAGGCACTGCGCACCCGGTTGGCTGCCGGCAGCGGGAGGGCGCGGAACGGCGATGAGTCGGCCACGGACGTCTGCAGCGCCAGCGTGACCGCGGTAACGAAGTGAAGCATCGGCGGCCCTACTCCTGGATGACCGTGATCTTGAAGCCGTCGGGATCGGTGAGCGCGAACGCCCAGTCGCCCCACGGCGTCTCCGACGGCTCGCGATCAAGCGGCCAGCCTGTCGCTCGCACGCGGGCGGCGATCGCGGTGATGTCCTGCACCGTGGAGACCCAGACGCGGCAGCCCTCGCCCTTCCTGCGGTCCCGCCCTTTCGCGAAATCATCCTGGTTGAGCATGATGTCGCAGCCGCCCGCCTTCAGCTGGATGCCGCGCAGCCGGCCCGCCTCTTCCCACCGCTCGCCTAAGGTGAATCCCAGCACATCGCGGTACCAGGCGATGCTCTTCGGCAGGTCGTTGACGGTGAACGATGCCGCCACGGAGCGCAGCCGCAGCGACTCCGGCAGCCGGCGCTGCGGTCGTTGCGGGCGTTTCCGCGCGGGCTTCTTCTTCGTCGCCATGGGTCGGCTCCTGCTGCGGGTGACATCGGGCAAGTCGCGGGACGAGAAGCGTAGCGTCCGGCGCACACTCCCGCCAGATTACCGGTTCGACCGACCAACGCGGAGCGAGATCATGCCCACCAGTCAGGCTGCGGCGACGTGGGAAGGAAAGCTCAAGGATGGCAAAGGAAGCTTCGAAGCCGGCAGCGGCGCGTTCAGCGGGCCCTACAGCTTCGCGACGCGCTTCGAGGGCAAGAAGGGCACCAACCCGGAGGAGCTGATCGCGGCGGCCCACGCCGCCTGCTTCAGCATGGCGCTGGCGGCGGGCCTCGAAAAAGCTGGCAAGCCGGCCACGCGCGTGCAGACCGACGCCGCCTGCACGCTGGAGATGGTGAGTGGGACGCCCACGATCACGCGCATGGAGCTCAAGGTGCGAGGCAAGGTGCCCGGACTCGACCAGGCCGCCTTTCAGCGGGCGGCCGAGGAGGCGAAGACCGGCTGCCCCGTGTCGCGCGCGCTCAAGGGCATTCCGCAGGTGACGCTCGACGCCAGGCTCGAATAGGCGGGAAGGGGGAAGAGGGAGGCGGGAAGCGGCAAGCATGTGGACCGTGTACATGCTGCGCTGCGGCGACGGCACCCTCTACACCGGCATTACGAATAATCTCGCGAGACGCCTGTCGCGGCATCGCGCGGGCACCGCAAGCGCCTACACCCGCGCGCGGCGGCCGGTACACTTGGTATATCGCGAGCGCCAGCCCGACCGGTCGGCTGCACTGCGGCGCGAGGCGGCGCTGCGCCGGCTTTCGCGCGCGAAGAAGCTAGCCCTGGTGCGGGGGAGGCCGTGAGGCTCAGGCGGCGCGACTTGGCTGGGCTGGTGTTCGCGCTCGCGGTCGCCGCCGTCTGCGTGCGGCTGGGCGTGTGGCAGCTCGACCGTCTGCGGCAGCGGCGGGCGTGGAACGCGGCGGCGCTGGCCGCCCGCGAGCGCCCGCCACTCGGGGTCACAGGGGGGGCAGGGGGGGCGCTCACCGCGGACTCGGTCCGCGACCGGCGGCTGCGGGCCCGCGGGATCTACGATTACGCGCACGAGCGGCTGTGGCGCGGGCGCAGCTACGAGGGCATTCCGGGGGTCGACCTCATTACCCCGCTCCGTCTCGCCGATGGCGGGGCCGTGCTGGTGGACCGGGGTTGGGCCCCCTCCCCGGACGGGTACCACGTGGACGAGGGCGCGTATCGCGAGGCGGACAGCGCGGACGTGCTGGGGCTCGGCATGTCGGCGCCTCGAGCCCGTGGCGACGTGGACCCAGCGCGGCTCCAGGATTCGGTGCCGTATCGGTTGCTTCCGTTCGTAATCCAGCAGTTACCGCCCTCCACCGCGCTCAACCGTCCTTTACCGCCCGGTCTCATCCGCTGGCCCGCTCCCGAACTGTCCGACGGGCCCCATCTCTCGTACGCCGTCCAGTGGTTCAGCTTCGCGATCATCATCGTGGTAGGGTCGGTGGCGCTGCTCCGGAAGGGGAGGGCGGCTACCATTAACCCCCTGTCCTAGCTATACTTGTCGACCCCGCGGTGTGCGCCCCCGTCCTGCCGCCGACGTACGCCGCGGGCGTTTTTCATGTTCGCCCCGAAAGGAGCCCGAGCGCGATGCCCGCAGCCTTGCCCCTCAAGCAGCCCGTGAAGGTGAGCCAGTTGGTACGCCGCCGTCTGCGGGAGCTCAAGCGCACGCCGCGCGAGCTCGCCGAGGCGGTGCGGGTCTCCGAGCAGTACATCTCCGACCTCGTCGCGGGGCGACGCCGCCCGCCGGCGCCCGGACGGAGCGACCTGTACGTCCCGATGGCCAAGTTTCTGCGGCTGCACCGCAACGACCTGCCGACGTGCGCGCGGGTCGAGCGGGCTCGGGAAGTGGTGGGGCGGCGGCGCCCCGATGTGCGGGCCTGGAAGCTCATGCTCGCGCTGGGGGAGCCGGCGCGCCAGCGCACCCTCGCGCGCCGCGTGGCGAAGCCGGACGGCGGGGCGCTCCAAAGCCTCATCGTGGGGCGGTTGCTCGAGGTGGCGCAGGGTTTCGTGCGGCGGAAGCTCGACGACGAAGTGGGGCTCCGCGTCGCGGCGACGCGCGACGGCTCGAGCTACCTCGACGCGCGGATGCGGCTGCTCGAGTTCCTCGACACGGCTGCCGACTCGCTCACGCCGGACGACTGCGAGGAGTTCGTGCTGCCCCGCATCGCCGCCTGGGACATCGAGCTCGAGACCCGCGCGATGCGCATCGTGCTGCGGTCGTAGCCGGGGGGGGGGAGCACAAACGCAAACGGCGCCGTCCATCGGATGGCGCCGTTCGTTCTTCTGGTACCGCGCGTGGTTTAGAGCTTGACGACGTTCTGTGCCGCCGGGCCCTTCTGACCCTGCACGACGTCGAACTCGACCCGCTCGCCCTCGGCCAAGGACTTGAAGCCCTGCGCCTGGATCGCGGTGTGATGCACGAAGCAGTCCTTTTCGCCGTTCTCGGGCGTGATGAAGCCGAAGCCCTTCGCGTCGTTGAACCACTTCACGATACCGGTGATGCGTGCCATCTGCTGTAACTCCTGACTTAATAGTGTTCGCGACGGCGAGCGGACTTCGCCTTGCGACGCGCCGCTGCCTTATCCTTCCGCCGCCGCTGAGCGCCGGGGCTCTCGTAGAAGCGTTTCCGCTTCATGTCCTGGAACAGCCCGGCCTTGGTGATTTGCCGGCGGAACTTCTTCAGGACGTACTCGAGTCGGTCGCTGTCACCTACCAGTACTTCCACGTGCCGACCTCGTTTCCGTGAGAGCCTCCAGAAACACCAAAGGACCGTGGGCGGAAGCCCAGGTCCTCGGAACGGTCTCTGGCTGTTTGCGCTCGCGCCAATGATCGCCTGGCGGCGGCGGTTTGTCAACCGGGGACGGGATTCGTCCTTGACGCTGCGGCCCCTCCTAGCTACAGTTCGGGCGCAAGTAAGAACCGCGAGCTGGCATCCTTCCGTAGGACGGTCCCGCTCAGGAGCGGGCCTCACATCTGTAGGCTCAATCCCTAAGGTTCGAAATCAAGAGTCGTCCAGAAACGACGTCGAGGGACGACGTCGAGGAGACCCGTAGTGTACGGTGTCCCTCGACGATTCTCCTGGACGCCTTTCCTCGACGCAGTCAGGAGTAGTATGTCTTTTCAATCTCTCGGGCTCGCGCCCGAGTTGTTACGCGCCGTGGCCGACGAAGGCTACGCGCGGCCCACGCCGATCCAGCAGGAAGCGATCCCGCTCGCCCTCGCCGGGCGCGACCTGATCGGCTCCGCCCAGACGGGCACCGGCAAGACCGCCGCGTTCATGCTGCCGATCCTCCAGCGGCTCGCGGGGGGTGACAGGGGACACGCGCTGCGGGCGCTGATCCTCGTCCCCACCCGCGAGCTGGCGGAGCAGGTGTTGCAGAGCGCGCGCGCGTACGGGCGGCATGTCCGCGTCACCGCGGCGGCGGTGTACGGCGGCGTCGGGATGGAGCCGCAGACCCGCGCGCTGAAGCACGGCGCCGACATCGTCGTCGCGACGCCCGGACGGCTGCTCGACCACATGGAGCGCGGGCACGTGGACTTTTCGCGGCTCGAGGTGCTGGTGCTCGACGAGGCGGACCGGATGCTCGACATGGGGTTCGCGCCCGACGTGCGCCGCATCCTCGCCGCGCTCCCCGACAAGCGCCAGACGATGCTGTTTTCGGCCACGATCTCCCCGGAGGTCGACGCGCTGGCGCGCCGGGCGCTCGACGGCCACGCCTCCGTCGAGATCGGGCGCCGGGCCACGCCCGCCGAGGGAGTGGAGCACGTCATCGTCGCGGTCGACAAGCTGCAGAAGCGCGGCGTCCTCGCCAAGATCCTGCAGGCGAAGCCGGCGGGTCAGACGCTGATCTTCACCCGCACCAAGTACGGGGCGGACAAGCTGGTCACGTTCCTGCGGCGCGAGGGGATTCCGGCGCATGCGATCCACGGCGACAAGGCGCAGAGCCACCGCACGCGCACGCTCGACGCGTTCCGCAGCGGGGCGGCCGACGTGCTGGTCGCGACCGACATCGCGGCGCGGGGCATCGACGTCGACGGGATCCGCATGGTGGTGAACTTCGACGTCCCGCACGATCCGGAGGTGTACGTGCATCGGGTGGGCCGGACGGCGCGGGCCGGAGCGCGCGGCCTCGCGCTCACGCTGCTGTCGCCCGACGAGTGGCTGCTGATGGGGGACATCGAGAAACTGGTCGGCCAGGTGTTCCCGCGGGAAGTCATCCCCGGCTTCGAGCCGTCGGTCCCGCCGCTGCAGCCGCGGGCGCTCAAGCTCGAGCCGGCGCGGCCGGCGCGGTCGGTGCGGGCGCGGGTGGGCGGCCGGCGGCGTCGCTAGCCGCGCTGCTCGATCGGCACGTAGTCCCGCTGTTCAGCGCCCGCGTAAATCTGGCGCGGGCGCGCGATCTTCTGCTCCTTGTCGAGCAGCATCTCCTGCCACTGCGCCAGCCACCCCGGGGTCCGGCCGATGGCGAACAACACCGGGAAGATGTCCATCGGGAACCGCATCGCCTCGTAAATGATCCCCGAGTAGAAGTCCACATTGGGGTAGAGCTTCCGGGTCACGAAGTACTCGTCCTGGAGCGCGATGCGCTCGAGCTCCACCGCGATGTCGATCAGCGGGTTCCGCCCGGTGACGTCGAACACTTCCTCGGCCACGCGCTTGATGATCTTGGCGCGCGGGTCGTAGTTCTTGTAGACGCGATGGCCGAAGCCGAACAGCCGGAACTCCCCGTGCTTCACCCGCTGGATGTAGGCCGGAATGTTGTCCTTCGAGCCGATCTCCCGCAGCAGCCGGAGCACCTCCTCGTTCGCTCCGCCGTGCAGCGGCCCGTACAACGCCGCCGCGGCGGCCGCCATCGCGGAGTACGGATCGGATTGCGTGGACCCGACCCCGCGCATCGCGCTGGTCGACGCGTTCTGCTCATGGTCGGCGTGAAGGATGAACAGCACATCCAGGGCGTGCTCGAGGGTCTTGTTCGGCACGTACTTCACCTCGGTCGCCTTGAACATCATGTTGAGGAAGTTGCCGGCGTAGCTCAGGTCGTTGTCCGGATACGCGTACGGCATCCCCACCGAGTGCCGGTACGCGAAGGCCGCGAGGGTCGGGGCCTTCGCGATCAGGCGGAAGATCTGGTTGCGACGCGACACCTCGTCGCTGATGTGCTTGGCCTCGGGATAGAACGTCGACAGGGCGGCCACGGTGCTCACGAACATGCCCATCGGGTGCGCGTCGTGGTGGAAGCCGTCGATGAACTTCTTGATGTTCTCGTGGATAATCGTATGGTGCGTGATGTTGTAGACCCACGAGTCCAGCTCCGCTGCCGACGGCAGCTCGCCGTGTAGCAGCAGATAGGCGGTCTCGAGGAACGTGCTCTGCTCCGCGAGCTGCTCGATCGGATACCCGCGGTAACGCAGGATCCCGCGGTCGCCGTCGATGTAGCTCACGGCGCTGCGACACGCCGCGGTGTTGAGAAACCCGGGATCGTACGTCATCAGCCCCGGGTCGTCCTCGGCGGTCTTGATCTGCCGCAGGTCCACGGCCCGGACGGTGCCGTCCTGCACCGGGATCTCGTACTGCTTGCCGGTTCGATTGTCGGTGATCGAAAGAGTGCTCTTCGGCACGCGCTGCGTCCTGGAAATGGCTGGGGAAAGATAACAAGCAAGGCGGTGAAGGGCGGTGAACGGCGCTGGAGGGCGGGGACGATCGCTCGGCGCGCCCCGTCTTTCACCGCCGTTCACCGCCCCTTATCTTGCCACCACATGGCCGCCAAACACGAGAGCCTCTACCCCACCCGTATGGCCGCCGGTGCCCTGTTGGGCCAGCACCTCGCGGCGCGCGGCTACCTCGGGTGCATTCTGCTGGGCATCACCCCCGAGGGGGTCGAGATCGCCGCCAACGCCGCGCGGGCGATGGGGGCGCAGTTCGACGTGCTGGTCGCGGCGTTCATCAAGCTGGGCTCCAACCTCGCCCCCATCGGGGCGATCGCCGAGTCGGCCCCGTCGGAGATGGACCCCGACTTCCTGCCGAGCGGCGCCGTGCTGGACAAGCTGGCCACGGCGATTGACGAGTCCCGGGCCCGCGTGAGCCAGGATCTGATCCTGTATCGCACCCAGCGCCCGGTGAAGAAGATCGCCGGCCGCATCGCGGTCATCGTGGACGGGCAGGTGGTCTATCCCTGGAGGGTGCTGGCGGCGGCCAAGGTGGCCGAGCAGCAGAGCGCCAAGCAGGTCGTCATCGCGACGCCCGTGGCGACCCAGGCCGCGGCGGAGCGCATCGGTGCCCGGCGCTACGACTTCGTCTGTCCCAGTGTCGTACTGACCGCCGAGGGCCACCCGTCACCGTACGGCGACACGGCGGGCGACACGCCGGAGCGGCTCAAGTCGATCATGATTGCGCATCAGGCAGCGTGATAGGCGGTTAGGCGGATAGCCGGATAGCCGAACAGCGCGGCAGTTCGATGCATGCCGCAAACGTTCGATGCTGGTTCTCTTGCGTCGCGCCGTAACGTCCCCGCGTGATGCCTTATGAAAAGTTCCTGGCGTGGCAGCACTGCCACCGCCTGGCTTTGCTCACTTACAGGCTTACGCAGGGCTTTCCAAAGACCGAGCTCTATGGCATCACATCGCAAATGCGTCGCGCTGCGGCCTCCGCAGCCGCCACCATTGCAGAGGGTGCGAGCAAGCGGGGCCAACCAGAGTTCCGCCGATTCTTGGACATGGCGCTCGGCTCGCTCTCTGAGCTCACCTACTTCGGGCGGCTCGCGCGAGATCTCGAGCTCCTGTCAGAGGGGGAATGGAGAGAGTTCGCGAGGTTGAGCGACGAGGCTGGCAGAACGACCATGGGTCTATACAAGGCGGTCGCCCGACGGGCTGTGCCCGCCGGGCGATGATCGAGCGGCTTTCTCTATCCGGCTAACCGCCTATCCGCCTATCCGCCTATCCGCCTAATTCAACCATTCCCCTTTCCAACCACCGGTGCTCTCCAGCCAAGACTTCCTGGGCCACCCGGTAGGTCGGCACGTCGTCGTTCCGCCACAGTCCCTGGAACTTCGCGCGCACGCGGGCGCGCGCCTGGCGGCAGAACAGGTCGGCGACCTGCACCGCCCGTCGGCCCGCGGCGGGGTCCTTGTGGAGCAGCCATTGCGCGCGCGCGCACGACGCCGCCATGGCGAAGAGCTCGGCCCCGGCGTCCACGAGGCGGAACAGCACGGCCTGGCGGTACTCGAGCTTCGGCCCGAAGCGGAGCATCGCATGGAACACGCTGCGCGCCAGGCGGCGCGAGCCCCGCTCGACGTAGCGGATGTGCCTGGCCAGCGGGCCGAAGCCGGCGTACCTCGGCCAGTAGCTCCAGCCGAGCCAGCGCGACGGATACCACCACGCGTAGAACAGCCCGGCGCGCACCAGCCCCCGCAGCCGCTGGCCGAAGGTCTTCCCGGGCAGCACCACGTCGCCGGCGACTTGGAGGTGCCGGTCCACCGCCTCGCGCGCAATGAACAGGTGCATGATCTCGCTCGAACCTTCGAAGATCAGGTTGATGCGGAAGTCGCGCATGATGCGCTCGACCGGCACCGGTTTCTCGCCCCGGGCGCGCAGTGAGTCCGCGGTCTCGTAGCCGCGGCCGCCGCGGATCTGCACCGTGTCGTCGATGATCCGCCACCCCGCCTCCGAGTTGTACAGCTTCGCGATCGCCGCCTCGAGCCGGATGTCGTAGCCGCCCCGGTCGGCCATGGCGCCGCACAGCTCGGCCACCGCTTCCATCGCGAAGGTGTTCGCCGTCATCGTCCCGATCTTCTGCGCGATCGCGTCGTGCTTGCCGATCGGCTGCCCCCACTGCACGCGCGTGCTCGCCCACTCACGTGCGATCTCGAGGCAGCGCTTGCCCGCGGCGACGGACGAGATGGGCAGCGTGAGGCGGCCGGTGTTGAGGGTGGTCAGCCCGAGCTTGAGGCCCTTCCCGACCTCCCACAGCACGTTCTCCTGCGGCACCCGCACGTTCGTGAAGCGCATGACGCCGTTGTACATCGCCTTGAGACCCATGAAGTGGCAGCGGTGCTCCACCTTCACGCCGGGCCAGTCGGTCTCGACGATGAACGCCGTGATCTGCCGTCGTTCCCTGCCGTTCACGAACTTCGACGGCGTGCGGGCGAGCACGACGATGATCTCGGCCCGCGTCCCGTTGGTGCACCACAGCTTCTCGCCGTTCAAGATCCACGCCGCGCCGTCCTCGCTCGGCACGGCCATGGTCTCGAGCGCGGCCGGATCGGACCCGACCCCCGGCTCCGTGAGCGCGAACGCCGAGATCGCCCCCTTCGCCAGGCGCGGCAGGTAGCGCTGCTTCTGCTGCTCGGTCCCGAACATCTTGAGCGGCTGCGGCACCCCGATCGATTGGTGCGCCGAGAGCAGGGCGGTGAGCGATCCGTCCACCGACGAGACGAGCTCGATCGCCTTCATATAGGAAAGCTGCGACAGCCCGAGCCCGCCGTATTCGCGCGGAATCTTGATCCCGAACGCGCCGAGCTCCCGCAGGCCCTCGATCACCTCGTCGGGGATCTCGCCTTCGCGGTCGATCCGGTCGGAGTCCACCTTGTCGCGCAGGAACCGCTCCAGCTGTTCGAGGAACGGGCGCGCGCGCTCGGCGTCGTCGGGTGCCGACTCGGGATAGGGATGGATCAGCTCCATCCGGAGCTTGCCGAGGAAGAGATCGCGCACGAAGCTCGGCGCGGCCCACTCCTGCTCTCGCGCGGCTTCGGCGACTTCCCGTGCCTCGGCGGCGCTGACTTTCCGTTCCGGCGCGGTGACCGTGGTCGCCATGGAGGCCTCCTGCTGGTAACATACACGCCTTCCTCTCGCCTTCACAGGAGCGTCTCGATGCGTTCGGCGCTGCAACTGGCTCTCCCGCTCGCGCTGTCCATCTCGCTCGCGGCGCAGGCGCCGCCCCGGGCCACGAGCCCCGCACCCGCGCTGATCCTGGTGAAGGCGGGCCGTCTGATCGACGGGCGTGCGGACGCGCCCCAGAGCAACGTGGCGATCCTGATCGAAGGGGAGCGCATCAAGGCCGTCGGTCCGCTCGCCCAGGTCCAGGGCCAGGCGAAGGGCGCGCGGGTGATCGATCTGTCGCCGCTGACCGTGCTTCCGGGCTTCATCGACACGCATACGCACCTGCTGCTCCAGGGCGACCCGACGGCCGAGTCGTACAACGTGCAGCTCCTCTACCAGTCGATCCCCTACCGCGCCATCCTCGCGGCGCGGAACGCCCGCATCGCGCTCGAGCATGGATTCACCGCGATCCGGGACCTGGAGACCGAGGGCGCGATGTACGCGGACGTGGACGTGAAGCGCGCGGTGAACCGCGGCGAGATCCCGGGCGCCCGCATCTTCGCCTCCACGCGCGCGATGGCGCCGACCGGGATGTATCCCATCGTGTCGGACAACTGGGAGCTGGAGCTGCCGCACGGCGTCCAGCCCGTGGACGGCGTCGAGGGCGCGCGGCTCGCGGTGCGCGAGCAGGTCGCCCACGGGGCCGATTGGATCAAGTATTACAGTGATCGCCGCTATTACTTCACGCCCGACTCCGTGCTCCACAGCTGGGTGAACTTCACCGACGACGAGGCCCGCGCCATCGTGGACGAGGCGCACCGGCTCGGCCGCAAGGTGGCGGCGCATGCGATCGGCGCGGACGGGATCGCGGCGGCCCTGCGCGCCGGCGTCAACACGATCGAGCACGGCGACGGGATGACGGACTCGCTCATGGACGTGCTCGTGGCGCGTGGCGTCTATTGGGTCCCGACCGTGACCGTCGGGCGCTACGTCGCGGGGCCGCGGGGCGGCCCGTGGGAGCCGATGGTCGAGCACCAGCGCCTCGCGTTCCAGCGCGCCCTCAAGAAGGGCGTCAAGATCGTGTTGGGCACCGATGTGGGCGGCTTCCCCTGGACCGAGATCAACCAGGCGAAGGAGTTCGAGTACTACGTGCAGTACGGTATGACGCCGATGCAGGCCATCAAGTCGGGCACGTCGCTCGCGGCCGAGCTCCTGGGCCAGCCGGACCTGGGCGCCGTGACGCCCGGCGCCTACGCCGACCTGGTCGCGGTGCAGGGCGACCCGCTGAAGGACATCACGGAACTCGAGCGCGTCCGGTTCGTTATGAAAGGCGGGGTCACTTACCTTTCGCAATAGTGCGGCGCGCGCTCGGGTGTAGCCTCGGTCTGTGGATCGGCGCCGCCGGCGCCGCGGTGGGCCAATTCACCCCACCCGGCACCGGCGGCGTCGCGGCGTTGGCCGGCGCCCTGAAACAACTGGGGGCGAACAAGCGCGTCCTCGTGATCGGCGCCCACCCCGACGACGAGGACACCGAGCTCCTCGCCATCCTGTCCCGCGGCATGGGGGTGCGGGCGGCCTACCTCTCGCTCAGCCGGGGCGAAGGCGGGCAGAACCTGATCGGGCCGGAGCTCGGCCCCGAGCTCGGCATCATCCGCACGGAGGAGCTGCTCGCGGCGCGGCAGCTCGACGGCGCCCGCCAGTTCTTCACGCGCGCGTACGATTTCGGCTTCTCCAAGACCGCCGACGAGACGTTCCGTTTCTGGCCCCGGGACTCGCTGCTCGTCGACGTGCTCGCGGTGATCCGCCGGTTCCGGCCGCAGATCGTCGTGTCGATCTTCTCCGGCACTCCGCGCGACGGGCACGGGCAGCATCAGGTGGCCGGCATCGTGGCGCGCCAGGCATTCGAGACCCTGCGCGATTCGAGCTGGGGGCCGGTGAAGCTGTACCGCGCCGCCTGGTCCGACACCGGCGCTACGACGCTGCGACTCGACGGCGGGGCGCTCGATCCCCTGGCGGGACGCTCGTACCACCAGATCGCGATGGCGGGCCGCAGCCGGCACCGGTCCCAGGACATGGGGCAGTTCGAGCGGGCGGGGCCCAGCGTCGACCGGCTGGCGTTTGTCGAGTGGCGCGACGGCCGACGAGGGACGAAGGACGGGGACGGCCTCTTCGCCGGGGTGGACACGGTGCTGCACGGCAGGGCCCGCTACGTCGCGCTGCTCGATTCGGCGCGGGTGCGGCTCAACCCGTCGCGTCCGGCGGCGATCGTCCCGCTGCTCGTGCGTGCGCTGCGCGAACTGGGGCGGGGGACGGTGGGTGAGACCGACGCCGAGCAGCGCGAGAGCCTCGAGCACGCGCTCGCGGCAGCGGCCGGCGTGGCGATCGACGGCTTCGTGGACGACGGCATCGTGATCCCGGGCGAGCGGCTCGAGGTAGAAGCGACCGTGTGGAATGCCGGAGCCGGGGGAGTGACGCTCGACGGCATCGACGTGACGGCGCCCCCTGGCTGGAAAGTTGAGCGACTCGACGCCGCGACCTCGCCCGTGCCGCAGGGGGCGCTCGCCACCCGGCGGTTCGCCGTCACCGTCGCGCCCGATGCGCCCCGGTCTCAGCCCTATTTCCTGCGGCACCCCCTCGCCGGGGGCCTGTACGACTGGACGGGCACGCCCGCCGACTGGCGCGGCCTGCCTTTCGAGCCTTCGCTCGTCGAGATGGCCGCGCGGCTCACCATCGCCGGGCAGCCCGTGACGCTGCGCCGCGAGGTCGTGTACCGCTATCGCGATCAGGGAATCGGCGAGGTGCGTCGGCCGATCGTCGTGACGCAGCCGTTCGATGTGGCGGTGACGCCCGACTTGGTTGTCTGGCCGATCGATGGCGCTGCAGGCGGACCGCGGCATTTCACCATCACGGTGACGAACCGCGCGCGCGGGCCCGCCGCGACGCAGGTCGTGGTCACGCCGCCCTCCGGTTGGGCGGCCGCGCCGGCCGAGAGCCTCTCGTTTCAGCGCGAGGATGAGGCCAAGAGCCTCACGGTCACCGTCGCGCTTCCGCCGGGGGCGCGGCCCGGCGTCTACGCGCTCCAGGCCGCCGCAGTGACGGCGGGCGAGCGGAAGGAGGGCGCGCTCGCGGTCATCGACTACCCTCACATTCGGCCGCGGCCGGTCGCTCACGCCTCGACCGCGGAGCTGCGGGCCGCGCGCATCGCGCTGCCCGCCGTCACGCGGGTGGGATACGTGCGCGGCGCCTCGGACCGCGTGCCGGAGGCGCTGCAGGCGGTCGGGGTGCCGCTCGAGCTGCTCGGCCCGGACACGCTCGCCCGCGGCGACCTGTCGCGCTACGACGCGATCGTAATCGGCAGCCGGGCGTACGAGGTCGACGCGGCGCTGGTCGCGAGCAACGGCCGGTTGCTCGACTACGCCCGGACGGGCGGCCTCGTCATCGTGCAATACCAGCAATACCCGTTCGTGAACGGCAACTTCGCACCATACCGCCTGTCGATCGCCCGCCCCCACGACCGCGTCACCGACGAGACGGCGCCGGTGACGGAGCGCGATGCGGCGCATCGCGTCTTCCACGTGCCGAACGAGATCGGGCCGGACGACTGGGCGGGGTGGGTGCAGGAGCGGGGGCTGTACTTCGCCCATGACTGGGACGCGGCCTACACCCCCCTCCTGGAGACGCACGACCCCGGTGAGCCCCCGCTCTTTGGCGGCCTGCTCGTCGCGGCGGTCGGCCAGGGCACGTACGTCTACACGGGGCTGAGCTTCTTCAGACAACTCCCGGCCGGCGTCCCTGGCGCCTACCGGCTTTTTGCGAATCTCCTCGCGCTCGGCAAGCGATAGAATGCGGAATGCGGAGTGCGGAATGCGGAGTGGACCGTGCGCGTGTCGAACCCGACGGTCGGCATCGAGGATCGGACCTTCCCCTGCAATTCCGCACTCCGCATTCCGCATTCCGCACTGGCTCGTCGCCGCTCCTCTGCTAGTCCTGCTCTCAATCGCGTGTCGGGGCGACGGCCGCACTCCGTTGGTGATCTACAGCCCCCACGGTCGAGATCTGCTCACCCTGCTCGAGCGTCGCTTCGAGCAGCTGCATCCCGAGGTCGATGTGCGCTGGCTCGACATGGGCTCGCAGGAGGTGTACGACCGGCTGCGCTCGGAGCGCGCCAACCCCCAGGCCGACGTGTGGTTCGGCGGTCCTGCGGCGATCTTCGCCCGCGGGGCGCGCGATTCGCTGCTCGCGCCGTTTCGGCCCAGCTGGGCGGGCGCCATCGACGCGCATGGCCGCGCCCCGGGCGATGTGTATTTCGCCGCGTACGAGACTCCCGCCGTGATCGTGTACGCCGAGCAGGCGGTGCCACCGGACCGGGCGCCGCAGGATTGGGACGACCTGTTGCTCCCCCGGTGGAAGGGGCAGGTCCTGATCCGTGACCCGCTGGCTTCGGGGACGATGCGCGCCGTGTGGGGGATGATCATCGAGCGGGGCTTGAAGCAGACGGGCGACACCGCGACGGGCTTCCAGTGGCTGCGCCGGCTCGACGGGCAGACCAAGGAGTACGTGCTGAACGGGCCCCTCCTCGATCAGAAAATCGTGCGCCAGGAGGGGTTGGTGACGATCTGGGATCTGCCCGACATCCTGCTCAACCGGCGCGACGGGCTGCCGCTCGGCTACCGCTTCCCCCGCAGCGGCACCCCGGTGATCGAGGACGCGATCGGCGTCGTGCGGAGCGCGCGCCACCGCGCCGTGGCGGAGGCGTTCGTGGAGTACGTCGGCAGCGTCGCAGCGCAGCTCCTCGCGACGCGCGAAGCGTACCGGCTGCCGGCCCGGCTCGACCTCGTCGCCGACTCGCTGCCCGCGTGGGCCCGCGCGGTGCGCCGGGAGATGAAAGCCGCCGACGTGGATTGGGACCTGCTGGCCGCGCACGAGGCGGATTGGATGCGCTACTGGGACCGGAACGTCCGGGGGAGGAGCCGGTGACGCCGTTCGTGCTGCTGGACGGCGTGCACAAACAGTGGTCTCCCACGGTGAGGGTGGGCCCGCTGTTGCTCGGCATCCCGCGGGGCGAGATCGTCGCCTTGCTCGGACCGTCGGGCAGCGGGAAGACGACGGTGCTCCGTCTGCTGGCCGGCTTCGAGGCGCCGGATGCCGGACGCCTCGTGATCGATGGGGAAGACGTCACCGCCGTGCCGCCGGCGCGCCGCCGCTGCGGCATGGTGTTCCAGCACTACGCCCTGTTTCCCCACCTCGACGTGGGAGGGAACGTGGCGTTTGGACTGAAAGGGAGCCCGGAGCCGGGAGCGGCCGGGCAGAAGGTGGCCGAGGTACTCGCCCTCGTCGGCCTCGCGGGATTCGAGGGACGCAAGGTGCAGGAGCTGTCGGGAGGCCAGCAACAGCGCGTCGCCTTGGCGCGGGCGCTCGCGCCCGAGCCGCGCGTGCTGCTGCTCGACGAGCCGCTCTCGAACCTCGATCCGACGCTGCGGGAGCGCACGCGGCGCGAGCTGCGCGCGCTGATCAAGCGGGTCGGGATTACGACCCTGTTCGTGACCCACGAGCAGGAAGAGGCCTTCGATCTGGGGGACCGCGTCGCCGTGCTGAATGACGGACGGCTGGAGCAGGTGGGCGCGGCGGACGAGCTGTACGAGCGGCCTGCCAGCCTGTTCGTGGCGACCTTCGTCGGCCGGGCGAACGTCGTGCGAGGGGGGGGCGCCACGGCCCGCGCCCTGGGCGCGCATGATGGCGAGGTGCTGGTCGTCCGGCCGGAGCGGTTGCGGTTCGCGGACGCGGGGGTGCCCGGCACGGTGCGCGAGCGGCGCTACACCGGCGCCGCGGCGTTTTACCAGGTCGAGACCGAGCGCGGCGAGCGGCTGGAGGTGCTCGCGGGGCCGGAGGCGGCGCGCGTGGGCGACCGGGTATACCTGGAGCCGGCCGGCGTGTTGACGTTCCCCGAGGAGCGCGCGTGAGCGCGCGGCTCGCGCGCCCGGCGTTCACCCTGCTGCTGGCGTGGCTCGTCCTCTACCCCGTCGCCATCGTGGTCGCCGACTCGGTCCGGGGCGACGCGGTCGCGACGTTCGTCTCCCGGCCGGGCGAGTGGGGCGCGCTGTGGGCGAGCCTGTGGATCTCGCTCGCCAGCGTGGCGCTGGCGGCGGCGATCGGTGTGCCGCTCGCGTTCCTGTTCGAGTGGCTCGAGTTCCCGGGCCGCAAGGCCCTGGGCTCACTGATCGCGCTCCCCGCCGTGCTGCCGCCCTTCGTGGGCGTGCTGGCCTTCCTCTTCCTGTACGGCGAGTCCGGGTTCGTGGCGCGTGCGGTCCAGGCCGTCTTCGGGCTGCGCGGGCCGCCTTGGCGCCTCCAGGGCGCCGGGGCGATCCTGCTCGTCCACGCCTATTCGATGTACGTCTACTTCTATCTCCTGACGCGCGCGGGGCTCGCCAAGCTCGACGCGTCGATGCTCGAGGCGGCGCACGCGCTGGGCGCCGGGCGGTGGGAGACGCTGCGCCGGGTCACATTCCCGCTGTTGCGCCCGTCGCTCGCCGGCGCCGCGCTACTCGTCTTCATGACGGCCCTCGGCTCCTTCAGCGCGCCGTACGTGTTCGGCGGCGGCTTCCGCGTCATGACGACGCAGATCGTCGCCACCAAGCTCAACGGCGAGCTGCCCCTGGCGATGGTCGAGACCGTGGCGCTCGCGCTCGTCGCCGCCCTCGGGCTCGCCCTGCTGCGTCGCACCGAGGGGGACGAACTCCTCGCTGCGCTCGGCAAGGGAGCGGCTCCCCCCCGCCGGCCCATCCGCCGTGCCCCGATCCGCGCGCTGGCGGCGACGGCGGGCTGGCTTTTCACCGTGCTGCTGTTGCTGCCGCACCTCACGCTCGCGCTGGTGTCGCTCGTGCCCTACAGCAGCTGGACCACCGAGGCGCTGCCGCCCGTCCTGAGCTTCGTCAATTATCAACGGCTGTTCGGAGAGCCCGAGCGGCTGCGGCCGCTCGTGAACTCGCTGTGGATGGCGGCGGCCAGCACCCTCGGCGCCGTCGCGCTGGCGCTCGCGGCCGGGGCGCTCGCACGCGGGCAGCGTGCCCCCCGTGCCCCCCGTGCCCCCCGTGCCCTCCATGCCCCCTCCCCCCGCGACCGGTGGCGCGGGCCGATCGAGACCCTCATCGCGCTCCCCTGGGCCCTGCCCGGTACCGTGTTCGCGATCGCGCTCACGACCACGTTCAGCGTGCACGCCCCGCTGGCGCTCCGCTGGGTCCTCGTCGGCACCGTGTTCCTGCTGCCGCTCGCGTATCTGGTGCGCAATCTCCCGATCACTGGCCGCGCGGTGCTCGCGGGCTACCGCCAGCTGGACCCGGCGCTCGCGGAAGCGGCGGCGAGCCTCGGCGCCGGGCGTTGGACCACCTTCCGCCGTGTGACCCTGCCGCTGCTCCGGCCGGCGCTCGCCGCCGGGGGGAGTCTCGCCTTCGTGGCCGCGCTGGGCGACTTTGTGACGTCCATCGTGCTTTACACCTATGACAACCGCCCGATTTCCATCGAGATCATGTCGAGCCTGCGCCTCAACGAGCTGGGCGTCGCCGCGGCGTTCGGGGTGATCCTCATGCTGGTGAGCGCGCTCGTGCTCGGGTTCGGAGCGAGGCGATGAAGCGGCTCTCGGTGCTCATGGCGGTGTGCTTCGTGGACATCCTGGGCCTGATGCTCGTCGCGCCGCTGATGCCGTTCTACGCGGTGCACCTGCACGCGCGGGAGTGGATGGTAGGACCGCTGATCGCGTCCTTCGCCGTCGCGCAGTTGGTCTCCTCGCCTGTTTGGGGAAGGTTTTCCGATCGGTATGGGCGGCGGCCCGCGATGATCGTCGGACTGGGCGCGTCGGCGTTCGCCTACCTGATCTTCGGGTTTGCGAACACGCTCTGGCTCCTGTTCGCGTCTCGTGTCGTGCAGGGCCTCGGCGGCGGGACCACCGGCGTCGCTCAGGCCTACGTGGCGGACACGATGGCGCCGGCCGAACGGGCGAAGGCGCTGGGATGGCTCTCCGCAGCGACGAGCGCGGGCGTGGTCGTCGGGCCGATCATCGGCTCGCGCGCGCATCACTTCGGCACAGAGGTCCCCGGCGTGGTCGCGGCCGTCCTGGTGTTGATCAACGTCTACTTCGCTTGGAAGTGGCTCCCCGAGTCGCGCGTCTCGGACGGGCCCGCGCTGACGGACAGCGGCCGTCACCGTTCGACGGAGGCGCGCCCGGTGCGGCAGGCCCTGTGGGAGATTGTGCGACACCCGGCCACCCCGGCGCATCGGGTGATCTGGATCTACGTGGTGGGGATGCTGGCGCTCAATGTGGTCATCGGCGTGCTCGCCCTGTACCTGAAGGACACGTACGCCGTCACCGAGGACACGATCGGATACTTCTTTCCGGTTTTCGGGATTGTCGGCGTGCTCATGCGCTTTTCGCTGGTCGGATGGTTCAACGACCGATTCGGTGAGGTGCGCACTATGCAGATCGGCACGGTGTTGCTGGGCCTCGGCCTCGCGCTGATGCCGGTTCCCGCGGCGCTGATGCCGGGCGGCCCGGCGATGGCGCTCTTCATCGTCTTCCTGGCCCTCGTCCCGATGGGAACGGCCCTGCTCTTTCCCGCGTCCACGTCGCTCGTCAGCCAGCGCACCGCCAAGCACGAGTTCGGTCTGGTCATGGGGGCGCAGCAGACGTTCCGGGGGATCACCAGCATCGTAGGTCCGGTCGGCGCGACCCTCCTGTTCGACGGATTCGGCCACGGTGTCCCGTTCCTGCTGGCCGCCGGCATCGTGGCGGTCGCGGGCCTGCTCGCCTTCCGGGAGCGGCGTGAGGCTCCAGTAGCGGTCACCGCCTGACTATTTCTGACTATTTTTCGCCCATGCTACGAACGCTCCTGCTGCTCCTGTCCGGCGCCGGGCACGCACCCCAGCCCAAGCTCGTGGTCGTCATCACCGTGGACCAGCTGCGGCGGGATTACCTCGACCGCTACCGCACGCAGCTCAACGGCGGGCTGGCGATGCTCGTGAAGCAGGGGGCCGACTTCACCGAGGCCTACCAGGATCACGCCGTCACCGAGACCGCGCCGGGGCATTCCACGATTCTGTCGGGCCGCTGGCCGGCCCACACCGGCATCATCCGGAACACCGCGGGCGTCCAGGACTCGGCGGCGCCGCTCATCGGCATCGTCGGGCCGGGCGCTTCGCCCGCGCGCTTCCGGGGCACCGAGCTGTTCGACTGGCTGCAGGCCGCGGAGCCGAAGGCGCGCGCGCTGTCGGTGTCGCGCAAGGACCGCGGCGCAATCCTGCCGATCGGGCGCGCGCGCCAGCAGGTGTACTGGTACCAGTCGGGGTTCTTCACGACCAGTCGCTACTACGCCGACTCGCTCCCGCTGTGGGTGCGCGAGTTCAACGGGCGCCGCATTCCGTTTCGGGCGGCCGCGAGCGGCTGGACCCTGCTCCTGCCCGAGCGCGCCTATCCCGAGCCGGACAGCGAGCCATACGAGAACGGCGGCCGGGACGTCACCTTCCCGCACCTCCTGCCTGCCGACAGCACGGTGGCGGCGGTGGCGTTTGCGGGGATTCCCGCGATGGACTCGCTCACGCTCGCGTTCGCGCTGGAGGGCGTGCGGGCGCTCGGCCTGGGGGGTCGCGGCGCGACCGACCTGCTGGCCGTCAGCCTCTCCACGACGGACGCCGTGGGGCACGCCTACGGGCCCGACTCGCGCGAGATCCACGACCAGGTGCTGCGGCTCGACCGTTACCTCGGCTGGTTCCTGCAGCAGCTGTTCGTGCGCTACGGCAAGGAGAACGTGCTGGTCGTGTTGACGGCGGATCACGGTGTGACGCCGTTTCCCGAGCGCTCCCGGGCGCTGGGCCACCCCAGCGCCGTGCGCGTCGTCCCGGACAGCATCCTCGACAGCGTCAACGCCGCGCTGGACGGGCGCGTCGGCGGCGCCGCCTGGCTCCAGTTCGATACCGGCCTGCTGGTGCTCGCCGATCGCGCCAAGCTCGCGGCCCAGGGGGTGGACGTGGACAGCGTGCTCGCAGGCGTGGCAGCGCGGTTGCGCGCCCTGCCCGGCGTGGCGCGGGTCGACCGGCCCGCCGACCTGGCACGGCGCGACACGACCGACGCCGTGGTGCGCCGCTGGGTGCATCAGGTTCCGCCTGATGCAGGGGTCGAGCTCGTCGTGACGCTCAAGCCCTATGCCGTGTGGGGCTACGCGAACGGGCCGGCGATCGCGATGCACGGACAGCCGTCGGACCTGGACGCGCACGTGCCGTTGCTGCTCTTCGGGCGCGGCGTGAAGCGCGGCGCCTACGACGGGCGGGTCAACACGGTGGACATCGCCCCGACGCTCGCCCGGCTGCTCGATCTCACTCCCGCCGAGCCGCTGGACGGCCGCGTGTTGGCCGAAGCGCTCGACGGCAAGCCCTGAGCGCGCCCATGGCGCAGCAGAAATTCAGCCCCGAGCAGCTGCGCCGCATCGAGGAGATCCACGAGTTTCAGCGGACCGTCGACGTCGTGAAGCACCTGGTCGCCGAGCTCGAGGCGAACCGCGCCGCCGCGACGCACACCGTCCAGCACTTGTGCGAGCGGATCGCGAAAGAGACCTCGCAGATGCGGCAACGCGCGCTCACCGCGAACATCGGGACCATCGGCGACGTGGCCGGCGCGATGTCCGTGATGGCGGGGCGCGGCGGCGGCATCAACATGAAGCTCCGTGGGCTCACCGAGGGCGTGAGCAGCTTGTACATCCAGCTCGACCAGGCGCTGAAGCAGGCGATGACGCCGGAGCCGAAGAAACCAGCCTGACGTGTTCCCTGCCATTCGCTGCGCCCAGCTCGTGAAGCGCTACGGCGAGGTCGTGGCCGTGGCGGGGATTGACCTCGCGGTCGAGACGGGGGAGTGCTTCGGCCTGCTCGGGCCGAACGGCGCCGGCAAGACCACCACCATCGAGATTCTCGAGGGTCTCACCGTGCCCGACGCCGGGGAGGTGGAGGTGCTCGGGCGGCGCTGGACCGACGGGGCGGAGGCGCGGGCGCTGCGTGAGCGCCTGGGCATCCAGCTCCAGGAGACCCAGCTCGCCGACAAGCTGACGGTAGAGGAGACCGTCCGGCTGTTCCGCTCGTTCTACCGCGCGTCGCACTCCGTCGACGAGGTGCTGGCTCTGGTCGAGCTCGAGGAGAAACGGCGGGCGTGGGTGGGCAAGCTCTCGGGCGGGCAGAAGCAGCGGCTCGCGGTGGCGTGCGCGCTCGTGTCCCGGCCGGAGCTCCTGTTCTTGGACGAGCCCACCACCGGGCTCGACCCGCAGTCGCGGCGCCAGCTGTGGGACGTGATCAGCCGCTTCCGGGCGGCGGGCGGCACGGTGTTGCTGACGACGCACTACATGGAGGAAGCCGAGCGGTTGTGCGATCGCGTGGCGATCATGGACCATGGCAAAGTGATTGCGCTCGACACGCCGCGCGCGCTCATCGCCTCGCTCGGCGCGGAGCACGTCGTCGAGTTCGCGCTCGCGGACGGCACGGGCCGCCCTGGGACGGCGCCGCCGCCGGAAGACCTCGCGGCGCTGCCCGGCGTGCGCGCCGTGCGCCTCGGACCCGATCGCGTCGCGCTCACCGTCGCGGAGGTGCACCGCGCCGTGCCCGCGTTGCTCGCCCTGCTCGAACGGCGCGGCGCGGAGCTGTCGCTGCTCGCCACCCACCACGCCACGCTCGAGGACGTTTTCGTGGCGCTCACCGGGAGGCAGCTGCGCGATGCGTGATCACCCGCTGGGGCAGCTCACCCTTGCCCGGATGCGCGAGTTCTACCGCGAGCCGGAGGCGATCTTCTGGGTCTTCGGGTTTCCCATCGTGCTCGCCTTCGCGCTCGGCATTGCGTTCCGCAACCGGGGGCCGGGCGAGCTGCGGGTGGCGGTGCTGCGGGGGCCAGGAGACAGCGCGCTCGCGGCGGCGCTGCGGAGGGGAGCCCCCGGCCTCGCCGTTACCGTGCTCGACTCGGGGGAGGCGCGGCTCGCGCTCCGCACCGGGCGCGTCGCCCTCGGTGTGCTGCCGGGCGATCCGATCGTATACCGCTACGACTCGACCCGCACCGAGAGCCGCCTCGCGCGCCTCGAGGTGGACGCGGCGGTGCAGCGCGCGCATGGCCGGGCCGATCCCGCGGTGGTGCGCGACGAGCGCGTCACGGAGCCGGGGTCGCGCTACATCGATTTCCTCATCCCCGGCCTTCTCGGCATGAACCTCATGGGAAGCGGCCTGTGGGGGGTGGGCTTCTCGGTCGTGCAGGCGCGCACCAAGAAGCTGCTGAAGCGCTACATGGCGACGCCGATGCGCAAGAGCCACTACCTCCTGTCGTTCGTCCTGTCGCGGCTGGTGTTCCTGTTTCTCGAGATCGCGGCGCTGGTCGGCTTCGGCTGGTGGATGTTCCACGTCGGCGTGCGCGGCTCGTTTGTAGCGCTCGGGTTGATCACCACGCTCGGTGCGCTGTCGTTCGCCGGCCTCGGCATGCTGGTCGCGAGCCGCGCGCGCACGATCGAAGCCGTTTCGGGACTCATGAATCTGGTGATGCTGCCGATGTGGATTCTCTCAGGCACGTTCTTCTCCTATGCCCGCTTTCCGGACGCGATGCAGCCGTTCGTGAAGGCGCTGCCGCTCACGGCGCTGAACGACGCGCTCCGCGCCGTGATGATCGACGGCACCGCGCTCGCCCAGCTCGGGCCGCCGCTCGCGATCGTGGTGGCCTGGGGGCTCGTGAGCTTCGGGGTCGCGCTCCGGATCTTTCGCTGGCGCTAGCGGCGCCCGGTCAGTCGCCGCGCAGCAGCGCCCGCAGCCGGAACAGGACGCCGCGCGAGCGGCGCAGCGCTTCGCGGAACGCGGTCGCGCTGGGGTAGCGCGCGCCGGGATCGCTCGCCAGCGCCTTGCGCAGCACGTCTTCCAGCTCCCGCGGCACCTCGGCGCGCGCCGCGTGCAGCGGCGGCAGGTCGTTGGTCGTCTGGCGGGCGAGCACGCTCTCGGGCGTGGAGCCCTCGAACGGCGGGCGGCCGAGCAGCGCGAAGTATGCCGCGGCGGCGAGCGAGTAGAGGTCTGCCCGCTGATCCACCCTCTCGCCGAGCAGCTGCTCGGGCGCGGCGAACTGGGGCGTGCCGCTGCGCGACGTCGCGCCGCCGAAGCGGCCGTCGCCGCGCAGCGCGAGCGCCAGCCCGAAGTCCGTGATGCGCAGCCGGCCGTCCGGCTCGATCAGCATGTTCTCGGGTTTCAGGTCCCGGTGCACCAGCCCTAGGGCGTGGGCGTGCTCGAGCGCGGACAATCCCCGGTCCAGCAGCCGCACGGTTTGCTCCACCGACAGCGGCCCCTGCCGCTCGACGAGCTGCGCCAGGTTGGCGCCCGGTACGAGCTCCATCGTGTACCACTGCAGCCCCGCGCGGCCCATAATGTCGTAGATGCTCACGATGCTCGGATGGCGCAGCCGCGCGGCGAGCTGCGCCTCGCGCCGGAACCGCTCCATCACCATGGGGTCGGCCGTGAACGACGGGTGCAGCACCTTGATCGCGACCTCGCGCTCGAGCCCGAGATCGCGCGCGCGGTACACGCGTCCGAACCCGCCCGAGCCGATCTCCTCGAGCAGCTCGTAGTCATCGCCCAGCGCCCGCCGCAGCCGCCCCTCGTAGCCGGCCTCGGCGACCTGCGGCGCGGCGGCGGGCTCCTGGAACACGCCGGCGTCGCTCACGAAGTCCTCGAGCATCTCCGTCGCGGTGTAGTATCGCGCGCTCGGCTGCGCCTGCAGCGCCCGCAGCAGCACCCGCTCCAGCGCCGCCGGGATCGCCGGGCGGAGGCGTCGCGGCGGCACGATGCGGGCCGGGTCGGCGTCGGGCTCCTGGCCGGTGAGGACGCAGTAGACGAGCGCCGCGACGGCGTACACGTCGCTCGCCGGCTCGCCGGGAGCCCCGGCCCGGATCTCCGGCGCGACGAACGCCCCGCCCGCCCCGCGCTCCTCCGGCGGCACGTTCGGCAGGCACCAGTTGGCGTACCGCAGGTCGGTGATCACGGACCGGCCGGACGGCTCGAGCATCAGCGCGATCGGGACGATCCGCCGCAGGATCACCCCGCGCGCGTGCGCGTGCTCGAGCGCGCCCAGCAGGTCGCGCACCAGCGCGTGAGCGGTCGGGATCGGGCGTGGCCCGCGGCGCAGCGCCTCCGCGAGACCCTCGCCCTCGATCCAGTTCGCCGTGCGGTAGGCGAAGGGGCCGACGATCCCGGCGGCATACACGTGGCGGATCGCGGGGTGGTCGAGCGCCGCCAGCGTTTCCGTCTCGCGCAGGAACCAGGCGCGACCGGGCGCGTCCGGCACCAGATGGACCCGCAGGGCGACGTAGCGCTTGAGGATCCGGTCCCAGGCGCGATACAACGCCCGCTCGGGCGACACTACCACCTCCTGGTCGAGCCGGAAAGCGGGGTCGAGCGCTTGCACGAGGCCCTCGAGGCGATCGACCGGGGGACTGGTCATGGCGCCGCACAATCTAACGGAACCCGGGACCCTGGCAGCCGTGCCCGGGGCCGAGCAGATTGCTGCATGGCCCAATACCCCGAACAGCGCCACCGCATCGAGCGCCGGGTGCAGGGCGAGCGACGCCGCTGGCTCGACCGCCGGGTCAGCGAGCGACGTGTCGAGCGGCTCGGCGTGGCGACGGAGCGCCGCCTCGGGCCGGACCGCCGGGGGCGCGAACGGCGCGGCCCGGTCGCGCGGCGCCAGGGCGGCGACCGGCGCGGCTCGGGGCTCAGCTTCTCCGATGCCACCCCCCTCACCGTAATCTGACTTCGACCGCGGCCCAGCTCCCGCGGCGAGCCGTCGGGTCGAAGCGCGCGTCCCGCAGAAACACCCTGAGCTCGTTGCCGCTCGAGTCGACGTCTGCCGCAAGGAAGCGCGCGAACTGCGCGAGCGCGCGGCCGCGCGGAGTGGCGAGCGCCTGCCGGACGGCCGGCGTGTCGAGATGACGGGGAACGGCCCATCCGGGGCCGGCGATGCTGTCGGGTGACGCCCAGACGGGCTCCCAGTGGAACGGCCGTCCCACCTGCGTGAGCGCCGCCCAGGTCGCGCCGGGGCCGAAACGGCGTACGGCCGCGTCACGGGACCGCGCCTTCACGACCGCGCTCGCCGCCCCCTGGAGCGCCGCGTAGGCCGCGAGCAGCAGGAGGCCGTAGACCGCGGCACGCCGCCGCCCGGCGACACCGAACCAATGCTTCGTCCAGCCGACCACGCACGCCGCCATGAGTGCCGTCACGCCGAGGCGCACCCACGCCGCAACGATCGACCTCCCCGTCCAGAGCACGAGCGTCGTGACCCCACTCATGACCAGGAGTACGAGGAGCGCCGGCGCCCAATGGCGCCGGGAGCCCCACGCCAGTGCGACGAGCGGCACCGCCCAGAAGAATGGATCGACGATCGCGACCCAGTCCCCGTAATACCAGCGCCCGCTCCACGGCAGGAACGGACGCAGGCCGTACGAGCCCTGCCAGTCGAGGTAGAGGTGGCTCGCGACGGCGGCGGCGACGCAGACCGCGATCCAGCGCCACGGAGGTCGCGCGCCGGCGTCGGCGCGCGTCCGCCACGTGAGGATCAAGCCGACGAGGCCGGTCAGCACGACGATCTCGATGACGGCGCCCACGAAGGAGTGCGTGATACCGCGGTGATACACGAGGTACGCCGGGGCCGACCCCGGCGCTCCTCCCCAGGCGCCGGGACTGACCAGCAGCTCGCTCCAATCCGGTGCGTTGCCGGCGATGGCACCGATCCAGCCCGCCGCGGGCGCTTTGCGGTCAGCGACGGCGCGGCCCAGCGCCGCGCCGACCAGGGTATGGGCGAGGTTGTCCATGGCGGGAGTAAGCTAGCAGCGCGCCGCGTGTGATCGGCGTCACACCGCGGTAACGCAGCCGGCCGAGCGGGGTCTTAACCAGGGAGCCTTTCCAGGAGGATCGATGAGGCGTCTCGTTCCCGTGCTGGCGCTGTCGCTTGCCGCCTGCGGTCCGGGCGTCTATACCCGGGCGGAGGTGGTGTACGCCGAGCCGGTCCAGTACGTGTACGTCGCGCCGGCCGAGCGCGTCGTCGTCGTGACGCGCGAGGTGCTGGTGCGCCGCGGGTATGTGGTGTATCGGGTGGAGCAGGCTGGGCCGAACCGCGTCATCTGGGCTCGCCGCGGCGACGACGAGGTGGTGCGCGTGTTCGTGAACCCGGATGGCCAGCGGGTCACCGTGCGGGGATTGACCGAGGTGCGTGACCGCGGCAAGCACCGCGGCTGGGTCCGGAAGGGTCACGCCGAAGAGGTGGTCGCGGACGTTGATGTCCGGTTGCGGGGGGAGGGGGGGGCGCACTAGCCGCGCCGCCTCGTCGCCGGTAGGTTAGGGCCCCCAACCCGCTCGACGAGGGCCCCATCGGCTACGAACCCCTGCCCGACCGCCGGAGCCGCGACGACCGACGCCAGCTCGACGACCGCCGGTCGAGTGTGGACCGGCGGTCAGGGCCTGATCGCCGCGGGGATCCCGCGACCGTCCCGGTCGAGCGGCGGTCTGGCGCCGCGCGCCGCACGGGCAGCGAACGCCGGCGGGGCGTGCGGCGCTCCCGCGTGCCCCGCCGCGTCTTGCCCGACCGCCGCAACAAGGCCAAGCCCGCCACGGCCTGATCCGGGCAGACGCCTGGAGCGGCGCCTCGTGCCTTACCTCAAGCTGATCGACCTCGCCACGCGGCAGGCAGTAGAAGTCCGCGGGGACGTCGCGCGACTGGGCCGCAGCCCCGAGTGCGAGGTTGTGTTGGAGAGTGCCGGGGCCGGCGTCGTCTCCGCGGTGCACGCCGAGCTCCGGCATGGCGGCGGGGGATGGCGCCTCGCCGATCTCGCCAGTCGCAACGGCACCTTCCTGAACGGCCGCCGTCTGACCGGCCCGGCCGTGCTTCGGCCCGGCGACTTGATCTCGCTGGGCGAGACCGGCCCCCGGCTCTCGGTCGCCGCCGTCACGGAAGGCCTCCCGCCCACCATACCAGAGCACGCCGGCCTGTCGGAAGCGGCGCTCCCTGTTCCCCGGCTCCCTGGGCGCCGCACACCGGTCGAGGCCCGCGCCTACGCCGTCACCCTGCTCGAGGCCGCCACGGGCCGACGCTACGAGGCACGCGGCGTCCGCATCCGGCTGGGCCGGGGGCACGAGTGCGAGGTCCATCTCGGCGGGGCATCGAAGGTCGTATCCCGGGTACACGCCGAGCTCACGGTCGGCTCCTCGGGCGCCCTGGTCGTGCGCGACCTCGGGTCGACCAACGGTACGTTCGTCAACGACGAGCCCGTCGCGGAGCCGATCCCCATTCGGCTGGGCGACCGCATCGCCCTGGGCCGGGGGGGGCCCGTCCTGCTGGTCGAGGGACTCGGGACGTCGCCCGCGATGCCGGTCGCCCGCGCCCCGGCCAGGCCCGGCCAGCGGACTCTCAAGGGTTTGATCAGCCAGGCCATCGCGCAGGCTCGGGAAGAGCGACGGCGGGGGAAGCGCGGCTCGACGGGGTTCCTCCGGGCAGTAGCGGCGGAGGTCGGCAGGGACTCCCGTCGTAAGTTGCGGTGGCTCTCAGGTGTCGCGATGGTGCTCGTTGTCCTGCTGGGGGGAGCCGTGTACGGGGTGTACTGGCTCCTCTCCTCGCAGGTGCGGCAGACGGAAGCGGCGCGTCGCACGGCGGAGGACTCGGCCCGTGCGGAGACGCAGCGACTGCGTCAGGAACTCGCGGCGGCCCGCGCCGCGGCCGCTCCGGCTACTCAGGTCGAGAGCCTGCGGACACAGCTCCGGGCGGCGGAGACTCGCACCGCGGAGCTGCGCGCAGCGTTGGACCGCGCGCAGGCGGCTCTCAGCACCCAGCTCGCCGCGGGTGAGGCGCGGCGAGTGGCGGCCCAGGCCGACCTGCAGCGGATGCGCGATGAGCTTGCCGCGGCCGAGCGCCGCGCTCCCTCGCAGGAGACCATCGACAGCCTGAAGCGCGCCGTCACGGCGGCCGAGCGGCAGACGCAGAACCTCGATGCGAAGATGCGGGCGATCCGCGCGAGCGACTTCGCCACGATCGCACAGCAAGACCAGGGCGCGGTGGGCCTGATCACGGCGAGCTTCGGGCGCGACTATTACAACGGCACCGGCTTCGTCATCACGGCCGACGGCTACATGCTCACGAACTGGCACGTCGTGGCCGACTCGCTGCACTCCCGCGCCGACACCATCTGGGTCACCATGGCCGATCAGTCCCAGGCCCGTTACGCCGATGTGGTCGCCACCTCCCAGGAGCGCGACCTCGCCGTCATCAAGGTCCGGAGCTACCAGGGGCCCTACCTCACGGCCATCGACTGGGGCGGGACTAGGGCGCGACAGGGCGAGCCCGCGGCGCTCATCGGTTATCCGGCAGGCTCCGGGTTCGCCCGGCTCCGCTCATCCGTGGTTCGTACGTCGATGTCCGCTGGCATCATCTCGCGGGCGACCGAGGACGTCATCCAGTTCGACGGCATGACGATCGGCGGGTCGTCGGGCAGTCCGCTCTTCAATGCCGATGGGGAAGTGATCGCGGTCCATCGGGCGGGTTTGCCGCAAGCGCCTGGGTTCGCCCTGTCCGTACCGATCAAGCATATCGTCGCGATCATGCCTGTCCCGCTGCGCCAACGGCTCGGCATTCCCTAGTCTGAAGGCCATGCCAGACATCTTGCAGCCTGCCACAAGTGCAAATTCTTGCAGTACACGGCCTCCCGATCACGTCATCAGGTAGCCGGGCCGGTCCGCGAGCCCGTTCGGAGCGGATGAAGCGTTTTTTGGCGCTGAGATCTCTCCTGGCATTGCTGTCTAAGCCATTTCGCCACTTACACTAAGCCAGACGCAAGACGCGGGACGGGTGACGAAGCGCATTTGTGTTCGCTACCCTCCAACGCTATTTTCGGGCGCTGTTCGGAGGGGTGGTGTCGAGAAATTTGACGGCGCCAAGCAATTGAGCAGGTAGGCACAGCCCTTGCCCCTTTGGGGTGTCGAGCGGGCGCAACGGGCGTCCCGCGTGCGGCTCAACAACTCATAGGAGTATGGCATCATGACACTTAGACCACTGGCTCTCGTTCTGGCGGGGGCGGCCTTGCTCGGCCTGTACCAGCCGGCCTCAGCCCAGGTTTGCGTCGGGAATCCGTGCTCGCTGACCAACGCGGCGTCTGTGACAGTCCCCGTAGTGCTCAAACTGTCGCTCAGCTCGGCAAGCAGCGCGCTGACGTCGCCGGACTCGACGGCGTTCAACCAGGGCCATCAGGACGACCTCTCGGCCCTGACTGCCACGGTGAAGGCGAACACGGCCTGGAGCCTCAAGATCAGCGGCGCGACGGCGACGTGGGGTTCGAGTGGCCTCGGTGCCCGGGCCAACAAGCCCGTGGGCGACCTCGCGTGGAGCGTGACGGGTGGCGCGCCGTTCAATGCGCTGAGCACGTCGGCGACGGGCATCGCTTCGGCGGGCGGCACGTCGGGGACGACGAGCACGGTGTCCTACCGGACAGCGTGGAACTACACGCTCGACACCCCGGGTACGTACACGATGGACGTGGTCTTCACGGCGACCGCTCCGTGACGTCGGGGCGGCACGTCTGGCGTCTGGCGCGGTGGGCGGCAGGTGCGCTCGCCGCGCTTGTCGCGTTGGGGGGAGCTGTGCCTGGGGTAGCGCGCGGCCAGCTCTCGGTCGACCAGGTCGAGCTTTTCCTCGACCCGCACGCGCTGGGCCGCGGTTCCGCCTCGTTCAGCGTGTCGAACGAGAGCGATCGGGTGGCCGAGGTGACCGTCTACCTGAACGACTGGGAGCGCGACGAGAAGGGCGAGCACCGCTTCCTGCCGAGTGGGCAGCTGCCCGCTTCGTGCGGGCGCTACCTGCGGGTGTTCCCGTTGAGTCTCCGCCTCGCAGCGCGCTCCGCCCAAGCGGTCCGCGTCGCGCTCGACGGCGCCGATTCCCTGAAGCAGGCCTGCTGGAGCGTCGTGTTCGTGGAGACTGCGACGCCGCCGCCGGCGTCGGGGGGAGGGCGTCAAGTCACCTACATCACGCGTCTGGGCGTGAAGGTGTACGTCACACCCCCCGGCTTGACCCGCGACGGGGAGATCACGGATGTGCAGGCGCGTCCAGGCGCGCCGCGCGAGCTGGCTGTGCTGTTCCACAATAGCGGCGGCCTGCCGCTCTGGCCGCACGGCCGCGTGGAGTTTCGGCGGCTCGACAACTCGGTAGCCTCGAGCGTCGATATTCCCCAGTTTCCGGTCCTGCCGGGCGCCGCGCGGCGCGTCGTGATCCATGTTCCCGGGTTGCCGGCCGGGCGCTATGTGGCGCTGGCTCTCATTGACTACGGCGGTTCCGAGATCGCGGGCGGGCAGACGGAACTGCAGGTCCCTTAGCATGCGGCGCGCGAGCTGGGGAAGCATCCTCGGGGCGATCGGCCTGGCCCTCACGCTGGCGGTGCCGGGGGGCGCGCAGGTGAGTCTCACGCTCACCGGCGCGCCCGCGGTCTTTCCCGCCCCCGCCGTGACAGACTACGACAACGGCGTCGTGACCGACCTGACGGGCATCGCGTTCACGGTCGCCATCACGGGCGGCGCTTCGCAGAACCGCACGACCATCGTTTCCGTGCGCTCGTCGTCGGCCTCGCTCGGCGGGAGCAAGCCCCTGAGCGACCTGCAGTGGCGCAGGGCCGACCTCGCCGCGTGGAACGCCATGACGACGGCGGATGCGACGATCGAATCGCGCCCGGTGAAGAAGAACACGTTGAACGACCCGTGGTCGAACACGGTGTTCTTCCGGATGCTGCTCTCGTGGACCGGCGACTCGCCTGGGACGTATTCGGCCGGGCTGGTCTTTACGCTGACGGTGACCACGCCGTGAGCGCGCCTCGAGTCGGGTTGCTCGCGCTCGCGCTGGCGCTGGGTATTCCGGCGACCGGCGTCGGGCAGGCGGTCCGCGCCGCGGGGGCACCCGGGACCTATCAGGTGGTCGCCGTCCGAGCACCCGTCTCCTTGTCGGCCGATCGCAACGTGACTTTCCAGGTCCTGCCAGACGGGACCGCGCCGGTGCTCGGCAGGCTGCACGGCGAGCTCGCGGCGGGCAGCGACGCCGATCGCGTGGTCGTCCTGACCGTCGGCGTCCCGGCGGCTGCCCGCGCGGGTCGTCAAGAGGTCGCCCGGGTCCGCTTTTCCGGCGCGGCGGGATCGGCCATCGAGGTGCCTGTGGAGGTCGACGTCGCACGGGTCCGGCGCGCGTCGCTCGTGGTTGCGCAGGCCCTGTTTGCGACCCGGGTGGGCGGGCGTGTCGCGCTGCGGTACCGGTTGACCAACACCGGCAACGCGGTCGATTCCTTCTCGGTTCGCGCCACCGGACCGGCGCGCTGGCCCGCGGTACCCGCCCGCGGGTATGTGCTCCAAGCCGGAACCCTGGCGGAGGCCGAGGTGACCCTCACGGTGCCGCGCGGCGCGTCGACTGGGTCGTCGCCCGTCCAGTTCGTCGTCTCGAACGGGGCTGGTGAGATGACGCGAGCGCGAGCCACGGTCGAAGTCGTGGACGACGGGCCGCGGCGGGGCGAGCAGGCGTGGCTGGTCACGCCCGGAGTCGCCACGGTCCTTGGAGACACCGCGCCGGCGAGGCCGGTGTTCGGGCTCGATCTCGAGGGGCCCGTCGCCAACTCCGTGCGGCTGTACGGGCACCTGGTGCAGAGCGCCGGCCTCGACGCCGCGCATCTCTGGGGCCTCGCCCGTGTCGGATACTTTCCGGGTACGAGCTTTCTCTCGCTCACCGGCCCGCGCTGGCGGCTCACCGGCGGCCATACGACGCAGACGTTCTCTGATGTCACCGGCGCCAACTTCTGGGGCAGCGGCGCGGCGTTCTCCTACACGGATCCGCGCTGGTCGGCGGCGACGCTGCTGGGCGCGCCGGTCATCGCCTCGGCCGGGACCGCGAACGGCGGGAGCGGCCACCTCCTGGGCACGCAGTTCGGCTTCGACGTCGGCGGTGGTTGGGTGCGCGGCACCGCGACGGACGCGATCGAGGCGATCCCCGGGGGCCGCGAGCTGCGGGCGCTCGGGGTTGGCGCGACGTCGCCGCCGCTCTACGCCGGGACGCTGGTCTCGGCAGAACTGGCCCAGCGCTGGTTCGCCGCGGGCCAGGGGCTGGGTTGGCTCGCCGAAGCGAAGCGCGTCGGGGACGACGGGACGTCGCTGTTCCTGCGCTACACGCACGCGCCGGGCGGCAGCGCCGCCTTCGCGCCGGCGCGGGACATGCTCACGGTGTATGGCGCGCGCCGCTTGGCGGCCGGCATCGCGTTGAACGCCGGCCTGTGGGCCGCGCGCGACACGAGCCCCGCGTTCAACCGTCTGGCCTCGTCGGGGTGGTCGGTGGCGCCACAGTTCGCACTCACGGAGTGGGCCACCCTCGAGGTGGAGGCGCGCTCCAGTCGCTTTGAAGCCACCGACACGCTGGGCACGTTCGGCAACAGCGAGACGGACGGGCGCGTGGGACTCACCGCCCGGCTCGGCCGACTGCTCGGGACCGGCTCGGCCACGGTGGGGCGCGCCACGCGCACCACCGCGTTCGCGGGCGGTGGCAGCATCGCGCCCAGCGCCGACCACGTGGAGTTGAGCGGCGCGGTGCAGTGGGCGTCGCCCGGGGGCGTCCTCGGTGCCACGGCGGACTACCAGCAGAACGGGCCGGGTGTCGGCTTTGTCCCGCGCCAGTACTCCGTGGGCCTGCGAGTGGACGCCGTGCCGCTCCCGGGGTACGGGGCCGCGCTGCTCGACGCCGGCGTCCAACGCTACGACTGGTTCGGGGCGCGACCCGGCGCCACGGTCGTGCGCCTCGGACTGCGCGCCCCCGTTCCCGGTACGCTCGTGGTGCGGCTGGACGCCGAGCACAACCCGCTGTTCCTCGCCGCGGCCAGCTCGGGCTGGAACTTCGTGCTCAAGCTCGAGCGCCCGATCGTCGTCCGGGCGCGACCGGCCACCATGGCGGGCATGGTCTACGAGGACCTGAACGCGAACGGGCGGCGGGACGCCGGGGAGCCCGCCGTCACCGGGGCGCTGGTGCGTCGCGACGGCGAGTCGGTGATCACGGATGCCAACGGCGCGTTCCGCTTTTTCCGTCAGACGGACGTGCCGGCCGAGTTGGACGAGAGCTCGTTGCCGTTCGGCCTCGTGGCGAGCCCCGCGAACCGGCCGCTGCGCGGCGAACGGCGCGTGGAGATCGGCGTTACGCCCACGGCGCCGGTGGTGGTGCACCTCGTGCTCACCGTCCCGCAGGGCGAGCCGGCACCGCGGGTCGATCTGCGCGGCGCCGCCGTGTACGCGCGGGACGCCGACGGCAACGTGTGGAGCGCTCGGGCGGACAGCTCGGGAACCGCGGTGTTCCACGCGTTGCCACCTGGCCAGTACCGGATCGACCTCGATCTCACGGGTCTGAAGGAGCCCCTGTTGATCCGCGGCGAGCTGCCCGGCTTCGGCGTGGAGGCGGGGCGCGAGGTTCCCGCCCTCACCATCCCGCTCTATCCGCGACCGATCCGCTTCTCGCCGCAGCGGCCAGGGGGCCCGGGCCGCTCATGAACACGTCTCGCGGGCCGTCGCTTGCGGCCGCCGTGCTGACGGCGGCGTTTCTGACCGCTGGCTGCCGCGCTCCCACGGCGTGCGCGGCGCCCGTTCCACCGGTGTTGCTCGGCTCGTGGACCTACAGCGCGACTCAGACGAACCCGAGCGCTACCCTCAGCGGAATCCTCCAGATCACCAGCCAGTGCGGTCAGGAACTCGGCGGGGCACTGAGCGGGTCGATCGTCGACGTCAACGGATCCCGCCCCTTCACCGGGACGATCAGCGGCGTTGTGGTGGACACTACGGTCGACTTCGATGCGTTCTTGAGCGTGGACGCCGCCGCACGCAGACATGTCGGGATCGTGCGGAACGACTCGTTGAACGGGTACTGGTTCTCGGTGGCTGGCAGCGGGTCGCCTTCCGGATCGTTCACGAGCGCATGGACGTCCACGCCGTGATCCCGTACGCCGCGACGTTCCGGTGCCTGGCGCTGTCGCTCGCGCTCGCCCTGCTCGCGGAACCCGCCGCGGCGCAGAGTTGCAGCGCGCCGGTGCCGAGCGGGAGCTGCCCGGTCAACACGAGCGCGACGCTCACCGTGCCCGATGTCATGCAGCTCACCCTCACCTCCACGTCCACGGCGCTGACGGCTCCCGCCGCGGCGGGTTACGACGCCGGCTTCGTGGCCAATACCGGACCGACCGCGACCGTCAAGTCGAACCGCGCCTGGCGGCTGCAAATCAGCGCCGCGGCGGCGACGTGGACCGCCACCAACACTCAGCCCGGGGTCAATGCCCGCCCCAACAAGCCGGCGGCGGATCTCGAGTGGGGGACCGCGGTCGGTGGGCCGTTCACCGCGTTGAGCGTCACGCCGGCGACCGCGAAATCGGGGAGCGCCACGGCGGGCACGCCGACAAGCATTTTCTTTCAGACGATGTACAGCTGGGGGCTGGACACACCGGGCGCCTACTCTCTGCCGGTGGTCTTCACGCTGCTCGCGCCCTAAGGCGCGTCAAGCGCCGACGAGCGTGTAGCGCACCGTGGCGGTGGAGACCTGGGGCGTGTCTCGAATCTCCGTGACCTTCGATCGGTCGCTTTCGACCGCGCTCACGTCGAGCCGCCAGCCGGTGTTGGCGCGCACCGTGGCCTGTGGGCCCGCGCCGCTCAGGCCGAGCCGAGTCGGGACGGTCACCTGGACGCGTTGCACCGCGGTGCAGCTGTGGGCCGTGCAGCCCACCGCTTGCGCGGCGGCGGGCGTGGGTAGCACCGCGACCAGCAGGCCGACCGTGGCGGCGGCGAGCGCTTGAGACCAGCGCGGTGCAGACATATCCGTACCTCCGACGTGCGAAGACTGAGTTGCTTGCTTGCTCCGCACGTGAGGAAGGCACACGGCATGCCGACCGTGCCAGACGGCTACAGCTCGTCATTACAATGACTTACGTCTTCCTAGCGCCGTCCCTTCAAGCTCAGCTGTTGTAAAGAAGTTGTACAGCTGTCAAGTCTTTAGGCGCTGCGGTCCGGCTGCGGCGGCGACCTCTCGAACCACCCGCTCGAGCGCCGCGAAGTCGAACGGCTTCGTGACCGTGGGCACGCCCGACTCCCTGATCAACGTCGCCGTCTCCGGGGCGAAGGTGTCGCCGGTCGAGAACACGACGCGCGCCGTCAGCTCAGGCCGCTCGCGGCGCAGTCGCTCGAGGAATTCGCGGCCGCTCATGCCGGGCATGCGCACGTCCGAGATGATGACGTCGAAGTCCCGCTGTCCCAGCAGGCCCAGCGCTTCGGTGCCGTCCGCCGCGCCGTGGCCCTGGATGCCGCGACGGCCGAGGAAGCGCAGCAGCGCGTTGCGTAGTGCGGTCTCGTCGTCGATTACGAGCACGGTGAGCGTGCCGGTCGCGGCCGTGGGCGGGGGAGCCGGGGCGGCCGTATCGAGGGGCGCGCGCGCGTCGTGCCGGTGATCGCGCGGCAGGGCGACGAAGAAGCGCGCGCCCCTGCCGGGCTCCGACTCGAGCCAAATACGGCCGCCGTGCTCGTGCGCGATGCCGTAGCAGATCGAGAGGCCGAGGCCCGTGCCCACGCCTTCCGCCTTGGTGGTGAAGAAGGGGTCGAAGATCTTGGCGCGGATCTCGGGCGGAATGCCGGGGCCCGAGTCCGCGATCTCGAGCACCGCTTCGTGCTCGCCGGCGCGGCTGCGGACGGTGATGGTGCGCGGCGGCTCGACCGTCACGAGGGCCTGTTCGGCGTTGATCAGGAGGTTCAGGAGCACCTGCTGCAGCTCGGATGCATCGGCCCAGATCTTCGGGTCGTCCCGGTCGAGCTGGAGGGACACCGTGATGTTCAGCGTGGCCAGGTGATAGGAACGGAGCGCGAAGGTGCGGCGTACGATGTCGTTCAGGTCCACGAGGGTCCGTTGCTTGCCGCCCGCGCGCGCGAAAGCCAGGAGGTTCGACGTGATGCGGCCGATTCGCGTGGCCTCGTCGTACACCATCTGGAGCATGTCGCGGTGCTCGGGCTTCAGGTCGTCGAGCAACAGGGTCTGCGCGAAGCCGGAGATGATCGCCGCCGGGTTGTTGATCTCGTGCGCCACGCCGCTGACGAGCTGGCCCATCGCCGTGAGCTTCTCCGCCTGCTGAAGCTGGGCCTCGGTGCGCTTCTGATCGGTCACGTCGCGCGCCAGCACGAGCACGCGCGCGATCTTGCCGCCCCCCCGCTCGCGCACGGGCGCGTACAGCACGGAGCGGAGGCCCCGCGTGCCGTCGTCCTGCACGAACGACACCTCGAAGCGCTGGACCTCGCCGCCGAAGGCGGCGGCCATGCGCTCGCCCACCACCGGGGCCGCGGCGGGGGCGAAGAACTCGAACACCGTCCGGCCCTGCAGCGGGGCCTCCCCGGCCGCCATACTCTCGGCGGGTGCGTTCGCTTCGAGGATGCGGCCCTCGCGGTCGACGACGATGATCGCATCGGGGACGGCGTCCATGACCAGCCGCAGATTGCGCTCGGCCTCCGCGGTGGCGGCGAGCGAGTCCATGAGCGAACGGGTCTGGTGCGCGACCTCGTTCTCCAGCAGGTCGGCGTAGCGCCGGTCGACGCGAAGGGAATGGGCAAAGCGCGCGAGGAGGAGCGTGCCGACGACGACCAACACCGCGGCGGCGCCATAGGCCAGCGCGCGTGCCCAATGGTCGGGGGGAGCGACCAGGTAGGCCACGACGATCACCGGGAACGAGACGGCGGCGATCGCCACCAAGGCACGGGTACTCCGACTGAGCGGCATCACGGCGACCTCGCGGGCAAACCTAATGAACCACCACAGGGCTGGCGAGGGTGCGTTATGTTTGGCCGCCGTATGAACCGGCTCGGCTGGATCGACGCCCCGCGCGCTTCGCTCGCGTTGTGGGATCCCCTGGTGCGCTTCGCCGCCGATGTGCAGCGCGACGGTGTGGCGCGCGTGGTCGTATGCGGCATGGGGGGCTCGAGCCTCGTCGTCCACGTGCTGGCGGCGAGCTTCAAGAACGCGTCAGTCTCGGTCCTCGATAGCACGGATCCCGCTGTGGTGCTGGCCATCGCCCGCGCCCCGGACCTCGACCGCACGCTGTTCGTGATCAGCAGCAAGTCGGGGACCACGCTCGAGACCCTCGCCTGCTACCACTTCTTCGCCGCGCGGGCGGGGCGGCGGCGGTTCGTCGCGATCACGGATCCCGGGACGCCGCTCGCGGCGCTGGCCCGCGAACGAGGCTTCCGCGCGGTGTTCCATCATCCCGTGGACGTCGGCGGGCGCTACGCGGCCCTCACCGTGGTCGGCATGCTGCCGGCGGCGCTGATCGGTGCGGACGGTCGAGCGCTGCTGCGGCGCGCCCAGTCGGTCGACCCGCGCGGGGCCCGGGCGTTCGGGGCGCGGCTCGCGGAGGCTGCCGCCGCCGGGCGGGACAAGCTGGTCCTCCGCCCGCCGCCGCCCGTCGCTCGGCTGGCGGATTGGGTCGAGCAGCTCGTGGCCGAGAGCACCGGAAAGGGCGGGCGCGGCCTGATCCCGGTCGTGGACGATCCGGTCCGCGAGGCGCGCGCCGACGCGGAGATCGTCACAGACTTTGCGGCCGATCCCCTCGATTTGGGCGCGGAGTTCCTGAAGTGGCAATACGCCACGTGGGAGCTGTGCGAGCGACTCGGCGTCAATGCGTTCGATCAGCCCGACGTCGAGGAAGCGAAGGCGCTGGCGCGCGCCGAGCTCGCGCGGGCCAATGCAGGGGAGCCCTTGGCGACGCTCACCCCGGACGCGCTGCGGCGCGCGGCGCTTCGGGGAGACTACGTCGCGATCCTCGCGTACCTCCGGCCCACCCCCGAGATCACCGCGCGGCTCCAGGAGGTGCGCGCGGCGTGGGCCCGCGCGCTCGGCTGCGCGACCACGCTTGGCTTCGGTCCGCGCTACCTCCACTCCACCGGGCAGCTGCACAAGGGCGGCCCGAACACCGGCCTCTTCCTCGTTGTCACCGCGGACGACGCCGAAGACGCCGCAGTGCCCGAGATGGGCACGACGTTCGGCCGACTGAAGCGCGCCCAGGCGCGCGGCGACGTGCGCGCCCTGCTGGCGCGGGGACGCAGGGTGGCGCACGTGCATCTCGCGCGGCCGGAGGATGTCAGCGGGCTGACGGCGGTGTGAGCGAGCCCCGCCTAATCGTTCAAGGCCGGTCCGGGAGCCTTGAGCGGATCGGGGAGCTTGTTCCATTGCGCGGGAGTGAGCACCGCGCGCGCGCGCTCGAGCGCCCACCGGGCGTTGTCCCGCGCTGCGGCGAGCTGCACGCCGGCATCGAGCGACTCGGGGAGCAGGCGGTTGCGCGCGTCGAGCGAGTCGGCGATCGCCCGCAGCTGGGCGGCTTGGTCGGGCGTGCAGCCGAACGAATCCCGCAGGCCGAGGATCGCGGTGATAGGGTTGGTGGGGAGAGCTGGCGCGGGCAGGCTCGCAGCCGCTTGCCGGACGCCGCGCGGTGTTCGACGGATCGGTCCGGGTCCAACCGCCAGGTGCGCCTGAAGCGCGATCTGAAACGGAACGGTGACGCCGCCGCTGGCGCTGGCAATGCCGCCGAATCGCCCGTTCACGGCGTAGCGGAACTGGTTCGTCGTCGGGTCGAAGCCGCGCACATACTGCAGCACGGGGTCGGGGGCAGGGGCGTAGCCCCAGCCACGCAGTTGCGCGCGGCCGTGGAGCCACTCGTCCAGGCCCCCCAGCAGGTTCACCGTCAGGAGCGACATTGTAAGCCGCCGGTCGAGCCCGAACCACTCGGGTCGCCAGTTGACCTGCAAATCGAGCGAGGCCTGCCAGGGACCGGTGCACGAGTTGCGCGCGGCGATCCCGCCGAGCTGGCGTCGGAGACACCTGCGGATGGCAGACGGGGCCGTCGCGAGCAGCGCCTGCATGCCGTTCGCGATCGCGGTGTCCGCCGTCAGCGCGGGATTGAAGATGAAGGCGCGGTCGTTCTTGGCGCCGTCGCCGTTGATGTCGGACCCGACGATCGGCGTGAACGGGGCTCCCGACATGAAGTTGCCGATCGCGCTGACCTCGAGCCCCCGCGTCACCGGGAGCGTGACGGTGCCCACGAACGCGTGACGCCGCTCCAGGCCGCTCGTGCCCCACTTGCGTGCGTTCGGGTCGCCGGCCGTCGTCGGGGCCGCGAACCCGGCCGACGCCGAGCAGCACGAGTAGGACGATTGGTCGCGGGCGCGCGTGAGCGTGTACCCCAGCCGGAACGAAGCGCCCCACCGCGTCGCGCCCGTGAAGCTGAGGATAAGCTGCTTCGTGTCCGACTGGAGATCGGAGCCCACGAGCAGCACGTCGCCGAACTCGGGATGGATGCGTGACCCGACGGAGCTCACGGCGCCCGTGGTCGGGACGATCGAGTCGACTGGCACATAGACGGGGCGGCCGGCTTCGTCCGGAAGCGTGAAGCGCGGCGTCGCCACGAGGTTCAAGTCGCGGAAGCCGTACTGGCTCACTCCGCGCGCGTAGTTTCCCTCGAGCGTCACCCAGTAGTTACTGCTGCCGAACCGGTGCAGCAGCGCGAAGGACGCGCGCCGGGCGCGGGGCGCGGCGAAGTCGGGGGCGAAGGCCGTCACGCTCGGAGTGGGAGTCAGGGTCACCGCGGTGGCGGTGTCCGTGCACTGCGTCGGAATCGTGGATGGGTCTTGGGCGTACAGCGACCAATCGGGCGTCGGCACGGCCGAGCCGACGCAGATGAGCTGGGTTTGCGCGCTCGACAGCCCCGGGGCGCTGAGCGCGGCGGCGTACAGCGCGGTCGG